>OGXS01000141.1_pt1 | contig 75258 bp, 66 predicted proteins | sample 1576371 | NCBI WGS metagenome assembly OGXS01 (sample SAMEA3541475, study PRJEB24748) | human gut metagenome | biome: human gut; feature: human-associated habitat; material: faeces | place: China | collected 2012
AAGTTTTCAATGTGCAGTTACAACTTCAATGTTGCAGTAAGGATTTCAATTAACCTTTTTGATAGCGGTGACACAAGAACTATAGATAAAAGACTATAACTTGTATATTGATATTAGTATTTGAATATATCTATCCGCCGGTCTATGATGTAGACAAAGGAAAAAGATTCCAGAAAGGTGGAGATAGGATGAAAGCAATCGCAACCGCAAAGAAAATGAACTGTATTCATTCGGATATCAGAGGGCCGCTTTACATAGAAGCACTTCATATGCAGGAACAAGGAGAGAAAGTATTGCGGCTCAATACCGGCAATCCGGCCGCATTTGGCTTTGGCCTGCCGGAAAGCATCAAAGCCGCGTTGGAGAATCACCTGGGAGACGGAGTAGGATACTGTGATTTCAAAGGGATGCCGCGTGCCAGGGAGGCAATCTGTGAATATGAGATGGGAAAAGGAATTCAAGGGATCACGCCGGAGGACGTTTTTATTGGAAATGGAGTGAGCGAAGTGGTTTCCTTTGCGCTTCAGCCTCTGCTGGAGTCTGGCGATGAAGTGCTGGTCCCGGCACCGGATTATTCCATTTGGGCCAATTCCGTGTATCTGGCTGGGGGGAGACCTGTGTTCTATGTCTGCGACGAAGAAGCAGACTGGCAGCCCGATGTGAAAGATATCCGTTCCAAGATCACGCCCAGGACCAAAGCCCTTGTGGTCATCAATCCCAATAATCCGACGGGTATGCTGTATTCCAAAGAAGTTCTGGAAGAACTCGTTCAAGTGGCCAGAGAGTTTGGCCTGCTGGTCTTTGTGGATGAGATCTATGACCGGCTGGTAATGGATGGGCTGGAACATATTTCACTTGCCTCTCTAGCGGAAGATATTCCGGTAGTTACGATGAATGGGTTGTCCAAATCCCATTTTCTGTGCGGGTACCGATGCGGATGGATGGTGATCAGCGGGCCGCGGCGTCTGACAGAAGACTACCGTCAGGGGATCATCAAACTGACGTCACTAAGGCTGTGCGCCAACGCTCTTGCCCAGATTGTGATCCCGGCGGCGCTTAAGGATATGGAAACGCCGGCCTCCGCGGTCAGAAAAGGAGGACGCCTCTACGAACAAAGAGAGGCAACCGTAAGAGAACTGTCCAAGATCAATGGCATTTCCTTTGTGAAAAACAACAGCGCCTTTTATATCTTCCCGAAGCTGGACGTAGAGAAATTCCAGATCAGAGATGACAGAAAGTTCGCCAGCGATCTCTTACACGCCACGGATATCCTGATCGTGCCGGGAAGTGGATTCGACTGGCCAAGACCCGATCATTTCAGGATTGTCATGCTTCCACAGGCAGAAGTGCTCTCAGATGCCGTGAGACGGATGGGAGAGTTCCTGGATGGATACCGACAGAAATAACTTGGCGGCAGAACCGAATGTTAGAACGGGTGTCATACCATGAGAATAGGTCTTAGGTATGACACCCGTTTTTAGCTGGCCAGTATGGAATTTTTGATTAAGATCTTTGATAATCTTGTAAGTTCCATAATCAATCTCAGCGAATCAGTTGTCCTTCTTTGATCACGTGAATCGGCTTGTGATACATTGCAGTAATATCTGCCGCAGGATCTCCGTTGACCGCGATCAGATCGGCGTATTTTCCGGCCTTTACAGAACCGATTTTTTCGCCCTGGTTGATCAGGACTGCTGTATTGATGGTGGCCTGTTTCAGGATGTTGATGTTGGAAAAGCCCAGATCATTTTTCCGCATTTCGAATTCCCGGTAAGGATGTTTCTGATAGAAATCCCAGGAAGTGTCGGTACCCCATCCGATCAGGATGTCGTACTGATCCGCCCCCTTTAGATGCCTGACGGCTCCTTGGTAGACAGAGTCAGGGATTGTTCCCCAGGAATTATCTTTTACCACAGAAATTGTTATAACAATGCCATGGCCTTCTGCTTTTCGTGTCTCCAGATATTTTAATGTTTCTGGTTCGATAAAAGTAGCATGTTCAATGGTACGCACACCAACACGGGCAGCGTTCTCACAAGCCTCGCCGCCATGGCAGTGGATGGCGCAATAAGTGTTTTTTCGTGTGGCGACCTCCACCGCTGCCTCCATCTCATCAACCGCCATGATCTGGGATCCGGGGGTCCCGCCGCGGCGGGCGATCGCAGAGCTGGTTCCATAGAGTTTGATAAAGTCGGCGCCCATCATGAGATTATGCCTGGCATAATGGCGCATCTCCATAGGAGAGTCAACCTTATAGTGATGGCCGCTGCTGTAAGGTTTCTGCATACCTCTGTCGCTGGGCGTTAAAGTTGGACCAGAGCAGAAAAGGCGGGGGCCCTGGATTTTCCCGGCATCGATATAGTCTCTAAGAGCAATGGAAGGGCAGGCTTTGTTGTCTCCCACATCCCGCACAGTTGTGTATCCATTGTCCAGCAACCACTGGGCGAACCGAAGTTCGTCCAGGGTCACTGCCGGAATGTCGTCTTGAGAAGCTTGCATACCGCCTCCCATCATCCGCAGATGCACATGCGCATCGATCAAACCAGGCATGACAGTCATATGTTCCATATCGATTTCTTTTTCCAGACTTTCAAATGCGGTTCCGCAAGGAGCGATTTCCTTGATGTAAGCTCCGTCAATGAGGAGATCCGCCTCTGTCAGAGAGGTTCCTTCCGTCAACTCTGGAATCAGATGACAGTTTCTTAATACATACATTTTATGCCGCCTCCTTTTTCGAGCGTACGAATCCCCATAAGCCGAGGAAACCGATGATGGCGATGCCGATAAAGATTACATAGATGATTCGGTAACCAGTGTCAACACCAGCGTATCTGGTCAGGATGGAGCCAAACAGTCTCCCAAGGATGATCGGCGGAATTGCCATGACCAGGTTCACAAAGGCAACAACACAGCCGCGGAAATTGTCAGGCAGGCCGACTTCTGAGATCATGGACTGACGTCCTGGCTTGGTGATGCTGTCGCAGATACGAATCAGGAAGAGACCGATAATTGGAATTGCGACGTAACTCGGACTCCATGGAGAAACCAGTACCAGGATGCAAGATACCAAGAAGGAGACCAGACTGAGAGCGATAACCCTTGAAGTGCTTCCCAGTTTGTCTACCAGGATTCCGGTGATGGCGCCAAAGACCAAAAGAGTTCCCTGATTGACCCAGGTGGCGATCAGTGTGGCGTTTCCAGTAGATACTCCAAACTGAGAGGTAAACAGGGGCTGAACATAGGTAACCAGTGTCTGGACACATACCGTTGTGAAAGACACAACTCCCAAGAACCATAAACGTCTGCTTTTGAGGGCTACGCCTAAAGTCTGCAGGAAAGGAGGTTCTTCTGTCTTTGTGGATTCAGCCGCCGCGGCGGGAGCCTTAGAAGGAAGAAACGGATTTCTCTTATCACCAAAGATAATGATCAGCAGACAGATGATCATTTCTGTGATACTGATGGCCAAAAGAGCGTTCAGTCCACTGGAAGCGCTGGAAGAATTAATGATATTTGAGACGATGGTGCCCTGCAGCAGGCTGACTCCTCCCATAAACGCATAAAAGTAGCCGAGGGAACGTCCCTGAGCGCCGATTTCTGTGATCGCCGCTACATAACGCATAGTGGCAGTCGTGTAGAAGCATCCGAAGAAACGCATGGCCACACAACATACGACCGCAATTGAATCAGGCGCTGGAGAAAACAGTAGGATTAAAGTAACAGCGGAAACCGTTATGATTCCAATCGTAATAGAGATTTTAGATCCAATTTTGTCGATCAGAGGACCGGCAAATATGTATCCGCATATACCGGCTACGCCCATCAGAGAGATGATGGTACCAAGTGTATTATCACTCAATCCTAAAGCTCCCTGGACCAGGCTGTAATAGGATGTAGCCAGCCAGCCGGTATTCATGATGCCGGCCCACGAGATTGAGCAGCATAGGATGAGCAGCCATTGCATGGGGGTGATTTTTGTTTTCATAGATTCTGCCTCCTTTATTTTGATAACTATACGCTAAAAACAGTTTGGGTCTTGATATCTGTGGCAAGAACTTCCAATGCTTTTTCCATCAGATGATATCTCTGCTGTGCCTGATCCTTTGCAGGAAGATTCGGGTCACACATAGGAGCGGGTATGGAATAAGCCTTTAAAATCCGATTGCTGCCGATACTTTTAGCCACAGGCACCATATTTACCACATGGACTACCGGGATTCCTGTTTTTTCAATTTCTTTCACCATCATTGCACCGCAACGAGTACAGGTCCCTCATGCGGAGCCAAAGATGACGGCGTCAATATGGTCCTCCTTTAGAAACTCGGTAATTTCTCTGGCCATCCGTACAGCATTGCTTTTGTTAGTGTGATTACCGGTAGTACTGTAAAAGTAAGGATGGAGATATCCGAATTTCCCTTCTTTCTGCAACTGCTTTAATGCGCTTAAGGGAACCATTACTTCTGGGTCTGCGTTGGCATATACTGCATCCAGGCCGCCATGGACACAGATCCATTCCCCTGGTTTAAGAGAATCTATATCTCCGATCTTATACCGTCCAAAACGTGTAGAAGAAGCGCCGGGGATACTGTCCGGATTGTCATGGGGAACCAGGCCGCCGGTGGTAACAAAAGCGATCCGCGCATGGCTTAGATCTTTGACTGGAGCCGCAATAGGAACATGGTCTTCACTGGAGATAGGAAGTTCTGTCTCGAAGGGCTCCCCGTTCAGTTTCTTTTTGAGCATATCAATGGCCCGCTTGGCCGCAGTCTGCTCCTTGGGGAGAACGACGTATTTACGGATACCGCGGGGGAAATATCCTTCTTCTTCTGCCCAAAGAATTGGCTCATTATTGAGAAATTTATTAGTCAGAGCAGCAATCTTTGCCAGATCCCGGCGCATACCTGCCGCTTTATCAGTCCCCTGAAGTACATACATATCCAGAGGAAACATATCCTTTCCGGGATTTTCCTCATGCATGGAAGTGATGGCAGGCACCTGATAATGATTTTTTACAAACTGGCATACAGTAGCGCAGGCAACGCCATAACGGCCGGCCATAAATGCGGGACCTGTAATGAAAAGATCAAATTCGATGCCGTCAAGCAGGGATTTCAATTCCTCCAAAGCCTCGCTGGTATGGCTGTTCATATAGTTGTCGCCGCAGATGATGGTATGTGTGATCTGGCCGCCTTTTATCTGTGCCTGAAGAGCAGCGCCAGGTCCCACAGTACCATCGAGCAGGGAAACTTTATAGTCAGCCGCGTCTTCCCCGCCAATTCCACCAAAGAACTGGTTGAGATACAGGATTACTTTTTTCACTTTGAATTCCTCCTTTCCAGAAAACACGGATTTATTTTAGTAACTTTTACAGGTTTTGTGAGACCACCCGGATTCGCCGTCGTGTCCGCAGATCAAATGAGTTTCAACGATAAGAGAGCCGTCACTGCGCAGGGACGGACCAAGAAGAGGATCGTCTGCCCAGGTTCCCGGATAAGCGTCCCGGTTGATAGTGTCGATATAACCGATTACTTGATCCATAGGAGGCAGCTCGATAAGAGCGGTATTGTCTCCTGTGGAAACGATGGCATCAGCCTTGGGATCCAGAATGGCTTTTGTCTGGGATACGCCATCTCTTCCGGGCCCCTCAATACAAACGCCGACAGTTTTGATTCCCTTTTCTTCCAATTTAGCGATGGTCAGGAAGAAATCCACGTCACTATGGCCGCAGCCTCCGTGTTCCATAGTGATAACTCCCTGACAGCCAAGCATTTCCGCCATGGTAGCGATACGGATTGAGGCGCGTTCCTTCATGTCATATTCTGTATCGTTTACGTCAAACAGGACACCGACGAAATCGATGCTTTTCCCATGTTCAGCATAAAGTTCCTTTAAAATGGGAAAGTTCTGATAATCGTAGGTATGATTGATGGCAGATCCGTAGAGAACGCTGCAGCTGGTCAGACACCCATCCAGGAGTTCATTGGGATGAACCAGTGTGGGGACTAAATAGATGGTGTCTTTTCCATAGAACAAACTATCATATCCAAGATTTTTTCTCCAGCTTGTAGTCACCTGCATAACAAAGGCAACTTTAGGAAGACGTTTGTCAGATACGTCTGTCAGTTCGTAACGCTCCCAGTCTTGAGGCGCCTGATCCAGCACAGCTTTCGCAAGGTATTCAGCCAGAAGATGCGCTCCCAGCCGATAGTTTCCATTCGTCTTATGGATATCGCCCCGTTCTTCTTCCGGGTCAACATTTTCTGCCACAAAGACCAGGTTGATGATTTCAGAATAATGGGTCAATTCTGTGGCCGGGCCGTCCATATCTACCATTCCGTCCGGGAAACCCGCATATTTGCCAACGGCCATAACCGACATATTTTGAAGTGCGTATAAGACTCCATCACCGCAGGGAGCAATTTCCCCAGTGTAACCAGGAAAAGCCGCACGTCCGTCCTTCTTTGCCCGTGGAGCTACTACTTCTTTGATGGGTAAGATTCGGATACTTTCACCTGGACGAGCAATATAAAGCTCGATATTCTTTAATTTTTGATCTGGGTTCAGCGCCCGGATAGCTTCTTCTTTATTGACTGTCAGGATGCCGTCGGCGAATTTAGTAACCTCGCCAAACTGGATGTCTTTGACATAAAAATTGCCAATTTCTAACTTCATATATCCCTCCGTCCTTTCTTAAATGTGACCATTTTTCTACGAACATGTTCACAATTATTCTAGCGGCCAGATTTTTTTTTCACAAGGTATGGGGACACAATCTCAAGGAGGATCGGTTGTACGATTGTACAATGACATATTCCCCCATATTGACAAGGGGAAGGAAACCGGGTATGGTTTATGCTGTGAAATGAGAGCAGTTATGCTACGCAGATCAGAAAAGACTAGGAGGGATGAACAATGGCTTTGCTTGCTGAGATTTATCTGAATGTATTGAAAGATCATGTGAAAGGATTCTATGGATATCGGAATACCCAGATCCATCAGATTGATTATTTCATTCCGAAAAAGCCGCTCCGGCCCAACTGTCTATACATTGGGGACGTGAATCTGAAGGCGCCAAAAGATCCTTCGATCTGCGTACTGCTTGCAGATAAGAATCGGGTTCCAAAAGTTTATAAAGAGGCGGAAAGCCTTCTGATGAACGATTACCGCCGGAGCTCTTCCATGACGCTTTTGGGTCATGCTGTTTTGAAGGAAGAGACGTTGGAAGAGCAGGTGTGCATTGCCCACATGGTCATGGAGAATCCGGTATGTTTTGCAGGACCGGCTTTCCAGACCGTGGCCAGCTCGACGAAAAAGATGGGACGTTTCCAAAGCTCATCTCTCCGGTTTGGACGGAATCTTTATAACGACCAGATCTTTCTTTTGGGAGCGGATGATACAAATCCCTGCCGCCGTCTTGTAGGGCGCTGTGAACTTGGGGGAGTAACCACAGGTTATATCATTGTGGAAGAAATGGAAAATAAATTCTGCGATGCGCTGGATCTGCGCTACATGAAATTTCTGATGGAACTGTACGCGGCGCAATTTTATAAGGATCAAGAGGGAGCGGATACAAGAGAGGGCGCCTTCCTGCGAGGATTGCTCCAGGGGACGCTGGACGACGGAATAGAGATCCATTGTAAATTAAAACAGCTCAACCTTCCGGAAAATGAGAAGTATTACCTTCTGGCGGTGGACCGGAGTACTAATTATTCACCTATGGTCAAAGAGCGGCTGAGCGCAATCCTTGGAAGGGAGATCTACTCCTATGATAACTATTATCTGGCGATCTTGGGATATGGATGGAATCAGGAACTGCGGGAAGAAGAATTTCCCAGCCTTATTCAATATCTGTCGGCAGAGAAACTGCGGGCTGGCGTAAGCTACGGCTTTTTTGACTACGAGAACCTAAAGACAGCATTTGAACAGTGTAAGAAAACACTTGCGATCTCAAAGAATAAAAAGAAAAACATGGTTCTTTCCAGATATGAAGATAATATGATCGCTCACCTTCTGGAGATTGCCAGCGGCAGCGGTGTTCCGGTTACTTCTTTATGCCATCCTACCTGTCTGAAGATCTATGAATATGATCAGAAGAACGGCAGCAGTTTCTTGGATACGCTGGCAGCTTATATTTTAAGCGGAGAGAATCTGCAGGTGACGGCGCAAAAACTATTTGTCCACAGAAATACGGTATATCACAGGATTGAAACTTTAAAAGAGAGATTTAATCTGAATTTGAACGATCCAAGAATGTTTACTAAACTTCAGATTTCAATCCGCATTTTTACGTATCTGAATATCAGAGATTTTACGATTTATATGGGTACTGAAAGTGAGGAAGAATAGGGGGTGAAGCTTACGATTGTGTTCGGAACACATAGAAAACAGAAAATTGTTGAATTTTTAAACATTGTAAAAAAAATCACATTCAGATAGGATTGATAATATCTATAAGCGGATAAAGAATCTAAACGAATGGAGAGATGACTATGCCTGTGATGAATATCGTATTTTTACTTGTCTTTTTGTGTGCCTTGTTTGCCATAGGCATCTATTTTGGAAGAAATAATCGGTCCGTATCTGATTATCTTCTGGGAGGGAAGTCTCTTCCCATTGGTGTTTCTGCGCTTACGATCGCGGCCACCATGTATGGCGGCGGAATGTTGGTAGGCCGGACTTCTTATGCCTATGATACGGGAGTGATGATGTTCCTTTACGGCTTGTCTCCACTGCTCACCCTTGGCATGGCGATGCTGATGTGCAGCAAAATGAAGAATTTTACCAGCTATACGACAGTTACGGAATTTCTGGACGAGCGTTATCACAGCCGTTTTTTGCGGGTGACTTGTTCTATTTTATCGATTATTTCTTTAGTGGGAGTGGCCGGGTCGAATGTAACGGCTCTGGTATCCAGTATTACGGCAATGGGATTTGACAATCCGATTCCTTGGGCGGTTTTCTTCATGGCCGTTATCATAATACTTACAACAATTGGCGGGATTAAAGCGGTTGCCTATACGGATGCGTTTCAATTGATCGTTATTTTTATCGGAGTTCCAACCGCTATGATTTTCTGTCTTCGTCAAAATGGAGGATTCGGACAGGTTTTAAATGAATTGCAGACGGTTTCAGATACACTTCCCCAAGATTATCTGACGGCAGTTACGCCTTTGAATATGATCACGCTGTTGTGGCTGGTTCTTCCCAATCTTTTAAACCGGGCGATCAGCCAAGATATTTTCCAGAGGATGTTTTCAATGAAAAGTCGAAAAGAAGCGAATATTGCCTGCGGGATAGCGGCGGTTCTGGTAACGATCTTGAGTATGCCGCCTGTAGTGATCGGGATGATAGCCAGGCTTCGTCTGCCTGAGATGGCTGAGGCCGGAGATTCCAGTTCTGCGCTGGCGCAGGTTATGCTTCTGTATCTTCCGGACTGGATGTTTGGACTATTATTCGCGGCAATCATAGCGGCAATCCTGTCTACCTCTGATTCCTTATTGACAGGCGCCGCTTCCCATTTCGCAAATGATGTGGTAGAAGTATTGTTTACAAAGCAACTGGAGACGAACCGGGAGAAAAAGCTGCTTTTGGCAACTCGGATCTTTACGCTGGCAGCAGGGTTTTTCGCTGTTCTTTATTCGCTGTATTCTCCTGGTATCATTAATGGAATGGTCTATGCCATTACGCTGTATACGTCCGGCGCTTTTGTACCGATCTTCTTTGGAGTCATGTGGAAAGGGGCGACAAGGCGGGGAGCGATCGCAGGACTGATTGCGGGCCTTTTGGCGGCTGTGGCAGGATTTATGGGAGTTGAGGTCGGATCCGTCCCGGGGGAAATTTTCTCCAGTCTGGTAGGAGCAGTTGTTCTCTTCCTTGTGTCTATTTTGGATCCGCAAAAGCAGTAAGTTAAATAGGGCCGGGGGATTTTTAAAAATCCCCCGGCCCCAATTGACTTACTTTAGGAATATATGCAGCAGCTTCCGGTTGAATTCTTTGTAGGGCTGATACCGCATAGGCAGATCCAGCCAAGTTTTCTTGTCTACGATGCTCTTATAGTGGGAGAAGGTGTCAAAGCCCTCCTTCCCGTGGTAGGATCCCATGCCGCTCTCGCCAAAGCCGCCGAATCCCATTTCGCTGGTGGCCAGATGGATGATGGTATCGTTGATACATCCGCCGCCAAACTGGCACCGGGCAGTTACCTTCCGGGCGGTTTCTTTGCTGGAAGTAAAGATGTAGAGCGCCAGCGGATGAGCCATTGCGTTGATTTTGCAGATGGCTTCGTCCAAGGAATCGTAGGTCAGGATCGGCATAAGAGGACCGAAGATTTCTTCCTGCATTACAGCGTCTTCAAAGGTTACCTGATCCATGACGGTAGGTTCGATCTGAAGGGTTTCTGGATTGGATTTTCCGCCTAAAACCACCTTTTCTGGATCGATCAGTCCAAGGATCCGTTGGAAATGTTTTTCGTTGATGATCTTGCCATAGGCTGGATTAGAAAGCGGCTGCTCTGTGTATTGGAGCCGTACCTGCCTCTTGATCTCTTCTATAAGCTGGTCTTTGATGGAAGCATCACAGTAGATATAGTCTGGGGCCACGCAGGTCTGTCCGCAGTTTAAGTATTTCCCAAATGCGATCCGCTTGGCGGCCAGCTTGAGGTTGGCCGTCTTTTCTACGATACAGGGGCTTTTCCCGCCCAGCTCTAAGGTGACTGGCGTCAGATGGGCAGAAGCGCACCGCATGACTTCCCGGCCAACCGCCTGGCTCCCGGTAAAGAAAATATAGTCAAAGTGCTCGTTTAACAGGCAGGTGTTTTCCGCCCGCCCCCCAGTAACAACGGTCACATATTCCGGCGGAAAGCTTTCCTTTATGATTTTTACCATCAGATCACTGGTATGAGGCGAATAGGCGCTGGGCTTTACAACGGCTGTATTCCCGGCGGCGATGGCATCTACCAACGGATCCAGGGTCAGAAGAAATGGATAGTTCCAAGGACTCATGATCAGAACCACTCCGTAAGGAGAAGGTTTTTTAAAACTTCTGGAATGAAACTGGGCAAGAGGGGTGCGGACCCGTTTCTCCCTGGCATAAGAACGGACATGGCGCAGCATGTAGCTGATCTCGCTTAAGACCAGTCCAGTCTCGCACATATAGCTTTCGTAACTGCTTTTGCCAAGATCCTGCTTTAAAGCTTCTCCAATTTCTTCTTCATAACGCAGAATATGGGACTGTAGTTTTTTCAGCGCCTGGATCCTGCTATCGACAGGTAAGGTGGCGCCAGAATCGAAAAAGGCGCGCTGAGTCTGGATGATGGATTGGATTTCCTGCTGGTTCATATCAAATGCCTCCTCATAAATCTATAAGCTGGATCGTTCCGGCTTACGGAGCCAGTTCGATCAGCTGATAATAAAATTTCTCCAGTTCTTTCGCGTTCATCAACACCGGGACAGGGTAAAGCGGGTTGGCTTCCTTGTCAGCATAATGGGCTAATTTTGGAATATCTTCTTCCCGGATTTCCGGAATCGTATTGCCAATCTGGAAACGAAGCTTCATATCTTTGATGGCGCGGATGAATTTCCTGGCTCCTTCTTCATAGGAATCCTGCGGATCGGCCACATTGGCCTCCAGCGCCAGCTTGTAGAGTTTCTTGTAAATCTTGCTTCCATAGGCTTCCAGAACCATGGGCAGGATGACTGCGTTGGCATATCCGTGAGGCACGTTATATTCCCCGCCCAAAGAGTGGGCGACGGCATGGACGTATCCGACATAGGATTTGGTAAATGCGCATCCCGCGTAGAAAGAAGCGTGGAGCATATTCCTTCTGGCGTCCAGATTGCTTCCGTCCTTATATACAGTGTCCAAGTTTTCAAAAATTAATCTGACTGCCAGCAAAGCATCTTTGCGTGTGCCGTAAGTGGTAGAATTGCCGATGTAGGCCTCTACCGCATGAGTGAGAGCATCCAGACCTGTGGAGGCTGTGATGGCCGGAGGAAGGCTTAATGTTACCTTTGGATCCAGGACCGCATACCTGGGGATCAGTGGAAAGTCATTGATGGCATATTTGTGTCTCGTCTCCGCATCCGTGATGACGGCCGCCAAGGTTGTCTCGCTTCCGGTTCCGGCAGTAGTGGGGATGGCGATCAGAAGGGGAAGACGTTTGTGTACTTTGAGGATTCCCTTCATTTTGGACAGAGGTTGATTCGGCTTGGCAATCCTGGCGCCGGTAGCTTTGGCGCAGTCCATACTGGAGCCTCCGCCGAATCCGATGATAGCGTTGCAGCCGTTGGTCTGATAAATCTCTACGGTTTCCGCTACGTTGGCTGTGGTCGGATTGGCTACTGTCCGGTCATAAATGGAATAAATGATTCCATTTTTTTCAAGTACCTTTTCCAGCCGGTCAAGAAGTCCCAGCCTGCGGATTCTGGCATCGGTGATGATTAGTACGTTGTCACATTTACGTTTCTTAAGAATGTCAGGCAGGGCCTTAACACTTCCCACAATCTTTGGTTTCCGGTAGGGAAGGAAGGGAAGGGCGATCTTGAAGACCATCTGAAAGGTCCGACAGTACATCTTACGAAATCGGTTCATGATATCGCTTCCTTTCTCTGAAATAAGCGCCAGCCCCGCCCGCGGATGCGGGCTCAGAGGGCTGACGCAGTAAAATCTTAGCAAACTGACTATAGCAGGAAGAAGAAGGATTGTCAACTATTGGTTCTTCAGTTCTCGCAGTGATAGCCGTTGTCAATATAATGTGAGATCAGCCGTGCCCGGAAATTCCTGGCGCCGCAGATGGAATGAGGGCAGCCTGATCTATCCAGATCTTCCGGAAGTACGAATGTGATTCCCTTTACATGCACATCTCTGCAGCCGGAGTGATGATGGGCCGGGACAGTTATGGTCTTCATACCGCGGGGACACTCCCGTCCGGCATGGTCAAGTTCTGTTAAAATGATAGCCAGCGCTACCCGTTTCCCTGGACAGACATTTTTGATCGTTGCGTTAACTTGAAGGATACGGCCCGGAGATTCCAGACACGTATCTCCAAGATCTGCCGAGAGGAAATCCTGGCATCCGTTGATAGAAAGAGTCACAGGGGCGGGACATTCTTCCGGATGGATCACGTCGCTGCAGGTTACCTTGACTAAGGGGGCCGGGAAAGTTACATCATTCCCTTCTGTATCTGAGTAAGTGATAGATTGGTTTACCAGTTTTGTGCCGGAAGTCTGGCCGATGTGTTTGATGAAAAATTCCAGAGAAGCGCCCTCATTACCAGAAGCGCCAAGTTCCGGGATCTTCCACTGAAGAGTGGAAGCGTTCACCATCATGGCGGTTCCTTTGGTGGGAGAGTTAATGCTGAGGATCTGGAAATCAGCGTTCACAATTTCATCAATAACGATGTTTGTGGCTCCGGGTTTGGAAATATTGGCCGCCAGGTCGGCAAAAAGATCTTCCAGTTCTGATTCATCAGGGGTTACCGCTACATGAGAGTCGTCTGGATTGGTGGCCCAGTCGTTCAGCACGCTGACATCGATTCCATCAGAGCCTATCAGGCCGATACAGTAAATGACGATCCCATCCGCCCGCGCCGCGGCGGCTGCCGGAGATGGAGGCGGTCCGGCTGTTGTCTTTCCGTCCGTAAAAAGAACGATGACTTTTGCGTTAGTGGAAGCAGGATCAAAGAGCTGGGCGGCGGTCTCGAAGGCGTCAGCGTGGTTGGTGGATCCGCCGGCTGTCAGAGCATCTACCGCGGACTTAAGGTCTGCTGCAGAGGTCATGAGCGGAGCGTTGACAGCGGCGGTATCGGCAAAACTGACGATGCCTATGCGGCTGCCGAAGCCAATGGTTCCGTCTCTGGAACTGTCCGTAGCCTCATCAATGATGTCGATAAAGGTTTTCGCTCCGGTTTTCATATTGGAAAGGGGAGAACCAGCCATACTGCCGGAACGGTCCAGGACTAGAATAATGTCCGTAGGGTTGGAAGCGATATCAGGGGCGGCTGAGAGAGCCAGCGTTACCTTTAGGGTTCCTTCACAGTCAATTTGAGTGGTATCAATTTGTTTATTTGAATTTGTAATACCCATAGATTTTCCTCCAAATCAATTCTTCAACAGGGAGAGTATGTCAAAGTTTGTAATCTCTCCTCACTTTATCATATGTGAAGGGGAGAAAAAGGTACCTTCCGCAGCCTGAAGCCGCAGATCCGCCGCTTCCCAATTGATCACGCGGAACCAGTCGCTGATGTAATCGGCTCTTAAGTTATGATGTTTCAGATAATAAGCATGTTCCCAGACATCAAGAGTAAGCAGCGGGGCTCCGCCGCGCAGGAAAGGGGTATCCTGGTCGGCGGCAGTGGTGATGCGCAGACGGTTCCGATCCAGCAGCAGCCAGGCATAACCGAATCCGAATACAGACATGGCGGCCTCCTGGAACTGAGACTGGAAAACGTCAAAACTGCCAAACTGCCGCTGGATCAAGGTAAGAAGAAAAGAAGAAGGGCAGGACTGCTTTGGAGCGGCCAGACCGTCGAAAAAGAACCGATGATTATAAACACCGCCTGCAGGTGTTTGGTATGATGGAGATACATGGTCTCGCGGTCGATCCATGGTTCCAGCGCATCGTATTCATAGGGAAGAGGAGTATTAATGAAGGGATAGCATAAATTCATAGTCCAATTCCTTTCAAAAGCCGAAAATATTTCATTATAAATATATGCTGCTGTAAAAAAGAGGTGAAAACGCTTCCCGATGAAAATCATAAATCTTAAGATTTTACTCAAATTTAAATTGACAGGTAAAAAGAAATTGATTTATACTCATATATGGTCCGATAACGGACTAATGAAAGGGTGAAAAGAATGAAATCTGTTTTTGAACGGCAGTTAAGAGAGCATTACGCTTTGTGGAATACGACAAACAGGCTGTATTTCAGATGGGCCAGGGATCGGGGAATGACATATGATTCCCTGTTTGTTTTGTACGCTATCTATTATGGAAAGGGCAGATCCTGCCAGAAAGAGATCTGTGAAGAATGGTCCATGCCAAAACAGACGGTGAACAGTATTTTGAAGAATTATGAGAAAAAGGGTTATATTTGCTTTCAGCAGAGTGAGAAGGATAAAAGGAATAAAACCATTCAGCTGACAGAAGAGGGACGGCAGTTTGCCGAAAAGGTCGTTTTGGAATTGGAGCGGGCCGAAATGGCCGTTCTGCAAAAGATTGGGGAAGAAGATATGGAAACGCTGCTAAGGATCAACCGATTATTAGTAGGATATTTTCAGGAAGAATTGGAGCGAACATCATGCAGTCAGTAAAAAAGGAATTTTTCAAAAATGTGCTTCCGTCTATGGTCGCGTTTGCCTTTACCGGCGTATATTCCATTGTTGACGGATTTTTTGTAGGAAGAAATGTAGGGGATGCCGGGCTTGCGGCGATCAATGTGGCGTATCCGCTGGTGTCGCTGATCCAGGCGGCCGGCACAGGTATTGGAATGGCCGGGGCGATCCAAATCGCGATCAACAAAGGAAAGGGAGACGAGGAGGCAGAGAAGCAGTATCTTGGGAACGCTTTTGTACTGCTTCTGGCCGCGGGGGTTTTATTGACGGTGAGCCTTCTTTTTGCTTATCCTGCTATTTTGCGGTTATTTGGAGCCAGCGGGGATATTTATACCTATGCGGCAGGCTATATCAGGATTATAGCGGCTGGGGCGGCAATCCAGGTGTTTAGTACCGGAATGGTGCCGGTGATCCGCAATTATGACGGAGCCGTTATGGCTATGGCGGCTATGGTGGCCGGTTTTGTGACCAATATTGTATTTGACTGGCTGTTTGTATCAGTGTTTGGATACGGAGTAGAAGGAGCCGCTGTGGCGACGCTGATGGGGCAGATGGTGACGCTGGTTCCGGGGATTGTTTTCTTAGTCAGAAAGGTCGGTCTTTTTCACTATGCCCGATTTGCGCCAAAGGGAAGAGTACTCCGTTATCTGGTGACGATCGCGGCGTCTCCTTTTGGACTGACGCTTTCGCCTAATATTGTGATCATGATCATTAACAAGGGCGCTATCATCTATGGAGGGGAACTGGCGGTCTCCTGTTATGCGGTGGTCAGCTATGTGATCTGTGTGGCTCAGCTTTTGATCCAGGGAATCGGAGACGGGGCCCAGCCGCTGATCGGAAGATACTATGGAAGTGACAGCCCCAAAGAAGTGGGGAAAGTACGGGCAATGGCCTATACTATGGCGGCAGGGGTGACAATTTTGTGTATTGGTGCTATTATTTTTAGCAGAAATGTTTTGGCGGGAGTATTTGGAGTATCCGGGGAAGTACAGGTTATGTACGCGGACGTGATCCAGTATTTTGCGATAGGACTTATATTTGCGGCGTTTTTAAGAGTGACCACGTCCTATTTCTACGCGGTGGAGAAGAATATTTCCGCTTATGTGCTGATCTATGGAGAGCCAACACTGCTGGCTTTGCTGGTGGCGTTTGTACTGCCGCGTCTGTTGGGCATCACAGGCGTGTGGATCTCGCCGCCGATGACCCAGTGCTGTCTTACCCTGATTGGAGCATTCCTATTGTGGAGAAGCGGCAGAAGATAGAAAGGGATGATACATGTGAAAGAACAATTGACCCAAAGCGATGTGGAAAAGATCAAGGAAGAGATTGAATACCGGAAGCTGGTAGTGCGCAAGAAAGAGCTGGAAGCCGTCAAAGAAGCCAGAGCCCAGGGAGACTTGAGCGAGAATTTTGAATATAAGGCGGCAAAGCAGGATAAAAATCGGAACGAAAGCCGCATCCGCTATTTAGAGAGGATGTTAAAAACAGCTAAGATCATATCTGATCAATCAAAGGAAGACGAAGTAGGGATCAACAATACGGTAGAACTATATTTTGAAGATGAGGATGAGACAGAAACCATCCGCCTGGTCACCAGCGTGCGGGGGAATTCCCTGCAGGGGCTGATCAGCATCGAGTCCCCCATCGGCAAGGCAGTGCTGGGCCATAAAGAAGGAGACCGGGTCAAAGTAAAGATCGGCGGCGGAGAGGGATATTATGTGGTGATTAAGAAGATCACTAAGACCAGCGATGACAGCGGGGATAGATTGAGAAAATATTAACAGGGGACGTAGTAAAATGCAAAAATGCTACGTCCCAAATTCACTTTTGGGGTGTACCCAAACTACATCTTGCAAATCTTTCTTTCTGTAGTATAATAAAATGTGTAGAAATTATGAAAAACGGGGAGCTTGCAAAAGCAGGCTGAGAGTAGGCTGAGCTGCCTTGACCCGCAACCTGATTTGGATAATGCCAACGTAGGGATATAACGTGTGATGACAGCGGATATGCCAGCAGTTGGTGTATCCGCTTTTCAGTTGATCCGGCTAAAAAGAAGGAGGTTTAAAGAAAATGTTAGGAGTATATTTACAGAATGTAAGAGACAAAGTTCCATTGGTGCACAATATCACCAACTATGTGACAGTCAACGATGTGGCCAACATCCTGCTGGCCTGCGGCGGAAGTCCTATCATGTCGGACGAGCCTCAGGATGTGGAGGATATCACCAGTATCTGCGGAGGGCTGAATATTAATATCGGTACGCTGAATGTGCGCAGTATTGAAGGGATGTTAGGAGCCGGAAGGAAGGCAAATGAGCTGAGACATCCGATTCTCCTGGATCCTGTGGGAGCGGGAGCCAGTGCGCTGAGGACCAATACTGCGGTGATGTTGATGGAGACTCTGCGGTTTGATGTGATCCGGGGAAATATTTCCGAGATCAAGACCCTTGCCCAGGGAAGCGGCACCACCAAAGGCGTGGACGCCGATGTGGCCGATGCGGTGACAGAAGAGAATCTGGATGAGGCGGTGACCTTTGCCAAAGACTTTGCCAAGAAAGCAGGCACGATCGTAGCAATTACCGGCGCTATCGATCTGGTTAGCGATGGGGAGACCTGCTATGTGATCCGCAATGGCCGGCCGGAGATGGGCAAGATCACAGGAACAGGCTGTCAGCTGTCCGGTATGATGACCGCGTTTCTGGTGGCCAATCCAGACCATAAGCTGGAGGCTGCCGCGGCGGCTGTGTGCGCCATGGGCCTTGCGGGACAGATGGGCTGGGAACGGATGCAGGAAGGAGACGGCAATTCCACTTACCGGAACCGGATCATTGACGCAATTTACAATATGGATGCCAAGATTTTAGATGAAGGAGCAGACTATGAAGTGCGATAAGAAAGATTTACTGCTGTACGCAGTGACAGACCGGAGCTGGCTGAATGGGGAGAGCCTGTACAGCCAGGTGGAAAAAGCGCTGAAAGGCGGTGCTACCTTTATCCAGCTTCGGGAAAAGGAACTTGATGAAGAGACCTTCCTGGAGGAAGCAAAGGAGCTTAAGAAACTGTGTCGGGAATATCGGGTACCCTTTGTGATCAACGATAATGTGGAGATCGCGGAAGCCTGCGGCGCAGACGGCGTACATGTAGGGCAGAGTGATATGGAGGCGGGAGACGTCAGAGCCCGACTTGGAGAAGATAAGATCATCGGAGTTTCCGCCGATACGGTAGAGCAGGCCCTGCTGGCCCAGCGGCATGGGGCAGATTACCTGGGAGTAGGGGCTGTTTTCCCGACAGGTTCCAAGGCCGATGCCTCAGATGTGGATCATGAGACTCTGAAAGCAATCTGCCAGGCAGTGAAGATCCCTGTGATCGCTATCGGGGGCATCAACAGGGAAAATGTGATGGAACTGGCGGGAAGCGGAATCTGCGGTGTCGCTGTGATCAGCGCCATATTCGGGGCGCGGGATATTGAGCGGGCGGCCAGGGATCTGAAGGAAGAGACCAGGCGCATGGTGGAAATATCAGAAAAGGAGCGGCAGGCGCAGGAGACAGAAGCGCCGGGGGCGGAATCATGATCCGGGGCGTGATCTTTGACGCAGACGGAGTGCTGCTGGACTCTATGGCAATTTGGGAGGAAGCAGGAGAACGGTACTTGCGCAAGCAAGGCAGAGAACCGGAACCAAGACTTGGAAGGACGCTGTTCGCCATGACAGTCCAGGAAGCGGCCCAGTATCTGAAGGAGACGTATGCAATCTCTTTGGGGATCCAGGAGATCGCGGCGGGGATTCTGGAGACGGTAAATGATTTCTATCTGTATGAAGTTCAGTTAAAGCCAGGCGTGTCAGAGTTCCTGGAGGCGCTAAAGCAGAAAGGAATTCAGGCCGCTGTCGCCACCTCCAGCGAGAAGAGCCAGATTGAACAGGCCTTCCAAAGACTGGGAATCAGGAAGTATTTCCAGGGGATCGCCACCTGTACGGAGGCTGGGGCGGGCAAGACGGAGCCGGCGGTCTATGAGATGGCCCGGAACATGCTTGGTACAGAAGTAAAAGAGACGGCGGTGGCGGAAGATTCCCTCTACGCGCTTTTGACGGCCAAGAGGGCGGGATATCCCACCGTAGGGATCTATGATCCTTTCAGCGAGGAAGACCAGGAGGAATTGAAAAGGCAGGCAGACCTTTATCTGCCAGACTTGAGAAATGAAAAACGGTTTTGGGACTGTTTTCTATAAGTGGGCAGTCTTAAAATAAAAGGGCTGTAAAGACCAGCCCGGCGGCGGATTGGGGGCACCACCTTCTGTCGCTTGACAAAATAATGTTGTGTTCAAAAATATGAGACAAGAAAGGGAGAATGACGAATGAGAACAGCATTAACAATCGCTGGAAGTGACTCCAGCGGAGGCGCCGGCATCCAGGCAGATATCAAGACGATGATAGCCAATGGCGTGTATGCCATGAGCGCGATCACCGCTCTGACTGCCCAGAATACCACCGGCGTAACCGGAATCATGGAAGTAACGCCAGAATTTCTGGAAGAACAGCTAGACAATATTTTTACAGATATCCGTCCGGATGCAGTTAAGATCGGAATGGTATCTTCCGGCTCTTTGATCCGCGCGATCGCGGGAAAACTGACTCAGTACCAGGCAGAAAATATTGTGGTAGACCCGGTCATGGTGGCTACCAGCGGCGCAAAGCTGATCAGTGACGAGGCGGTCCAGGCGCTGAAGGGATATCTGCTTCCTATGGCGGCGGTCTTAACCCCTAATGTGCCGGAGGCGGAAGTGCTCGCCGGGATTCCGGTGAAGTCGGAAGGAGATATGGAGACGGCCGCTGAGATCATCAGTGAAACCTATCACTGCGCTGTGTTATTGAAAGGCGGGCACCAGTTAAATGACGCCAACGACCTGCTGTTTCGGGATGGAACGGCCAAATGGTTCCGGGGAAAACGGATCGATAATCCCAATACCCACGGTACTGGCTGTACCCTTTCCAGCGCCATCGCTTCTAACCTTGCGAAAGGGTTTGCTTTGGAAGAGTCTGTGGAAAGAGCGAAAGATTATATTTCCGGGGCTCTGGGAGCTATGCTGGATCTGGGGAAAGGAAGCGGACCTATGGATCATGGATTTGATCTGAAGGGAAAATATATGGAACAGGCTGAGGGAGGCGAGTAATGTGGAAGCAAAACGGACCTCTGTGTTTGAGAATGGCCTGATCTGGTTTGGAGCGGCAGTATCCATTGCGGAAATCCTGACGGGGACCTATCTTGCGCCCTTGGGATTTGGCAGGGGTATAAGCGCGATCCTGCTGGGGCATGCGATCGGCTGCGCATTGATGTTTCTGGCCGGGCTGATTGGCGGAAAAACCGGGAAAAGCGCAATGGAGACGGTGAAAATGAGTTTTGGGCAGAAGGGAAGCCTTCTGTTCAGCGCCCTAAATGTCCTGCAGTTAGTGGGGTGGACCGGAATCATGATCTATGACGGAGCTCTTGCGGCAGATGGGGTGACCGGTACTGGACGGTGGATCTGGTGTCTGGTGATCGGCCTATTGATCGTAGCCTGGATTTTGGTAGGAGTAACAAACCTTGGGAAGATCAATCTGATTGCGATGGCGGGCCTGTTTCTTTTGACACTGCTTCTGAGCAAGCTTATTTTCTTTGACAGTGGAAGCGCGGATCTGGCAGCGGCGGAAACAATGACTTTTGGAGCGGCAGTGGAGCTTTCCGCGGCGATGCCCCTATCCTGGCTTCCCGTTATCAGCGACTATACCAGAGAAGCCAAAGAACCAGTCAAAGCAACGGCTGCCAGCGTGATCGTCTATGGGTTGGTAAGCTGCTGGATGTATGTGATCGGAATGGGAGCGGCTATTTATACGGGGGAATATGATATTGCCCAGATTATGCTGAAAGCGGGACTTGGGGCCGCGGCGCTCTTGATCGTGGTTTTCTCCACCGTGACAACCACTTTCCTGGATGCCTTTTCAGCAGGTGTTTCCAGCGAGTCGCTGTTCCTAGGAGTAAAGGCGAAATATGTGGCAGTGGGAGCGGCTGTCCTTGGAACCATTGCGGCTATTGTATATCCCATGGACAATATTACAGATTTCCTGTATTTGATCGGTTCCGTGTTCGCCCCTATGATTGCGGTACAGATTGCCTCGTTTTTCATTCTGAAGCAGGATGCGGGGCGGGAAAATGTCCACAAGATCAATCTGCTGGTCTGGGTGATGGGATTCATTCTATATCGGTTCCTGATGACAGTGGATCTGCCGGTGGGAAATACTCTGCCCACTATGATAATCACCGCCCTACTCTGCCTGGCGGCAAATAAGGCTTGCCATTTCTGAAAATCTGTGCTATGGTAGGCAGAGAAATAGATAAGATAGGAGATGAGAGGATGAAGACAATTTCCTGCTAATAACAAGGAAACCGCATAGCGAAACAAAAAGGCGCTGCAGGCGCGGGACGAAAGTCTTTGTTTTGTTATGCCAGACGCAGGAAATGTCAATTCTCATCCCTTTGAATATATGCCAGTGCTCTTTCGGCGATCAGAAAGAGCGTGTGTATGTCTGTGCGGCTGTAGGAAGACGTTCCTGCAGCTTTTTTTTAGTTCTGTTGGGAGGTGCGCTCATATGTCGATGATCGATGTTGCGGATTTAAGTTTTACTTATGAGGGAGGCTATGAACCTGTGTTTGAACAGGTGTCTTTTCGGATCGACACAGACTGGAAGCTGGGATTCATAGGAAGGAATGGAAGGGGAAAGACGACTTTTTTGAATCTTTTGATGGGGAAATATCCCTATGAGGGGAAGATTATTTCCAGCGTGGAGTTTGTTTATTTTCCATTCCCCATAAAAGATGAGAAGAAAATGGCGCTGGAAGTATTGGAAGAGGTGAATCCCCAGATTCAGCAATGGCAGATCTTGAAAGAATTAAATGCCTTAAAGGTGGACGCGCAGGTATTATACCAGCCTTTTGAAAACTTAAGCGGCGGTGAAAAGACCAAACTGCTCCTTGCGGCGCTGTTCCTTGGGGAGAATCGGTTCCTGTTGATCGATGAGCCGACCAACCATCTGGATCTGGAAGCCAGGCGGGTGACGGCGGACTATCTGAACAAAAAGAAAGGATTTATCCTGGTGTCCCATGACCGGAAATTCCTGGATGGCTGTGTGGATCACATTTTATCTATAAATCGGACGAATATTGAGATACGGAAAGGAGATTTTAGCTCCTGGTACCGGGACAAAGAAGCCAGAGACCAGATGGAACGGCAGCAAAATGAAAGACTGCGGGCCGAAATCGGACGTCTGGGACAGGCGGCCCGCCAGACGGGGAACTGGTCAGACAAGGTGGAAAAGAGCAAGAAAGGTAAGAAAGCGGCGGGATCAAAGATAGACCGGGGCTATGTGGGCCATAAGGCCGCCAAGATGATGAAACGGGCCAAGACATTGGAACAGCGGAGAGAGAAAGCAGTCCAGGAAAAGCAGGGACTGCTCAAAGATGTGGAGCAATGGGACTCGCTAAAGATGTTTCCGTTGGAACACCACGCCCAGCAGCTGGCGGTTCTGAAAGGGGTTTCTATTTCCTACGGTGAGAGATCCGCGTGCAGGGATATAACATTTTCTGTGGGAACGGGAGAGAGGATCTGTCTGGATGGGAGGAATGGATGTGGGAAATCCACCTTGCTGAAAGAAATCCTGCGTGCGGGAGGGGCCGCCAAAGAAGACGGGGCTGGGGAAACTGTGGAAGGAGAAGTGTGGCTTCCGGCAGGGGTGAAGATCTCATATGTTCCTCAGGAAGTCTCCGGTATTAAAGGAAACCTGGAAGAGCTGGCGGAAAAGGCGGGGCTGGATCTTACGATTTTTTTGACTCTGCTGCGGAAGCTGGATTTTGGAAGAGAACAGTTTGGCCGGGATATCTCCAGTTACAGCGCGGGTCAGAAGAAGAAAGTCCTGCTGGCCAAAAGCTTATGTGAACGGGCCCATATCTATATCTGGGATGAACCATTGAATTACATCGATCTATTATCCCGTATCCAGATCGAAGAATTGCTCCTTGAAGCCCAGCCTACTATGCTGTTCGTGGAACACGACCAGGCGTTCCGGGAGAAGATCGCTACCCGGACGATCCGTCTGTAAAGGGGATTGTGCGCAGTCCCGCGCAATGGTATGATTGCATTAAGAAGGTGATGTTATGGAACAGATGACACTATTTGATCATCAAGAAAATCTGATTCCCCTGGCCAGCAGGGTGCGGCCGGACAGCCTGGAAGGCTTTGTGGGGCAGGAACATCTGCTGGGGCCGGGGAAGATCTTGCGCCGGCTGATCGAGCAGGATCAGATCTCATCTATGATCTTCTGGGGGCCGCCGGGAGTAGGAAAGACCACTTTGGCCAGTATTATCGCCGGAAGGACCCAGGCAGAGTTCATTAATTTCAGCGCGGTCACCAGCGGTATAAAGGAAATCAAAGAAGTGATGCGCCAGGCGGAGGAAAGCCGGCGGATGGGAAACCGGACCGTCTTGTTTGTAGACGAGATCCACCGTTTTAACAAGGCCCAGCAGGATGCGTTTCTTCCTTACGTAGAGAAGGGGAGCATCATTTTGATCGGGGCTACGACGGAGAATCCCTCTTTTGAGATCAATGGGGCCTTGTTATCACGGTGTCGTGTTTTTGTGCTGAAGGCGTTAGAGGAACAGGATCTGGTGAAAATGATGGAACGGGCGCTGGCATCTCCGGCCGGATTCCAGGGCGAAAAAGTTCAGATTTCAAAGGATCAGCTTACAGCCATCGCGCGGTTTGCAGCTGGAGACGCCAGGACTGCGCTGAACACGCTGGAGACGGCGGTACTGAACGGGCAGATTACGCAGGAGGGCGTTCTGGTGACAGATGAAGATCTGGAACAGTGTATCACCAGAAGATCCCTGCTTTATGATAAAAGCGGAGAAGAGCATTATAATCTGATTTCAGCGCTGCACAAATCCATGCGAAACAGCGATCCGGATGCGGCGATCTACTGGATGTGCCGGATGCTGGAAGGCGGAGAAGATCCGCTTTATATAGCAAGAAGGCTGATCCGTTTCGCCAGTGAAGACGTGGGTATGGCGGACAGTCAGGCGCTCCAAGTGGCGGTGGCGGCTTATCAGGCCTGTCATTTCCTGGGAATGCCGGAATGTGACGTGCACCTGACCCATGCGGTCGTCTATCTTTCTATGGCCCCCAAGTCCAACTCTCTTTACACAGCCTGTGAAGCCTGTAAGAAAGACGTAAGGGAGAGGCGGCCGGGAGCAGTGCCGCTATGGCTTAGGAACGCGCCTACTGGGCTCATGAAAGAACTGGACTATGGCAAAGGTTACGAATACGCCCACAATACAGAAGAGAAACTGACCCATATGCAGTGTATGCCGTAGGGGATGGAAGGAACCGTCTACTATCATCCGGGACAGCAGGGACAGGAGAAACAAGTAGGACGGCGGCTGAAAGAAATTAAGGATTGGAAGGAAGGCCATGGAAGAGAAGAACACCTTTGAGAAAATCTATGAGGTGGTCCGCCAGATCCCAGAGGGGCAGGTGGCGTCTTACGGCCAGGTGGCGGCCCTGGCCGGCAACCGCAGATGGGCCAGAGTGGTAGGCTATGCCCTTCATGAAGCGCCGGAAGGAAGCGAGATCCCCTGCCATCGTGTAGTGACAAAGGAAGGAAGGCTTTCCTCGGCTTTTGGGCCGGAAGCGGATAACCGGCAGGCAGAACTCCTTCGGGCGGAAGGAGTCCGCGTTCAGAGCGGATATGTAGATATGAAACAGTTTCAGTGGAGAAAATATGTGTTTTAGAAGGCGTAAGCCGGAAACGGAGGTATGGGAAGGATGGAGGAGAAAAAGACGGTAAAACTGTATACCAGGCAGAATGATAAAACGCTGTATCAGTTGGAGCGGGACGGGCGTCTCATTAATCAGCGGGTCTATGTGGAACTGCATTTTGGGGATATCGCGCCTCTTTTCATGGAGAGCTACGATTGGTTTACCAAAGAGGCGGCGAAACGGGTGCCAAAGCCAGGCGATGTGAAGGCGCCCCTCTGGTGCTCCATCAGCGCGGAGAACTGCCTGAAACCGATTCCTGGGACGGTGGTCTATGTGTTAGAGGTGCCGGAGGACCAGGTGATCTATTTTGACGATGTGAAATGGGATTACGTGCTGAACCGGATCTATCTTCCCAAAGACAAGGAAGACGAGCAGGCTTACCGGAAACATTTGGAAGAGATGGGGATAACCAACCGCTTTTCTTTCTTTGACGGACCTTACAAAGGAATGTATCCGGAAGAAGAGGCCAGGATCAAAGAAAGCTGGAAGCGGATCTTTGAGATTGACGATTGGACGATCTTCAATGTGTGCGGCAATCTCTGGGAGATAAAAAAAGCCTGGGTGAAGCAGATCGTCCACCCAGGGGAAAAGATTCAGGAATAAGCTGTCCAAGCTTTATACATACGTCCGGGGACGGCCCTGGAACGGACGGTCCGGGACTGGAAGCTCTTTTTTCGCTGGAAGCCGCAGGCTGGATACTTTGTTGGTAAAAGCAGTAAACAGCGGCGCGGACAGAAACAGAGTGAGAGCTATGCAGCATAGGATCAGGAGCAGCGATTCCGGGATCGTATCTATATTTTTCAGTAAAGGCGCGGACTTCAAAGAGGAGTAGATCAGTCCATGGAACAGATAGACGCCCATTGTCCGGGTACCAATATAGGACAGCGAATTTTGCTTTGCTGACATCAGCGCCAGGAAGGCGAAGGTCAGACCAAATCCGATGCCGTAACAGATCAGCCGGCAGATCATTCCTTCCGCGGTGGTTTGTCCCAGAAAATCATAGTTGTATCTGCCGTAGAATATCTTCGGCAGATAAGTTTTGTGAAGCGGATCAAAGATCAGAAAGGCGGTAAAAGCCAGAATCCCGCAGGCAGACAGAATCTGTATGGTACGATCCCGGAGTCTTTGGACCATTTCTTTCTGAAAATGGATGCCGGCCAGGAAGAAAGGATAGTACACTAGGATCCTTGGGATACTTAAGAAATTGTCCTTCATGCCGGAGCAGCCGATCAGCAGGCCGGCGGCAATGGCAAGCGCCATATGACCGGGGATTTTCTTTACGTAAGGAGTGATGGCTCTCCATACAAATAAGGCCAGGATGTACCAGAGAGAAAACTTAGGAGAGAGAAAATCCAGCACAGTCGGCCTGTGAAGGATGAACGAGTACAAAAGGTAATAGATTACTTCATATACCAGGTAGGGAACAGCAAGTTTCCGTATCAGTTCTGTAAACGGAAGTTCTCGTTTGGAGAAATAACCGGAAATAAAGATAAATGCCGGCATATGGAAAGAAAAAATAAACCATTTCAAAGTATAAAGAAATTCATTATTTGTATAAGAAGGCTCAATAAAATGTCCGATCACTACAAGAAAGATCAGAAAGACTTTGTAGTTATCAAACAGATAATCCCGTTCTTTTTTTACAGTTTCCATAAAAACCTCTCCCAAAATGCAAAATAAGTCCGCTTTCTTCAGCTATCTTATTCTACACTTTGGGAGAGTGGTTAACAAGATAAAAACTATCTAAAAATGTAAGGAAAATTTAAAAGTTTTGTAACAAAATAGTTAAATTTCCTAAAGGCTGATTATTCCGGCATGGGCAGAATGGTCATGGCCAGGTTGGTAAAGGTGGAGTCTTCATCGCCGGCAGCCAGCATTTCCGTCATGTTTAGCGGGATCGACAAAGTTGTTTCTTCTCCATAAGCAGGAGCGGCCGCGTAGGCTTCCATGGTTTCTACCAGGTCTTTGGAGACGGCATCAATAGAGTAATAGGTGCCGTTCTCGATTTTTTGGAATGTCTCAAGGATACTGTTGTTGGGAGTGACGGTAATATCTACGGTATAGTTGTAGATACCGGACTCTTTCTTGGGAATGCCGACGGTATACTGGCATTGTTTCATGATCGCTTTTAGAGCGGCGCTGTACCGGTCATGGTAGGCGGCGCTTAAGTCCGAAGGCGGGTCAAATACGTCCGCCTCGTACCAGGCAAGCGCCTCTTCTTCCGTGCGTCCCGTATGGAGAGCAAACTGGGTCACATCTCCTTTAAAAGAAGCATCCAGGTAGGACTTCAGGAAATCCTGTGCGTCTAAGATCTCGCAGATAGAATCGTAGGGTTTCATATAACCGGACAGAGCTTCCTGGAGAAAGGCCTTCATCTGGTCGTCAGAAATAGAGAAGCCGTCATCGGTTTCTTCCACATTCAGACTTACCAGGACCTCATCCAGATATTGGGGAGAATCCTGGAGCGCTTTGCCGCTTTCCGCAAAAAGAGCGGTGGTTTCCGCAGTCAGATCCGCAGAGGCCATGGAGGCAAGATGGGCTTCCCGCGCGGCCTGCGTGGCAGCATCGATATCAATAGGCGTAAAGGTGATGTTGACGGAATACTGGCCGTCAGACTGTTCATCGGCTTTTGATACTTCAAAATCCATGGTCTGGAAAGCATCCTGCAGGAAGCAAAGAGCAGGATCTCTTAATTCCTCGGGAAACTGCAGTGTGTAAAGAGAATTGCTTTCTTCGATGCCCTGATCCAGAAGCAGGGCAAAGGAAGCAGTATCCTCTTCTTTCATGGCTGTGATCCGCTCTCCTACATATTTGTCGGCGGATTCCCCGCCAAATCCGGAGCAGCCGGAAACGGCAGCCGCGAAAAGCAGACAGAAAAGTAATGAAAAGCACATTTTTTTCATAGATATTCCCCCTCTCTAAGATATGATGATCACTTGATTTTATTGTATCATCCGGGATTGGCGGGATGCAATATCTTTCAAATATGACTGGAAAAAGAACAGCGATTTATATATAATGATACCAGAGTCGAAAACCATAATGTGATCGCAATAAACCAAAATGGAAAAGGAGAGGTACATATGCAGATACGGTCGATCGAAAAGGAGTTAAGAGAGAATTCTTATCCCGGAAGAGGGATCATTCTTGGAAAGAGCCCGGATGGGAAAAAGGCGGTGGCCGCGTATTTTATCATGGGCCGCAGTGAGAACAGCAGAAACAGGATTTTTGTGGAAGACGGGGATGGGATCCGCACGCAGGCTTTTGATCCGGCGAAGCTGACAGATCCAAGCCTGATCATTTACGCGCCGGTCCGTGTCCTGGGGAATAAGACGATCGTGACCAACGGGGATCAGACAGATACCATTTATGAGGGAATGGATAAACAGATGACCTTTGAGCAGTCTCTTAGAAGCAGGGAATTTGAGCCGGACGAGCCAAATTATACGCCCAGGATCTCCGGGATCATGCATATCGAGAACGGCAGCTATAATTACGCGATGTCAATTTTGAAGAGCAATGAAGGACGGCCGGAAGGCTGCTGCAGATATACCTTTGCCTATGAGAAACCGGTCGCGGGAGAGGGACATTTCATCCACACCTATAAGGGGGACGGCAATCCCCTGCCAAGTTTTGAGGGAGAGCCGAAACGCATTGGAGTTTTGGATGACATTGAGGAATTTACGGATCTTCTGTGGAACAGCCTGAACGAAGACAATAAAGTCTCTCTCTTCGTTCGCTATATTGATATTGCTTCCGGCGCCTGTGAGACAAAGATCGTCAACAAGAATCAGTAACGAATGGATCAAGAAGGATTTGACAGGATCAAGAAGGAAAAAGGAGTGAAAAGAATACAATGAAAGAATTAGAATTGAAATATGGCTGCAACCCCAATCAGAAACCATCCAGGATCTACATGGCAGATGGAAGCGAACTGCCGATCCAAGTGCTGAACGGAAAGCCGGGTTATATCAATTTCCTGGATGCCTTTAACGGATGGCAGTTGGTCAGCGAGTTAAAGAAAGCGACCGGACTTCCGGCGGCTACTTCTTTTAAGCACGTGTCTCCGGCAGGAGCGGCGGTGGGCCTTCCCTTAAGCGATACGCTGGCAAAGATCTACTGGGTGGATGATCTGGGAAAGCTGTCTCCCCTGGCGTGCGCCTATGCCAGAGCCAGAGGGGCGGACAGAATGTCTTCCTTCGGGGACTTTATTTCCCTGTCCGATGTCTGTGACGTAGATACGGCCAGACTGATCAAGCGGGAAGTTTCCGATGGGGTGATCGCTCCGGGATATGAGCCGGAAGCGCTGGAGATCCTGAAAGAGAAGAAGAAGGGGAACTATAATGTGATCCAGATTGACCCGGATTATCAGCCGGCGGCGCTGGAACATAAGGATGTATATGGGATCACATTTGAGCAGGGAAGAAACGAACTGAAGATCGATGATGATTTCTTCTCCCATATTGTGACAGAAGAGAAAGATCTGCCCAAGCAGGCCAAGATCGATCTGGCGATTTCTATGATCACACTGAAATACACGCAGTCCAATTCCGTATGTTTCGTCAAAGACGGACAGGCGATCGGAATCGGAGCAGGACAGCAGTCCAGGATCCACTGCACCAGACTTGCCGGATCCAAGGCAGATAACTGGTGGCTGAGACAGTCTCCCCAGGTGATGAATTTGCCGTTTGTAGATTCCATCCGGAGAGCGGATCGGGATAACGCCATTGATCTCTATATGGGAGAAGACTATATGGATGTGCTGTCAGATGACGCCTGGCCGGCTATCTTTAAGGAAAAGCCGGAAGTATTCACCAGAGAGGCAAAACGGGAGTGGCTGGACAAGCTGACAGACGTAGCGCTTGGATCCGACGCATTCTTCCCATTTGGAGACAATATTGAGCGGGCTCACAGAAGCGGCGTAAAATATGTGGCGCAGCCGGGAGGCTCAGTGCGGGACGATAATGTGATCGAGGCATGTAATAAATATGGAATGGTGATGGCATTCACGGGAATCCGGTTGTTCCACCATTAATTTTAATTAGGGCCGGGGGATTTTTAAAAATCCCCCGGCCCAAATTGAAAAAGCCCTGTCCCAAATTGAAAAAAAGGTTGTGGAATGCCGGAAAATGGAATATAATATGTAAGGTGTAAGCGATTGTGCAAAAAAATCGGCAAATAAGACAAAAAGGAGAGACTTTGATTTATGGGAAAATATTTTGGGACAGACGGCTTCCGGGGGGAAGCGAACGAGGTTCTGACTGTAGAACATGCATTTAAAGTAGGAAGGTTTCTTGGCTGGTATTTTGGTCAGGATCACAAGGCAAAGATCGTGATCGGCAAGGATACAAGACGCAGCAGTTATATGTTTGAGGATGCGCTGTCTGCCGGACTGACCGCTTCCGGCGCCAATGCCTATCTCCTTCACGTGACGACAACGCCCAGTGTATCTTATGTGACCCGGACAGATAATTTTGACTGTGGAATCATGATTTCAGCAAGCCATAATCCGTTTTATGATAATGGGATCAAGATCATCAACGGAAAAGGCCATAAGATGGAGGCCGAGGTGGAAGAGAAGATAGAAGCGTATATTGACGGCGAAATGGGCGAGCTTCCGCTGGCAAAACGGGAGAATATCGGCCGTACCGTCGACTATGCGGCTGGACGGAACCGTTACATTGGATATCTGATCTCGCTGGCGACCCGTTCCTTTGAGGATATGCGGATCGGTTTGGACTGCGCCAACGGCAGCGCGTTTGCCATTGCTAAGAGTGTGTATGATGCCCTGGGCGCAAAAACATATGCCATCAACTGTGAGCCGGATGGAACAAATATCAATACCAACTGCGGATCTACACATATTGAAGTACTGCAGGAGTATGTGAAAGAGAAACATCTGGATGTAGGATTTGCGTTTGACGGAGACGCAGACCGGTGTATCGCTGTAGATGAAAATGGAAATGTGGTGGACGGCGACCTGATTTTGTACATCTGCGGAAAATACATGAAGGAAAATGGGCGCTTAAACGGAGATACTATCGTAACAACAATCATGTCCAATCTGGGACTTTACAAAGCCTGTGATAAAGCCGGTCTCAAATATGAGAAGACGGCAGTGGGCGACAAGTATGTGTATGAAAATATGGTGCAGAACAACTTCTCTTTGGGAGGAGAGCAGTCCGGCCATATTATTTTCAGCAAGCACGCTACTACCGGAGATGGGATCCTGACCTCTCTGATGGTGATGGAAGCGATGCTGGAGAAGAAACAGAGCCTGGCAAAACTTGCGGAGCCAGTGAAGATTTATCCGCAGCTTCTCCAGAATGTGCGTGTAGTAGATAAGAAAACCGCGCGGGAGAACCCGGAAGTCGTGAAAGCGGTAGAAGCGGTAACAGAAGCTTTGGGAGACGATGGAAGGATCTTGGTAAGAGAAAGCGGTACAGAGCCGGTTCTGCGTGTAATGGTGGAGGCTTCCACCGATGAACTTTGCGCAAAATATGTGGGCCAGGTGGTAGATGTGATCAAAGGGCAGGGATTAGAAGCGAAATAATTTTAATTGGGGCCGGGGGATTTTTAAAAATCCCCCGGCCCCGATTAAAAAAGCCCTGTCCCAAATTGAAAGGGGTTCCACTCAGATGGAGTGGAACCCTTTTCCTATGATCTGACTGGTGTTTGAGATGAGAAGAAACGCATCCGGCGCGTTTTCTTTGATATAATTCCGCAATTTTACTGCCTGAAAACGGTTGAGGACGGTTAGGACAAGATACTTCCTTTCCCCGGAAAATGCTCCTTTTGCGTCCACGATGGTAGCGCTTCTGTGCAGCTCATTTTTGATAAAGCGGCAGATAGGCTCCGGCTCTTTACAGACTACATTGAAGTATTTGGAGAGATTCAGGCTCTCGATGAAGCCATCGATCAAAAAAGAGCGGATGGAAAGCCCCAGAAATGAGTATAGTCCGGTTTCAATATCGAAAACAAAGCAGCCGGCCAGGGTAATGAGGAAATCAGTTGCCAGGAGGGATTTCCCAATATCCGCGCTGGTATATTTCTTCAGGATCATGGCAATGATGTCTGTACCGCCGCTGGAGGATCCCAGATTGAAAAGGACCGCGCTCCCCAGAGAAGGAAGAGCGATGGCAAAAGCCAGTTCCAGCATAGGCTGGTCGGTCAGAGGAGCTTCCATGGGATAAAGACGCTCCAGAAGTGAAAGGGACACGGACAGCAGGATGCTGCAGTAAGCGGTTTTGGCGGCAAACTTTTTCCCCAGAATGATAAAACCAAAGACCAGAAGGATCATATTTACCAGAAAGGTAAAGTCACTGGCCGAGATCAAGCCGCTTTTGGCGACGAGAACGGCAAGACCGGTGATGCCTCCGAAGGTAAAATTATTGGCAAATTTGAAAAAATACGTGCCGGCAGCAATGAGCAGAGTGCTTCCGGTCAGCAATAGAAAATTCTTTGATTTCAGTTTCATAAGAAATCCTCCTATGTAACGCATCCTTTGTTTCCTCCTGATTGTATCCTCCACATATGGAAAAGTCAACGAGGTCTTTCGGAAAGGAATCAGAATACCGGATTTGGTAAATAATATCTGTCATGAAGGAGGAACCAAACATGCATAAATATTTACCGATCACGGATGTATACGCAAGAGAAATTCTAGATTCCAGAGGGAATCCTACAATAGAGGTGGAAGTGCTGGCGGGGGAAACGTTCTGGGGGCGCGCCAGCGTTCCTTCCGGAGCGTCCACCGGCCAGTTTGAGGCGGTGGAGCTGCGGGATCAGGAAGAACGTTACCGGGGATTGGGAGTGCGTCTTGCGGCGGATCACGTAAATGCGAAGATCGCGCCGGAGATCATTGGCATGAATGTGTTTGAGCAGGCCGCGCTGGATGACGTTCTGCTGCGGCTGGATGGGACCCAAGACAAATCCAATCTGGGGGCCAACGCTATACTGGGAGTATCTATGGCGGCGGCCAGGTCCGCTGCCTGTGCCGCGGGAATGCCCTTATATTCCTATTTTGGAGGAACCAACGCCAAAAGGCTGCCCGTTCCGATGATGAATATTATGAACGGGGGAAAACACGCGGACAACACCATCGATATCCAGGAATTCATGATCATGCCAACAGGAGCCTGTTGTTTTCAGGAGGGGCTTCGCATGTGCGCGGAAATCTACCATGCCCTGAAAACACTGCTGAAGGAGCGGGGACTGAGTACAGCAGTGGGGGATGAGGGCGGTTTTGCGCCGGATCTGGCAGATGCAAAAGAAGTACTGCAGTATATCGTGGACGGAATCAGGAAAGCCGGGTACAAACCGGGAGAAGAGGTGAAACTTGCGCTGGATGCGGCCGCATCAGAGCTGTATGATAAAAATTTTAAGAAATACGTGTTTGAAGGAGAAAGCAAGGCCCATGGAAAGAAGGTTGTCCGTTCCGCGGAAGAAATGATCGATTATTACGAAGAACTGTCAGAAGCATTTCCTATTATATCTATAGAAGATCCGCTGGATGAGGAAGATTGGGAAGGATGGGAATTGGCGACCACCAGGCTTGGGCGGCAGATCCAATTGGTGGGAGACGATCTGTTTGTAACCAATACCAAAAGACTGCAAAAAGGGATCGAGAGGGGCGTGGGAAACGCCATCCTGGTCAAAGTCAACCAGATCGGGACATTGACGGAGGCATTTGAAGCCATTGAGACAGCGAAGAACAGCGGATATCGGACGATCGTTTCCCATCGTTCAGGAGAGACGGCGGATACCATCATCGCGGACATTGCGGTGGCATTTAACGCAGGGCAGATCAAGACGGGAGCTCCTTGCCGGTCAGAGCGGGTAGAAAAGTATAATCAACTTCTTAGAATTGAGGAAAAGCTTGGAAATATCGGGGAATATAGGAGTCCGTTTTAAATGGGGCCGGGGGATTTTTAAAAATCCCCCGGCCCCATTTAATCAAAAACTAAAAAAGTAAAATTAAATTTTATATATATAAAAAATGCTTCCAAAATTTCATAAACAGGAGTATAATGATAAAAAAGTAACGTAGTTCTAAAAACGGAGGTGAAGATAATGGCAAAAAATTATTTGCTGAAATGCGGCAAACTGTTTGACGGAATCCATGATGAACTGTTTGAGGACATGGAGATTTTTGTTGAGGGCACGAAGATCGGGAAAGTGGGAAGGAATCTTCCTGTACCTGAGGGAACGGAAGAAGTTGACCTTACCGGATTAACGGTAACGCCGGGAATGATCGATGCTCATGTTCACGGGAATCTGATGCGCTGGCAGGAAATGGATACCATCCTGTATCAGTCGGAAGGATACAGCACGCTGGCTTTCTTACATACCGCGGAACGGAGCCTGGAGCGCGGATTTACGACGATCCGCTGCAACGGCATGGGGCCGCTGGGCTATGGCATTGTGGATGTAAAAAAGGTGATCGACCGGGGACTGTTTGACGCGGCCAGAATGATCGTAGGCGCTCATATGCTGGGCGGTCCCGGAATGCCGGGAGACATGAGCATGTATGCTTGTGAGAACCAGCCGGTTTCTGATATGATCCAGATCGATACCATCGGAAGCGGCGTGGATTTCTTTATCAACCAGGTAAGAAGAGAAGTAAAATATGGAACGGATTTCATCAAGATCTTCCTGTCGGGCAGCTTCTTAAGTCCGGACGGCGGCCCGGAGATCAGCTATCTTAACGGAGATGAACTGCGCGCTATCATCGAGACGGCTCACGACCTTGGAAAACCGGTAACGGCCCATGTATATCCGCCCAGAATGATGAAGAAATTGGCGGAGTTTGGCATCGACGGCATGGAGCACGGCGCCCTGATGGACGAAGAAACAGCCCGTCTCATTGAAGATAAAGGAATTTATCTGACGCCTACCTTCTCACCGTTCCAGGATGTGATCGAGGAAAATGACGAACTGGTCAACAAGAATACGGCAGACAGCCAGATGAAACTCCGCAAATTTGCGCCCCGCTTAAGAGAGAGCAGAAAGATCATCCGGGACAGCAACATCAAGCTTGGATTTGGCTCGGACTTCTGCGCTGTTCATCAGCCATATGAGAGCTGGTATGAGTACCGCAGCTGGATGCGGTCCGGTATGGGAGCGTTCCGTACCTTGAAAGCGGCTACGGCAGTAAATGCCAAGATCCTGGGAATCGACTCCTTTACTGGAACGATCGAAGAAGGAAAAGAAGCCGATATCGCCGGATGGCACAGGGATCTTCTGAATGACTGCGATGCGCTCAAAGAGTGTGATTTTGTTATGAAGGGCGGCAAGATCCATGAAACGGACGATAAAGTAGTGGATGACTTCTATGCTTAAGAATACTTCGCAGGAAGAACCGGGGATAGATAATTCCCCGGTTTTTCTTGTCAAGAAAACACGAACCATGATAGAATATAAAAATCAGCGGAAGAAGGGAGGAAGACAGGACAGTGAATGATCTGAGCAAGATCGGGTATACCATTAAAAGTATCCGAAAATCCAGGAAAATGACGCTGAAGCAGCTATCGGAGAAAACCGGGCTGTCTGTAAGCTACTTGAGCAATCTGGAGCGAAACACCTGCAGTCCCACCCTTTTAAATATCCAAAAGATCTGCGAAGTCTTTGGCAATTCTTTGGGAGATATGCTGGAGAGGAACGCGGAAGAGAAGATCATCATCCGCGGGCAGGACCGAAAGGTTACGGTGGATGAAAGCAGTAATATCAAGCTTGAGATTGTGGATTTTGGCGAAGGAGATACTTCTTTTATGTATATGACAGTGCGGCCGGACAGTACCGGACAGGGGTTGTTCTGGGAGCACGAATTTGACGAAGTTGGAACGATCGTGTCCGGGCAGATGATCATCGGCTTGGAAGAACGGGAGTTTGAATTAAAGGAAGGGGACACTATTTTTATCAAAGCTCATACCCGGCACTGTTATTATACGACTTCGAAGGAGGAGGCCTGCGTGTCCTTTTGGGCCCGTCACTGGAAATAGTGATGGACAATGAAAACACCAGGATTTGTGCATACCTGTCCTTGCAAACGACCAATAGGCGAGAGTATAATAAATAAACGTAAGGTAGAAGATCTTGGAGATAAGAAGAGTATTTTCAGGAATGTAAAATAAGGAGGCAGGAAAAATGGAATTGATCCAGATGATGCAGAATCGCAGAAGTGTAAGAAAATATACGGGAGAGCCGGTCGGTGAAGAGGCGTTAAAGAAAGTAGTCCAGGCCGGACTTCTGTCAGAATCGGGAAAAGGGCTGCGCCCTTGGGAATTTATCGTTGTACAGGATAAGGAGATGCTGCGGAAAATGGCAGACTGCAGAGCAGGAAGAGCAAAAATGCTGGACGGAGCGGATTGCGCGGTAGTCGTACTTGGAGACTCAGATAAGACCGACGTGTGGACGGAAGACTGCTCGGTAGCGATGGCCCATATGCACCTGATGGCAGACAGCCTGGGACTTGGGAGCTGCTGGCTGCAGGGACGTTTGAGAAAGGCGGAAGATGGAAGAGATACAGAAGAATTCTTAAGAGAACTTCTGGGATATCCGGAAAATTATAAGCTGGAAGCAGTGCTGGTACTTGGAATGCCGGCGGAACACGCGCCAGCCTATGACCTGGAAGCGCTCCCAATGGAGAAGGTTCATGGCGAGACCTTTGGCAAAGCGATGGAGTGGAAATAAATGTGAAACGCACAGATGGCGGATAACAGCTGTTATCCGCCATCTTCCATAATCTCATTTCATGTAGTTCTTTTAAATATCTAAATCATAAGCTGTTTTATATAAATAAAAGGTACATCCATTCTGATTAATGTGAGGGATTAAAGTTTTGTTACGTTGACTGCCTGAGGTCCCTTAGCTCCTTCAGTTACGTCGTACTCTACTTCCTGGCCTTCATCCAGAGACTTGAAGCCTTCCATGTTCAACCCTGAGTAGTGTACAAATACGTCGTTGCCGGCTTCATCGGAGATAAAGCCATAGCCTTTTTGGTTGTTGAACCATTTTACTGTACCCTTCATCGTGATACCTCCATAAAAATAAAATGTAAATAAATAAAGAAACTGTACTATCTGCCCAGATATTGGTAGATAATACGCTGTCACCTTAGCATATATTTATAAAAAAGTCAATGGATTCGACAATTGTTTTTAATATTCTCTACAATTGTAGAAAAAGGCATTTTAGGGTACAATGATAAGAAAAGAACACAGCAGGAGGACAACTATGGGAAATATTGCTCAGAAGATAGAGGAACTGGTAGGCCGCACTCCATTATTGGAGGTGCGCGGCATTGAAAAGGAAAAAGACTTAAAAGCAAAGCTTTTGGTAAAGCTGGAACTTTTTAATCCGGCAGGAAGCGTCAAAGACAGGACCGCGCTTTCTATGATCCAGGATGCGGAGGAGAACGGACTTCTTGGTCCAGGATCCGTCATCATCGAGCCGACAAGCGGAAATACGGGGATTGGTCTTGCTTCCATCGGGGCGTCCAGGGGTTACCGGGTGATCTTTACGATGCCGGAGACTATGAGTATCGAACGGCGGAAACTTTTAAAAGGATACGGGGCGGAAATCATTCTGACACCGGGAGCGAAAGGGATGAGCGGAGCCATTGAAGAGGCGGAGCGTCTGGCGGAAACCATCGAAGGAGGCGTTGTGCTGGGACAGTTTACAAACCCGGCAAATCCGGCGGTCCATTACCGTACCACCGGACCAGAGATCTGGGAGGATACGGATGGAAGGATAGATATATTCGTGGCAGGCGCCGGAACCGGCGGCACGATCACTGGAGCGGGGAAATATCTGAAAGAACAGAACCCAGATCTTCAGGTTGTTGCGGTAGAACCTGCCAAATCCCCGGTATTGTCCGGCGGCCAGCCCGGCCCTCACGGCCTTCAGGGAATTGGCGCGGGATTTGTTCCTGAAATCCTGGATACCGGGATTTATGACCAGATAGCTTTGGTAAAAGAAGAGGAAGCCTATGAAGCGGCCCGCCTGCTGGCAAGAAAAGAAGGAGTGCTGGTGGGCATCAGTTCTGGAGCCGCGCTTTCGGCAGGAATCCGTTTGGCGAAAGAAGAGGCAAATGTGGGGAAAACAATCGTAGTGCTGCTTCCTGATACGGGAGAGCGCTATCTGTCCACACCTTTGTTTAAAGAGGGGTAAACAAAAGAAAGGAAGAAGTTTATGATTACATTAACAGGAAAGAAGATCTCGGAAGGAATCGTGATCGGGAAACTGATTTTTTATAAGCGTGATATCAAAGAGATCCGGAGGATCTACGTAAAAGATGTGGAGAAGGAAGTACAGCGTTTTCAAAGAGCGAGACAGAAAGCGTCGGCAGAACTGAAGGAACTCTATGTAAGCTCCATTCAAGAAGTGGGGGAAGCGAACGCGGCGATCTTCGAGATGCAGCAAAAGATCCTGGAAGATGAAGAGTTTGCGGATAAAGTGATGAGTATTGTGGTAGAACAGAAGCTGAACGCGGAATACGCGGTACAGACCACGGCGGAAGAAATACTCAAAAACGCGGACAGTGATGAAAAAGACTATATCCAGGGGCATAGCGCGGATGTGAAAGACGTGGCCCTGCGGCTGCTGCAGATCCTTTCCAGGAGCTGGAAAGACCGGCTCCTGGCAGATGAGCCGTTTATCCTGGCGGCTTCCGAATTGTATCCAAGTGAGGCGGTACAGTTAGACAAATCCAAGATTTTAGGCTTTGTTACACGCTATGGAACGATCAATTCCCATACGGCGGTGATCGCCCGGACCATGAATATCCCCTCGGTGATCGGCCTTGGAGAAGCGCTAAAAAAAGATTATAACGGCAAGACGATCATTATTGATGGATTTGAAGGCAAAGTCTACATAGAACCGGATTACACTACATTGACGAAAATGCGCCAGCGGCAGAGCGAGAACCGGACGCAGACCCAGAATCTGGAACGGCTGAAGGGAAAGGAAAATGTTACCCAAAGCGGACAAAAGATCGATGTCTGCGCGAATATCGGAAGCAGGGAAGATATTGAAAGCGTGATCCGCAGTGACGCGGGAGGGGTGGGACTGTTTCGGAGCGAATTCCTCTATATGGAAAACGGGGGAAAGCTCCCTACGGAAGAACAGCAGTTCCAGGCCTATAAACTGGCGGCGGAATCCATGGGACGAAAGAAAGTTGTGATCCGGACCGCGGACTTGGGCGGAGATAAAACAGCAGCCAGTATCGATCTGAGCGGAGAAAAAAATCCGGCGATGGGCTGCAGGGGGATCCGGATTTCCCTGGAAAAAGAGGAAATGTTCATGACTCAATTGAGAGCTGTCTTGCGGGCAAGCCTGTATGGCAACGTGGCGATCATGTTTCCGATGATCACTTCTATTGAAGAGGTGCAGAAGGCAAAGCTTCTTCTCGGAAGAGCGGGAAAGGAACTAAAGGCAGAGAAAATTCCTTATAACGAAAAAATTGAGGTGGGAGTAATGATCGAGACCCCGGCGGCGGTCATGATCAGCGGCGAATTGGCAAGGGAAGCGGATTTTGTCAGCCTGGGGACTAACGACCTGACTCAGTTTACGTTAGGAATGGATCGGGAAAATGAGCGGATCGAAAATTATTTTAACCCCCATCATCCGGCTCTTTTGAAGATGCTCCGTATTGTGGCCAATAATGTCCATTTGGAGAATAAGAGGGTCAGTGTGTGCGGAGATATGGCCTCAGATCTGGATATGACAGAATTCTTCCTTCAGATTGGCATCGACGAGCTTTCTGTAGCGCCAAATCAGGTGCTGAGCCTGCGTAAGAAAATCAGAGAGATCCAATAAATATCGAAACAGACCCATTTACTTTACGGGTCTGTTTTGTTATTATAAAAATGTTATGTATCTAAAGATGAGATTTCTAAAGGAGGGAAACATGTTAGAAAAACTATTTAAACTGAAGGAGAACGGCACAGACGCTAAGACAGAAATCCTGGCCGGAATCACCACATTTATGACGATGGCTTATATTCTGGCGGTTAATCCAAGTATCTTAAGTGAGACGGGAATGGATCAGGGAGCTGTATTTACGGCTACGGCGGTAGCATCTCTGATCGGTACGCTGCTGATGGCTCTTTTTGCCAATTATCCGTTTGCGCTGGCTCCGGGTATGGGACTGAACGCTTACTTTGCCTATACGGTAGTGTTAGGAATGGGGTACAGTTGGCAGACAGCTCTTACCGCGGTATTTATCGAAGGAATTATCTTTATCGTGCTTTCGCTGACCAATGTGAGAGAGGCGATCTTTAACGCGATCCCTATGAATCTGAAGGCGGCGGTAAGCGTGGGTATCGGTCTTTTTATTGCTTTTATCGGTCTTCAGAACGCAAAGATCGTGATCGGAGGCTCTACGCTTCTGCAGCTCTTTTCCGTAGAAGATTATAATGCGCTGAACGGTGTGGAAGCCAGCTTCCAGGATGTGGGAATCACAGTACTTCTGGCTGTGATCGGTATTTTGATCACAGGAATCCTGGTGATCAAGAACATTAAGGGAAATATTCTGTGGGGAATCCTGATCACCTGGATTCTGGGGATCATCTGCCAGTTTGCCGGCCTGTACGTACCGAATCCGGAACTTGGATTCTACAGTCTGCTTCCAGATTTCAGCGGGGGACTGTCTATTCCAAGCTTAAGCCCGATCTTTGGCAAGATTGATTTCTCGGGAATCTTTTCTTTGGAATTCCTGGTGGTTATCTTTGCTTTCTTGTTCGTGGATATTTTTGATACACTTGGAACACTGATCGGTGTATCGACTAAGGCTGATATGCTGGATGAAAATGGGAAACTGCCCCGCATTAAAGGCGCGCTTTTGGCGGATGCGGTAGCTACAACGGCGGGAGCGGTCCTTGGTACTTCAACAGTCACTACATTTGTAGAGAGCGCTTCTGGCGTAACAGAAGGCGGAAGAACAGGACTGACTTCTATCACGACGGCGATCCTCTTTGGAGTGGCGCTGCTGTTCTCGCCTATTTTCCTGGCGATTCCTTCCTTTGCTACAGCTCCGGCTCTGGTGGTGGTTGGATTCTATATGCTGACCAATGTAGTAAATATTGATTTTAATGATGTGGCGGAAGCGATTCCATGCTATATCTGCATCATCGCTATGCCTTTCTTCTACAGCATTTCCGAAGGAATCGCGATGGGCGTGATCTCTTATGTAGTGCTGAACCTGGTAACAGGAAAGGCGAAAGGGCGGATCAGTATCTTGATGTACGTGCTGGCGGTACTGTTCGTGCTGAAGTATATTTTCCTGTAGGAAGAATGATATTGGGATAAAATATATCGCCATATTGCTATAATAAGGAACAACCGTGCCGCGTCTTGCGGACGGTTGTTCTTTTTCTTTGCGCAGTCATAACGCATTAAAAAAGGGGGATTCAAAGACTATCGCCTTTCTCCCGGCCGGATGGCAAGAAGATAGACCAGGACTGCCAATGGTACGCATACCAGGAGAGAGGGATAGAATAGTTTCAGGTCTAAATGTCCATAGAGGAGACCGCCGATGAAAGGCCCCAGGGTCATTCCCAGGTCCAGGCCGATATAATAGGTGCTGTTGGCCAGCCCCCGCCTGCCCTGCCCGGCCTGGAGAATGGCGGTGGACTGGCAGACGGAGGACATGATCCCATATCCGCCGGCCATAAAGAGAGCGGCAAAGAACATGGAAAGATTGTTTTTCATGAAAGCGAGAAACAGGATTCCGGCAAAGGCGCTGACGGAACTAAAGAGAAGAAAGAAGGGGAACGGCAGGCGGTCAAACAGGTCTTTCATACACAGGCGGAGAATGAGAAGGACCACGGCGTAAAGCGGGAAAAAGAGGCTGACGGAGACCGGAAGCTGGCGGGTCTGTGTGTAACTGACGAGAAAGGACTGGGTGGCGCAGTAGGGAATGGCGAACAGCATGATGATCGCCGCATAGGGGAGGACTTTAGGATCTGCCAGCTGTAATTTCCCAGACCTGCCAGGTTCTTTCACGCTTTGTTCAGGCTCGCCTTTATTCTGGATAAACTGGATGATCAAGAGAGTGGCCAGACAAAAAAGCAAAGCGGCGCCAAAAGAAAATCGATACCCCAGATGCTGATAGGAGACAACTCCGATGGCAGGGGCTATAGCCATGGCAAGGGCATTCATCATGCCATAGAAGCCCATGCCGGAGCCGATCTTGTCTTTGGGAAGCATATTGGACATCCAGGTGGACATACAGACAGAACAGCAGGCAAAGCCTACGCCGTTAATAAGCCGGGAAACTACAATGAGGCCGGGTTCTGACGCCGCCATATAGCCCAGGCAGGACAGAGCCATAAGTCCGGCGCCCAGAAAAGAGATCTTATATTTGCTGATCTTATCCGCCAGATTTCCTGCCAGAGGACGGCAGAAAAGAGCACATAGATTCATAAGGCCGCCGATCATTCCCATCAAGGCGGCAGAAGCGCCCACACTTTCTGAAAACCCTGTGATCAAAGGTGTTACCAGCATAGGGCTGGAGAAATAAAAGAAGCTGGCGGCAAGTATTAAGATTATATCCATAGTGTCGGTTTCCCCTTTCCCTGCATTAGATATAAGAATATCTGAGCATACACTATATTCTATTCCGGGGAAATAGGGAAGTCAAGGCTGGGGAAGGTCTGGTTTGTGTGAAAAAAGTTGTAAATATACCATAATTAGATTATAATTATGGTATATTAAATTCATAGGAGGAGATAGAAATGCCACAGATTATTCCAATCAAAGATTTAAAAAACACGGCGGAAATCTCTGAATTATGCCATAGTACAGACGAACCGGTCTATATTACAAAAAATGGATATGGGGATATGGTTATCATGAGTATTGAAAATTTTGAAGGTCTTATAAGAAGACTGCAGAGATACCAGGAGATAGAAATTTCGGAGAGACAGATCATAGAGGGGAAGGTAAAGGACGCAAAGAGCGCTCTTACGTTAATGGGGGAGAAGTATGGGATACAGTTTGGTGATCACGGAGCGGGCAGATGAACTCTTGGATGAAATTGTGTACTATTTATTATATCAGTTAAAAAATCAACAGGCAGCAGAGCATTTGTTGACAAACATTGATCGCGTGTATACCCGTTTGCAGGAAAATCCGTATCAGTTTCCGGAAAGCAGGGACAGATTTCTAAGGCAGATGAATTACAGGGAAGCTATACTGTCAGAAATGAAGTATGTGATCTTTTTTCGAATTGAAAATCGTACCGTTTATGTCGTCGGGATTTTTCATCAGTTAGAAGATTACCCCAGAAAAATGTAGATTGAACGAAAAAGTGAATCGCCAGTCTCGGCAGGCTGGCGATTCGTTTTTTCTTAAATCCGCATTCCCACACTATACCCGGAGAAGGATGTGTTCAGGATATCGCCTACGTGATCGCAGTCTCCGATAGGGATCACATCGTAGGCGAGACCGTCATAAGCGCTCTTTAAGGTTTCGTTGGGCCGGAATCCGGTAGCCAGGATGACGGTATCGCACTTCAGGAAGGTTTCTTTTCCATCGTTGTCCATTACATATACGCCTTCCTCCGTGATCTTAGTACACCTGGAATTTAAGTGGATCTTTACCCGGTCGATCTCCGGGATAGAATACAGGTCGTGATGGTCGCGGGAATACTCATGTGTCATGAAGAATTCTGTAAAGAAGACTTCATAGGGAAGTTCACTCTGCGCATCCTTCATCAGTTTGGACTCCATCTCCACCACATCGACGGAATACCCATGGGACTGAAGATAAATGGTTGTCTCGCAGCCTACCAGGCCGCCGCCTACCATGACAATCTGTTTTCCCAGTTTGTCCAGATTCTCATAGATATCGCCTGCGTGGATTACATTTGGGCCATCCGCGCCGGGAACTGGAGGGATGAACTTCTCGGCGCCTATGGCAAGAACGATGGCGTCCGGGGCTTCCAGAGAAAGAAGCTGGGGCGTTGCTTTTGTGTTCAGCAGCACCTTGATATTTGGCGCTTTGGAGACCCTACGGATCAAATAATCCCGGTATCTTCCCACGTCATCTTTGAATTCCACGTGGTCTGTGAAAGAAAGCCTTCCGCCTAATTTCTCAGACTGTTCATAGAGAATGACGTCATGGCCTTTTTCTGCTAGTGATTGAGCTGCCTGCATACCGGCCGGACCGCCTCCGACAACAGCCACCTTTTTCTTGACAAAAGGCGTGGTTTCCGGCAATGGTGTATGTAAAATACGGGTAGGATTGACGGTACAGACGCTGCAGCCAGTCTGAGGCTCTGAACTATAGCGCATGCAGCGCAGACACCGTATGCAGGGCCGGATCTCATCCGCACGTCCGGATCTTGCCTTTTCCGCCCACATGTTGTCTGCTACGAAGCTGCGGGCGGAGGCAACCAAATCACAGGTTCCGTTTTTAATAAATTCTTCCGCCATCTCCGGTTCATTGATGCCGCCTACCGTCTCGATGATCATGTTCAATTTTCCATGGACCGCTTTTGCCAGATAAGCATTGCAGCCATGTTCCATATAAGGCATGGGGAACAGGTATCCTTCACTCATATGGTTCCAGATTTTTCCTGCGGAACATTGGACGATATCGACTATGCCTTCAAACAATTTGAGAGTTTCCAGCACCTCTTCCTGTGTGATTCCTCCTGGCAGGCCTTCATTAGCGGTAAAACGCATCTGGATGATCATATCATCGCCCACTTTTTCACGAATCCGCTTCATTACCATGAGCGGGAAGCGGGCGCGGTTTTCTACGCTGCCGCCGTATTCATCGGTCCGTTTGTTTACCACCGGTGAGAAGAATTCGCTGAGCAGCCAGTTGTGGCCGGCATGTACGTTGACGATGTCAAAGCCGCCCCGTTTTCCGATCCAGGCCGCATTGGCGAAATAATCGGCTACCCGGTTCATTTCCTCTTCGTCCATCCCTTGTACTTCCACGCCATTTTCCAGAGTGGTGGTGCATGGCCCAAGGCATTTCCAGTCTCCGGCCGGAGGGCCGTAATGTCCGCCGTGGTTCAGTTCGATGGCGGCTTTTGCTCCGTAAGCGTGGATCAAATCCGTCATCATGTGCATAATGGTCAGTTGATGTTCATGGATGTCATCGCTGAAAAAGTCAAACCGTTCCCGGTTCCCGCCCAGATAGTAGCGGGGATCTACCCCAAGATGACCGGTATGCACGATGCCGGCGCCGCCTTTCGCCAGGCTGGCAAAATAATGGGCGGCAGTCTCGGTAAAAGAAGAAAAACCATTGGCGCCGGCACGGTACAGATTTGGTCCTCCGCTGTTGGGAGAAGATACGATCCGGTTTTTGATCTTTTGCCCCCGGATCGTGATGGGGCTGAAAAGATGTGGATAAGATTTCGTCTTTGAGTTCATAAATGAGCTCCTCCTTTCCTTGTTGGCACCATTATAAAAGCCTTGCAAAAAAGCCGGCAAGTACGCAGTTTATCATGTCTTAGTCAAAAAAAACTGACTAGCTCAAGATGATTTGCGTACTTGCCGGGCAAAAGAGAGGACTGTTATGATGGAAGCAAGTTGAAAGCTGACCGGGAAGTTTTAAGAACAGAGGAAAGACGAAAGGAGACGCCTTTACACATGGAGACAAAATTAAGTATTAAGAATATCATTATATTCATGGGAGCTTTTATTGCCTTTTCCATAGGTTCAGGATTTGCTTCCGGTCAGGAAGTGATGCAGTATTTCGCTTCTTATGGATATCAGTGCGTGCTGACAGGGCTCGCGTTTTTGGCCATTTTAGTTTATACCAACTGCAGCTGCCTGATGGCTGGACATCGGAAAAAATTTGACAAAGGAAGTGATATTTTTTATTATTATTGTGGACCCTATCTGGGGAAATTTTTCGATTATTTTGCTACGGTGCTCTGTGCTATGTCCTTTGTCATGATGGTCGCGGGAGCTTCCGCTACGTTGACCCAGCAGTTTGGGTGGCCTACTTGGACTGGAGCGGCGCTGCTGGCAGGGTGTGCCTGTATTTCTACGATCTTTGGTCTGGATGCGGTGGTAGACGTGATTGGTAAGATCGGTCCGATTCTGATTGTTTTTATTATGGGGATCGCTGTGATCACTTTGGCAGGAGACTGGCAGAAAGTGCCGGAAGGAGCGGCACTGCTGGCAAACGGGGAGACCGAAGTCCTGCAGGGCGGCAGCAACTGGCTGACTTCCGCTATGGCCTACGGGGGATTCGCTCTGATGTGGTTCCCAGGCTTCTGCGCCAATTTGGCTGCAAAACATAGGATCAAAGAGCTTCTCTGGGGAGCGGTACTTGGACAGGTCGTGACGGTGCTGACAGGAGTTGTTCTATCTTTTGCGTTTATTGCAAATATTCAAGAGGTGGCAGACAGCCAGGTGCCCAGTCTGATTTTGGCAGAGAACATTTTCCCATATATTGCGGTCGTGTTCGCTATCGTTATCTTCTTGGCGATTTTCTCTTCAGCCTGTCCGTTACTGTGGACAACGGCAGTAAGGTTTTTTAAAGAAAAATCCAAACCGTATAAAATCCTGACTTTATGCCTGACGGTTGCCGCGATCTTAGTTGCGCTGCTGCTGCCGTTTAATATACTGGTCAACTTTTTGTTTATGGTCAACGGATATGTGGGATTTATTTTTGTTTTGTGTATGATCATCAAGGATGTCCGATTGTTGTTTGAAAGACATCAAAAGAAAGAGCAAGAGCGGAATTAGGCAGATTAAAAGAAAGACTGGCAGGCGTTTTGTTCAGAGAAAGTGGGAACAAAGTGCCTGCCGTTTGGAATTTCGGAGTAAGGAGGTGTAATTTTATATATGGATATTGAAGAAAAGAAAGGGCAGCAGATGCAGGGAACTGGATGTGATTGCCCGATCATCTATGTCTTTCATCTGGTTTCGCGGAAATGGGTGATGGATGTGCTTTGTAAATTGAATAAGTATCAGGTCATGCGATACGGTGAGATTAAAAAAGCAGTTCCAGGAATCACCAATATGGCGCTGACGCAGGTGTTGAAGGAATTGGCAGCCAATGGAGTCATTGACCGGATTCAGTACAATGAGATCCCGCCACATACGGAATACTCTCTGACAGAACAAGGGAAAGAACTGATTCGGGCCTTGTACAGCGTAGCCCGATGGGGCTTAAAGCAGATGAGTGAAAAAGGCCATTCTACCTGTGCAGATAAATGTTACAGCATGTATTATGAATACATCCCGGCGGATAAGGAGAAAGAGGTCTTCCAGTATCCAAAGGTATATGACGAACGCTATCAGCGGTATTACAATGAAATTCTGGAAGCGGGAGGACGTGAATATTCCACAGAAGAGCAGTTGGAAGCATTCCTGCTGGTCATGCTGCGGGTACTGACTGAGGATGGAAAGAGTTCAGCCCGGTGGGCAATGTTCTTCTTTATCCGAGAGGATACAGAGAATTACCTGCAAAAAGAACGGCCCCAGTATCAGATTCTGCGGGAGCTGATCGAAGAGGGGAAAGCAGAGGGGAAAATAAAGGTACCAATGGAAACAGACTATATTCTGGAGATGATCTCCAAGATCGTTACAGGATGTATCGGAGACTGGCAGATGGAGAAATGCGTTTATGACGTGATCGAGCGCAACAGAGCTATGATCCATTGGTTCTGCCAATCTTTATTTCAAGCATAAAAGGAGAGTCGACATTGGAATTACGGGTTTTGAACTATTTTTTGATGACCGCCCGAGAGGAAAATATTACTAAGGCGGCGAAGCTTCTGCATATCACTCAGCCCACCCTTTCCCGGCAGCTTATGCAGTTGGAGGAAGAACTGGGAGTCACCTTGTTTGAGCGCGGGAAGCACAGTATCACGCTGACGGAAGACGGCCGGCTGCTTTGGCGCCGGGCCCAGGAGATCTTGGAATTGGCGGAGAAGACCAAGGAAGATTTCCTGCAGAAAGAAAGCAGCCTGACAGGGGAACTTGCCATTGGAAGCGGCGAACTGAGAAGTTCCCGTTTTCTGGCCAGGGTCCTGGCCTCTTTTCAAAAGCAGCATCCGCTGGTCCGGTATGAGGTCTACAGCGGTAACTCCGACAATATCAAAGAACGGATCGAACAGGGGACACTGGATCTGGGTATCCTGGTAGAGCCTGTGGATATCAGTAAGTATGAGTTTATACGGCTTCCAGAGAAAGAGACCTGGGGAGTCCTGGTAAGAGAAGATTCTGAACTGGCTGAGAAGGAGAAGGTAAAGCCGGAGGATCTAGTGGGAGTTCCTCTGATCATGACCCGCCGTATCATGCTGCAGAATGAGATCTTCCACTGGTTTGGATCTTACGCGGAAGAAATCAATATCGTGGCTGGAGGAAATCTTTGGTATAATCTGGTGGCTATGGTGGAAGGAGGGGTAGGCGTAGGACTAACGCTGAATTTGAATTGCAAATATGAAAATGTAAAATTTATTCCTCTTTCTCCGGAAATGGAATCCAGGACGGTGCTGGCCTGGAAGAAAGCGCAGGCCTTTTCGCCTGTTACGAAAGCGTTTATCAGTCATGCCAGGAAAGAGATCCGGGAATATGTATAGAAAGAAATCTTAAGAGCCGGCGGCTTCCGTTCTCTAAGCGAGAGCAGAAGCCGCCGGCTTTTTATGAAGAGAAATCCTTCTGCAAAAAATCCTGAAGCAGGCGAAGGAACCGCTTCATTACCGGATAGTCGTCGCTTTGCTGATAGAAAACGCCAAAAGAGAGCATAGGAAGATCTCTGATCGGAATATAGACAAGACCAGGCTCCCGGATCTGAGGCATATCCGGATACAGAGTATAGCCCATTTTCGCCTTTGCCAGGACAAGGGCGCTCTCGATGCCATCCGCGAAATATCTTTGTTCCGGGGGAAGCTGGGACAGCAGATGATTTTGGACAGAAAAAAGGGAGCTGGAAACATGGCGGGGAGAGCAGACAATGATATTGTTTTTGCTTTCTATAAAATCCTTTTCCGTCAATGCTTTCTGTTCTGCAAAGGGATGGTCCGGCGTACAGACACAGGAGATTGGTATGGAACAAAGTTTGTGGAAATCCAGCTGGACCTTGCGCTGCGGATCCAGGACGCCGAAAGCGGCGTGGATCTGCCGGTTTACAACCTGTCCCAGAAGAGAGGGGAAGGGAACCAGATGGATGCCCGGCCGCAGGAATGGAAATTCCTTCACCAGATCATGAAATACAGGCGGAAGAAGATTCATCTCCATGTGATTATGGCAGCCAATATCAAGGGGAAGGACATGCTCCTTCCTGCCCAGCCGCTCCTTAGCGGACAGAGCGGTTTTCAAAATGATCTGGGCATCCGGGAGAAACATCATTCCTTCCTGGGTAAGAGAAACGCTTTTGCTGGTACGGCGGAACAGTTTCACATCCAGTTCCTGTTCCAATGTCCGGATCTGATGGCTCACAGCTGGCTGGGTAATCTTCAATTCTTCAGAAGCTCTGGAAAAATTCAGATGTTCCGCTACGCTGACGAAACATTCTAACTGTATTGTGTTCATAATAATCTCCTGATAAGTAACTAAGTGAATCGGTAACTATAAAAAGTACTTATAGATTATAGCATCTTTGAATTTCACATGCAATGGAATATGAAGTAGAATTCTTATTGACCGATCATGAGGGCGTAAAAAGTTTGTATACGAAATAGCTGCCGGCAGGAGTTTGTACGCGCCGGCGAAAGATTTCCTGACAAAGATAAAGCGAATGGAAAAAGGAGATGGTAATATGAAAACGGTTTTGGCGCAAATAAAGCAATATAAGAAAGAAACATTCCTGACAATGGGATTCACAACTCTGGAAGTGATCATGGAGGTTTTGCTGCCATTTATCACTGCCATGATCATTGACGACGGCTTGGAACGCGCAGACATGCCGGCGATCTTAAGACTAGGGATGCTGATGATCGTGATGGCGGGAGTCAGCCTTCTGTCCGGTGCTATGGCGGGGAAATACGCGGCCAGCGCCTCGGCTGGCTTTGCCTGTAATCTGAGAGAACGTATGTATACCTGCGTACAGGATTATTCGTTTTCCAATATTGACAAATTCAGTACAGCAGGGCTTGTCACAAGGATGACTACGGACGTGACCAATGTACAGAACGCGTTTCACATGATCATCCGCATCGCGGTGCGGGCGCCGCTTATGCTGATCTGCAGCATGGTGATGTGTTTTGCCATCAATTACCGGCTGAGTCTGGTGTTTCTGGGAGCCATGTGTTTTCTGGCGGTGATCCTGGGATTGATCATGGTACGGTCCTTCCCCGTATTTCGAGAAGTATTTGACCGGTATGACAACCTAAACGCAAGCATCCAGGAGAATGTGACGGCAATCCGCGTAGTAAAGGCTTATGTAAGAGAAGACTATGAGAAACAAAAATTTGGTAAGGCGGCCCATGATCTTTATCGTCTGTTTGTGAAAGCGGAAGCTATGCTGGCTGTAAATAATCCGGCAATGATGCTGTCAGTCTATGGGTGTATCACGGCTGTATCCTGGTTTGGGGCCCATTTTATCGTGGCGGGAAGTATGAGCACCGGAGATATCACATCTTTGTTCAGCTATATCACGTCGATCATGATGGCGTTGATGATGTTATCAATGGTTTTTGTAATGGTTACCATGAGCGCGGCCAGCGTAAGGCGTATTTCTGAAGTGCTGGAAGAGAAACCGGACCTCCAGGATCCTAAGGAACCGGTGACAGAAGTGGCAGACGGAAGTATTGATTTTGAACACGTCAGCTTTTCCTATAAGCACGGAACTGGAGAAGATACACTGAAGGATATCGATCTGCATATCCGTTCCGGAGAAACCATTGGGATTATTGGAGGGACAGGCTGTGGGAAATCCAGTCTGGTCAGTCTGATCAGCCGGCTCTATGATGTATCGGAAGGGACGGTGAAAGTCGGCGGAAGAGACGTCCGCGAGTACGATATGAAAGCATTAAGAGATCAGGTCTCTGTAGTACTGCAAAAAAACGTCCTTTTCTCAGGCACGATCCTGGACAATCTGCGGTGGGGGAATGAAGAAGCTGCGGTTGAAGAGTGCGAACAAGCCTGTGAGGCTGCCTGCGCCGATGAATTTATCGATCGTCTGCCGAAAGGGTACGATACCTGGATCGAGAGAGGCGGCGCCAACGTGTCAGGCGGGCAAAAGCAGAGACTCTGTATCGCAAGAGCTCTTTTGAAGAGACCGAAGGTGCTGATCCTGGATGATTCGACCAGTGCTGTGGATACGGCGACGGATGCCAGAATCCGCAGAGCGTTTCAAACGTATATTCCGGGGACAACAAAGATCATCATTGCCCAGAGAGTTTCCAGTGTAGAGGACGCGGACCGGATTCTGGTATTAGACGCGGGAAGGATCAATGCTTTTGATACCCATGAACATTTATTGGAAACCAATGAGATCTATCGGGATATCTATGAATCCCAGACCCAGGGCGGCGGAGACTTTGACCAGGCGGTTTCATAAGAAGGAAAGAGAAAGGAGCGCAGAAACATGAAAAACGGAAATAGGATGACATCTTTCTATGTATTGAGGCGGCTGCTGGCTTATATGGTCAAAAGCTATAAATTTTCATTTTTGATGGTGGTGGTCTGTATTATCATTTCTGCCTGCGCGACTATGCAGGGGATGTTATTCGTCCAGGCGCTGGTGGATGACTATATCCTTCCGCTGCTGCAGGCACAAGAGCCGGACTTTGGACCGCTGGCCGCCGCCCTGGTGAAGATTGTCGGTATCTATATCTTGGGAGTGGCGGCCTCCTATAGTTATAACCGGATCATGGTCAATGTGAGCCAGGGAACGATGAAGAAATTTCGCGATGATCTTTTTGCGAACATGGAATCTCTTCCGATCAGATATTTTGATACCCATGCGCACGGAGACATTATGTCTGTGTACACCAACGATGTGGATACGCTGCGTCAGCTTTTCAGCCAGAGTATTCCCCAGATCATTAATTCGGCGGCGACTCTTGCGGCGGCGCTTGTCTCCATGCTGGTATTGAATATCCCATTGACCATAGCGACTGTGCTCATAGGAATGGTTATGCTGAAAGTTACGGCGGTTTTTTCCAGGCTCTCTGCACGGTGTTTCCAGAAGCAGCAGACGGATCTTGGAAATGTGGACGGCTATATCGAAGAGATGATGGACGGTCAGAAGGCAGTAAAAGTGTTCTGCCGCGAGAAACAGACCGTAGAAGAATTCAAGAAGCTGAATGACCAGCTCCGGGACAGCGCGGATAAAGCCAATCGGTATGCCAATCTTCTTATGCCGGTCAACGCGAATATCGGGAATTTGAGTTATGTGATCTGTGCTGTGATCGGAGCACTGCTGGCGCTGAATGGAACCATGGGAGTGACGGCAGGAACGGTGATCGCATTTGTGGGCTTGAATAAGAACTTTAACCAGCCCATCGCGCAGATCAGCCAGCAGATGAATTCTATCGTTATGGGGGCGGCCGGAGCTCAGAGAGTCTTCCGGCTTCTGGATGAAAAGCCGGAGGAAGATCAGGGCTATGTAGAATTGGTCAACGCCAAAGAGCATATGGACGGGACATTGGAGGAAACGGATGAAAGGACCGGACTGTGGGCATGGAAGCATCCTCATAAAGCAGAAGGGACAGTCACTTACGAGAAAATGAAGGGAAGCATCATTTTTGATGACGTGGATTTCGGCTATGAGGATTCTAAGATGGTACTGCATAATATCAAGATGTACGCAAAACCGGGGCAGAAGGTGGCGCTGGTGGGAGCTGCTGGAGCCGGTAAGACTACGATCACGAATCTGATCAACCGGTTCTATGATATCCAGGATGGAAAGATCCGATATGACGACATCAATATCAATAAGATCAAGAAGCCGGATCTTCGCCGTTCTCTGGGGATGGTACTGCAGGACACTCATCTGTTTACTGGAACAGTCATGGACAACATCCGCTATGGAAAGCTGGAGGCGGCCGATGATGAATGTATCGCGGCTGCGAAGCTTGCCAACGCGGACGGGTTTATCCGCAGGCTTCCGGATGGATACCAGACTATGCTTACCGGTGACGGCGGCAATCTGAGCCAGGGACAGCGCCAGCTTATTGCGATCGCAAGAGCGGCGGTGGCAGATCCTCCAGTATTGATCCTGGATGAGGCCACATCCTCCATTGATACCCGGACAGAAGGATTGGTCCAGGCGGGAATGGATGCCTTGATGAAAGGAAGGACTACCTTTGTTATCGCACATCGTCTGTCTACGATCAAGAACGCGGATTGTATCATGGTCATGGAACAGGGAAGGATCATTGAGCGGGGAAGCCATGAAGAACTAATGGAGGCCAAGGGGAAATATTATCAGTTATATACAGGGAATTTTGCGGCATAATGTCTTGGAGGTATGGATAATCCTCTTAAAACAGATCAGACAGGAACCGGCGCGGTTTCACGCGCCGGTTCCTGTCTGTCTACCTGGTCTTCAGAAAGTATTGACCGCAATGCGATAGGTTTTGCTGACAGGAAGAAAGTGGGAGATTTAGATTTATTTAGAATCTGTTTGGAATTGGTTAAGGTTTATCTTTCATAATGAGACATGACAAAAGGAATCCTTTTAAAAACACAAAGGAGGTAGATCATGAGAAAAGTTAGCAAAAGTATCTTGGTGTTTGCGCTGATCGGGGTGATGACGATCGCCATGGTCGCGTGTACGTCAAAAGGAAAAGAACCTGCGGCGGAGCAGAACCAGCAGGAGACGACTCAGCCGGCTGCGCCTGACGCGGAGAATCAGAATCAGGATACCAAGGAAGGCGGCCAGAAGCAGGAAGGCGGTCAGACTCAGGAAGAAGACAGCAAAGCGAAAGACAGCAAAACCAAAGACAGCAAAGCGAAAGACAACAAAGCGAAAGACAGCAAAGCAAAAGACAGCAAAGCGAAAGACAGCAAAGCAAAAGACAGCAAAGCGAAAGACAGCAAAACCAAAGACAGCAAAACCAAAAACGGTAAGAAACAGTAAACCGACAGGCGCGGACGGTATCGCGGATACCGCCTGCGCCGGAAGGAAAGGATATAAAGATGAAAAATATATTGGAATATCTGGAACATACACAGAGGACTTATCCGGACAAGATCGCGGTGGATGATGGAAACCTTCAGATATCATGGAAAGAACTGACAGATATGGCAAAGCGTATGGGAACCGCGTTTGAAAGACAGGCGCCCAAGGGAAGTCCTGTGGTCATTCTGATGGAGAAAAGCGCCGTAGTGCTGGCGGCTATGCTGGGAACGGTGTATGCGGGATGTTTCTATGTGATGATAGATCCGGGACAGCCATCGGAGCGGACGAAGAAGATCTTCGAGACTTTAAAGCCGGGATTGGTAGTGGGGGATGAAAATACGAAGGAACGAATGGCAGAGATTGGCGAAAAAGTCCCTGTCTGTCTTTTGGAAGAAGCGCTGAAAATAGCGGCAGATGAGGAGAAACTATCCAAGATCCGCGCAGAAAGCAAAGAGACAGACCTTCTCTATGGCCTGTTTACATCAGGCTCTACAGGAAATCCCAAGGGCGTGGTGGTAAGCCATCAGGCAGTAATCCGATTTATTGGACATTTTACTGATATTTTTGGGATTCATGCAGAAGACAGGCTCGGCAACCAAGCGCCTTTTGACTTTGATGTGTCGGTAAAAGATATTTACTCTTGCATTCTGACAGGAGCTACGCTGGTACTGATTCCCAAAGCATATTTTTCTATTCCGGCCAAATTGGTGGATCTTCTCTGCGAACAAAAGGTGACGGTCCTTGTCTGGGCGGTATCCGCCCTCTGCCTGATCTCGTCTTTAAAAGGATTGGAATACCGGATCCCCGAAAGAGTGCGCATGATCATGTTCAGCGGAGAAGTCATGCCGGGAAAACAGCTGCGGCTTTGGCAGGAAGCGCTGCCAGATACGGAATTCATCAATCTTTATGGCCCTACGGAGATCACTTGTAATTGTACTTATTACAAGCTCCAGGGGAAATGGGATATGCGGGAGAAGCTTCCTATTGGACAAGCTTTTCCAGGCCGGGAAGTATTCCTTTCGGACGAAACGGGGAAAAGGATCACAGAGCCAGGGCATACAGGTGAGATCTGTGTGGCCGGGGAATCTTTGTCCGATGGATATTATAACAATGAGGCAGAGACAAGAAAACGATTCTGCATGGAACCGGATCAGGATGGAAAGGAAAGACGCTGCTACCATACAGGGGATCTGGGGTATTTTGGAGAGGATGGCCAGCTGTTCTTCGCGGGCAGAAAGGATTTCCAGATCAAACACATGGGACATCGCATCGAATTGGAAGAAATCGAGCGGTGGCTGGAACAGGTCCGGGGAGTAGAAAGAAGCTGCTGTGTCCTGGATCAGGAGAGAAAAAGACTGGCCGCCTTTTATACAGGAACGATCAAGCCCTGTGAGGTAAGAACAGGACTAAAGCAAAAAGTACCATCTTATATGGTGCCGGGCAAGATCGTCCAGGTGGCGGCTATGCCCCTCAATAAGAATGGAAAGACGGACAGAAGCTATTTTCAAAAGAAATTGGAGGTGTGAAGGATGGACAAGACATTTTTAGAACAGGGAGCGGCCCGGTTCGGAACGCCGTCCTATATCTTTGATATGGATATCTTGACGGAACATGTCGGAAAATTCCGGGAGATTCTGAGAGATACAGCCGGCCTCTGCTATGCGATCAAGACAAATCCATTTTTGGCGGAACAGATGGCGGGGATGACAGACCGGCTGGAAGTATGTTCCATAGGGGAATTCCAAATCTGCCGCAAGCTTCAGATCCCGCCGGAAAAGCTTTTTATCTCCGGCGTGCTCAAGAAAAAGGAAGAACTTTATGAAATCCTGGAGTACACGGGAGGGAAAAGCGCATGTACCGTGGAATCCCCGCAGCAGTTTCAGTATCTGATCGACTGGTGCGAGGAGCATCACGCAAGTGTTCCTGTTTATCTGCGGCTCTCCAGCGGCAATCAGTTTGGTGTGGACTGGGAAACGCTTACGAGCATGATTGAAATCCGTAAGAACTGTCCGTTTGTAAAGATTGTCGGTCTTCACTATTTTTCCGGGACACAGAAAAAAGGTACTGGAAAGATCAAAGAGGAGATTGCTTATCTGGACCAGTGCTGTAAAGAGATAGAAGAAAAACACGGATTTTTCATCGAAACGCTGGAGTATGGACCGGGGCTTTCTGTTTCTTATTTCAAAGGGGAAGAAGATCATCTTCTGGAAGATTTGAAAGAAACGGCAGAAGCGGTGAAGCGGATGCGATGGAAAGGACACGTGGTCCTGGAAATGGGAAGAGCGCTGACAGCCGTCTGCGGATACTATCTGACCAGAATCTGCGAGATCAAACAAAATGAAGGAAAAAAATATTGTATGACAGATGGAGGAATCCATCAGATTCATTACGATGGACAGGTCAGAGGGATGTACCTTCCGCATGTGGAGATGATCCCAGAAAAGGAAGAGGGCCAGGAAGGAGAATACACCGTGTTCGGCGCGCTCTGCACCGTCAACGATGTTCTGCTCCAGAAGGTCCGCCTAAAAGAACCTTCCGTAGGAAGTACGCTGGTCTTTGAAAGGACGGGAGCTTATTCAATGGTGGAAGGGATGGCATTGTTCCTGAGCCGGGAACTTCCGGCAGTGGCGCTTTATAGTAAAAACATGGGGTGGAAACAGCTCCGCCGCAGGCAGCCCACGTATCAATGGAATATGAAGAAGGAGGAAAATAATGGATAAATTGATGGATATTTTAAGGGATATTGATGACAGTATAGATTATGAGAAGGAGACGGCGCTGGTCAGCGGGAGGATACTGGACTCTTTTGGAGTGATCACTCTGGTGTCAGAACTGGAGTCCGCATTCGGAATCCAGATTGAGGCGGCGGAGATGACGCCGGAAAACTTTGACTCTGCGCAGGCGCTCTGGGCAATGATCCAAAGATTAAAAGGGTAGGTGTCATATGGCGTATCATACAGGACTCTATTTATTCATATTTCTTCCGATCGCGCTGATCGTTTATCAGGCGGTTCCTCAGAAACATAGGTGGAAGGCGCTGTTATTCTTTGGATACGCGTTTTTCTATCTGATCAGCGGGAAACTGCTCCTATACCTTCTGGGGACCACGATTTTTACTCATTATATCGGCCTTTGGCTTGAGACGGCGGCGCGGGAGAGAAGGAAGGCGGTGCTGGCCTTTGGAGTTCTGACGCTTCTGGGGGTCTTAGGATACTTAAAGTATTATCATTTTTTCGCTCAGAATCTGAACTTTTTGACCATACGGGCGGTGGGAGAAACATTTATGCCTATCCGGACGCTTCTGCTCCCGGTGGGAATCTCATTTTATACACTTCAGGCGGTTGGATACATGGCGGATGTGTACTGGGGGAAGATAAAGGCAGAGCATCACCTGGGAAAGATAGCTCTTTTTCTGGGGTTCTTCCCTCAGATCATGGAAGGGCCGATCAGTATGTATTCTCAGACGGCAGAGCAGCTCTGGAAGGGAGAAGGGTTAAGCGCTTCTGGACTTTGGAATGGAGGCGTGCGGATTCTGTGGGGACTTTTTAAGAAGATGGTCATTGCGGACCGGCTCTATATTCTTGTGGGCCAAGTCTTTGATCATCATCAAAACTACAGCGGTCTGGTAACGGCTGCCGCGGCAGTTGCTTATACAATCCAGCTCTATATGGAATTCTCAGGATCCATGGACATTGTGATCGGAAGCGGAAGAATGTTTGGCGTGACGCTGCCAGAGAATTTCCGGCAGCCATTTGCCTCCGTGAACGCGGCGGAATTTTGGAGAAGATGGCATATCACACTGGGAACATGGCTGAAAACCTATGTGTTTTACCCCGTGTCTATGTCATCCCCGGTCAAACGGTGGAATCAGTTTGGAAGAAAACACTGTGGGAAATATATAACAAAACTAGGAATTTCAGCAATGGCTCTTTTCCCAGTCTGGCTGTGCAATGGATTATGGCATGGCCCCAGATGGAGTTACATTTTCTTTGGAATGTATTATTTTGCCGTTTTGATGGCGGGGATCGCGGTGGAGCCAATCCGGGACTGGTTTCTTAGAATCTCTCATATACGGGAAGATTCCTGGTACTGGAGGTGGATAAGGATTTTGAAGACCTGGGGGATCATTTTCATAGGAGAACTCTTCTTCCGCGCGAATGGATTCCGAGCTGGCTTGGAGATGTTCTTGAGTATCTTCCGGGACTTCTCGCTTGAGCCCTTAAGGGACGGTACATTTTTGAATCTGGGATTGAGGCCCGGGGATTTTTACGCGGCCGCGGCGGGATGTCTGATCGTGGGAATCTATGGAATGGTGCAGGAACGGGGAATGGCCAGAGGAATTTCGATTGATAAGATGAAACTTCCGGTCCGGTGGGGCATTTGTTATGTCCTTATATTGACGCTGGTCATTTTTGGAGCTTATGGAACAGGATATCAACAGGTGGATTTGATTTATGCGGGATTTTAAGAAAAATTGGAAAACAAGAATAAAAACAGTGGAAAAAGCAGGGGCGTTTCTGGGAATCCTGATGTGTATCCTGCTGCTGCTTTCGCAATGTGTGGTAAGGATCGTAAAGCAGGACGCGGATCTGCTCCTGGAAGGAAATAAAAGTATTGCGGGGATTCAGGGAGAACCGAAGCATACCATAGATGTATTGGTGGTGGGGGACAGCGAAAGCTATACAACGGTGTCTCCCATGCAGATCTGGAAGGATCATGGGATTACCTCCTATGTCTGCGGGGAACCGGGACAGAAGATCCAGGAAAGCTACTATATGATGAAAACAGCATTCAAGAACCAATCTCCTAAGGTAGTGCTCCTGGAGACGAATGTGATGTATAGATATGAAGGAAAGATGGGGGGATTTCAAACCCTGTTGAGCGAAATGCGGAGTTACTATTTCCCCATTTTCCGGTTCCACGATGTATGGAAACCGCTTCTTACCGGAGAGCGTTATCCGCAGGAAATGTATAAAGGATTCCAGATCCGGACAGGAGTGAAGGCATACCGGGAAGGCGCCTATATGGAGGAGACAAAGGAGAAAAAAGAAATAGAAAAGCTGAATCTCTTCTATATGGATAAGATCATCCGGTTATGTCAGGAAAATGGAGCCAAGCTGGTATTGTACAGCGGGCCTTCACCAGTGAATTATAATACAAGAAAGCACAATGGTCTGGTGGATTTCGCAAAGGAGAAAGGGCTGAAGTATCTGGACCTTAATATGGAGTTAGAAGAACTGGGGATCAACTGGGAGACAGATACTTCAGATAAGGGAGACCATCTGAATCTTTCAGGAGCAGATAAAGTGACAAGGTATCTGGGAGACTATCTGAGCAATGCTTATGACTTCCCGGACAGGCGGCAAGAGGCCGGATTCGAGGACTGGCATTGGGCGTCGGAACGCTTTGCGAAAGAAGCGGGATCTCAACTGCTGAAGATTCGCGGTGATGTGAAGAAAGGATGAAGCAAAGGATGAGACAGGAACAGATTTTGATCATAGAAGATGACTCAGATATCCGGGAAGGTGTCCGCATTCTGCTGGAAAGCGAAGATTACCAGGTCCGGGAGGCGTCAAATGGAAGGGAAGGGCTGGAGGCGTTGGATGAACAGACGGATTTGGTGATCCTGGATGTGATGATGCCGGGAATATCGGGGCTGATCACATGCCGGGAGATCCGTAAGCGCTCTTACGTACCGGTTTTGTTTCTGACAGCCAAGGCGCAGGAGTCTGACAAACTGATCGGCCTGATGGCTGGCGGCGACGATTATCTGGGAAAGCCTTTTTCATACGCGGAACTTTTGGGAAGAATCAAAGCGCTGCTGCGCCGTTATAAAGTATACAGCGGCGGAAAAGAACAGGAAGAGACCAAAAAGGAAGAGGAATATCTGGAAGCAGGAGGCATCCGGCTCCACAAGCTGTATAACGAAGTTTTTGCGGACGGAGAGCGGCAGGAACTATCGGAAATCGAATACCGGATCCTTCGGCTTTTGATGGAGCATCCGACGAAGATCTTTTCCGCGCAGAATCTGTATGAAAGCGTGTGGGAGGAACCGTACTTCTATAATTGTAACGCTACAGTTACGGTACATATACGCAAACTCAGGGTAAAGATCGAGAAGGATCCCCAGAATCCAAAACGAATCCATACGGTGTGGGGAAAGGGGTATCGATTCGATGCGGCAGGTAAATAAAAGAGACTCTCTTTATGTTTCTCTCCTCCGGCTGGTAACAGGAGCGCTGGCGGCGGCGATCCTGGCATTCTTTTGTCTTACCTATGTGGGAGAATATGTGGTAGTACGCTGGTATCATGAGAGTCATTATGTAGAGCGTAAGGAAAAAGAATATATTACATCCCTGCAGGAATATGTGGAAAGAAATGCGATCAGCATCCAGGACAGCAAGGCGATCACAGAATGGGTCAAAGAGCAAAAGATTCTCTCGATGAAGATCTATCAGAATCAATGGCTGATCTATGACTCTTATTATAAAAGGAATCTGGAAAACCTGACAGAAGAGGAACGGGAACAGAAATACAGCGAGTGGGAGAATTATTATCAGATACAGTTCCCGGACGGAAATGGTGAAGTAGTGCTTTATGGGGCTTATCAGTCCCAGCTCTATAATTTCGCTACGGTTTTAGAACTGCTGTCTTCGTTCACACTTTTTCTCATTCTGCTCTTCCGGGGAATCCGGCGAAAAATGGAGGATATTCGGAGACTTGGCAAGGAGATTGAAATTCTGGAAGGCGGGAATTTAGATTATGAGATCACCGTGCGGGGAAGGGATGAACTGGCGGCGCTTGCCCAGGGACTGGATGGAATGCGCCGTTCCCTTAGAGATCAGATCCGGCAGGAAGCACAGCTTGTGAAGGAGAATAAGGAGATCGTAACAGAGATGTCCCATGACCTGAGGACCCCCCTTACCTCAATCCTGCTGTATACGGAAATCCTGCAAAAAGAGGTCGGCCAGAAAGGAGTGGAAAAAAGGAAGGTAGAGGAGTATCTTGAGAAGATCGCCCAGAAAGCCCGGCGTCTTAAACAGTTGTCGGACCATCTTTTTGAGTATGCTCTGGTATCAGAAGACAGCAGGATCCAGATGGAAGAGCCGGAAGTTTATAAGACATTTTTCTACGACCTGCTCTCAGAAACTTGCAGTTATTTGGAACAAAAAGGATTTCACACAGAACCGGATATGAAATGGGAACCAAAGAAAATCCAGGTGGATGAAATGTATCTTTCCCGCATCATGGATAATATTACTTCGAATATCCTTAAGTACGCGCGCAAAGACCGTCCTGTGCAGATCCTGTGTTCCTGCGGAGAAGAGGAGATGTGTCTGTTTTTTGAAAATACAGTCAAGGGGACTGGAGAAAATACGGAGAGTACGAAAGTAGGCCTCCAGAATGTGCGGAAAATGATGGAACGGATGGGAGGAAGCTGTCAGTATGGGCAGAAAGGAGAACAGTTTTATGTAGCGCTATTTTTCCCCCACACATAGCGGCTTCAGTATTTGGTCTGAAGAAAATGCATCCATACGAAAACTGGTATGGATGCATTTTCCGAATTTAGTTCTATAAGGACAAGCGCCGCGGATACCTATTCTGTCCGCAAAGCGGTGACCGGATCGCTCTTGGCGGCTTTCTTAGAGGGGATCAGGCCGCCGATCAGGGTAAGGACTACGCTGAGCAGGATCAGTATGACCGCCGGCAGAAGCGGAAGGTAAGCGTTTACATCATTTGTCCCGGCCACATGATGGATGATGGCGTTAGCGGGAATCAGAAGAAGCAAGGTTGAGGCGATGCCTATGAGCCCGGCGCATAGCCCGATGATAAAGGTCTCCGCGTTAAATACCTGGGAGATATTCTGTTTGGAGGCACCGATAGCCCGCAGGATTCCGATTTCTTTCTTGCGCTCCAGTACGCTGATATATGTGATGACACCGATCATAATAGAGGAAACGATCAGGGAGATGGCGACAAACGCGATCAATACATAGCTGATCGTATCAATGATATCTGTTACTGAAGACATCATGGAGCCTACCAGGTCTGTATAGGTGATTACCTGTTCATCCTTCCCTTCTTCCTCCATCCGACTGTTATAATCGTCCAGGATTTTTACAACCTGTTCTTTGCTCTCAAAGTCGATCGGATAGATATCAATGGCCGAAGGTTCGTCGAAATCCACATATCCGAGAGAGGCCAGGTTATTATCATAAGTGGCGCTCTGGCTTGAATTCATAGACATCATCAGTTCCGCCAGGTCATCTCCAGTCATATTCATCTGGAAGGCTTCCGCAAAGGCATCCGCATCAATACTCATGGCATTCTGCAGACTGTTCCCGATATCAGACATGGCAGCGCCCATTGCCTCTCCCATTCCTGAGGCGATCTGACTCATCATCTGCCGCATGGCGGAAGAGATCTGGGTCTCCAGAGCGGAACTGACAGCGCTGCCGTAGGAAGACATGGCGCCGCCCATAAAACTTTCCACGGAGCTCATAAGCTGCTCCTCCAAAGCGTCTGTGTCAACAGCGGCGGCAAGACCTTCGGCCAGTCGTCGCTGGCCATCTTCAGTCTGAAGATACCGGAGGAAATGCAAGGCTATTTGAGAGGGATCTATTCCGTTTCCATTCTGGGCATACTCCAGATAACCCTGTGAAAGGTTTTGGGCCAATTCGTTCATTTGGCTGTCAGTGACGGCTGCATCAATATCCGCGGCAACTGCATCCATCCAGATATTGACGGCAGTCAAGCCGTCTGTGCCCATGTAGGTTCCTATGGCGGTATTGACTGCGTCCGCATCTATTTCCTCATCTGGAATATTACTGACAGATTCTTCAATTCCTTCCTGCAGACGGGTAAGAAGCGTTTTCTTTTGATCGTCCGTCACTGTCTGGATGTTTTCTTTTATGATCGACTCTACCGCGGTTTCCATGATCCCCTTTGCGCGGTCTGTCTGAAGATATTCCCGGAAATCTTCCTGCAGCCCGGAATAATCTGCCTCTGGATGGTCCTTCACGTACTGTCCGTAACCCTCCGTCAGGCTTTCCATCATTTTCGCGTACCCTTCCTGGGAAATAGGGATCGTAAGGTCGCCCATCATTTCTCCCAGATCTACGGCGCCTATATCCGGAAGATCAATCTGGATGTCGTTTAGGTCGATCAGGCCGGACAGATCCATAGATTCTCCCGCGCTGCCGAATACATTGGAGAAATCAAAGGAATCGGAAATATTTGAAAACGCGCTTTCATCAAAGCCAAAAGCTTCCTGCAGCTTTTCTTCATCAATGGTAAAGAGGGATTCCATGTCAAAACCATTCTCTGAATTTTCTTCTCCAAATGCTTCTCCGGTAAATACATTTATATCTGGATTGTCAAGCTGCTGCTGTACAATTTCGCTTTTTTCAGCCTGCTGGGCAACATGTTTGGTCAGCGCCGGTGTATATCCGATGCCGGCGGCAAGGACAAAACCATTGCCGTCTTCGGAAGGCTGGACGACGCCGACAACTTTTATATCTTCACCCTGCTCTGCCAGGTTTTGCATATATTCTTTATCATCTGTTTTATCTGTCCATACTTGGTACTGGCTGTCGTACTGGTAATAATCAGAACTATTTACCAGTTTAAAGGAGACCCCAAGCAGATCGTCATAGGTGTAACTGCCCATATCTTCTGGGGTATCTACATTTTCTTCATCGATAAACTGCTGGATCATATCATCCAGTTCCGCAGAATCCCGCAGTCCCATAGTGTACAGCATAAAATCGCTGATGCCCCCATTTGAGGTCAGGACTACGACACATTCATTATAGTTTTGCGGCCACCGTCCGGCCTTTACATCATACTGCCCTTCATACAGCTTGGTATTTTCCGGCATCTCATAGAAAATATCTGTACTCATCATAGAGGCCATCATAGAATTAGAGGCGGAGGCGGAGCCAAGTCCCAGCTCATCGAAGGACTTATCCGGGTGAACCTGCCGGACGTCCTGATCTTCCAAGCGATAGATCTGGGGAACCGCGCTGTAAGAATACTCTATAGCGTTGGTATATTTTTCGATCCCGCTTTCCTCGCTGTCCAGATATGCTTTCAGAGATTTTAGGTCATTGGAGTCCATGGTAGAAAACATATTTGTCACCATTTGGATGACAGCTACATCTCCGGTATTTTCTTCCGGCTCGGAACCGCTCCCGGCGGCGCCGCCCATCATGGAAGAAAGATCCAGGCCGGTACTCTGGATCTGAAGAGGATACTCCGCCAAAGTATCGGTCTCAATGGATTTGATATAGGCATTGACGCCGTTGGATAAAGACAAGATCAGCGCAATGCCTATGATGCCAATGGAACCCGCAAACGAGGTCAGGAGTGTCCGGGCTTTTTTGGTCCGAAGATTGTTAAAGCTTAAGGAGAGGGCAGTCAGAAAAGACATGGAAGATTTCCCCATATTCCGATGTTCTGGTTCTTCTAATGAAGTTTCATCGATTTCAAAGACGTTGCTGTCTGAGCGGATCTTCCCGTCTCTTAAGTTAACGATCCGGGTGGCATAGAGTTCCGCCAGTTCCGGGTTATGGGTGACCATGACCACCAGACGGTCTTTGGCCACCTGACGAAGGAGATCCATGACCTGAACACTGGTCTCACTGTCCAGGGCGCCGGTGGGTTCATCGGCCAGCAGGATGTCCGGGTCGTTGACTAAGGCACGGGCAATGGCAACTCGCTGCATCTGGCCTCCGGAAAGCTGACTTGGCCGTTTGTGCACCTGATCCCCAAGGCCCACTTGTTCCAAGGCTTCTCTTGCTCTTTGAAGACGCTCTGATTTTTCGATGCCGGAGATGGTAAGCGCCAGCTCTACATTGGCCAGGATTGTCTGATGGGGAATAAGGTTATAGCTTTGAAAGACAAATCCGATGGTATGATTCCGGTAAGAATCCCAGTCTCTGTCTTTGTATTTTTTAGTAGAAATGCCGTTAATGATCAGGTCTCCGCTGTCATAGCGGTCCAGTCCCCCAATGATGTTCAAAAGAGTGGTCTTGCCTGATCCGCTGGGGCCTAAGATCGCTACGAATTCATTGTCTCTTAAATTCAGGCTGACGTTATCCAGCGCCTTTTGGATCAGGGTGCCGGTCCGATATTCTTTGCAGATGTTTTTGATCTGAAGCATGCAGTCTCTTCCCTTCTATGTACGCGCTTTTACGCTCTATCAGAAAACAGTTTCATTATAAAGAGGCAGGCGGGCACAGTCAACGGAAGGGGAGATTGTTTTAGAAAGAATTTAGAAGTTGGGGAGATTGAGATTGCTTTTCTTTATGACATGTGTTATTGTTTCTTTACTAATATCGGCGGTGTTCTTGCCGCCGTATTTCTTAAAAGGCATAAGGCGTCTTGATCTTATGTGAAAGTTCCATATCGGAAGGGATACCCAGTTTAAGAGTAATGCTATGAACCGCATAGGGAAAGAGGGAATGTATATGACGGCTATTTTGCGGAAATATTTCCCCATGATAAGAACAAGGGAAGAAATCCAGGCAGAAATCCAGAGTAAGGATAAGCTTCTTGAAATTTATCAGGGATGGAAGGAGGAACAGCAGGAAGTGTTTCTTGATTACTGTACAGGACAAAAAGGAGTCCGGGTACTGTATGACCCGTTTTTTAAAGAGATTATGAATCCAGAATTGGTGCCGGAGAGACTGGAAGAGTTTCTATCCCTTGTTCTGGAGCAGAAAGTAAAAATATTGCTGGTACTGCCCAATGATTCCACCCGGATTGCAGATGAACATTCTTTGGTGATCACAGATATTGTGATTGAACTAGAAGATCATAGTATTGCGAACGTAGAGGTACAGAAGCTGGGATACCGATTCCCAGGGCAGAGATGTGCTTGTTATTCGGCAGATCTTCTTTTGAGACAGTATAAAAGAGTTAGGGGAGAAAAGGGGAGGAATTTTAGTTACAAAGATATTAAAAAAGTATACACGATCATTTTGTATGAAAAGAGTCCCAAAGAATTCCATGATTTTCAAGAAAATTATATCCATCACTTTTCCCAGAAGTCAGATACCGGTCTCTGCTTGGATCTGCAGCAGGAATATGCCTTGATAGCGCTTGACATCTTTCAGGAGATTGTGCACAATAAAGGTGTCAGAAGCAAGCTGGACGCTTGGCTTGTATTCTTTAGTACAGATGAACCGTCCAGGATTGCGGAATTGTTGGAAGGATATCCAGAGTTCAGAAATCTTTACGGAGAAATCTATGAGCTGTGTCGAAATGTAGAGAAGGTGATGGAAATGTTTTCCAAAGAGTTGCAGGAATTGGATCGAAACACGGTACAGTACATGATTGACGAAATGCAGGAAGAAATTGATGAGCAGAAAAAGAAGCTGGACGAGAAGGACAGTGTGTTAAAGGAGCAGAAAAGAAAGCTGGATGAGAAAGACAGTGTGTTAAGCGAGCAGAAAAAGAAGTTGGACGAGAAGGACAGCGTATTAAGCGAGCAGAAAAAGCAACTGGACGAGAAGGACAGTGTGTTAAGCGAGCAGAAAAAGCAATTGGACGAGAAGGACAAAGAGATTGCCAGACTAAAGGAACTGCTTTCAAAATCCTGATTTTTGAACAAGTATATCAATATTAAATTTATCACAAAGGAGGCCTCATGCGGTGACAGCAGCATGGGGCTTCTATAAGGAGGAGAAGAAAATGGAGATCAAAAGCGCGGCGCTGATCGGCCTGGGAGCTATGGGAGTTTTCTTTGCGCCAAGAATGGAAGAACATTTAGGAAGAGAGCGCTTCTGCGTGATCGCGGAAGGAGACAGGAAAAAACGTCTGGAAAGCCGGGGTGTGATGGTCAATGGCGTAAACTATCACTTTCCGGTTTGCGAGCCAAAAGATGGGGAACCGAAAGACTTGATCATCATGGCGGTCAAAGACATGGGGCTTGATCAGGCGATCAAAGACATCCGCAGGTTTGTGGGAGATAGGACGCAGATTTTATGCGTGATGAATGGCGTGGAAAGTGAAGAGAGAGTCGCGGCCGTTTATGGATGGGACCATGTGCTGTACTCCTATATGAGAGTATCTATTGTAATGAAAGACGGTCGGGCCGACTTTGACCCCTACTGGGGAAAAGTGCATTTTGGGGAGGCCCGGAATGAGGAACTGACAGAACGGACAGTGGCAGTAAAAAAGCTGTTTGAGTACTGTGATATCCCGTATGAGATTGATAAAGACATGCTGTGGGGATTATGGTTTAAATTTATGTGCAACGTAGGAGAGAACCTGACATGCGCCCTTCTGGGAGTTCCCTTTGGCGCTTATGGCGTGAGCAAGGCGGCCAACAAGATCCGCTGGGCGGCCATGAAGGAAGTGCAGGCTGTCGCTGAAATGAAAGGCATTTATATTTCAGAGGAAGTGATGAAGGGGCAGTCGGAGACATTGCTTGAGATTCCTTATAAGAACAAACCGTCTACTTTGCAGGATCTGGAGGCAGGAAAGAAAACAGAAGTGGAAATGTTTGCGGGAAGTATGGTGAAAATGGGACAGGATTTGGGGATCCCAACCCCTATCTGCTGGATGTTCCTTGAAGGAATCCGCGTGCTGGAAGAAAAGAATGAAGGGCGGATCTAAGGAACTTATTTTTAGAAGACTGACCGATAAAGAATGAAGGAGGAAGAACCGTGCAGAAGATTTTGATCGTAGAAGATGATCCTCATATTAACAATCTGCTGAAAGAAGCGCTGGAAAAAGAAGGATATCTCTGTGAACAGGCATTTTCCGGCACAGAAGGAGATATGCTCTTAAATATGAAAGATTACGCTTTGGTACTGCTGGATCTAATGCTGCCGGGAATGGCAGGAGAGCAGGTCCTTGAAAAGATCAGAGAAAAAGGCGGACTTCCGGTGATCGTACTGACCGCCAAAGACAGCTTGGATGAGAAAGTGGACCTTCTGAAAGCCGGGGCAGACGACTATATTACGAAACCTTTTGAGATCAAAGAAGTAATGGCCAGGATACAGGTACAGCTCCGCCATGCACAGAACCAGGAGGAAAAGCAGGTGCTCTCCAGCCAGGGCTTGAAGTTAGACAGGACCACCTTCCAGGTGTGGGCGGAAGAAAAAGAGATCCCTAAGATCACCCGGCAGGAATTCGCGATCCTGGAACTTCTCCTAAAACATCCAAAGCAGGTGTTCAGTAAAGAGGATATTTTTGAGTATGCGTGGCAGGAACCTTACATGGGAGAGACCAAGACGCTGGACGTGCATATCAGTAATATCCGTAAAAAGCTGAAAGAAGTTTCAAAAAAAGAATACATCGATACAGTGTGGGGGATTGGATACAGGCTTCACTCATAAGAGGCTTCTCCGCCCGCGCCCATTCGCAAACCGCCCCGGTGGGGCTTCTCCGCCGGCCTGCCGGCTACGTTTGCTCATATACGGGCGCTCCACTCATGCATATGTCTGCTCGCAAAACCATGCAAGCATGGTTTCCGCTCCCAAACAATGCATAGCGGAACTGGTGGCTTTAGTCTTTTTTTACTTTTTATTTGCGTTTTTTTAGGGTCTGTTTTGTATCCTGAGTGTGCAGATAAGAAAATGAAGGAGATGAAAGAACGATGAGTGATGTTTTGCTTAGGACCCGCGGCCTGACGAAAAAGTATGGGCACCAGAGGGCGGTTGACCAGGTCAGCCTTCATATAAAGCGGGGAGCGGTCTATGGATTTATCGGAAGAAACGGGGCCGGGAAGACAACGTTTCTAAAGATGATCAGCGGCCTGGCAAGCCCGACGGCGGGTGAGATCGAGATGTTTGGAAAGAAAGGGAAGGATTTGCGGGAACTGCGTTCCCGCATCGGATGTCTGATCGAGGCGCCGGGATTATACGGGAATATGAGCGCCGCTTCCAATCTGAGGATCAAGTGTAAACTGTTTGGAGTCTACAAAAAGGGATATGTGGAAGAGCTTCTGAGAATTGTTGGCTTGGAAGATTGCGGAAGAAAACCGGTGAAACGATTTTCCCTTGGAATGAAACAGAGGCTTGGCATTGCGCTTGCCCTGGTAGGGGAACCGGATCTCCTGGTATTGGATGAACCCATTAATGGCTTAGACCCGCAGGGGATCGCGGAGGTCCGGGACACCATCCTTAAATTAAATGAAGAGCGGAATATGACGATCATCATATCCAGCCATATTCTGGAAGAATTGTCTAAAATTGCAACGGATTACGGAATCATCCATCAGGGGAGTCTTTTGCAGGAATTGACCAGAGAGGAATTGATGAAACGCTGCAGTGAGCGGATTGAGATCACGCTGGATCAGCCGAAACAGGCGGTTCCGGTTCTGGACGCGCTTGGATTTAAAGATTATCAGATCGCGGATAAAGAACATATCCAGATCTTCGAGCGGCTGGACGAGAGCGCCAGGATCAATATGGAGCTTGCCAAGGCAGGGATTCTGGTGAAAGGCATCGGGATCAACAGCGAAGAACTGGAAACTTACTTTCTGAATCTGACAGGAGGTGAGGGAAATGCTTAATGCGGTGAGAATGGATCTATATCGGATGTTCCATACCAAAAGCCTGTATGTGATCTGGATCGTGATGGGGGTGCTCATAGTATTTACCACATCTCTGTCCAAGACCGATTATGAAGATACGCAGATCCAGGCGGAAAACCATCAGTTCTACCAGGAACAGGAAGAAAATGGGGAAAACGCGGTAATGATAGGGATGCAGGTGATACTTCCCACGGATCCGGGGGAGAAGGTAACCTTGTCAGATATTTTGTACGCCAATATCCAGGGAAAGTTTGTGGCCGTGTTTTTGGCGATTTTCGCGGTGCTTTTCTCTTCGGCTGACATGAACAGCGGGTACTTAAAGAATATTGGAGGACAGATCAACGGCAGGTGGAAGCTGATCGTTTCCAAGATCGCTGCCCTGGGGATTTATGTGCTCTTAACATTTGGGGTCTTTCTTTTCATCCAGGCGGTTTCCAATCAGATCATCTTCGGATATCTGAAGTTGGGGATCACACAGGAATTCCTTGGGTATCTGGGCGTCCAGCTTCTGCTGCATTTGGCTCTTGCTCTGATCTGTATGGCATCGGCGGTGATCCTAAGGAGCAGTGTGTTCAGTATGATCCTTGCGGTAGGGCTATGCATGAATCTGTTGGCCAGCTTCTATGGAGCTATAGATAACCTGATCCACAATCTGGGATTCGAAGACTTTCGGCTGTTGGATCATACGGTGACAGGACAGCTTTCTATGCTGACCATGCGGCCGTCCGGCGCGGACGGATTCTATGCGGCAGGTGTGGCCGCGGCCTATATCTTGGTGTGCGGGATTTTGACAGGTCTGATTTTTACAAAGAGGGATATTGAATAAATGGAAATGATCATTGGAATCCTAATTATACTTTGTCTGGCCTTAGCGGTCATTCTGTGGAGATATGAGCGGCAGGTGAAAAACATCTGCCGCCAGCTTGCGTTCTTAAGAGAGAATGAAAGCAATATGATGATCACAGGAGACTGGACAGCGGGAAGTCTCAGAGAACTGACAGAGCTTTTAAACGAAATGATCGGAGAAAGGAAGAGACAGCAGCTTTCTTACCAGAAGAAGGAGCAGATGCTTTCAGATACTTATACCAGCCTTTCCCACGACATCCGCACGCCGCTTACGTCGCTGGACGGGTATTTTCAGCTTTTGAAAGAGTCCTCAGACCCGGAAGAGCAGCAGAGGTATCTGGGAATTATAGAAGAACGGGTAGAGAGTTTGAAAGAAATGCTGGAAGAACTGTTTACGTTCACGAAACTTAGGGACGACTCTTTTCAGTTAGAGCTGTCCAGATGCTGTCTGAACCGGATCTTAAAAGAATGTATTTTCTCCTATTATGAAGACTGGACGGAACAGGGTATCCAGCCGGATATCCAGATCCCGGAAAGAGAATTGTATATTGAGGGAAATGTTCCGGCTCTTCGGAGAGTGCTGCAGAATATCATTAAGAATAGTATGGATCATGGGAGAGAGAGGATTTCTTTCTCCCTGTGCCGGGAAGGAAAGGAAATCTGCCTGAAGATCAGCAATCCGGCAGAACATCCGGAAGAGATCGATCCAGATCGGGTGTTCGAGCGTTTTTATAAGGCGGACAAGGCAAGGAGCAGAAATTCTACGGGACTGGGTCTGGCCATCGCCAAAGAATTTGTACTGCGTATGGGCGGAAAAATAAAAGCGGATGTGGCCGGAAATGAATTCCGGATCATTCTATGGTTCCCAGCCGTTGATTTCCTGGATGAGAAGTGCTAGTATCCATAGTAAGGAGAAGGGAGATGGGAAAATGGAAGGAGCGGACGTAAAGAAGATTTTCGTTGCGGAAGACAATCTGCAGGCAGAGATGATCTTGGAAGCATTAAGGAGTGTCGGAATCCCTGCTTATAAAAAAGACGCGGACGGCAGAGGGTTCTTAAATACCTATGGCGCCAACTCTCTTTGCGGGGAGGAAATCTATATTCCGGCAGAAGAAAAGAAGAAGGCGGAAGAGGTTTTGGAAAATATGGGATTGAAAGCTGAAGAATAGGTTTGCAAAAGAGCGGCGGGGTAGAGTATAATGGATTCCGTTAATGACAATTTATATATGGAAAGGAAAGAGAGAGAAGAATGGGGAAACTACAATCATTTTTCAAACTGAATGAAAAGGGTGCAAATGTTAAAACAGAGATCCTGGCAGGACTCACGACTTTTATGACCATGGCTTATGTGCTTGTGGTACAGCCCAGCGCCATCATTGGATTTGGTGACGCGGCATACTTCACAGATGTGAACGGGCTGGTGATCACAAAAGAAGCTTTGGCTGTTACCTGCGCGATCGTCAGCGCCATCATTACGCTGTTCATGGGACTGTACGCAAACATGCCGTTTGCGCTTTCCACTGGAATGGGAACAAACTTTATGTTTGGAGCCCTTCTCCAATCCGGGGAACTTGCGTTTGGCGAGATCATGGCGATCACTTTGATCTCTGGCTCTATCTTTGTGCTCTTGACTATTTTTGGGATCCGGGATCTGATCGTAAAAGCGATTCCTAAGAATATTAAAGTATCGATCGGAGCGGCCATCGGATTCTATATTGCGTATCTTGGATTTGACAATTCCGGGATCGGTACTTTTGAAGATGGAATCGGCATGGGGGATTTTACACAGCCTGCGGTGGCGCTGGCCTTGTTTGGGCTGTTCCTGATCGCGGTTTTGACGGCGTATCGTGTAAATGGAGCCATTTTGATCGGAATCGTGGCAGTGACCTTGATCGGAATCCCGGTTGGGGTGACGCAGCTTCCGGATGCCGCGGCAAAGCTGCCGGATATGCAGGGACTGGGCAATCTGATGATTTCCTTTGATTTTAAAGGACTTCTGGCCTTCCAGACGGTAATCTATGTATTTATCACTTTCTGCGGGGACTTTTTCTCTACATTGGGAACAGTGCTTGGAGTTGCGGGAAAAGCGAATATGCTGGATGAAAATGGAAACATGCCGGATATCCAGAAACCATTCCTGGTAGATGCCATTGGAACCTGTGTGGGCGCCTGTACCGGAAACACAACGATCACTACCTTTGTAGAATCATCCTCTGGTGTAGAGGCTGGAGGAAGAACTGGACTTACCAGCGTGGTTGTGGCGATTCTGTTTGGAATCATGGTATTCTTCTCTCCTTTGGTCTTGATGATCCCGGATGCGGCCACCGGTCCGGCGCTGATTTTCGTGGGATTCCTTATGGTATCTGGAATCCAGAATATTGATTTCAGCGATTTTACCGATGCCTTTGGCCCATTTGTTATGATCATGTTCGTAATCTTCGCCGGAGGAATCGCTTCAGGAATCGCGGCTGGTATCCTTGCCCATATCTTTATTAAACTGGCTACCGGCAAATACAAAGAACTTTCACCGGTAATGTATGTGCTGGCTATCCCGTTAGTAATGTATTTTATTTTTAATTAATAAAAAGGAGACAGTGACTTATGAAAATACGTCCAAAGAACAAGCGGGAGCTATTAAAGGCGGCTCTCGGAGAAATCCAAAGTGATCTTCTGATCAAAAATGTGAGGCTGGTAAATACGATCACGGGTGAGATTTACCCAGCCAATGTGTTTATTTTTGATGGGATGATCGCCCATGTGGAGTACAAAGATCTGGAAGCGGATCTTGACGGGGCCAAAGAAGTGATCGACGGGCAGGGGCGCTACCTGATCCCCGGATTTATCGATGCCCACGAGCATATTGAAAGCTCCATGATGACGCCCCGGAATTTTGCCCGGACTGTGATTCCTCACGGGACTACCACAGTGATCACCGATCCGCATGAGATTGGAAATGTCTGGGGTGTAGAGGGAGTCCGTTATATGTATGACAGCTCTGAGGAACTCCCTATGCGCCAGTTGATCGATATTCCAAGCTGCGTTCCGGCGGTTCCGGGATTGGAGAACGCGGGCGCTGAGTTTGGCGTAGAAGAGATCCAGGAACTGGCCCAGCTTCCGAGAGTCATCGGACTTGCGGAGGTTATGGATTTTATCGATGTGATCCAGGGCGGGGACCGGATGATGGACATTATCGATGTGGCTGAGAAAAATGGCCTTTATTTACAGGGGCACGCTCCCTTTGTATCAGGAAGAGCGCTGTCAGCCTATCTTTGCGGCGGTCCTAATACCTGCCATGAATCCAGGCTTGGAGAGGAAGCGGCAGAAAAGATCCGCAGCGGTATGCATGTGGACGCTAGGGACAGTTCCATCACAAAGAATGTGAAGGAAATCTTGGAAGGTGTTAAGGATTTCAAATTCTTTGACAATCTGAGCCTGTGTACAGATGACAGGGAGGCGGATGATATCCTGCATAACGGACATATGAATGATGTGGTCCGGGCGGCTATCCGCTATGGCATGGAGCCGGTGGCGGCGATCAAAAGCGCTACGTTAAATAACGCAAGAGAAGCGGGGATCGAAAATCTGGGGGCAGTCGCTCCAGGATACGCGGCGGACTTGCAGATCGTAGAGAGCCTGACCGAGTTAAAGCCGTCAAAAGTTTTCTATGGAGGGAAGCTGGTGGCAGAAAATGGAAAGCTTCTGGCTGATATCGAAGAAAAGTCTTATCCTTTGGAAAGCAGGAATTCTGTACACGTGAAAGAACTTACGGAGGAGGATTTCGTGCTGAAGGCTCCTGTACAGGAAGGAACCGTCAAGGTAAATGTCATGACTTACTATGACTTGAATCTTTCTTCCACGGAGGCAGTGTGCGAGGAACTTCCGGTTAAGGACGGAAAATTAGATCTGAGCGGAGATAAGGACCTGAAGTTTGTGGCGGTGGTCAACCGTTATGAGGGAAATGACAACCTGGCTCTTGGAGTTGTCCGTGGATTTGGTACAACCTGCGGCGCCCTTGCTTCTACCGTGTCCCATGACAGTCACAACCTGACGATCGTCTACGACGATCCGGCGGATGCGCTGATCACGGCGGAAGAGCTGAAGAGAGTGGGCGGAGGAATGTGCGCGGTCAAAGATGGAAAGATCCTGCATACGCTGGAACTGCCTCTGGCAGGGCTGATCTCCTTGAAGAAGGCGGAAGATCTGGCTAAGGACAGCGCCAAGATGAAGGACGCGAACCGGGCTCTCGGACTGACGGAGATGGAGAATCCGCTCCTTAGGATCGTAACGCTGGCCCTTCCGGTGATCCCAGAAGTAAAAATGTCAGATCTGGGCTTAGTAGATGTGAATCGTAAAAAAATCATACCAATCTTTCCCGCCTAAGACGGAGAGGGAAGGATAGACGGACGGCGCGCCTTTTTGCTGGAAAGGCGCGCCATAACAATATAAGGGAGTGATAAGATATGGCAAAACGGGTATTTTTGATCGTGCTGGACAGCGTCGGCGTCGGTGAGGCGCCGGATGCGGGGCTTTTTGACGACGTGGGATGCGACACTTTTGGAACCTGTGTCAGAAGCGGGAATCTGAAGGCGCCAAATCTGGAACGGCTTGGAATGTTCTGTCTGGAAGGGACCTCTTTTCAGAAAAAGTGTGAGGATGT
>OGXS01000145.1_pt1 | contig 74607 bp, 93 predicted proteins | sample 1576371 | NCBI WGS metagenome assembly OGXS01 (sample SAMEA3541475, study PRJEB24748) | human gut metagenome | biome: human gut; feature: human-associated habitat; material: faeces | place: China | collected 2012
GGGGGTTTTTAAAAACCCCCCCGGCCCCGATTGTGATGGATTTAGTCAGAACCGGTCCGCGTATGCGTTCATTACTCCCGGTATATCGATCTTCTGGGGACACCGCTTTGCGCAGGCGCCGCACTGAAGACAGGCGGAAGGGCCTTTGGTCTGTGACAGACTGGAGATCTTCCAGGTCTCGCCGCTGATGGTAAGCTCATTGTAGCCTTGGATCAGCAGAGGGATATCAAGCCCGGCTGGACAGACAGGACAGCAGTACCGGCAGGCAGAACAGGGGACGCCAAGCTCGTTTTTGAATACCTGGACGGCTTCCCGCAGCGCGGCCTCCTCCTGACGGGAGAGCGGATCATGGGCCTCGAAAATTGAGGCGTTTTCCAGGATTTGTTCTGGGGATGCCATGCCGCTCAAGACGCACTGCACATTATCAAGGCCCAGGAGATAGCGGAAGGACCAGGAAGGGATGGAACGCTCCGGGGCCGCGCCGCGTAAGATGGCTTCCGCCTTCTCGCTCAAATGAGTGAGGCGTCCGCCTTTGAGCGGTTCCATAACCCAGACAGGGATTCCATGGTCGGTCAGGATCTGGTACTGACGCTCCCCATCCAGCAGGCTCCAGTCCAGATAGTTGAGCTGGATCAAAGCCATGTCGAAATCCGGGCACCAGTCCACAAACCGCTCCAGGGCCTCCGGCGCCGCGTGGGAAGAGAATCCCAGATAGCGGATTCGGCCCGCTTTTTTCTGGTTGAGAAGGTAACCAATATAGTCTTTCTGGGGATCCATATATTTTTCTATGTACTGTTCCTGCATTCCATGCAGCAGATAAAAGTCAAAATAGTCTGTCTGACAGCGTTTCAATTGTTCTTCAAACACTTTTTCGATATCTGTGGTGACGGCCGCATAAAATTTCGTGGCCAGATAATAGCTGTCCCTTGGATATCTGGACAGCGTTTCTCCCAGAAAACGTTCTGAATCGCCGCCGTGATAAGTGTAAGCGGTGTCAAAGTAATTGATGCCGCTTGCGAAAGCCTGGTCGATGACCTGCTGGGCTTTCCGACGGTCAATTTTGTTGGGATTCCCAGAAATTGCAGGAAGGCGGAGGCTGCCAAGGCCAAGAGCGGAGATCTTATTTCCCTTAAACTCTTTATAGTACATCTTTGTGCTCCTTTCACTTCGTCTGTTCAAAGTAAGCTTTTATTATTATTCTATAGGCGCCCAAGTCCGAAAATAAGGAGCTTTCCCTGCAATAAGATTGTGGAGAAAGCATAATAAGGAGCATTCTAATCCCGATAGATCCGGGAGACTTCTTTCCGAAGGGATTCTATGTATTTACGGGTAAGGTTTAGGAGAAAAGCCTGTTCTTCTTTCGTCAGATACTGAAAGGCCTGTTCTTCCGCATGGATCAAAGGGGCGATGACTTCTTTCAGAAGTTTTCGCCCTTGTTTCGTCAGAAAGATCAGCTTATTCTTGTGGTTTTCTGGAGTGGTTTCCAGGGTGACGTAACCATTCTTTTCCAGCCCTTTCAGTATAGAGTTCACCGTCTGGGGAGGGTAATGCCAGGCCGCGCACAGATCCTTCTGGGTACAGGGAACGCTGCTCTCGTATATGGAATACATCAGCCAAAGAGCGCTGTCTGAGACGTCCCGGTCCTTTGCGTAGCTGTGGTAGATTTCATCCATTTCTTTGTTCAATTGATTCAAGATTTCCAGCGGATTCTCAGCGTTTTTTTCCATATACATGAACCTCCTGATTATTTTCCTGATATCTATTATAATTTTGCCAAAAAGAAGAAGTCAATATCCTGATAAAATTGTATTGACTTTTATCCGAAATCGGAGTATATTCTTCCTGTACCCATAAAGTCCGAAATCGGATTAAATTATAAAGAGGCAGGAAAATACTATGAAACTGATGCTGAAATTTATCAAACCATACCGAAAATTAATGCTGTTTGTTCTGCTGGTCATGGTCCTTGATGTGGCGGGGGGACTTCTGATTCCCACGATTACAGCGGATATCATCAACAAAGGAATCGGCGGAGGCAATCTGCCTTATATCATCCGGCAGGGACTGCTCATGTTGGTGATCGCGCTCATTACCAGTTTTGGAGCGCTGTCAGGAAGCTACCTGTGCGCGGTCTTGTCAGCTCGGGTCGGCCGGGATATCCGCAACGCGGTTTATGACCAGTCACTGAATTTCTCCGCTTCCGATATGGAGAGTATCGGTACCGGGTCCATGATCACGCGGACTTTGAATGATGTCAATGTGATCCAGCAGTCAGTGATCATGGTGGCCCAGATGATCCTGCCTGTGCCGGTGGTGTGTGTACTGGGGATCGTAATGGCTTTCCGCATAGATGTGGTGATGGGCGGAATCCTGATGGGAGTTACGATTGTCGTCCTGCTGCTGGCGGTGCTGGTAGTAAAGAAAGCGGCGCCCATGTTTGAACGGATGCAGCGGTTCCTTGACCGGATGAATGTGGTGATCCGTGAGAATGTGACAGGGGTCCGGGTAATCCGGGCCTTTGATAAGGAAACTTACGAGGAAGGCAGGATGGACGGCGTCTTTGAGGATTACCGTAATGTTTCCATCCAGGTGTGCCGCCTCTTTGCCGGCCTGGAGAGCTCGGCCGTACTGGTGATCAATCTGATCATCATAGTGATCCTGTATATGGGAGGGAACAGGACCGGAGCCGGGGCTATGGAGATCGGTGATATTACGGCGCTCACAGAGTATGCCATCATGATTCTGTTTTATCTGGTCATGGCGCAGATGGTCATGGTAATGCTGCCAAGGGCGCTGGTATGTATAGAAAGAATCCAGGAAGTGCTGGAGCTGGAGCCGGAGATCCAGGACGGGACAGCCTGCGGGAAGAAAACAGACGGAGGGGGAAATGTGAAGGACATTTCTTCAAATGAGGAAGCGCCGGTGATTTGTTTCAAAAATGTCAGCTTCCGGTTCAAGGATGCGGATGAGTATACCTTAAGAGGACTGGATTTTGCCTGTCAAAGAGGACGGACGACAGCGGTCATAGGCAGCACCGGAAGCGGAAAATCTGTGCTGACAAAGATGATCCTCAGACTGCATGATGTGACAGAGGGAAAGATATTGATGAATGGAACGGATATCCAGGATATGAGTCAGGCAGACTTAAGAAGTCAGATTGCCTATGTGCCTCAGAAGGCATGGCTGTTTGCGGGAACCATCGCGGACAATCTGCGCCATGGGGACGAGAAAGCTTCAGAGGAGAAAATGTGGAAGATTCTGGATGTGGCCCAGGCAGGGTTTGTCAGCGAACTGCGGGGCGGCTTAAAGTCTCGTGTAGCCCAGGGCGGGACAAACTTTTCCGGCGGGCAGAAACAGAGGCTGTCCATAGCCCGGGCGCTGATGAAAGATGCGGAGCTGTACATCTTTGATGACAGCTTTTCCGCCCTGGATTTTAAGACCGATGCGGCTCTGCGCAGGGCATTAACGATGCAGACAAAGGAGGCCGCGGTGCTGATCGTTGCCCAGCGGGTCAGCACTATCGTGAACGCAGATCAGATCCTTGTGTTGGAGGACGGAAGAGTCGTGGGAATCGGCACTCACCAGTCACTGCTTGACTCCTGTCCTGTTTACCGGGAAATTGTCAGATCTCAGATGAAAGGAGGGAAAAACTATGGAAAATGATGAGAGAAACGCACAGGAAGCGGCAGGATTGGGAGAAGAGTTTGACGCTTCCTCGCCGGAACATACCAGGCAGACCGTAAGAAAACTGTGGGATTCGCTCAGCGACCAGCGCGTGCGGCTGTGTGTGGTCTTGATCTCTGTGGCTCTTTATACCGTCCTGGCTGTCGCGGCCCCTCTGTACAGCGCCTATATCGTGGATCTGCTGTGGGAGAAGATCCAGGCGGCCTTCGCCCAGGAGATAGTTTTTTCCGTGACCTGGGAGGAGGCTGGCCGGGATATCTTGCTTCTGCTGCTGATCTACCTGGCGGCGGCAGGACTGTATTTCATCCAGTCTTTTCTGATGGCCAGCTTCGCGGAGAATCTGGCCTGCCGCCTGCGGGGGGAGATTGGCCAGAAACTGAACCGGCTTCCTCTGGCGTTCTTTGACGGACATCAGCCAGGCGCGATCTTAAGCCGGATCACTAATGACCTGGACAAAATGTCGGAGGCTTTCCAGACGGGAGTGCTGAAGTTGTTTACCGCGTTTGGAATGGTGATCGGTTCTCTGGTGATGATGTTCCGGTTCAGTATATTACTGACGGCGGTATTTCTGTTATTTATGTGCCTGTCCCTGACCGCCACGAAATTCGTTTCTGACCGGACGCTTAAGTATGCGCTGAAGAGGCAGGAGTGCGTAAGCGAGGTGACAGCGCTGGTGGAGGAAAGCTACAGCGGCCGTATGGTCATCAAAACGTTTAACCAGGAGGAACATAGTTCCGCCCGGCTGCATGAAGCTTCCCAGCGGCTGACGGATGCTTCCTGGAAAGCGGATTTCCTTATCAATGCCATCAACCCTGGAATCCGGTTTATTAACCGGCTGGGGTTGATTCTGATCGCCGTTCTGGGAGGCGGCATGCTGCTTAACGGGACCATGACCATCGGGGTCTTCCAGGCTTTCTTCCAATATGTCAACCAGGCGGCAGAACCACTGACTCAGCTGGCTTTCATGCTGAACTCAATGCAGTCTTCTCTGGCTTCTTTGGAGCGGGTGTACGCTCTGCTGGATGAGCCGGAAATTACCCCGGACCCGGAGTTTCCTGTCAAGGTTGAGAGGACCCTGGGACATGTGGAATTCTGTCATGTGAAGTTTGGCTATACGCCTGACCGTATCCTGATGCGGGATGTGAGTTTTAACGCCAGGCCAGGGGAAAAGATCGCGATCGTGGGAAGTACCGGAGCAGGGAAAACGACGCTCATCAATCTTCTGATGCGCTTCTATGAGGTAAATGGCGGCCAGATCTTTTTAGACGGCAGCGACACAGGAAGGATGTCCAGACCGCGGCTTAGAGAGAATTTCGGAATGGTGCTCCAGGACACCTGGCTTTTTGAAGGAACGATCGCAGAGAATATCGCTTATGGAAGGCCGGAGGCGGACCGGGAAGAGATCGTCCGGGCGGCCCAGGCGGCCAGGGCAGATTTCTTCATCCGAACGCTGCCGGAAGGGTATGATACGGTTCTGAGTAATGATGCGGAGAATATTTCCATTGGACAGCGTCAGCTGCTGACGATCGCAAGGGTTTTCCTGTGCGACCCGGCGGTGTTGATCCTGGACGAAGCTACGTCCAGCGTAGACACCCGTACAGAGATCGAGATTGGGAAAGCTATGAAAAAGCTGATGAAGGGGCGCACCAGTTTTGTGATCGCCCATCGGCTCTCCACTATTGTGGATGCGGATCGAATCCTGATGATGCAGAATGGGACGATCATAGAACAGGGGACACACCAGTCGCTTCTGGAAGCGGACGGCGCTTACGCCAGACTGTATAACAGTCAGTTCGCCCAGTAGGATCCCTGACAGCAGAACATTAGAATACAAAAGTCCTCAAACAGGAAACCGTTTGAGGACTTTTTCTGAAAACGGAGACGGTGGGATTCGAACCCACGTGCCCAAAAAGGACAACCGCATTTCGAGTGCGGCTCGTTATGACCACTTCGATACGTCTCCAAAAGCACTGTAATGTATTATAGCATAAGTGGGAAGAGAGAGGAATACCCAAATTCAAAAAAGAGAGAGGGCCGGCTTTTCAATGCCGGCCCGGAGGGGATGAAAAAATCTATCTAAAATTTAACTTATTGTTAGGCGAAGACCAACAGCCATACAGACAAAGAATCATGAGCACAGCCGCCGTCTTCTTTAATTGATAAATTCATTATACAAAGAAGATGTGACCCAAATATGTCGGAACCTGAAAATGTTTATAAAAATTCTTAAGAAAATCGGAAGAAAGAATGATAAGCATGAAAACAAAGGGAACGGGCCATAATAGATAGAAAAGAATTCGAGGATTTATAGGGAAATGGCAGGTAAAAAAGAAGAGAAAAGTTTTGAAGAACTTTACCAGGCGCTTCTGCAGAGGAAGCTGTCGCTGGAGGAACCATTGCCGGACAAATATGATCCGAAACATCTGGACTGTCTTTTGCATCCAGAGCGATATGCTCCGGTAATTCCAGTCAGCCAATGCCGCCAATGCGGCCAAGGTGAAGCCTGCCGGCGCAATTGCATATTCGAGGCGATCCGCAGGAAAGAAAATGGAGAGCTGTGGATCGATCCTGAGCTATGTACGGGATGTGAAGCCTGTGTGGAAGCATGCAGGGATAAAAAACTTACAGGAAATAAGGACGTGCTTGCGGCAATGAAGGCGGTCAGAGAGTCCAAAAGGCCTGCTTATATGCTGGTCGCGCCGGCCTTTCTTGGACAATTTCAAGAAGGGGTGACACCGGGTAAGTTAAGGAGCGCTTTTAAAGCCCTGGGATTTGCGGGAATGGTGGAGGTGGCTCTTTTTGCGGATATCCTGACGTTAAAGGAAGCATTGGAATTTGACCGGCATATAGAGAAAACAGGAGATTTCCAGCTTACGAGCTGCTGCTGCCCGGTTTGGATCGCCATGATCCGGAAGAGCTATCATGAGCTTATGCCCCATGTGCCCGGGGCTGTTTCGCCCATGATTGCCTGCGGACGTATTATAAAGAGACTATATCCCGGAGCGCTGACGGTATTTGCCGGTCCGTGTCTAGCCAAGAAACAGGAAGCAAGAGAGCCGGATATCTGTGATGCGGTAGATTATGTTCTTACCTTTCAGGAGATAAAAGATTTATTTGAAGCTGTGAAGATCCGGCCGGAAGAGCAGGAGGAAGATCCCAAAGAACACGCTTCCAAAGCAGGCAGGCTTTACGCCCGTTCAGGCGGGGTGAGCCGAGCGGTGGAAGAAATGGTGCGGCAGTTAAAACCGGACCGCGGCGTACAGGTCCGGGCAGAGCGGGCTGACGGGACGAAGGCGTGTATGGAGATGATAAAGCGGATAAAAGAAGGAAAGACAAAGGCAAACTTTTTCGAGGGAATGGGATGTATAGGCGGCTGCGTGGGCGGCCCAAAAGCCATATTGGACAAAGAAAAGGGGAAGAAAATGGTAGACGATTATGGCGAAAACTCGGCCTTTCAGACACCGTTGGAAAATCCTTACGTAAAAGAGATCTTAAAACGGCTTGGATTTGAGACTGTGGAAGAGCTGCTGGAGGAAGAAGGGCTATTGACACGGAGCTTTGTGTAGATCTCCCAGAAGTTCGCCTGGATCGGGAGCGCACAGCGAAGGCCGGGATGGAGTAGCGAGGCATCCATCCCGGTCTCTTTGTATCTTTGTACGGATCTGATCTTGACAGACCGGATTTTACAAATGCAGCACATCCTGGATCGTGTAGTACCCAGGTCCTTTTTCTTCCAAATATGCGGCGCAGTCGCAGGCGCCTCGGGCAAAGCACTCCCAGTTATAAGAGTGGTGGGTGATCTCCAGTCTCTCTCCAAGGCCGCCAAAATACACGGTGTGGCTGCTGGGAATATTTCCGGCCCGCAGAGAGTGATAGCCGATGGTTCCGGGCTTGCGGGGATTCTCCCCTTTTTCCCGGCCGTAAACGGCAATGTCGTCCAGCTCTTTTCCTAAGGCATGGGCCATGATCTCACCCATTTCTTTGGAAGTTCCGCTGGGGACATCTTTTTTCCATTGGTCATGCATTTCCAGGATTTCGATATCCAGATCGCTGCCGACTGTCTGCGCCACCAATTCCAACAGTTTATTCATGACATTGACCAGTTTAGAGGTGTTGGCGGCGTAAAGCATAGGGATCTCCCCGGCGGCCTCCTGGAATCTGTGCATTTCTTCCGCCGAGAACCCGGTGGTGCCGCAGACCAGCGCCTTTTTGTGGGCAATGGCGGCGCTTAAGACCTCCATAGAGACTTCTCTGGTGGAGAAATCAATGATAACGTCACAGCGATCGATGACCGCTTCCAGATTGTCGGTGACAGGAACGCCCAGAGTCTGGCCGGTCATTGCCACGGTTCCAAGATCCTCTCCAATATAATCTCTGCCCTTGGGGCCGATGCCGGCGACCAGTTCCAGATCCTCGCGGGCGGCAGCGGCCTGAGTGATCAATTTACCCATTTTCCCACGCGGGGCAATAACGATGACTTTCATAAAATACAGCTCCTTTCCACGAATTTCGCGGGTTCATGTATAATAATCTTATTTTAGCATATCCTTATGGAAAAGAATACCAAAAATAATGCTTGCAATCTCCGACAATTTTCGATAGAATATCTCTATCGGGGTATGGCTCAGTTTGGTTAGAGCGCACGGCTGGGGGCCGTGAGGTCGCAGGTTCGAATCCTGTTACCCCGATATAATAGGGCTAGACTTCAACACAAGGAAGTCTAGCCCTTTAACTTTACTAGCAAGGGTTTCTGAAAAAGAACCCTTAATACAAGTAAGTACATATGAATAAATCCAATGGCGACCGTCGCCGTATAAGTGGCGTCTCCACGGCGACAAAAGAGTGGGGCGACGGGTAAATCAGCTATTCATTAGTCATTGAATCGAAAAAGCACGTCAACCGAAACGTCTAAAGCATCAGCAATATCAAAAAGAGTCTCAAGAGAAACAGAAGTGGGAACATTGGGAGCTTCAATATTGCTTATATGCGTCCGACTGATGTTCACAGCTTCAGCAAGATCCAGTTGAGTCATTCCCTTTAATTTTCGACGATACGCTATATTTAATCCTAGACGAGTATATTTTTCTTGATGTTTGTATTTCTCAGCCATAAACTACCTCCATATAAAAATGATAAGTAATATTATTGACTGCATAAACTATCTATAATATTGTGATTACAAAGTTGTAGATTGCAATTCGAATAAAATATTGGTATAATTACGAGAAAATAATACTCAAAGGATTAATTTCATTTAGGAGGATACTATGAGAGAACGTAGAAATATAAAACCATTTGTAGCTACGTCATATAATGATGCAGCTCGGGCTATCAATAGGAAAGAATTAGCAATATATATAGTTAAAGATGCATATAAAGAAACAAAGGAAGAAATAAAAAGAGACAAGAATAAAGGTAGGTTTGGACGAGTAGCAGGAAAAGCAATGATGGGGCTTGGCGGGTTTGGTGTGCTGGCAGTGGGAGCGGCTGGAGCAGGACTCGCTGGTATTCCCGTAATAGTAGTGGGCGCTATTTATTACTTAGTGGGAAAAGCTGGAGCTGGGAAAAATTTTAAGTATTATAAGATAAAAGATAATAAAGCTAAAGAACGGATAGAATTACTTAGAGTTTCAGGAGGAGATGAACCAGAACCTGCGATAGACTTAAAATATGATACAATTTTAGAACCATAAAGGAATAATAGAGAAAAAGAGAGTCAATGCATCTTACATTAGTAAAATTGCGTTGGCTTTTTCAATTTCAAAAATTGGAGGACAGAAGAATGCTAACAGAAAAAGAACTGGATTTAGTAACAATGGAGTTGGAAACCGTCAATCTGGATGTTGATACATACAGACAGGAAACGAAGTGGGGAGTTAATGTGGTTTACTATATGCTTGACCTCATGCTGATAGAACGGGGGATAGTAGAACCCATCCATTTCCACAATGCTGATTTTGATTTGTACTTAAGTAGGTGGAACAGAGAAGAGCTATTTGAAAAGACACTTGATAATACAGTCAATATTTTTGAGATAAGGGGGAAGCCTCTTGCAGAATACTTCAAAGAGATGGAACATGACCCGATCAACGCCGACCGATACAGGGTGATTAGAGCATTGGCAGATAAAATGGAAAGTCTGGACAAAGAACATCAACCATTCTGCATCACAGGTACACTCGGAATTCGGGCAGCAGTAGGAGCATTTTCTACAAAGGTTTTGGAACAGACCTGCAGACAGTTCGGCATGGATAGACTGATAATCGGTGTCTGCAATAATGATTTTGCTCTAGCATACCAAGACCTGCCTGAGAACCTGCTGACGTTAAAGCAATTGATGAAGCCGTGTGAAAAGTTTTTGACAGGTTCAAAGGGCATCAGGGGAAAAGTCCTATTAAAATATGATGCCTGCAAAGGCACATTAGATTCGCTAAAGGAGAACGCTTAGACTAGAAAAGTCGTTCTTCTTTTTGTGTGAGAAAGAGGCAGGGAACATAGAAACCGAAAAATCGACAACAGTATCGTCAGCTGAAACCGCAAGGCAATCAAGGCGTCAAGTCGCACTTGGCGATACTGACGATAAAGCAGAGAAAATTTTTTCTTAAAGAAGAATGAAAAAATTGAAAAGATAAAAATTTCAGCAATCATATCGACAGAACCGACAAAAATGGATAGACCAAAGAAAAAAGAGCATTCAACGACTGGCGGTAGTCAGGCGGTTTTGCGATAGGAAGATGAAGAGAAAACACAATAGTCATTCTCTTACAATAAAGAACGAACGGGCAAACTGATGCGTAAAGTCAGTTTGCCCGTATTTTTTGATGAAAGGATGAAAATACAATGGCAAAAACAGTACAAAAAGAGATTCAGACAACTTCAAAGATAGTAACCTCGGAGGATGGAAAATACACATATCTCTACACAAAAGAACTGAACGGGATGGAAGGGAAAAACGGGATTTTCATCATGCTTTACCCGACAAGAAATCAGGAGAACTTCTTCGTGGAAGATTCTACAAACGTACACATCCAGAACCACATGAGGGAACTGGGGCTGAGAGCTTACTCGGTGGTGAACCTTTTTTCGAAAGTCACAGCGACCAGATTGAGCACAAGAGGGCTTCTCGTAGACACTGATAATCTGGAATTTCTGGAGAAAGAAATTTTTGAGCAGGTGAACACTGAGGATACGGAAGTCATCATTGCATGGGGAAATTCACACTTGACTTCAAAGGCAGTAAATACTGCGAAGAAACGCATTCTTGAAATCTGGACGAAAACACATCCGGCAGTAGCCCTGAAACAGATCGTGACTGACGGACTTCCCAAAGAGATTTCGGGAGTGCATCCGCTGTATATGGGCATCCGGCATAGCAATGCTAAATGGAAGTTGGGAACGTTCCCCACCAAGAAAGAACTGAAAATCCTTGCAGAGAGAGAACGAGGAGGAAAGAAAAAATGACAGAGTACACATCAATAGAAGAATGGTTTTTGCGTGAGGATAGATGGAATAAAGAAACCCCATGCCTTGACATTGCTGACATCAATAGCCCACCGTCTGGATACACACAGAGTAAAGCGGACTGGATACGTGAGCTACTAACATTTCAGTTCCTGCATCAGGGAGAGTGGAAGGTGATCGTGCAGGAGTACGAGTCACAACAGACTGGGAAGCATTCGGTAAAACGACTGGACTACTACATAACGGACGAGGGCGAGATCAGAAGAGATAATGAACAGGACGTATACCTTTTGATTGATCTCGGTGAGAATGCTGACCTTGCTTTGCTTGAAAGAATGGGTGATGCCATAATCCAGACAGGCATTTGGAATTTTGAACGATATGAGTCATACTGCGCCAAGGACAGAAAAAGCAGACAGAGATATCTTGAAGAACAGATAAAGCCTGAAATTTTGGCTTTGGCAGACCGGGAGGTGCAGAGCGTAAATATCAGGTGTGTAGGAGAACTTGATGAGTCACGGTTTGGTGGAAGAGAACTATTTATAGATGCTTTGAATGATGAATTTATAATTCTATAAAGAGGGAGGCATGAACAGTGAAAAAAGTATTTTGGACAAAAAGACAGATGGATGAGGTAAACGTCCTGTGCGATCAATGCGGTGCGCCTGATGCAGTCCGAAAAGAGACAGAGCGCATACTGGGGATTTTGGATAATGTGTATGGTGATTTGAGGGAGGCACAGAAAGATGATGGAGGATTCATTCTTTTTTGCACAGAACCAGTGAGAGACAATGATTTGAAGGAGGTTCTTGAAAAATATCACGTGCGCAGTGATGAAGTCGAATACCGAGAGAATATTGAAAGTCAGTCAGAAGAGACATGGGAGGTCAGGCTGTATATAATTACGAATGATTATGGAATAACAATCATCTCACCGCAAGAAGAGGAGGAGTAGTAGAATGGAATATTTGGTTCTTCTAGGTGGCTTTGCTTTGGGATTGGCAATTATAGGTATCGTTGAGGCGATAGAACGAGGAAGGGGATAAGATGATGGATAAACAGAATAGAGAAGTTCTTTTTAAAATCTTCATGGAAGGAATTTCTATCATGCTTTCTTTCTACACAGTAGCTCGTACAGGAAATCATAGAACACGAAAAAGGAAGAATTGGCAATAATAGAAAATAACAGAAAATTGGAAAAATGCACAGGAAATCTTGACAAATTTTGTATGGTGAGATAAAATAAAATGGCATTGCAAGAAGATGCTTTGAAAAGTTAATAAAGTAATCGAACTATATAACAATTCTTCGCATATTTTTGAGATTGGGCGAGGATAATAAGTGAGTTTTTTAAATCGTCGAAAATGAAAGGACGCATTTCACTTTGTGGTTTTGATAACAATCAAAATTACAGGTGGAGTGCGTCTTTTTGCGTGCAAAAAATAGAAGGAGGTAAAATATAGACTTCCCGGGATTTCTAAAAAAGAAAAAATGACAAAAGATATAAAAAATTTAATTCAAGACGGTGTTTTGACGCTCTTTTCTACAGCGGACGGACAACTTTGGGTGGAGGTGGCGATGGGAGAGTCGCTCAAAACGTTTCACCCTGATGACACCAGATTTCAGATGATTTTGAGAGACGTAATCAAAAAGACGACTGGAAAATTGCCGTCAGGCAGGAGGGTTGCGGAATACATTGAAGAAATACAATATTTTGCGTATCGGCATCCTTTGAAAAGAAATCTTCGGATTCGTGTGGCATATCACTTAGATGGCTGGATTTGCTATGATTTAAATGCAACACGAAGGCGAGCGTACAAGATCAGCGCTGAAGGATATGAAGACATTCAAACCCCTCAAAAAGTTTTTTTGCAAAATCCGACGTATGCTCCACAGGTTGAGCCGGATAGAGAAACGGAAGCCGAAGAACTGCCGGAATTGGTTCACAAACATTTCAGATTGCGGACAAAGGAAGATGAAGTGTTGTTTGGCATTTATCTCGTGACAGCGTTTCTTAAGCCGTTGGTTAACGTTCCACTGCTGATTTTGCAAGGAGAGAAGGGGAGCAGTAAATCGAGCATCTTACGTCGAATCGAGCGGATTGTCGATCCAAAGACTACGGATATTATGGGCGCACCTCGTAGTGATTCTGATCTGGAAATCCGGCTAAACAATAATTATTTCAGTACGTTTGACAACCTTTCCTTCCTTAAAAAAAGGACGAGTGACCTCTTGGCAAGAGCAATAACTGGAGGTTCGACATCCAGACGACAGCTCTATACTGATGCAAATGAGCTTACGTTAAACTTGAGTTGCGTGATTGCGTTGAATGGGATCGGAATGGTTGCTACGGAGGCGGACCTTCTTGACCGCGCGATCGTTTTTAAACTTCAGCGCATTCCACAGTCGGAGATAAAAACCGAGAGGGAGCTCAAGGAGTCCTTTGAAGGTGACCTGCCCAAATTTATTGGTGCGATTTTTCTCTGCATTTCAGAAGTACTTGCTGACGATCAACCTATAGTAGTTCAGAAAAAAACCCGGATGGCAGATTGGTTCGAGTTAGCCGTAAAGGTAGGACGTATTTTTGGACTGGAAGACGAGAAGACGGCAGAGATGATCTGGAAAAATCATAAAGCGGTAAATAAAGAGACGCTTGGAGAAAATTTGGTAGCACAGTGCCTTATAGAACTGATGAGTTCAAGGAATGAGTATTTTGGCTCAGTAACACAGTTGCTTGGCGATCTCTGCGACATAGCAGGGGAAAATGCGATAAAAGCGTCACTACTTCCGGGGCAACCGAACATACTTTCTCGCCGGTTGAACGAGTTAAAATCGAATCTCGAAGGTGCAGGAATATTTTTTGACATAAAAAATATCGGTGCATTCAGGCAGATACACATTTGGCGAAAGACACCGAAGCAGAGAAAATTAAAAAATTGACAGAAAACCGTCAGCCGTAATCACAAGGAAATCAAGGCGTCAAGCCGCAATAGGCGATACCGACGGTGATTGTGTGGTTTTTCTGCTAGGGGGATGAAGAGAAAAATCAAGCGTCATCCCCCCCCCACAATAAAAGATGACAAAAAAAATTAGTCGATTAGAATGCAAAAGGCAAACGTGTCATCCTGATTCAATGCCTGCATAAAACAGACGAGAGCCGACGGGAGGAGGCGAGCGGATGCTATCCCCTTGAGGGGACTACAGGGGAGAAGAGAAGGAATGACACAGGAAAGGTTGCCTTTGCATAGAAGGGAGTCAACATGAAGAGAGGAATAATTAGCATCAGGAAATACGAACTCATAGATGAGATTTACAAACAGGAAATCAATTTGAAACTTTTTGAAGATGGGATCAGAGAAGCATACGAAGAGGTAGTTGACAAGAGGGTAGAAATTCTCATTTATCCAAAAAGTTATTTGGTAGTCGGAAGCATTACTCCGGCGGAATTGAGAAAAGCAGGGAGGCTCATCTGCAGAAACCCCCAAATTGGAAAATGCTGTCAAAAATGCGGTACGGGCAATAGACTGGTTAAGAGAACGGGGTTCATCAAAATCACAAAGCAACAGCTTGAAGAGATATATTATATTTTTGAGGAGGATGAAAAACAATGACCAATAAAAAGAAAATAGCACGTAAGCTTTTAAGCGTTCAGGATATTCAGCGAGAATACCTAAATATGGATTGCAGAAAACTTAGAGCATTCCTGAACTCTCAATGCAACTACAAGAAAATCGGAAATACGTATTTTTATTCGAGAGCTGAAGTAGAAAGCCTCTTGCTCTCAGATGAACAGGTTGAATTTGAAATCAGCCCATATTAAGAAGGTGATACAGATGAAGCTATACGTTGAAAAAGTAAAGCGTCCGTCTGGGATCAGATACAGGATCGTCCGAGACTGGACTCGTGACGGAGTACGCCGGAGAAGTTACAAAATGCTTCCGGCAGGAACAAAAAAAGCTGAGGCAGACAGAATCTGCTGTCAGATGAGTTTAAACATTGAGTACGGAAACTACCTTGACAAAGAGAAAATGCTTTTCCGTGAATACTACGAAAAGGTCTACAGAGAGAAGTACATGGGATTTCTTTCTCCGACCACACGACAGAACTATGAACAGATGTATTTGGCAGAGGATGGAATCAGGCGTCATTTGGGAGAACTTTTCCTGAGTGAGATAACGACAGAGGCTGTACAGGACATGGTGAACCATTACATAGCAACAGGTAAAGCTCCTAAGACTATTCGGAATCACGTTTCTTTTGTGTCAGTAGTATTAAAGCAGGCAATCAGTGATAACTATTTACAACTAACGGGTATACTTCCTACCACATACATCAGATTGCCTAGAAAAGCTGAGACAGTGGGGCATACGTATACAATGGAACAGGTCAAGACAATGCTGGCACGAGCTAGAGCGGAAAAGAACATTAACGTTGAACTGATCGTAGGACTGACCTGCCTCGGAGGCGGACTTAGGCGTTCAGAACTTGCAGGCTTGAGATGGGAGGACATTTCACTTGATGAAGAAAATCCATGCATAATGATACAACGTGCGGAGGTTTCGACAAAGGAAGGGGTGATTGAAAAAGGAACAAAGACAGAAGCCGGAACAAGAAAAGTTCCCTTAGTAGTAAATGGAACGCTCTACAAAATTCTCGTGAGAGCACGTAAGAGATATTTCAGACTACAGGCAAAAGCACCAGATTTCCAGGGGGAAAATCACGTTCTGATTTTACAGCATGATACGTATACGCCTATGAAGCCAAACAGGATATACAAAACGTTCAAGACATTCATGCAGAAGAGCTGTCCAGACCTGCCATGCTACAGACTTCACGATCTCAGACATACCTACTTTTCGTTGTGTTCTAGCATTGAAGGATTCAGCGACCTCTCCATGATTAGCATGGGCGGACACAGCAGTATCAAGAGTTCACGCAGGTATCAGCATTCAATTCAGTCAAGAGTGAAGGCGGATGCAGGCAGATTGAATGAGGAGTTCGAGAAGGCTAAAAGCGTAGTAAACAGCTAAATGCAACAGAGGGCAGGAAGAGTGAAATGCAAGCTTCGAAGGAAGGAGGCGAGAAAAAAGAGCTTGCATTTTTCTTAAGTGTAGACTATAATACTACAGTAAAATGGATCGGGGTACGAGACAGAGATTCCCTCGTATCAAGTCGGGATAATAGGTGAATGATCAGAAAAAATCACGGCGACAAGATGGCGACGTGATAAAAGAAAAGAATCATTCATCAAAAGATGACGCTTTTCTGGTCAGTACGGACTGACGTGAAAGCAATCATCATAGAAGCTAGGAATAGGTTCGAATCCTGTTACCCCGACGCATAGGCTCAATCTCCGAAATGGAGCGGGAGCCTTTTTTTAATTCAAAAAGCTTTGGGAAGGGAATAAAGATTTACAGAAAATTTTCAGTATGCTAAGATAGAAGGAAAAGAGAAGCCGCAAGTAAAACACCGGAGAACAGAGGTAAAGATTATGAAAAAAAGAGTCGTGGTGGCCCTTGGCCATCGTGCGCTGGGGACGACGCTCCCAGAGCAGAAAGAAGCAGTAAAACATACGTCAAAAGTGATCGCGGATCTGATCGAGCATGGGTACCAGGTTGCGATCACACACAGCAACGCGCCTCAGGTAGGGATGATTCATACCGCTATGAATGAGTTTGGAAAGGCCCATCAGGACTACACGGCCGCGCCGATGTCTGTGTGCTCGGCCATGAGCCAGGGATATATCGGATACGATCTTCAGAACAGTATCCGGGAAGAATTGCTGAATCGCGGGATTTATCGGACAGTGAGCACAATCTTGACGCAGGTGATCGTTGACCCTTATGACGATGCGTTTTATACGCCCACCAAAGTGCTGGGGCGCTATATGAATGCGGAAGAAGCTAATGAAGAGCGCAAGAAAGGCAATTATGTAGTGGAAGAGCCGGGGAAAGGATTCCGGCGGATCGTATCAGCGCCTCATCCAGTCAGCATCGTGGAAATCGACGCGATCCGCGCCCTCCTGGATGCGGACCAGATCGTAGTCGCCTGCGGCGGAGGCGGAATTCCGGTGCTTCAGCAGGACAACCATCTGAAAGGTGCCAGCGCGGTGATCGAAAAAGACCTGGCGGCTGGAAAGATGGCCGAAGAGATCGATGCCGATGAATTGATCATTCTGACCAGCGTAGAGAAAGTCAAGATCAATATGGGACGGCCGGAGGAAGAAGAACTGGGAGAGATTTCTGTGGAAGAGGCTAGGAATTATATGGAGGAAGGCCATTTTGGAGAGTACAATATGCTGCCAAAATTCAGCGCATCTCTATCGTTCATTGAGAAGAGGGAAGGAAGAAGAGCGCTGATCACTTCTTTTGATAAACTGGCAGAGGCTCTGAAAGGAAAGACCGGGACGATCATCCATGCATGATCGCCTGGAATGGCAGACGGCAAAGGTACATAGAGACAAATACGAGAAATACCGGAGGAATTGGTCCAGATCGGTTTAAAATCAGCTTAAGTGGGTCATACTAAGGGCAAAAAGCGTAAGGAGGAAGGCCCATGGAAGCAAAAGTCAACGACGGGTGCATATCATGCGGCGCCTGCGTAGCCGCCTGCCCGGAAGTATTCCGGTTTAACGACGACGGTCTGGCAGAAGCATACGCAAGCGTGCCGCCGGAATGTGAAGCGGCGGTAGTGGAAGCAAAAGACAGCTGCCCGGTGTCCGTGATTGATGTCAATTAGGGACAGGGCATTTTCAATTGGGGCCGGGGGATTTTTAAAAATCCCCCGGCCCCAATTGAATGTTCTTGACAAATCCCACCCTTGATTATATTATTATACTAATTTATTAATACAATAATTATGGGGAGGAAGATTGCCATGATCGAGATCAAAGGGCTGACGAAAGTCTTTAAGCTGAATAAGAAGCAGATGGCGGAGTTAAAGACGAAAAATCCCTTGAAAACAGCGGTGGATGATGTGAGTTTCACCGCCAGGCCGGGAGAGATCTACGGTCTTCTGGGGCCTAACGGAGCCGGGAAGACGACCACGCTCAGGTGTATTTCCACGCTGTTAAAACCCTCCAAAGGCCAGATCTACGTGGAGGGCCATGAGGTTCAGGAAGAGCCGGAGGCGGTAAGGAATTCCATCGGGTTTCTCACCAGTGATATTAAGCTGGACGAACAGTTTGATCCGGATTATATGTTTGATTTCTTTGGAAGGCTCCGCAATGTGCCGGGGGAAGTCCTGGAAAAACGAAAAAAGGAGTTGTTTACATATTTTGGGATCCAGGAGTTTGCCCATAAACCAATCAAAGAATTGTCTACAGGCATGAAGCAGAAAGCGGCGATCGCGGTCAGTCTGAGCCACGATCCTCAGGTGATCATTTTTGATGAGCCCACCAATGGCCTGGATATCATTACGGCCAGAAGTGTGACTGATTACCTGCGGAAGCTTAAAGAAGAAGGAAAGCTGATCATCGTGTCCACCCATATCATGTCAGAGGCTGAGAAGCTTTGCGACAGGATTGGAATCATCATCGACGGATGTAAAGTGGCGGAAGGAACACTGGAAGAACTGCTGCAAAGGACTGGGGCGGACGACTTAGAGGACGCTTTTTTCGAGCTCTATAAAGCGAGAAAGGGGGAGGCGTAGATGAACGGGATCAAGCAGATTTTTGGGAAAGAGATGGCCCGGATCTTCAAAGATAAGAAAATGATGTTTTCTGTATTTCTGCTTCCGGTATTGATCATGGTCGTGATCCTTACGGTGGTCAATACATTGGCCTCCAATATGGAAGAAGACATCCGCAGCCATAAGGCCCAGGTATATCTATGGAACAGCCCGGAATCCTTTGACAAATTTTTAGAAAGCGCGGAAGGTTCCTGGCAGACGGCAACTCTTGCTGGAGCGAAAGAAATGGAGGCGGCCAAGGGTGAGATCCTGGCCGGAGAAGCGGATCTGATCGTAGAATTTCCGGAAGATTTCCAGCAAAAGATAGAAACCTATGAACCGGGAAATGAAATTCCTCAGATCAAGACCTATTACAATCCATCGGAAAATTATTCCGCCGCGGCCTTTGACAGTATGAACCAGACTTTGGAAGGTTACCGGCAGACCCTGTTGGCCCAGCGAGTGGAAGATCTGTCAGAGCTGACGGTATTTCAAGTGAATTCAGACAATCCGGATATGGTGATCCAGGATGAGGCAAAGGCCAGCAATAAGGCGGTGGGAATGATGCTGCCCTATTTTATCACGATCCTGCTTTTCGCTGGAGCAATGGGGATTGGAACGGATATGATCGCTGGAGAGAAGGAGCGCGGAACAATGGCAAGTCTCCTGGTATCGCCGGTGAAAAGAAGCTCGATCGCCCTTGGGAAAGTGTTTGCCTTGATGCTGGTGGCTGGAGCGTCTTCTCTGATCTATGTGGCGGCTATGGTGATCTGCGCGCCGGTCATGAAGAACAGCATGGGGATGGGAGCTTTGGAAGATCTTAATATTAGTCTCAGCCCGGTTCAGATCGTGATGCTGGGAGCCATGCTGGTGGCTATCGCGTTTTTGTATGCCAGCATTATCGCTCTGATCTCTGTATTTGCGAAATCAGTGAAGGAAGCCAATACTTATGTGATGCCGATCTATATGCTGATACTGATCATAGGACTTTTCACCATGTTTACCTCTGGAAGCCCGCAGATGCAGGATTTTGTGATTCCCCTTTATAATAACGCGCTGGCTCTGCAGGGCGTCTTAAGCCAGGAGGTGACAGCCGCGCAGTATGGGGTCGCTCTTGCGGAGACTCTTGTCCTTGGCGGAGCGCTTCTGGCGGTGATCGTGAAGGCGTTTGAGAGTGAAAAGATCATGTCGGCCTAGGGAGAATGACGAAAATACGACATCCGCATATACTGTCTATAAGAAGTATATGCGGATGTTTGCGCATCCAGGAAAGAAGGAACTGGATTTGAGGCTTTCTGAATTGGAAGATAAAGAAGTTATCAACGCATGTGATTGTAAAAAGCTGGGATATGTGGTAGATTTAATCATAGACGAATGTCAGGGATGTATTGAGGCTATTATTATACCGAAAACAGGAAAGTTCTGCGGGATTTTCTGTGACGGCGGGGAATATGTGATCCCTTTTCGGTGTGTAAGAAAGATCGGGCCGGATATCATCCTGGTGGAGATCCATGAAGAGCCGCGATAATTTGGAAGAAAAACGGTTTCATTGATTTGACTTCTGGGTTTGCGGAAGATATACTCTATAATATACGATAAAAGAAAGGAATTCAGACAAGATGAAGTGTCCATACTGCAGCAATCCTGATACTAGAGTCATCGATTCCCGGCCGGCGGAGGACGGCAATTCCATTCGGAGAAGGCGGTCCTGCGACATGTGCGGGAAACGGTTCACTACTTACGAGAAAATCGAGACGATCCCTTTGATCATTATTAAGAAGGATAACAACCGGGAACAATATAACCGGGGGAAAATCGAGAAAGGAATCCTTCAGGCATGCTATAAGCGGCCGGTGTCCGCGGGAGATATCCAGCGGGCCATTGACAGGATTGAGACGAAGATCTTCAGTCTGGAGGCAAAGGAGATTCCCAGCAGCGCTATTGGAGAGATTGTTATGGACGAACTGAAAGACTTAGACGAAGTGGCTTATGTCAGATTTGCGTCTGTATATCGGGAGTTTAAAGATGTAAATACCTTTATGGACGAGCTGAAGAAATTTTTGAAATAGAGATTGAAAGTACAGCGGGTTGGGTGAGAAGAGAAAATGAGGACTTATAAACTGACGATTTCCTATGATGGGAGCAGATATCAAGGGTGGCAGCGGCAGGCGACGACCGACAATACCATCCAGTTTGTTCTGGAGTGGAGCATCGGGAAGCTGGTGGGATATCGGGTTCAGGTGGACGGTTCAGGCAGAACGGATACAGGAGTCCATGCCAGAGGGCAGGTGGCCAGTGTAAGACTGTCAAAGCTGTATGATCCTAAGGAATTTAAAGATGCGCTGAATCGGTATCTCCCGGAAGATATCAGGATCGTGAAGGTGGAATTGGTAAAAAATGGATTTCACGCAAGAAAGAGCGCCAAAGGAAAGAAATACGAATACTATATCGACTGCAGGGAGAAGCCAGATGTATTTTCCAGAAGGTACTGTTATCACTACCCGGTGAAGCTGGACATTGAAGCTATGCGGGACGCGGTAAAATATCTGATCGGGCCTAAGAACTTTACCAGCTTTACAGACGACAAAGACTGTAAAGACCCAGTGCGGCGGATCACCAATATCAAGATCGTAAGCACCGGGGAGAAGGTAAGGATCACTTATTATGGGACCGGCTTCCTATATCATATGGTCCGCATCCTGACGGGGACGCTTCTGGAGATCGGGACCGGAGAAAGAGATGCCGATATGCTTCCAGTGGTGATCGCGGCGGAGGATCGGTCTTTGGCCGGATTCCTGGCGCCCGCGAGAGGGCTGTTTCTGCGGAAAGTATATTATTGATGCAAGATAAAGAAAGAATCTACACCCGGACTTCTCCGGGTGTATTTGAAAGTGGAGGAAAACAGATGAAATTCATTTCATGGAATGTAAATGGAATCCGGGCTTGTGTGCAGAAAGGATTTTTGGACTTCTTTAAAGAAGCGGATGCGGATATTTTCTGTATTCAGGAGACCAAGCTCCAGGAGGGCCAGATTGAACTGGAGACTCCGGGATATTATCAGTATTGGAATTATGCGGAGCGCAAAGGCTATTCCGGGACCGCTGTGTTTACGAAGAAAGAACCCCTGAGCGTGGCTATGGGCATTGGGATCGAGGAACACGACAAGGAGGGAAGGGTGATCACACTGGAATATGAAGACTTTTACTTTGTGACGGTGTATACCCCTAATTCTCAGAACGAACTGGCCAGACTCCCTTACCGGATGCGGTGGGATGAAGATTTCCTTGCGTATCTGAAGAAGCTGGAAGAGAAGAAGCCCGTTGTTTTCTGCGGGGACCTGAACGTGGCTCACAAGGAGATCGATCTGAAGAATCCCAAGACCAACCGGAAGAACGCGGGGTTCACAGACGAAGAACGAGAGAAATTCTCAAAAGTCCTGGAAGCCGGATTTGTTGATACCTTCCGGTACTTCTATCCGGAGGAGACGGGGATTTATTCTTGGTGGTCTTACCGGTTTAAGGCAAGAGAGAAAAACGCGGGGTGGCGCATCGACTATTTCTGTGTGTCAGACTGCTTAAAAGACCGTTTGATCGACGCCAAAATTTTAACGGACGTGATGGGTTCCGACCACTGTCCGGTAGAACTTCAAATAGGGACGGGGGAAAATTAAAAATCCCCCGTCCCTATTTGGAACCGGACAAAATCCAGCGGCATATCTTATCAGTAATGGTATAGACTGGGGAGTTTTCTATGGAAACCCTGAGGAAAAAGAAATGGCGGACCAGAGGACTTGCGGCCATGCTGGTTTTGCTCATGGCGGCTGGTTTGTGGAGATACGTCCAGGAGTATGTCAGCATTTCCAATAATGTAAACGGGCGGGAAATGCCGATCTGTTCTGTAGAGACGCAGGAGAAAAAAGTGGCGCTGACGTTCGATGTGTCATGGGGAAATAAAGATATACATAAAATCCTGGATATTCTGGAAATCTATCAGGCGCGAGCTTCCTTTTTTGTCACGGGGATGTGGGCGGAGAAATATCCGCAGGAAGTAAAAGCTATCCAAGATAAGGGCCATGATCTTGGAAACCACAGTGAAGACCACAAAAATATGAAGGGACTGTCTCTGGAAGAAAAGGACCTGGAAATCCAGAAAGCCCATCAAAGGATAGAGAAGCTGACGGGAATCCAGATGGATCTGTTCCGGCCGCCTTATGGAGACTATGATGATGAAGTGATCCTGAGAGCAAAAGAACAGGGATATGATACCGTTTTGTGGAATGTGGACAGTATGGACTGGAAAGACTATGGAAAGGACCAGATTGTAAATACGGTGCTGCGTCATGAAGATCTGGCGAATGGTTCTATCATACGGTTCCACTGCGGTACAAAGTATACGGCGGAAGCGCTGGGGGAAGTGATCCAGGGACTTCAGGAACAAGGGTATGAGATCACCCCTCTTTCCGGTTTGATCTACCGGGAGGAGTATCATATGGACGTAAAAGGAAGGCAGATCCGGAACCGCCAGACCTTTTGACCCTGGCATCAAAGTATGGTATAATGTGGGATGCATTTTTGAGAGTTCTTATAGAAAAATAGATTCAGGAGGGATACCGAATGCAGAGTATAAGGAAAGTAACCGAAGACATTCTGTGGGTCGGCTGCAATGACAGACGGATCACGCTGTTTGAGAATTTGTTCCCAGTTCCTAAGGGCGTATCTTATAATTCTTATCTGCTCATAGATGAGAAAGTGGCTCTGATGGATACGGTAGACGAGTCCGTTACCGGACAATTTCTGGAGAACCTGGAGGGAGCTCTGGAAGGGCGCGCCATTGACTATCTGATCGTACATCATATGGAACCGGACCACTGCGCAAATATCCGGCTTCTGATGGAGAAATATCCCCAGATGCAGGTAGTGGGCAGCGCCAAAGCGATCCAGATGATCGGACAGTTCTTCGATATAGAGATGGAAGGACGCACAATGACGGTGAAGGAAGGGGATACCCTTTCTGTAGGCAGCCATACCCTTCGTTTTGCTATGGCGCCTATGGTCCATTGGCCGGAGGTTATGGTAACCTATGATGAGAAAGAGAAAATCCTGTTTTCCGCCGATGCGTTTGGAACCTTTGGGGCGCTGAACGGAACTATTTTCAACGATGAGGTGGATTTTGAGAAGGAATACCTGGCAGAAGCCCGGAGATATTATGCCAATATCGTCGGCAAATACGGCGCCCAGGTGCAGGCGCTCCTAAAGAAAGCATCTGCCCTGGATATCCAGATGATCTGCCCGCTTCACGGCCCCATTTGGCGTACGGAGATCGATTGGTTTATCGATAAATATGATAAATGGAGCAGATACGAGCCGGAAGAAAAAGGAGTGGCGGTGATCTACGGTTCCATTTACGGCCATACGGAGCAGGCGGTAAACGCGCTGGCCTGCCAGCTTGCCGAGAAAGGCGTGAAAAATATTGCCGTTTATGACGTATCAAGAACCCATGTGTCAGATCTGATTTCAGAAATCTTCCGGGTCAGCCATCTTGTGCTGGCGTGTCCTACCTACAATGCAGGAATCTATCCGCCAATGGAAAATCTGCTGGCAGATATGAAAGCGCTTTCGGTGCAGAAACGTACGGTCGCCCTGATGGAAAATGGAACTTGGGCCGCGGCTGCCGGAAAGCAGATTTTGAAGCGGTTGGAGGAAATGAAAGAAATGCGGATTTTGGAAGGCTCTCTGTCTCTGAAGTCTACGTTGAAAAGCGACCGGGCGGAAGATCTGGAGAACTTCGCCCAGCAGATCAAAGAGGCTTTGTAGAGGACAATTCGTCCGGTGGGCCGTAAGAAGGCCGGCGCCGGAAAATGAGCAGGGGGAAAAGTATGAAAAAAGGGTTGCGTCTGCTTTTGTGCGCGCTGCTCTTATCTCTGGTATTTGGCTTCAGTGCCTATGCGAGAGCGGGCGGAGGCGGAAGCAGTGGAAGTAGCGGTGGAAGCAGCGGAGGAGGCTCTTCCAGACACATGTATTCAGATACGGGGACCAGACGGTCCAATCCCATCAGCTCCATTTTAAATACCGGGATCGGGATCGCCATAGCGGCCGGGGGTACGATCGTATTCGTATACCGGGCGCGGAAGGCGAAGGCAAAGAGCGTCCGGCTGATGAAAGCCTATGAAAAAGTTGGAAAGAATTGGAACTATCGGGAGATCCAGAAACGGATCGAAGAGGCGTACTATGAGATCCAGGAGTGCTGGCGCAGACAGGACGCGGATTATGCCGCTGAGTATCTAAGCCGGGAATTGAAGGAGCAGTGGCAGGCAAAACTGGAATGGATGGTCATCCGGGGCGAGGAAGTGGTCCAGAAGAATGTGAAGCTTCTGAGCGCGGTCCCGGTGCAGGCTGTGGATCGGGAAGGGGAATCGGACGACCGGATCTGGTATCTGATCCATGGAAGCATGATCGGATATTACGTGGACCGGCAGACAAAAGAAGTGCTGCGGGGCAATACCCGGCCGGAAAGATTCTATGAATACTGGCTGTTTATCTATGAGGAAGGATGCTGGGTCCTGCATGAGATCCGGCAGAAAAACGAGATGGATATCCGGCAGTTTTCGAAATAAGGCCAGAGGAGAAGAACGGAAGATAGAGGATGATAAAATGGAAAACAGAGTATCGGTGATCAGTATCATCGTCAAGGATGAAGAAGCGGCAGTAACAGTCAATGACCTGCTTCATGAGTACCGGCATTATATTGTTGGACGTATGGGGCTCCCGTACAGACAGAGAGGTGTTTCGATCATCAGCGTAGTGATCGACGCGCCCCAGGATGCCGCCAGCTCCCTGTCCGGGAAGCTTGGCATGGTGGAAGGCGTGACGGCGAAAACGCTGAGCGCAAAACTATAAGAATTTATAGACGGTGGATGCCGCTTTGCAGTTCTTCTGCCCATTTTTGCAGATTGTAGGTGCGGCCGCCAAAGAGTTTGAGAATAACCCCGGTGGGGTTATTTTCATTTGCGAAGGCATTTGCCTCATCGGTGTCTACATGCATAGCAAGGGCGTAATCCGGGCTGACCCGGACTACCACATCGGCAAAGATCAAAGAGCGTTCATAGCTTTCCATGATCACAAACACATCATCGTTATCCCGGACATTGAGCTGGACAGCCTGGACGGGAGTCATGTGGATGTGCCTTTTGGCTACGATCACACCATGATCCAGCTCCAAACTTCCGGCAGGGCCGACCAGCGTACAGCCGGGAGTGCCTTCTGTCTCCCCAGACTGACGGATCATACCAGGGATTCCGAGTTTGCGGGAATCGGTCATGGAGATCTCCACCTGGGTTTCTTTACGAAAAGGACCAAGGACGGCTACATTCTCAAAGGTTCCTTTTGGTCCCTTTATTGTAAGCCGCTCCTCGCAGACATACTGGCCGGGCTGGCTCAGATCAGCTTTATAAGTAAGAGCGCCGCCTTCTCCAAAGAGAATATGAAAATCCTCTTCACAAAGATGAATGTGCCGGGCGCTGGTTTCGATTGGTATTGCAAGACTCATGTTCATATCCCCTTTCTGGATTATAGAATATTTTCATTTTAACAGAGCGGACTCTATTTTTCAATTACATTTCCCCTTTCATTTTGAAGGGAAATATTTTATAATGGTACCAAGGGCGGAATCTTTCGTCCGGTATCGTTCCGATACAGGTAAGAATAGTGTGGTGAGTATAAAATAATAAGGAGGTAGAGTTATGAAAGCGGTCTGGGAAGGCATCAAAGAATTTTTTGAAAGAGACTGGACGCCGGCGGAGAAGATTTTGGTCATTCTCTGCTGTCTGCTGCTTGGGGTGGTGAAAGGTTTCCTTCTGGCCCCGGTAAAAAGGGGAATTGCTTGTGGGAATAATAACGGCAATACCTATAATCAGCTGGAGGACGACTACTGGCTGGACGAAGAGGAATAAATAGAATTAAGGGATTAGAAAGAAAAACAAAGGCGTTTTCATTGCAGGATGAGAACGCCCATTTTTACGAGGAGAGACAGCATGAAATTCACGAAAATGCAGGGATTGGGCAATGATTATGTCTATGTCAATTGTTTGAAAGAAGAGGTGAAAGAGCCGTCAAAAGCAGCCAAGCTGGTCAGTGACCGGCATTTCGGGATCGGGTCAGACGGATTGATCTTGATCTGTCCGTCCAAAGCGGCGGATTTTGAGATGCGCATGTATAACGCGGATGGATCCAGAGGGGAGATGTGCGGAAACGGCATACGCTGTGTGGCAAAGTATGTTTACGACTATGGTCTGACAGATCAGTCCAGCATTACTGTAGAAACACTGGGAGGCATCAAACACTTGGATATTTTCCCCAAAAACGGGAAGGCGGATCAGATCAGGGTAGACATGGGGGCTCCGGTGCTCATGCCGGGGGAAATCCCGATCCTGGGAGAATCTGGCGCTCAGATGGAGAAGCGAAGCGTAGTGGACGAGCCGCTCCTGGTAGAGGGCAGGGAGTATCGCATGACCGGAGTGTCTATGGGCAATCCCCATGCGGTAGTCTATGTGGAAGATGTACAGGGCCTGGAGCTTGAAAAGATCGGGCCCGCCTTTGAAAATCATCCCAGATTCCCAAGGAGGATCAATACAGAATTTGCCCGTGTCATCGACCGTCACACCGTGGAGATGCGGGTGTGGGAGCGGGGCTCCGGCGAGACGCTGGCCTGCGGGACAGGGGCCTGCGCTGTGGCGGTGGCTTCCATCTTGAACGGTCTGACAGAACAAGAGGTGACGGTACGCCTTTTGGGCGGCGACCTGAAGATCGAGTGGGATGGGGAAGACGGACACGTCTTCATGACCGGACCAGCCCGGACTGTATTTGACGGGGAGATCGATCTGGAGGCGCTGGAAGAAGCGGCCAGGAAGGAGTAGCCGGAGGCGCCTGAGAGAAGCGTTGGCGTGAAAAGCCGCGTTTCAGTTTGGGAAAAAGCGGCAATACAGCAAGAGCAGAACAGCAAAAAGGAGAGATGCATATGTTTAAAGTGAACCAAGATTATTTAAAACTTCCGGGGAGTTATCTTTTCTCTACCATCGGAAAGAAGGTGGCGGCTTATCAAGAAGCGAATCCGGATAAGAGTATCATCCGCCTTGGCATCGGGGATGTGACCCAGCCTTTGGCGCCGGCCATCATAGACAGTCTCCACAAAGCGGTAGACGAGATGGCCCACGCGGAGACCTTCCACGGGTACGCGCCGGATCTTGGATATGAGTTCCTAAGAAGCGCTATGGCAAAAAACGATTACCAGGATAAAGGCTGTGATATCCAGGCAGACGAGATCTTCATTTCTGACGGGGCAAAGTGTGACTCTGGAAATATCCAGGAGATTTTCGCCAAAGAGAATAAGATCGCGGTATGCGACCCGGTGTATCCGGTCTATGTAGACACCAATGTAATGGCGGGCCGTACCGGTACTTACGATCCGATGACCAGAAGTCGGAGACATGGAGCGATGTGATTTATATGCCTTGCACAAAGGAGACCAATTTCGCGCCGGAACTGCCAAAAGAGACGCCGGATATCATTTACCTGTGTTTCCCCAATAATCCGACAGGTTCTACGATCACGAAGCCGCAGCTTCAGGAGTGGGTGGATTACGCTAACAAAGTGGGAGCGGTGATCATCTACGATGCCGCTTACGAGGCTTATATTTCCGAGGCGGACGTTCCCCACACCATCTATGAGTGTGAAGGAGCAAGGACCTGCGCCATCGAGCTGAGAAGCTTTTCTAAAAACGCGGGATTTACCGGAGTAAGACTGGGAGCCACGATCGTGCCCAAAGACCTGAAATCCGGAGATGTAATGCTCCATTCTCTGTGGGCGAGACGCCACGGCACTAAGTACAACGGAGCGCCTTATATCGTACAGCGGGCAGGCGAGGCCGTATACTCAGAGGCAGGCAAGGCGCAGTTAAAAGAACAGGTCGCATACTATATGAAAAACGCCAAAGTTATATACGATGGATTAAAAGAGGCGGGTTATAGCGTATCCGGCGGTGTGAACGCTCCATATATCTGGCTGGAGACACCCAAAGGAATGACGTCCTGGGAGTTCTTCGACCATCTGCTGGAAAAGGCAGGCGTAGTCGGAACCCCCGGTTCCGGATTCGGCCCAAGCGGCGAAGGATATTTCCGGCTGACCGCATTTGGAAGTTATGAGAATACGGTGGCGGCTATCGAGCGGATCAAGAAGATGTAATAATTTGGGACGTAGTAAAATGCAATTTTACTACGTCCCAAATTTAACTTTACGGTGTACCAAAATGAAAAGAGGGGTGTACCCAAATGGTATCTGGGTTCCCCTCTTGCTTTCGCTTGACTTATGTATTAAGGCTATCCCTGTACTTTTTTGTTGATGGTATCCTGGATCAGACAGTAGCTGACGATACTTAGTCCGAAGATACCCAGGATCAGATAAAGGACATTGGAGCTTCCGTTGACGCCTTTGATCCGGTCACAGCGGTCGCCCATTTTATAGAGCCAGTACCAGCCGTAGATTCCGCAGGTGATCAGAGTAAACAGGAAAACCATACCGCCGGAAGTTGCCTGATATTCTCCGGAGAGCTGATTTACCTCATCATTGATCTTGATCATCCAGTAGATTGCATAGATTCCGCAGGTAACGATTGAAAGAATGATCGCTACAGGGATGCTTCTGGGAGTGATTCCAAAATTTTGTTGAAATCCTGGATTCTGGTAAACCGGTCCTCCGTAATTGTTATTTGGCTGTCCCTGGTAGTTCTGGCCGCTACCGTAGCTGTATTGTCCATTGGTGTTTGCCTGGCCACCATTCATGTTATCTGCGTGAGACTGTGAAGCAGACCCTTCCGGCAGCGGAGAGCCGCACTCTGGACAGAACTGGGCATTGTCTGGGCAGACAGCGCCGCACTTTGTACAATATTTCATGATATCTCCTCCTCATTGTTTGATCATCACTGGTATCATACCACAAAACCATAGGGATGGCTATAGATTTTACATAGAATTACGGCTTGTCAGTGCTGGAAATATAGAACAGATTCAAAGTGAATGTTTATGAACATAGAACGGAAGGAAACAACAGGTGACAAAATGGTATGAAATATTGGTGGAGGACATGATAAAAAGGGACAGGGCAATTTCAATTAGGGCCGGGGGATTTTTAAAAATCCCCCGGCCCTAATTAAGATATTCTAATTGTGAATATTTTTGACAATTCATATTTTATTTAAGCATTTCGTGACAATAAAAAAACTATGCTAGAATTAGGCTGAAATCAAGAAGAAATATGTTTACGTAAACAAGATAAAAAACAAGGAGGTGTAAAAATGGGATCATATGTTGATGAATTGATTAAGAAAGCCAGAAAAGCCCAGAAGGTATATGCAGACTTTTCTCAAGCAGAATATGACAAAATTACCAGGATTTGCGCAAAGACGGTATATGATAATGCGGAAATGTTTGCAAAAGAAGCAGTGGAAGAAACGGGTATGGGAGTTGTGGAGTCCAAAATCCGTAAACAGAGGAACCTGATGGGAAATGCCTGGTATTACATGAAAGGGAAAAAATCCAAAGGAGTTGTAGGTTGGGAAAAAGGAAAGCTAGACCAGGATTGTATCTTGAAAATAGCTAAACCGATTGGGATTGTTGGGGCGATCATGCCGAGTACAAATCCTACTTCCGCAATGGGAGGAAATGGAATGCAGGCGTTAAAAGGAGGAAATGCAGTTATTTTTTGTCCTCATCCAAAAGCGAAGAAGGTATCACTCCACTGCTGTAAGCTGCTAAGAGAGGCGATTTCTCAAGCAGGGGCGCCGGCAGATTTAATTCAGGTATTAGAAGAACCTTCGATTGAAATGACTCAGGAACTGATCAAGAAAGTGGATGTTGTCGTGGCCACAGGAGGCCCAGGTATGGTCAAAGCGGCTTATTCCAGCGGGAACCCAGCGCTGGGTGTTGGACAGGGAAACTGCCAGGTGGTCATAGATGAAGGGATGGAGAGAGAGTTTGACGTGATCACATCCCGGATTGTGGCAAACAGATCTTACGATAATGGGATCCCTTGTACAGGAGAACAGACGGTGATCGTTCCTAAGAGCGCGAGGGAAAAGCTGATGAAGGCTTTTGACCGAAGTGGAGCTTATGTTATCGAAGATCCGGATATGGTTAATAAGCTGCGGGACACAATTTTTGTTTATAACGAGAAGACGCAGGATTATATACTAGATCGAAAGATTGTTGGACTTAGCGCTCAAGAGATGGGAAAAGAGCTTGGCCTTGACGTCCCGGCAGATAAGCATATCATTGTGGCTCCCATTGAGAAATATGGAACCGAGGAGTTGATGTGCAGAGAAATCCTTTGCCCGGTCACTCGGGTGATTACTTATGAAGGAGTCTGGGAGGAAGCTGTGGCAGTCGCAAAAGCGAACCTTCTCATGGAAGGAGCAGGACACTCCAGCGATATCTATACAGATGATGAGCAGAAACAAATTTACGCGGGAGAAGAATTGCCGGTGTGCAGACTGATTGTAAATAACAGCAACAAGATCATTGGAGGCGGAAGTTTTGATAATGGTTTTGTAGCCACTTCAACTTTAGGATGTGGTTTTTGGGGAGGCAGTTCTTTTGACCAGAATCTGACTTTTGAGTATCTCTTGAACTATACAAGAATGTATTACACAGTCAAGAAGGAAAGGGAAGAACTTACCTATGAGGAAATCTGGGGCGAAGAAGACTGAGATACCGGCAGGCATAGAAGGAGACTAGTATGCATTTTGAAAAACTATCAGACATTATGAAATTAGCCAATGAAAGGAAAAGGGCAAAGAAAGTAGCCATCGCCGGAGCAGATTATCATCATGTGATCACAGCGGGACTTATGGCAAAAAGAGACGGTTTTGCGGATCCGATTTTTATAGGGAACCAGGCAAAAATCACGGATATTTTGGAGGAGTTCCATGAACCTGCGGAAAAATACCGTATTATCGATATGTCAGATGAAACCAGTATCTGTTATGAAGCGGTACAGCTTGTTAGGCGGGGAGAAGCGGATTTCCTGATGAAAGGAAGGGTTAATACAGCGTCTCTATTGAAAGCGGTTCTGAATAAAGAGACAGGCCTGCCTCATGGAAAACTGATTACACAGATTTCGTTTTTCCAGATTCCGGGATATCACAAGCTCGTAGTACTTTCTGACGGAGCAATTCTGCCGTATCCGACACTGGAACAGAAAAAAGAACAGATTCGGTTGATCACGGAAACACTCCGCGGAATGGGGTATGGAGAAGATATTAAAATAGGAGTTCTTTGCGCAGCGGAAAATATCAGCCCTAAAATCACGGAAACAGTAGAGGCAAATGAACTTAAACAGATGAACCTAAGTGGGGAAATCAAAGGCTGTATCGTAGAAGGGCCTATTTCGCTGGATATTGCCTTAAATGCTGAAGTGGCAAAGGAGAAGCACTTTGAAAGCCCGGTAGCAGGTGATGTGGATGTGTTGCTGGCGCCAAATCTTGCGGCGGGTAATTTGCTGGCAAAGGCGCTGACTATGTTTGGAGGGGCGATAAGTGTGGGAATGGTGGCAGGAGCAGGAGTTCCGATATCAGTAACGTCCCGTGTAGCGACTGTGGAACAGAAGTATACTTCCCTGGCAGTGGCGTCCGTGGCAGCAAAAGAGTAAGGAGGGCAGGATGAATCGGATTTTAGTGCTGAATTTTGGGGGTACATCTTCAAAAGTTTCAATATATGAAGACGACAAGATGATCAAAAATGAAACCATTGATTACTCAGAACAGGAGAATGACAGAAGTTCTACAAGTAAGGAACAGGTAGAGCTGAGAACAGAGCAGATTTTAGAGTGGCTCCATAAACAGGGGCTTAGCGTAGAAGATATTGACGCTTATGCAGTGCGACTGGGAGGAATGTTCTACGGTGGAGATGGAGGAACCTTTCTGGTAGATGGAAAACTAAGAGAACATATCGATGAACTGTATGAACCAGACAGAACACCAGTCCATGCTACAAGACTGACTATGGCATTAGTAGACTTACTCCAGAAGGACTTAAAAGAGAAAAAGCCAAGTTATGCGACGGATCCCTCGTCTATTAATCAGTTTCTTCCAGAAGCGTTGGTCACGGGACATCCACTTTTCCCTAAACGGGCGGCGTTCCATGCGCTGAACCAAAGGGCGGTGGCCAGAAAGGCAGCCAGTGAACAAGGAAAACAATATGAAGATATGAACATCATAGTGGTCCATGCGGGTTCCGGTGTTTCGATCGGAGCACATGAAAAAGGACGGATCATAGATGTAAATGATTCCAGTGGAGATGGAGATGGCCCATTTACCCCCAACCGTTCCGGAACCCTTCCCACCGGGCAGTTGATGCATGTATGCTACAGCGGAAAATATACGGAAAAAGAGGTATACCGGATGTTGAAATATGAAGGAGGTATGAAAGCCTACTTGGGAATTGATGACCTGCGGGAGGTGGAGAAACGAATCGATGCAGGAGATGAACAGGCAGAATTGATCCTGAAAGCTATGGCCTATCAGATCAGCCGGGAAGTGGGGGCCTGCTTTGCCACATTATGTGGAAACGTGGATGCGATCGCGATCACCGGTGGTATGTCCCGGTCGGATAGATTGGTGGCGCTCATAGAAGAGCGAGTGAAAAAAATTGCTCCAATCTATCGCTATCCCGGAGAATTTGAGAATGAAGCCTTGGCCCTAGGGGCCTACCGGGTACTATCTGGGCAGGAGAAGCCGGCAGTCTACTCCGGAGAAAAAGGACATATCCAGCCGATTACGCTTTAACTGGCAAGATCCGAAAGATCCATGGCGCGAACTGACTCTAAATAATGATAGACAGCCGGATTAGGATTCGTGTTGAGGGCGGCAAGGCAGATCTCATACTGATAAGGGTAATCCTCCAGAATGCGGAAAACAATATCATCATTGGAACTAAAATGATAGACATATTCCGGCATGATCGAGATCGTGCCATAAGACTCGATGTTGACCATAATATTTTCCACCCCGTCAATATACTCTGCGATATTTGGAGTAAAGCCGTTAATCCGGCAGGCGTTAAAGACTTCTTCAATCTTGACCGGAGAAATGATTCGGCTGGGAAGTACAAACTGCTGGTCTACCAGATCCTTTACAAAAATATGATCTTTGGAAGCCAGAGGGTTGGAAACAGAAAGCAGAACGCCAAACTTAAGCCGACAGATGTTGACAGAATCAATGGCCTGCTTGTCTGTATCTCTAAGTTCATGGGAGTACAGATAAACACAGTCTGCCTCTCCGTTCAATAAAATATCCACGAAATTTTTAGGGATATTTGTAGAAGTAAGGCAATTGATATGAACGTTTGGGTTTTTTGACAAAAAATGCTTGTTGATGGCGGCAAGATACGATCGGGCTGATTTCTGGTAGGCGACGGAAATCGATCCTAAAAGCCCCTGCTTATGTAGAGAAGAAGAAGCGGTTTTAAAAGTTTCATAGGTCTGGAAAAATTTCCGGCATTCTTCCAGGAACAAAACGCCATCGGCGGTCAGTTCCACTCCATGTTTTTTGCGGATGAAAAGGGAAGTTCCCAATTGGTCTTCCAAATGGCAGAGCTGGCGGCTGAGTGTAGGCTGCGTAATGAATAACTCATTTGCGGCTTTCGTGATGGATCTTGTTTCAGCCACAGTCAGAAAATATTTGAGGACGGTAATGTTAAAATCTTCCTGCATCATATCACTCCTCACACATAAAAATATGTCTAAATTATACGATACATAAAGAGAAAAATCAAGAATTTAACAATGTTGTAAAATTGGAGAAAGGAATTAAAATGAGCAATCAATTTAAACATTTACTTAGTCCGATCACAATCGGAAAAGTGACATTTAAGAACCGTTTTGCTGTTTCTCCTATGGGAGGAGCTTATGGGAATCAAAAGGGCGCGTACGGCGAATACAGTGATAAAGGGATTGAATATATTCTGGAACGCGCAAGAGGCGGCTTTGGCTTATTTTTCGCCGGCTGCCTGCAGCCAGATACCAAGGTTGATCCTTGTGACCAGGCAACTCATTTTATGAATCATCAGGCGGATTTCCAGAAGATGGCTCTTCGTCTGAATGAGCGGGCATCGTTTTATGATATGAAGATCATACAGCAGGTCTCTTTGGGACTGGGAAGAAACAGAGCAGGCCTATACTCATGTTCCCGCAATGAAGTCTTTGGGATGCCGGGGTGTTTTTCAGAGGAACTTACCAATGAACAGATCAAAATTAAGAGAGACAGTGTGATTCAGGCGGCGAAATTGATGAAAGATTCCGGATTTGTAGGAGTTGAGATGCATGCGCTGCACTGGGGATATCTGCTGGATCAGTTCGCCTTGGCGATTACAAACCGGAGAACCGATGAATATGGGGGAAGTTTAGAGAACCGTCTCCGCATATGCAAAGAACTGGTGGAGGGGGTCAAGCAGGTCTGCGGACAGGATTTTCTTGTCAGCATCCGACTGGGACTGAAGAGTTATATTTCCGGTCTGAATAAGACGAATTTTACCGGAGAAGAAGACGCTGGAAGGACTCAGGAAGAGGGAATCCGTATTGCTAAGCTGCTGGAATCCTACGGTTATGATCTTCTGAATGTGGACGTGGGAATGTATGATTCCTTCTACTACGCCTGCCCGCCTATGTATATGCCGCAGGGCCATGTGATTCCTCTGGCGGAGAAGGTAAAGGAAGCGGTCAATATTCCAGTGTACTGCGGATCTCGAATGAACGATCCTTATATGACGGAAGAAGCTGTTGCGAAGAAGCAGATTGATGGAGTGGTTCTGGGACGTCAGTCATTGGCAGATCCCTATTATGTGAAGAAGCTGGAAATGGGAAAGCCGGATAAAATCAGGCCGTGTATCGGGTGTCTGGTAGGATGCATGGGGAAACTCCGCTCCGGCGAACATGTGGCGTGTGCGGTGAACCCGACCCTGCAAAAAGAAATTAATTATCATCTGGAGAAAGCATTGGCTCCTAAGAAGGTTGCTGTTATAGGCGGAGGAATCGCGGGAATGGAAGCGGCCCGTGTCCTGAAAATGAAAGGGCACGATGTCACAATCTACGAGAAAACAGACTGTCTGGGAGGACTGTTGATCCCGGCCGGAGCTCATGAATTCAAGAAAGAGATCAAACAACTCCTGGAGTGGTATAAAGGAGAGATCACAGACCTTGAGATTCCAGTGGTATACCAGGCAGAAATGACAGCGGAAAAAATAAAAGAATTACATCCTGATGTTGTAATCAACGCAATTGGTTCCAAACCTATCATGCCAAGGATCGAAGGCATTGATCATGCAAAATGCTGTTCTGGAGTGGATGCGCTGAACGGGAAAGTAGAACTTGGGAAAAAAGTCATTGTCGTAGGCGGCGGGCTGGTTGGATGCGAGACAGCCATTGACCTGGCGATGCAGGGCAGGGAAGTGACGATCGTGGAAACGGCGCCGGCGGTATTAGCAGCCAGCAAGATGATTCCTGTCATGGTAGCCCAGATGATCCCGGATTTGATCAAACACTATCATGTTAAGACATTGGTAAATTATAAAATCGTAGGGATCAATGATGTGGGAGCGGTGGTCGCGCCCAGCACGGGAGGCGGAGAAAACCAAGTACTTGAAGCGGATAATGTTCTGATGTCAATAGGTCTTCGCCCGCTGCCTTCTTTTGTCCAGGAACTGATCGGAGAGGGAATCGAAATCTATGCGGTAGGAGATGAGAACCGGATAGGAAATATTTATACAGCAGTCGCTTCAGCCTATGAGGTGGCGAGAAAAATATAAGGAGAAGAGAGTATGGGAACGAGTACAGAATTAAGCCAGAATTTAAAGAGACGTAACTTGATGTTTGTCATGGGATTATGCTTAATGTTATGCGGCAGCTTAGTTTTTTCCTGGAGTGTATATGTCAATCCTCTTTTGGAGGCGCATGGCTGGTCCCTGACGTCTGTGGCATTGGTTGGAACATCGGCCTCTGCGTTTTATTCGGCAGGATGCTTTGTGGGCGGATGGCTCAGAAATAAAATCGGTACCAAGAAAGTGTTGATAACAGGTACGATCGGATTTATGGCAGGATTGTTCCTCAGCGGACTTGCTACATCTCCACAGTTGCTGTATGTTACCTACAGCGGAATCGCGGGGCTGTCTGCCGGATTTATCTATTGCGTTGTTACTTTTGCCATCGGACAATGGTTCCCAGACAGAAAAGGATTGATGATGGCTTGTGTCTTGGCAGTGTGGGGCGGTTCGTCAGCGTTTGTAGGGCCTTTGGTCACAGCTTTGATCGGCGCGGTAGGAGTCATTAATGTGTTCTATATTGAGGCAGTAGTATTTGGAGCGATCTGCCTGGTATGCTCCTTCCTTTTTAAGGAAGCACCAGAAGGATTTAATCCTTACCCGGAAAAAGTAGCGGTTACTCCTTCGAACCAAAGGAATTATTATCTGCCTCAGGCGATTCGCACCTGGCCATTCTGGGCACATCTGATCGCAATGGCGATTTACCCGGCGTTTTATCAGTGTATGAGTTCGCTGTTTGTAACCTTTGGACTTGATAACGGATTTTCGCAGACAATGGCCACCGCGATTCTCTCTATCGTGTCGATCTGTTCGATCATAGGAAGGATCGGATTTGGACAATTGGTAGATAAGACGGGATGGAAACTTGGATATGCCGCGCACTGGATCATTATGAGCGCCGGCGGAATCGGGTTGATCCTGTTTAGAGGAAATCCAGCGCTTTTGATCGTTTCCTTTGTGCTGATCGGAATTGGCTTTGGAGCAGTAGCCAGCACGAATGCGGTCATCGCTATGGAAGAGTGGGGCCCCAAAGCTTCCGGTTCTGTATTTGGCGCGGCAATGCTGGGATATGTACCGGCCAGTCTGATTGTTCCGAGTGTGGGACTGAATCTTATGGAATCCTCCGGAAGCTATATTCCTTTGCAGGTGTTTGGGCTGATCTGTACCGCGGTGGGAGCAGTCTGCGCATTGAGTATCAAACCGATCAAACCGGACCGCTTTAAGGAAGAAGGATAATGAAACGGGTGTTTGAGCCGATTCGGATCGGCAGGGAGAAACTGGAGATCCCCAATCGTTTTGCGGCGACTGCGGCAGTGACTCTGACTTGTGACAAGAACGGCTATCCTACCGAACATTTTATCAGTTATTATGAGGGGAAAGCTAAAGGCGGCTGGGGATTAATTTTTATTGAAGACACGGCTGTTGATAAGTATGGGCGAAGCTTTGACCGGGTTCCGGGATTGTGGGAAGACGGACAGGGCGAAGCTATGAAAGGGTTGACCAGGCGGGTCCATAAGTTTGGCTCAAGGATTTTTGCTCAGATTTATCATGCGGGAAGACAGACGAAACCAGACGTGATCGATGGAGAATGTACCATAGCTCCTTCCAGGATCATCGATCCTAATACGAGAGCTACTCCGCGGGCGATGTCGGTCCGGGAAATAGAAGAGATGGTGGTAAAATTCGGAGAAGCTGCTTACCGGGCAAAACAGGCAGGATTTGATGGAGTGGAAGTCCATGCGGGTCATGGGTATCTGGTCAATGAGTTTTTATCCCATTATTCTAATAAACGGGTGGACAAATACGGTGGAAATATACGGAATCGCTGTAGATTTGCCTTGGAAATCTTACAGGAGATCAAGAAACGCTGTGGAGACGGATTCCCGGTGAGTATGCGGATTTCTGCGGATGAGAAAGTACCGGGAGGAATTACGATAGAGGATGCGAAAGTGATCGCTATGCTGCTGGAAGAGAATGGGCTGGATCTCATGAATGTATCGGCAGCTGTAAACGCCTCTGTCCAGTATGTAACCCCGCCGGCAGCAGTACGGCATGGAGTTTATGTGGATTTGGCGGAAGAAATAAAACAGGTAGTGTCTATACCGGTAATTGGAGTCGGAAGAGTCAATGACCCATTTCTGGCAGAAGCAGTCTTGGAGTCGGGGAAATGCGACTTGGTGGGAATGCTCCGGGCATCTATGGCAGACCCAGAGCTGCCAAATAAAGCAAAGGAGGGTAGATTCGAGGATATCAAGACATGTGTGGGATGTCTTATCGGATGTTCCGGGCACCTGGCAAAAGGAATCTCTGCCACCTGTATTTTTAATCCTGTAATGACACGGGAGACAGAAATCCCTGTTAAGGAGGCAGAAATCAAAAAGTCAGTGGCGGTGATCGGAGCCGGAGTGGGCGGTATGGAATTCGCTATTACAGCCGCCAGATGTGGACATGAAGTGACGCTCATTGAAAAAGAAAACATACCAGGAGGACAATACCGATACGCGGCAGTTCCTCCAGAGAAGGGAGAACTTACATCCTTTCTGGTATGGCAGCAGACACAATTGAAAAAACTGGGTGTCCGAATGTTGATGAACACAGAAGCGACAGCTTCCCTGATTGAGACTCTGAGGCCAGATGTGGCAGTTGTCGCTGCCGGGGCAAAACCAGTATTCCCACCAATACCAGGCGTAAAAGGGCCGCAGGTTTTTACTGCGATCCAGGTCCTTGCAGGCGAAGTCCTGCCAGGAAAGAAAGGCATCGTGATCGGCGGCGGGATGGTAGGCGGAGAAACGGCATACCACCTGAGCAGTCATGGTTACCAAGTGCAGGCGATCATAGAGATGCTGCCGGAGATTTTAGGCGACATGCCAAGAAATCCTAAGATCTATCTGAATAAGGCGCTGAAGGAAGCTGGGATTGACATTCTGACAGAAACAGTGGTAAAAGAAATTGCGGAGGGGATGGTTGTCATTGAAGCAGATGGCAGGCAGCAGGAAATCCAGACGGATTTTGTGGTGATCGCTACAGGATCCAAGTCTTGCGGACAACTTGCAGAAGAACTGCAGGGAAAGGTGGAAAAAGTACTCTGCCTGGGAGATGCCAAGCAGCCAAGAAGCGCTTTGGAAGCAATCCATGAAGGATATGAATTAGCAGTAAATTTATAAAAACAGCAAAGAAAAGATCAATAGAAAAGGAGAAAAAAATATGTATACAGAAATCAGAGAATATGTAAGATTTGTTCCATCAGTCATCGCGCCAGGAGCGATTAATCTAATCGCGGATAAAGTAAAAGATCTGGGAGGAACCAAGGCGCTGATCGTAGCCGATGCGTTTCTGGAAGAGCCAATAAAGACGATCAAGAATAGGCTGGATGAGGCGGGAATCCCGCATGTTGAATTTACAGATATTGTTCCAGATCCAACAGATACATCCGTTTACGCAGGGACAAAAGTTGCCAAAGAGGCTGGAGGCATTGACATTGTTATTGCTATGGGAGGCGGAAGCGCTATGGATACAGCTAAAGCAATCAATGTGCTGTTAAAAAATCCAGAGCCGCTTAATCGCTATTATGTAACAGAGCAGAATATCGCGCCGGAACCAAGTTATCCGATCATCGCGATTCCATCTACTTCAGGAACCGGCTCAGAGAGTACCTTTGCGGCAATGGTTACAAATACAGAAGTACATGGGAAGAGAGCTCTCCGCAGTGATGGAGCATGTTTGCCTAAGCTGGCCCTGCTGGATCCAGAGCTGACTTACTCTATGCCTCCGGCTCTGACTGCCAACAGCGGCGTAGATGCTTTTTCTCATGCGGCGGAAGCATTCTCATGCAAGAAGGCAAATCCGATTGCCGATGCGTTAGCCAGAGAATCAATGGAAATGATCGTAAAATATCTGCCCAGAGCTGTAGAAAATGGAGATGATAAAGAAGCCAGATATTATATGTATGTAGGATCAAATTTGGCAGGTATGGCAGTCAGCAACAGTTTGTGTCATTTTGGACATTCTTTTGGACACAGCCTGGGAGCGGTTGCTCATATTCCTCACGGCGCATGTATGGCGGCGGCCATACCGGAGACCTACGCATCTCTTGCCAAGGTAGAGTATGATAAGATAAAATGGATGGCGGAACTGGTCAGCGGAGAAGAGATTCCAGAGGGAATCAGCGCGGAAGAATTAGAGAAAAGAGCAAGAGAAGCTTTCTACAAATTTATCAAACTGACCAAAGCTCCTACTCTGAAGGACTACGGTGTCACCAGAGAACAGGTTATGAAGACGGCGGAGATCATTCCTACTGACGGCGCCTTTGATCATGCGAAATATGTTCCGACAGAAGAAGATATCAAAGGAATGCTTACAAGAATTGCGGATAGATTCTGCTAACTTCAGGATAAATGTGAATCTATGCTGTCGCATCTATGAAATAAATCATAGGTGCGACAGCTCTATAGGGGTTAAAGCAGAAAGAATACGGAGAATAGAACCATGAAGGACGTTTTGATTATTGTAGTACCAATCGTATTATTGTCTGTATTATGTATGAAACAAATCCATACGATCATTGCAAGTCTAGCTGCGAGTGTCCTTCTAATGATATGCAGCGGAATGGATATCTATGAGGGGCTGACGGTAACCTATATGGAAGGATTTGTATCCTTTATCCAGAGTTGGTTCCTGATGTTTCTCTATGGTCAGGTATTTGCGAAGATTTTGAATATTTCCGGAGCGGCAGATAGTTTGGCCAGGACAATTTTGAATTTGATCGGCCCCAAAAATATATCATTTGCTCTTACGATTGTCGGTTTTTTGTTTACTTGTGGCGGGATATCGGCTTATGTTTCTGTGTTCCTGCTGGTTCCTATAGGGGTGGAGATGTGCAGAAGAGCCAATATACCCAGAAGGTTCTGCTTGGCCGGATTTACGCTGGGAAGTGTAGGAGCCTTTGCCACACCTTTTGTTCCCTCAATCCAAAATCTTTTATGCGCTGATTTATTTGGGACTACGCTGGGAGCTGGCGGAGGGATCGCCTTGGGATGTATGGCAGTTTTCTTTGGGCTGGGCCTTCTGTATCTGAAATGGTATGAAAGCTATTGCGCGAAAAGAGGAATGGGCTTTATAGAAACGGAGGAAGAAGAGATGAGGGAGGAAAAGCCGGCGGCTCATTTTAGCTGTGCTCTGATTCCCCTTCTGATCCCAGCGGTTCTTTATAATGTATTTGATTTTTCTATCGAAATGGCATTGTTTGCGGCAACTTGCGCTGCGGCTGTTTTGAATTATAAACATCTTCCTCATAATTCGGAAGAGATTAAGGGACTTTTAACTTCCTCTGTTTCGGAAGCCGGGGACTCCTGCTTCCAAGTCTGCGGAGTTGTGGGATTTGGCTCCATCATTGTTGCCACCTCCGCATATACAAATTTGACGGAAGCATTATTGAACCTAAATGCGGATCCGCTTCTTATGGCTTTAGTAAGTACAGGATTACTTGCCGGGGCGGCAGGGTCGGCCTCTGCCGGCATTGTTTTGGCAGGGCCCGTGCTGCAGCAGTTTGCCACAGCGGCAACAGCGGAGCATATCCACCGCTTGATCGTTCTGGGAGCAGTATCCTGTGATACGTTGCCAAACTGTGGTTTCCTCTATATGCAGGCCGCGATTAGCAAAGTGCCGGTGAAAGATTCATATCTGCCGATAGATTTTGTGTTATCTCTTCTTTTGCCTCTTTTGATCGGAATTTTGTATATTGCGATTTTGAAATTGGCAGGGATTGCCTGAGATTGCCTGAGATCCGAAAGACAGCAAAATCCCGCTGGCTGCGCAAGCCGGCGGGATTCTTGGTTGTCGTTATCGTCATCTAAAGGAATGAGAGTAAAGTGCTGCTTCTGGAATAAAAATTCCAGAAGCATTACTTTAATGAGGGGGGAGATAGTTGATGTGCTGTTCAACTATCTGTAATACAGTATAAAAAAGAAATGTGACCAAAATGTGTTTTCTTCCTAAAAGAAATAGAAATTTTCTTAAGAGGATATTAAAATCCTTGAAATTGAAACGGATGTTGAAAATGGTTGCTTTTCCGTTGAAACCCCTGATTTTACTGGACTTTAAGAGTTCCGATGGAGCGAAAAGAGGGACGAAAAAATGAGCTAAAATGTGAACGGTTTACAACAAAAACACAACAAATCTATTTTATCTTTTCCATTTCTGTCCTAAGCTGTTCGACGCTCATGTGAGAGTAGATCTTCTCGTTGATATCCCGCCCAGTGTGTCCCATGATCCGGTATCTTGCTATCCGGTCCGCTTTCGCTTCGATCAGAAGCGAATTGCAGGTGTGCCGGCAGTCGTGGGGCGTGTGCTTTTCCGTAATCCCGCAGGCTGTTAATGCCTGCGCGAAGCATTCCCGGTATTTCTTTTGCGAGATATCCTGATGTCCGTCGTGATAGATCAGACTGTGGAACTTTGTGTCATACCGGGCCTTGACCAGATCATAGATCCGGGAGTGGATCGGGACGGTTCGATTCCGACTATATCGGTTTTTCAGCCCGCCTGTGAAGGTTTTTTCCTTCAGGTCTATACTCCCAAGACTCATCCCCGCCAGCTCATTTAGCCGCCACCCTGAGTAACAGTAGATCAGGATGGTGTCTACAAACGGCTTGTCCTTGTTCTTCCAAAGCAGATCGAGCTCATTGTGTGTAAAAGGCACTCCGTGCTCATCGTCATCCGCGATCTTGATCTGGGCAAACCCGGCATATCCCTTTTGACAGATATCGTTCGCGAGAGCATAACGGTCCATCTGTGCAAAAAGGAACTTCACCAGCTCAGCGGAAGAGTGGGAAAGCCGCTCAGAGACGGCATTTATGACTGCCTGGAAGTCATCTTTTCGCAAGGAACTATACACCTTATCGTGCAGGGCGGAGCTGTTTTTAAACGCCGCGGCCGTGCTGTACTCAGATTGTTTCTTTTTTCCATCATGTCCATACTCCTGGCCGTATTTGTCCCGATAGTAGCCCAGGAAGACCTCTTCAAAGGTTGGTTCTTCCGACTTTTCAATCGAGAACATAGCTTTGTTGTAATCCGCCAGAAGATCCTGGAAGAACTTAGTGTCGGCCAGGGACTTCTGACGCATTTCCTTTTCGATCATCACCTCGTCTCCGGGTTTGTAAGTCCCCGCATGGTAAGAGGTCAACACAGCGATCCCAGCCATCCTGTCAGACACGTAGCATAGGGCAGGAGGCGTTTTCTTTTGGCCGTTGTCGTATTCCTCGACTGCGGGAGGATAGACGCCATAGGCGTTTCTGCGGCCTTTTCCAAGATACCGTACTTGGCCGTACCTCAGTAGCCATTCGGCAATTTTGGATATTTTTTGCGTCTTGGCATTAACATCACCTTCTTTCAAGTATAAAAATAACAGCCAGACCATGAACTCACGTTCTGGATTGCGTGGCTGCCTCGAAGATGATACAATATTTTCGGAACGTACTGCATCAACCTTCGGGAATGTAGTCTATTGCCGCTCGGTATTACCAGTGCCGGGCGGTTTTTATTATTTTCGTTTATCTTTTTTACCCCATTGCGACATTAGACCATCAATATGTTCAAACAAACTATCTTTTATGGTTGCCCACATAGGATCAAGAATAAAATCTATTCCTTCACGACGAGCAAGTTTAGCGGCGGGAACGAAATCGCTATCCCCTGCAATAAGAATAATTTGGTCAATTTGCTTTTTATATGAAAGAGAGGCTATATCAAGACCAATACGCATATCGACACCTTTCTGTTGAAAAGATATCGAAAAGTCAGTTTCATTTAAGTCTTCAATTTTTCTGTCGCCGCTACATATGTCTTTTAGTGCGGGAGCGCTTATTTTATATGAGGCATAAGAGTCAGATAATTCACCAAGTCTCAAAGCTACTTTCCTCTGCTTTTTCAATTCTGAAAAGAAATTATTGGTCCATTCGTATGTTTCAGACTGGCGAAAATCAATCCCTCGCTTTAATAGTGGGTGATATACTGTCTTTCCGAGAGGTGGACAATCGTAATAAAATATCCTATAAAGTCCGCGATCGTCGTATTTTTGTTCGTGTCGTAAATGGGCGGAACAATAAGCGCAAAGTTCTGCGGCTCGTTTTGCAGGATCTTTTTTACCCCACAAATATGTAGCGCGTTTACGATAAAATCCACCATCTACTAAAATAGCAGTTTTCATAATTTCCTCCTTAAACGAGTAAAGCCCTAGGTATCAGCAACTCCCATATCACGGGAAGCTTACCACCTAAGGCTTGTTTACTTAGTAACTTTCGTTACACTCATATTGTATGCCAAAGGTAGAAAAAAATCAATAGGATAAAGAAAAGTTTACAAAATGTTAAGTTTTTGTTGGGAATTACTAAATATATTGTTGTATGCCCCGCCGCTCTGGCGTTGGCGCGGCGGGGCGGTTTTTGTATATAGAATAGAAAGATCTAGTTTAATCTAATTCTAGTGTTTCTGCCAAATCTTCCATCACATCTTCTACTCCGTAGGTCTCTCCTTCATCCATTGTTTTCAGTTTTGCCAGGGCAAGATTGACATCGAGTGCAATAGATCCATCAGTAATATAGTCAAGGCTTGTATCATTTTTTTCATGATCTTCTTCTATTTTTTCCAAATCATCGTAAATTCTGGAAAGTTCTTCTTTCAGAGTATCAGCGTTCATAGATCCATTACAGAAATCTTCCATACACTCATAAGCTTCCACACCTAAATCATAAGCCTCTTGTGTCGTGAAATCTGGCAAACTATCTCCACAAGCCCATAACCCGGCTAATAAAATACAAATCATCAAAATCGCTACAATTCTTTTTCTCATAGGTATTTTCCCTCCTCATTTGTACCTTACATTGAGAATCTATATAATCCGCCTCTGCGGTTATATTACTTTTCCTACTGCTAAATGCGGGATGAACATAATATAGAAATTATCCATCTCAACCCCCACCCCGTACTTGTCCCGGTATGCCTCAATACAGTCTGCTAGGTATTCTTCCATCACCTCCAGATATTCTGCAATCTCATATCTACTTTGACACCCGGCTTCATAAGCGTCTATGATTCCTCTCAGCCCAATCAGCTTGTTGTACGCCCATAGTCTGGCCTGCCGTTCCTGCTTACGGTTCTGAGCGTTTTCCATATCAATGATATCACCTACACTGGTGTAATGGTGGCCAAGTTCCTCGGCCAGGACGCAAGTTTTTTCTACGCTGTCGTTTACAGATGTGTTGATAGCGATATTCCCGTCTATATATATTCCTTTTAAGGTTTCTTCTCCCAGATAATAGTCGTGTACCTTCACGCTATCTTCAAAAGCCTCTTGCTCTAATCGCTCCAGTTTATTCATGGAATTCCCTCCGTATCCTAAAGTATATCAGAAGAGGTGTACGATAAACCGGACTTATTTGTCTTCCTGCTTAATAAATTTGGCGAAAGCCTCGATTCTGTCGAGTTGTTCTTCTGTGTATTCGGTTCCATCAAAGTGCGCTGCACGGGTGTGTGTCTTCGGTTCTGGGGAAGAGCCATACCCAAAAGCATCGAGAACGTCAGAAACTCCATATGCTTTACACATCACAAGTAAAGCTCCAGGAGTCGGCTGACTATTATTATTTTCCCAGCTATATATAGTAGATTCCGATGCTTTGAATCCTTTAGCCGTCAGTAGATCGGAAATTTCCTTGACGGATATCCCCGCAGCATTTCTGTACTGTTTTAATGTTTTTCCTATATCATTCGGCATATTCCGCTACCTCCTTTAGACCAAGAATATCATAAGATTTTTAACACGTCAATAAAATTTCACAAGAAACTTATAAAATGTGTTGACATCACAAGAAACTCGTGATATTGTAATAATGTCATTAGAAACTTGTGAAAAGAGGTGATGAAGTTGGATATTCCAACAAGAAACTTGGGACTGTATGTTCGAGATAAAGGCTTTAATTTATCTGAACTGTCAAGAAAGACAGGAGTTCCTTACATGGCTCTTTATGACAGTCTCGTTAATGAAAAACGTGACAGGAGTTTGAGGGTGGATGAGTATTTAAAGGTGTGTAAACACCTTGAATTAGACCCAATGGACTTCGCAGACAATCCAGATGAGGGGGTGTGAAATGGTAATTTCAGATAAGGAATATAAGGAAATCCAGATTATTACTAATGACAGTGAACTGATTGCAAGTATCACGGATGAGGATATCATCGAAAAGAAGGGCTGCAAAGTTGTATGTGTGCCAGTTGAAAATTAACCGAGGTTGTTACAAGGGTTCCCATCGGGTTTTGCGACAGGAGTATCAATACCGTTTATTTTTCTATGATAGTAGTCGTTCCCATAATCGCCTCTATCAATAGCTTTAATAAATTGGTTGCGAGTCATCTCATTTCCGGTACGAGTATCACGAAAACGTTCGTTACGTCCAGTGTCAGACTCTCTGATAACTTCTACTTTGGGTTTGTTTGTCATATACATCATCCTTTCTATATGACACACATAGCAACTTTGCAAAATCAGGATAGCACTAAAATTTTTTAACGTCAAGCAAAAAACACAATATGTATATTTAAAAATGAAACGAAAACACAATATATTGATATCTCGATATAAATATATTGAAATGTTACGAACTAAGTGAGGTGAGAAGTTGAATATTTCAGAATGTAATGAGCCTGTTGCGACTGGGACGAGGCGTATTATCGCTCAAAAAGGATTGAAAAATATTTATGTGGCTGAAAGAGCTGGATTTACACCTCAGGAATTAAGCGACATGCTGAATGGCAGGAGACTAATAAAGGCTTGTGATGTCCCCAAATTGGCATTCGCAATGGAAGTAAAAGAAGGCGAGATTTATTCGGCCGGTAAGGAAGGAGAGTGAAGGAAATGGATTTAACAGATGTAAGTCTAATTCTTGGCGTCCTTTCTATTATCCTTGGAATATTAACGATAATAGAAAGGCATAGGAAGAAATAGTATTAGATTTCAACGTCTGGTGCATCAAAGGAAATGGGGTAGGTACATTTGCCTTTGTTAGAATAGGCGGTTATAGAGGTTGAGGAATCAAACAGGAATTGGTTGGTAAGTTTTTTATCAGTAGAGACGAAGAAAAACCCGCCAACAACTCCATATCCATCTATTTTAAATGGAATTTCGATAGTATGTAATTTTATTTCGTCTAAGATTTTGTTCTTGCATTTGTAGTCAGCATAATACACGATTTGTGGAATCCAATAAAATTCGTATTGTTTACAGTTTATATTCAAAAACATGCGGGTGATAGAAATGGGATTTTTAACGAGATTTTCCACTGCAAGAGAAATGGTTAATTCGTTTTCTTGTCCTTTCACTTCAGAAATATGGTGATTTTTGTAGGTGATTCGTAGTTTAAGACGGTTTTGGAAACGTTCATAGACAAAATTATATATAGATAATCCAAATCCAAGGATTGCAATTAGGAAAGTAATATTGTCTTTGGTGAATAGTGACAAGAAATCATTAAATGAGTACATAGCGGTCCTCCTTTCATAATACTCAGCATGGCAGTGCCTGTATTAAAAGTATAGGAGATTAAACGAAGAAAGACAAGTTACTTGATTATCTTTTTCAGACCGACGAGGAGGTGAGATAAATGCCAGAACTGCTAAATGCGAGAGATATCGCCCGCGTCCTTCAATGCAATCCCACTCTTGTGCGTCATAGGATGAGGGAGGGCGAATGGAAGATCGGGCGCGTCATCCGGCCGGGACCGGGACAGACACAGTGCAAATATGAGGCAACGATCGGCGAGGTGGCAAAGTATTTTGACCTGGATCGGGAAGAGGTGGAGAGAAGACTGCAGGAAAGCAGAGAGGAGTGATGTAATGAAGAACGACCTGAAGATCATAAAGCCCTGGCCGCTGAAGCCAGAGACGCCGCTGAAAAAGCGTAAGGAGATCCGGAATCTGGAACACGAGATAGACAGGCTGCTGGTGTGGCGATGGCGGTGCGTACTGGCTCTGGAGATGATCGCGGTCGCCGCGCTGGTGATCTGCCTGGCGGATTGCTGGGGTTGGGCTGATTTCTTTTGAGGAGGTGAGAAACATGAAGAGAGAGGAATGGATGTCAATAAGCGAGAAAATGCGGAAGCCGCTGCAAGAGTTGTCTATGATCTGCAGTCAAGCGGGATTGGATATCTTGAGTATCGGGGTGTATGGAAGCGGAGAATGTTTTTCTGCTTTTGCCACTTTTATCGATGATGACGATGATCAATTTACCGCAAAGATCCGCAAAGACGGAACGATGCGGCTGGATGAAAACTGTGATGAGTTTTACTTATCAAAATGAGCGCCCTTATGAGGCGGCAACCTCGGGCGCTCTGGGATTTGATCAATATTATTGTAATCGAAAAAAGGAGAAATGTAAAGATGGCATACATAGGGATCGGGCCAGAGGAAGGGACCATCGTGGAGGAAGACCAGGCTTATGAGTATGCGCTGGAGAGATGTCTTCACGGCACACCGCAGGATCAGCAGGATTTCAAGGATCTGCTGATCGAGTGGTTCTATTCCGGAAACTGGATCAGGAAGGAGGACCATGGATAGGAAGGAGATCCTCTACATCATCCGCTGCTCTGACGGGACTATGAGATGTATTTATGGAACCTATGAAGCGGCGGTAGAAATGGCAGAGGAATATGTCAGGGGTACAGGCCTGACGTATGTGATCAGTTAAGGAGGCGCTATGGAGGTATATAAGATCTATGATTTCCCGGATGAAGCCGAATGGCTGAAAGGCCGGATGAACGGGATCGGCGGGAGTGACGCCAGCGCTGTGATCGGCATGAATCCATATAAGAGCAACATCGATCTCTTCGAGGAGAAGATCGGCAGGCGGATCCCGGAGGACATCTCGGACAAGCCCTGCGTAGTCTATGGGAAGCTGGCAGAGGAGCCTATCCGAGCCCTGTTCCGGCTGGACTATCCAGAATACCAGGTAGAACATCATGAATATCGGATCCTGCAGAGTATCAAGTATCCGTTTATGCAGGCGTCCCTGGATGGGGAACTGGTGGACATGGATGGCCGCCGTGGGATCCTGGAGATCAAGACCACAAATATCCTGCAGTCCATGCAGCGGGAGAAGTGGAAGGAAAGGATCCCGGACAACTATTATATCCAAGTGCTGCACTACCTGCTTGTGACAGGATATGAATTTGTGATACTCCGGGCGCATTTGAATACAGACTGGAACGGTGAGAAGCGGACCACAGTGAAACATTATTTCATCGAGCGGTCTGAGGTGCGGGAAGATCTGGATATGCTGCTCCGGGAGGAACAGAAGTTTTGGCAGTATGTGGAGAGCGGCAGGAAGCCGCCACTTGTACTGCCAGAAATATAAAAAAAGAGAAGGAGGATTCTATGGAATTAAGGATCATCAGTCCCCAGGAAGGGGGATTCATAAAGGAAATCCAGTGGAACAAAGAAGAATTGAAAGCCTGGGTTGCCGAGAAAGTGAAGGATTATCGAGGATTGGTATTTACAGAGGCAACGATCCCGGACGCAAAGAAGGACCGGGCAGACCTCAACAAGCTGAAGAAGGCATTTGAGGACGAGCGGAAGCGGATCAAAAAGCTGTGTCTGGAGCCATACGAAGACTTCGAGCGGCAGGAAAAGGAACTGATCGCCATGATCGATGAGCCGCTCCAGCTGATCGATCGCCAGATCAAAGAGGTGGAGGAGAAACGGAAGGAAGAGAAGCGTCTGCGGATTGAGGAACTGTTTTCGACGATCGGTTTTCAGACATTTGTCTCCCTGGATATGGTCTGGGATGAGAAATGGCTGAATGCGACGGTATCCATGTCCAAGATCGAGGAACAGATGAAGAGCAGGATGTATCAGATTGGGGAAGATGTTTTCACAATCCGAAACCTTCCAGAATTCAGCTTTGAAGCGATGGAGGTCTACAAGAAGTCTCTGGACCTTACCAAGGCCATCCAGGAGGGACAGCGGCTTTCAGAGATCCAGAAACGAAAGGCTGCCTATGAGGAGGAGAGACACCGGAAAGAGGAAGCGGCGAAGCGGGAAGCTGTCCAGCCAGCGCAGGAACAGGAAGCAGCGCCTGTGACACAGGAAGCCAAGCCAGAAGCTGAAGAAGCGGAGAACGATGTGGTGTGTCTGGATTTTCGTGTATGGGGGACCAGGGAGCAGATCATGGATCTGAGACAGTACATGATCGACAAGAAGATTCGATTTGGAAAGGTGGAATAAGAAGATGGCAGTACAAAACAGTCTGGCGAAAGGTCAGCAGAAAATGGGGCTTACGGCGTATCTGGAACAGGACGCTGTAAAGCGGCAGATCAACAGCGTGGTAGGAGGGAAAAACGGAACGCGGTTCATTTCCTCTATCGTGTCGGCGGCGCAGACCACCCCGGCGCTTCAGGAGTGCACCAATCAGAGCATCGTGTCTGCCGCGCTTCTGGGTGAGGCCCTGAACTTATCCCCGTCCCCTCAGTTGGGACAATTCTATATGGTTCCTTTCGATAACAAAAAGAAAGGGGTGAAGGAAGCGCAGTTTCAGCTTGGGTATAAAGGTTATATCCAACTTGCTGAACGGTCTGGATATTATAAGAAACTGAACGTGCTTGCGATCAGAGAAGGGGAATTGATCCGGTATGACCCTCTGAATGAAGAGATCGAAGTGGAACTGATCGAGGATGATGTTATCCGGGAAGAGACCCCGGCCATGGGATATTATGCCATGTTTGAATACGAAAATGGATTCCGCAAGACTCTGTACTGGTCAAAAAAGAAAATGCTGGCTCATGCAGAGAAGTATTCCCAGGCGTTTAAGCGGAATGGCGGGGCAAAGTCCCTGGAACTATTGGAACAGGGGAAAATTCCAGAGAAAGAGATGTGGAAGTATTCCTCCTTCTGGTTCAAGGATTTTGATGGTATGGCCATGAAGACCATGCTCCGACAGCTGATCAGCAAGTGGGGGATCATGAGTATCGATCTTCAGACCGCGGTGGACAAAGATATGGCAGTGATCCACGAGGACGGGACAGCGGATTATATAGAGGATGAGCCGGCAGAGGAGGATGTGGTATCTGATCAGGAACTGAATGAGGTTCCTAAAGACCAGGATAATTCACAGGCAGAGCCGACATCACAGAAAGCGGAAAAACCGGACATTGAGTCAGAGTTTTTCAATAACTAATCTATGAAAGGAGAAAAGACCATGGAGCATATTAATTTAGAAAAACTTGCTAATGGAGCCTTTAGCGCCCAGGTCAACCGGGCCATCGAAGAGGTTACAAAGAATATTCAGGATCCCAACACGGAGCCTGGAGCCACCCGGAAGATTACCGTAACGATCGGATTTAAGCCAAATCAGGAGCGTAATTTTGTCGCGACAGGCGTCCAGACAAAGACAACCCTGGCGCCGGCCCTTGGAGCCGTGACAGCGTTCAGCATGGGCAAGGACATCCGTACTGGGAAGGTGGAAGCTGTGGAAGTCAATACTGGGCAGATCCCAGGACAGATGTCCGTCAATGATGTTCCGGGCGTTGTCCCGGAGGCCGACCAAGAGAAAGCCTATGACGCGGAAACGGGAGAGATTCTGGAGGAAGGCGACGGACAGAGAGAAGGCGGGGCAGAGCGAAAAGTCGTAGATATGAGAAAGCAGGCATAGGAGGATAAGGAAGATGATGGAAGGATTAAAAGAAGCGCTGAAGTATATTACTGATTTGAAAGAGGATAGTATGGAGCCAAAGGTCCTGGAGATCAACGGGGAGACCTACTGCGACAAAGACCTGAAGCGGTATCGCCATTTTCCGATGGCCAGTAGCATTAAGGTAAACACCCTGACGGCCTTAGTGGACTACATAAAGGGTAAGCCGGAAGAACTGCGGGAGAGCATGATTTTGAATGTCATAAGCCCGACGGAAGTAAGCTTGATCTCCGGGCTGATCGGAGATCGATACAGAGAGGCACTCATGTTTGCGAGCGCTATCGTGAATGAGTTCCAGTTTGACCATTACTATGACCAAGAGCGTTTTCTGATCGAGCTGCAGGCGAATTTCTTGGACACTGAGGACCTGCAGAAACTCAAGATGGTAGCTGGGAATATCCAGGCGGGGACCACAGCCAACTATGACGATGATGGGGTCAGCCAGAAGACGACGATCAACACCGGGATCGCGAATAAGACGGATGTGATCGTGCCAAATCCGGTCTCCCTGCGCCCATACCGCACCTTTGGAGAGATCATGCAGCCGGAGAGTGACTATGTATTCCGCATTAAGGATACGGATAAAGGCCCAGCTTTTAAGCTGGTGGAGGCAGATGGCGGACTATGGAAGAATGATACTATGCGCAATATCAAGGAATATCTGGAATTTGAACTCCGGGATGAGCTGGAGAAATATAAGATCACTGTGATCGCATAAGCAAGACAGAACATTTCCTTTTTGGTTGATGTATCACATGTAACTTATCAATAACATTTAGCCCGCGCTGGAACAACTACAGTGCGGGCGGAAAGGAGAAACCTATGCGGTCAGTGACCTTTCAAGTCCCTGGTAAACCTCAGGGAAAAGCCAGGGCCAGGACCTTTTACAACCCATCATCCGGTCGGCATATCTCACATACACCAGATCGGACCATCCTGTATGAGAATCTGATCAAGGATCAATTCCTGAATCATGCGGACGGATTTTATCTGGAGCGGGAGATCCCGGTGGCGCTGCGGATTGTAGCCAGGTTCCTGCCGCCAAAGAGCGCGGCAAAGAAAAAGCAGAAGCAGATGTTGAGCGGAGAGATTCTCCCTCTGAAGAAGCCGGACATGGACAATATCGTGAAAGTGGTGGCAGACGCCTTGAATGGCGTGGCATATCACGATGACACCCAGATTGTTCTGGTGTCTGCGAAAAAAGCCTATTCCGCAATGGAAGGGCTGGATATTACAGTTGAGGAATATAAGGTATAGAGAGCAGGTGAGAATATGGCGGGAAGACCGCGGAAGACAGGACTCTCTTACCATTCCAGTGATGTGGACTTTTATGAGGATTTTAAGATCATAGATTTGTTGGATAAATACGGTCCTATCGGAACTACAATCTATGACGTGATCATAAAGATGATCTACAGACGTGGGTATTATCTTAAGATCCCGATGAATCAGCTTGCTTTGACGGTCCAGAAGACGATCGGTAGTAAGTGGATCAGGAACAAAGACCTTGTGTTGCAAGTTGTCCAGTATTGTGCGGATATAGGACTTTTCGATAAAGACCTCTCGCTGCAGTCTGTGCTGACCTCTGCTGGAATTCAGAAACGCTATTCGTTAGCGACTGTTAGGAGCAAGGCTCAAATTGAAAAATATCGGCTTATTGAAAAAGAGAGTGATAAGCCTTTATTAAGTGCACCCTTAAAAGATATTTCTGATACAGAAAAAGGAATTTATGCTACAGAAATTCAAGATAATGGTGTGGAAATTCCTATAAAGGAAAGGAAAGAAAATAATATATATGATACTGCGTTCCCTTCAGAGCTTGAGAAAGCCTTCCAGATGTATCTACTTGTGCGTAAAAGTAATTACGGGGAGATCCTGCCGGAGCAGATCCGGGCATTGAGAGAAGATCTCCTGCAGTTGTCCACAGACGAAAAAGAACAGCTTGCCATCGTAAAGAAAGCCACGGCAGGAGGATGGAAGAGCTTTTACAAGTTGAAAAAAGATACGGCAAAGGATAAGAGGAAACCAGAAAAGAAGGGGCCTAATAACTTCCAGGGAAGAGAATACGACATGGACAGCCTGGAAAAACGCCTGTTGGGCAATTAGAGAGACACAAAAAGATGTCAAAAAACTGGGGTGAGTATACAGGAGCAAGAAATAAGCGGTAGACCGTCCGCCAAGACAAGTATCTACCGCTTCCACCTGAGGACATTATACCATAGCGGTCCTTGGGAGACAAGGAGGATTGTTATGTATACAAAAGCGAGTGTAAATCTTAAGAGCCAAGTAATCAATAATATTATGCTGCAGATGTCTATGTACATCGACAAGGCCGCGGTGGATATCCTGCAGCAAGTCCTGGAAGAGCAGTTTGTTTTTCTGAACGTGGAGCAGATCACTACCCTTCCGGCTGAAATCAACCGCAGTACGGAAGAAAAAAACCGGTATCTGGTTGGCCTGTACCAAGTCAAGAAACGGAATCTTTCCAGGGAGACCATGGAGCAGTATCTGAGATCCATTCGCAGCCTGGCCGCAGTGATCGATAAGCCATACACCGACATGGATGAGATCGACATCGATTATTACCTGCGCTGGTACGAGCAGCGTAACACACAGACTACCGGAAAGAAAAACCAGGCCAGCACCTGCAACAATGAGAGACGTTATCTGTCAGCGTTCTTCACCTGGCTGCGGAAGGAGAAATTTGTGCAAGGGAATCCCGTGGAGTTGGTGGAGCCGATGAAGGAAATCCGTAAACCGATCGACTTTTTCCGGCCGGCGCAGATGGAAGAGCTCCGGGAAGGCTGTGAGAGTCTCAGGGACCGGGCGATCGTGGAAGTGCTGCGGAGCACCGGCGCAAGGGTGGGAGAAGTCCCGCAGATCAACCGGGAGGATCTGGACTGGTCTACAGGGGATATCTTGATCCTGAGCGAAAAGTCCGGGAAGTACCGGACCCTGTACGTGGATGAGGTGGCACGGTTCCACTTGAAGAGATATCTGGATAGCAGGACAGACCAAGAGGAGGCGTTGTTTGTCTGGGAGAAGAAACCATACAGCCGGCTTGGTAAGTCTGGAATAAGAGCCATATTGAAGGCCGTAGCGAGGCGGGAAGAGATGGAGTGCAGGGTATATCCGCACAAGTTGCGGAAGACCCTTGGTATGGACCTGAAGAACCGTGGAGCGGACATCGGGGTCATCCAGGAGATTATGGGACACGCAAACCCGACAGTAACGAGTAGGTATTACGCACAGTCTACACCAGAGACCCTACGAGGAATCAGACAACGGACGGCGTGATGGAGTAAATTAGGATTTAGCGGAGGTAGAGAAGATGAAAAAAATTAAGGCACATTGTGGAATTGGATTTGCAGGAGCAGAATATGAAGAAGAATTTGAGTTTGATGATGATATGACAGATGATGAAATAAATGATGAGATACAAGATTGGGCTGAACAATTTTTGGAAACTTGGTGGGAGGAAATATGAGCGAGATTAAGTTAAAGCCGTGTCCTTTCTGCGGGGGAGAGGCAACCTATAAGCGTGACAGAATCGCAGGTATATACTGCGTAAAATGTACAAATTGCAAATGCATGACGACTTTTCAGTTTGATTTTGGAGAGGGCGAAGAAGTAAGTAAGAAGAAGGCGGCGGATGTATGGAACAGGAGGGACGGGAATGAGCGATGATTTAATCAGCCGGAAAGATTTATTAGGGACAGAAAGCCTGTTAATGACTGACGTTGTAAAAAACAACAAGGTGGCAAGATATATTTTGGAACAGGTATTATATGACATTGAACATACACCGACAGCCTTTGGAAAGGAAAAGGTGGTTAAAGAAATTAAAGAAAAATACGAACACGCCGCACATTGGGAAACGATTAAGGGGATTTGTGAGATTATTGAAAAAGGCGGGTTAACTGATAGAGGAGGAATGTATCGTGCTTACGGTAGGAGAATGGGTGGATAAGGTTCATGAGATTACAGATACACTTGAACATAAAGCTACGGAAAACTGTGATGAATATATCAGAAAGGCGCAGTCATATCGGGATGGATACATCCAAGCGTGTGAAGATTTTGGGCGTGAGATGAGGCGTGCCATAAGCCGAGAGCAAGGCTAAACTGATATTTACAGAACAAACGAAGGAGGTATAGCTGTGAGAAAACATGCAGTAAAAATAGACCAGCAGGCCCACATGGATGAACTTGAGAGGGAGGGGCCGGATCCGCGAGCGGTAGACCGGTTTCGCCGGCCACCATACCAGGCCGCGTTGCAGCACAAGACAGTGGTGGAATATGTGGCAGAAAAAATTGGGATAGGAGATGATGCCGATGGAAGCAAAGACCGAGAATGAAAAGAAAAAGGAGTATCTGCGGGGTTATCAGGTCCATGTACGTCGAGTCCGTCGGATCACAGCGGAGATCGAGGAACTGCGAGCTATGAAAATGTATCCAGCATTGAAACCGGATGATGGGATGCCGCACGGCAGTGGCGGTCAGGGTGATCTGTCCGGGTACGTCGCCGAGTTGGACGAGATGATCCAGGAGCTAATCCACGAACGCTATCTCAGGATCAAGACATATCAGGCAATTGCACGGCAGATTAAACGGATGAAGAGTAGGAATGAGTCGGACGTCTTGTTCTATCGGTACATAAGCGGGCTTGGCTGGTGGGAGATAGCGGAAAAGATGGGATTTTCCGAGCGACAGATATTCAGGATACATGGAAAAGCTCTGGCGCATTTTGAAATCCCGAAAGATGTCAGTGAATGTCAGTAAGATCTGTGATATGATGGTATCATCGAGAAGAGGAAATAAAAAACCTCTTCTCCACGAGCCGGATGGCCCGAAGAAAAGTGGATGACAGATAGTTTCTCACTTTTTCCCTCTCAACCTTATATAAAACCTGAAAAGGACACCCTGTAAAAATGCGGGGTGTTCTTTTTGTTGAAATTAATCGGAGATTGGCATATGATGAAGGCAGATCTCAATGTGAGGAGAGGGAGAAAGTATGAAAAAATTGATTGAGGAAATAACAGAATATTTTATAAACGCCAATCAGCCTATGGATTTTTTGACTATAGTTGTAACATATATAGTTCCTATTGTAGGATCTATCATACTAATTGGGACAGCATTTGCAGGGGTATTTAAATACTATCGAGAGAAGAAGCGTATTTATGCGGAAAAAATGCTTACAGAAGTTTATGCTCCTTTGTATATGTATCTTGTAAAACAAGAATATTTAAGGCAAAAAGATTTTCCAGAACTTACGCCAGAAGACGTACCATTGTTTTCCGCAGAGACTACAAAGAGAACTATGACACAACCAATTTCAGAGAATGGAAAGTTTGAACAGAAAGTAAAATATAAAAAAAGCTCTATTATTAGTTTGGAAGATTTTTATAAGGTTCAAGACCAGATTGACTTTGGGCTTGTGCCACATAATCTATTAGTGCTTTTGTCTATATGTAAGATTAAAGAATCTAATGAAAATGATTTGTCAAACGAGCAAAGAGCAATGGAAAGAGCCTTAAAAAAAGAGATTATTGAAGGATATTTGAAATATAAAAGAATTATGGGAGAAAACAAAAAAGAAATGAAATATATTGATTTTGGAGTTGATAATATCAAAATCGATATAAAAAAATAAGTTAATAAGGCACCCTCCGGGGTGCTTTTCTAATGCAATAAGCCCAGAATGAAGGTGGTGAAGTGGCGGGTTATGAAAACATAAAAGACGCGAACAGCAATCGAACTCCGAGGGAACGCCGGGAATTGGCAAAAAGGGCAGGAAAAGCAAGCGGAGAAGCGCGCCGTAGAAAAGCGGACTTCCAGAAGACGCTCAACATGCTGCTTACCGCTGAAATAGATAGTGAAGAATGGAAGCCGATTCTTGAGGCGCTTGGAGTAGAGTGTACTTTGGAGTCGGCTTTAAATATGGCCATGATCAAAGAAGGGCTGGCCGGAAATGTGAAAGCGTACGAGGCGATTGCAAAATATGCCGGACAGAACGGCAGAACTGATACCGATCTGGCAGAGCAGGCGGCAAGAATTCAGTTGTTGCAAGCGCAAAAGGAGGATATGCAGAAAGTAAATCCAGAAAAGGAAGAGACACCATATTCTGGTATTCCGGCATCTATGATTGCCCCAGTGTTTGCGCCAGTGCTTTTTGATATTCAAGAGCACAAGCATATGGAGTATGTGTTCCCAGGAGGCCGTGGATCAACGAAATCATCGTTTGTCAGCCTGAATGTTATTGATTTGATCATGACGCATCCAGATATGCATGCTGTTGTTATGCGGCAGGTTGCGGATACAATGCGCGGATCAGTATATCAGCAGATTCTATGGGCGATAGATGCCCTAGGCCTGTCAAATGATTTCCATGCTACAGTCAGCCCGATGGAAATTACCAGAAAGAGTACAGGGCAGAAGATTTATTTTCGTGGGGCGGATGATCCGGGAAAGGTAAAATCTATCAAAGTGCCATTTGGATATATTGGTATCCTCTGGCTGGAAGAACTGGATCAGTTCGCGGGACCGGAATCTGTGCGGAAAATCGAGCAATCTGTGATCCGCGGCGGAGATGTTGCGTATATCTTCAAAAGCTTTAATCCGCCCAAGACAATCAGCAACTGGGCAAACAAATATATAAAGGTGCCAAAAGCGAGTCGGCTGATAACACACAGCACATATCAAGATGTTCCAGAGAAGTGGCTCGGAAAGCCATTCTTGGAAGAAGCTGAGTTCCTGAAGGAAGTGAATCCGGATGCCTATGAAAATGAGTATAAAGGAGTTGCTAATGGCAATGGTGGAAGTGTTTTTGACAACGTCACAATCCGGGAGATTACAGAAGCGGAAATATCGCAGTTTGACCGTGTGCTGAACGGAGTTGACTGGGGATGGTATCCTGACCTATATGCATTTGTACGAGTTCATTATGACGCTGCAAGGCTGACTCTCTACATATGGCAGGAATACACTTGTAACAAAAAAAGCAACCGCCAGACGGCAGATAAACTGCGAGATCTTGGTATACGAGGTAATGATTTGATTACCTGCGATAATGCAGAAGAGAAGTCCGTGGGAGATTACAAGTCTTACGGACTGTTTGCGCGTCCGGCAGAAAAAGGACCAGGAAGCCGAGAGTATTCCTTTAAGTGGCTACAGTCTCTCCGGGAGATTATAATCGATAGTGTCAGATGCCCAGTGGCAGCCGAAGAATTTCTGAACTACGAATATGAGAGAGACAAGGATGATAATGTAATAAGCGGCTATCCGGATGGAAACGATCACTGCATCGATGCTGTCCGGTATGCAACTAATAGAATTTGGAAACGGAGGGGTGAATAGTGTTTGACCAGATTAGAGCCCTTGTGAGAGGAGTGGTAAGAAAAATGTTTCCAGCCAAAAACATAAAAGAGGCACTGGATTTAGATACCTGCGTTTCCGATGAGATGTTGACGCAGATGAACCTGTGGTCTGCTATGTACAGAGGACATGCACCGTGGTGCAGGGACTCGGTTGTGTCCTTGCGGAAAGAAAAAGGGATATGCCAGGAATTTGCGAATATAACATTGAATGAAATGGAATCAAAGGTATCTATTGAGCCATTGGACAAAATATATAAGGACGCCATTCGTGATTTAAATGAAAATCTGCAATCCGGTTTGGCTCTAGGATCCTTTGTAATCAAACCACTTGGCGGGAGCAAAGTCGAATATATTACTGCTGACAGGTTTATCCCGATAGAATTTGACGATAGAGGCAGGCTTGTTAACGTCGTGTTTGTCCAGGTGAAGAAGCTGGCAGATGATAATTTCTATCACAGATTCGAGCAACATGATTTCAAAGTTCTCGATGGATCGCTGACTATTACGAACACTGCTTTTCACAGCAATTCTGCTGAGTCCATAGGGCGCAGGATTGATCTGAGGGCCGTGGATGAGTGGAAAAGTCTTCCAGAGACCGTGACCTATGTAGGGCTGGAAAAGCCGGATTTTGGATATTACCGGAATCCGATTAAGAATGAGATTGACGGAAGTGCTTGCGGTATATCTATCTATGACAGTGCTGTGGAACAGCTCCGGAATGTAGATCTGCAAGGATCTCGGATGGACTGGGAGTTTGAATCCGGCGAGCGAGCCATCAATGTGGACATTGCGGCGCTTACAACACGGATTGATCCGGCCACTGGAGGTGTACAGCAAGAGCTTCCACATCTGGATAATAGACTGTACAGAGGGCTGAACCTAACGGCAGATGAATTATTTAAAGAGTGGAGTCCAGAGTTCCGAGATGCAAATATCATTAATGGACTTAATGCCTATCTGCGGCAGGTAGAGTTCAACGTATGCTTAAGCTACGGCGATCTGTCTGATGTGTCAGATGTGGAGAAGACTGCGGCAGAGATCAAAGTCACCAAGAAACGAAAATACAACATGGTCAGCGCAATACAGGAAAATCTCAAGGAGTGCCTGGAGGATTTGGTCTATGCGCTGGCCTTTTATAATTCGCTACTGCGGAGTGGATATGAGTTCCTGTGTACGTTTAACGATAGCATACTTGTGGATGAAGAAACAGAACGGCAGCAGGACCGTCAGGATGTCAGCATGGGCGTAATGTCTCACCTAGAGTATCGGATGAAATGGTATAACGAAGATGAAACCACTGCAAGAAAGAATCTTCCAGAGCAGAATCAGGTAATGGAGTGATTGTATGAACCAGGAGTATAAAGAAAATCTTTCCCGGCAGATTGAAAGACAGTTTTCGGACTTAGAAATGCGGATTATGGAAGATATCGTTCGCAGGATCCGACAGACCGGGAAGATCACAAGTACTGCAGACTGGCAGATTAACAGATTGGTAATCCTGGGGAACTCCACTGAAGATATCGAAAAGATGATACAGGAGGCCTTGGGTGCCTCTTATCCACATGTGTTTGAGCTATATGATCAGGTGATTGACTGGGAATATGTCCGGAACAAGGATCTGTATGAGCAGATCAATGCAAGGTACATACCCTTTGAGGAAAATGGTCAGCTGCAGCAGATCACCAATGCACTGATCCGTCAGACGAACACAGACCTGCAGAATATCACCCGATCCCTTGGATTTTATTTGGATTATGGGAATGGGTGGAGGGTGCTGACACCGTTGGCACAGGTCTATCAAGAGTATCTGGATGCAGCCTGTATGGACATAGTGTCCGGAGCTTTTGATTATAACAGTGTACTCCGCCGAGTGGTGGCACAGCTGACAAATAGCGGTCTGCGTCAGATTGATTATGCCTCCGGACATGCAAACCGGGTGGACGTAGCTGCCAGACGCGCAGTTATGACCGGAATCACTCAGCTCACAGGTGAAATATCCGACATGAACGCGGCAACGCTCGGCACGAATTATTTTGAAGTGGCTTGGCATGCTGGGGCTCGGCCCACGCATCAAGTGTGGCAGGGCAAGGTTTACAGCCGTGAAGAATTGGTGACTGTATGTGGCCTTGGAACAGTAACTGGGCTGGAGGGCATCAACTGCTACCATGAGCGATATCCATTCATCCCTGGCATATCTGAACGCCAATGGTCAGATGAATGGCTGGACGCAAAGAACAAAGAAGAGAACACACAAAAAGATTTTGGTGGAAAGAAGTATACTTTGTATAAAGCGAAGCAACGACAGCGGCAGATAGAAACAGCTATGCGTGCGCAGCGTGAGAAAGTACAGCTCCTGCAGGCGGGGGATGCCGATCCGGAAGAGATCATGCTCGCTCGGGCAAAGTATCAGGGGCAGCTGGATGAGTATTCCAGATTCAGCCGGAAGATGAATCTTAAACAGGAGCGAGAGCGGATCTATGTGGATGGCAGGGGCAGGATAGCCCTTAATTCCGACCAGCAAAAACGCATTGAGTCCAGACTTGAATCGATGTATAATAAAGGTAGCATATTAGCAAACATCAAAGCTTATGAAACTGAACTGCGAGGCCTGAAAAAGTATCAAGAGAAGGTTCCTAATGCTGAACTGTTTCATTATCGCTTAAATAAGGTGCTAAAGCAGGAAAAACTGATCCGTGGCTATGTGGTACCAGCTGAAAAGAGGCAGGCATACATATTAGAAGATTTAAGCAGCAGAGATCCGGCCCATGTCATGAAACGTATGCTTGAACGAAATATCACTGATGATCAGATTCAAGAGTATATGGACTCAGCTCTGTTTGCGGTATTGCATTATAATGATACCAGGCTTGCATATTATTCCATCAAGGGTGTTACAGTCTTGACAAGAACAGAGGATTATTCAGATGTTGACTGGATTGTAAAAACGACCTGGAGTAAAAATGATTTTGATGAAAATACTGATAGAATATTAAAGGAGGCAAAGAGACTATGATTAGTCGGGAAAATCGGCATTGTCCTATTGCGGGAAAGGAGATAACAGAAGATGTATGTTATGAGATCGTCATGTGTCTGACTTCTGGTTTCAAGCCCTCATCTGTTCCGGAGGTGGAATTTGAAAATGATGAGAAGACAAGAAGGATATGTGACAACTGTCAATATAGCAACTGGGACTAACCACTCTCTCCGATGGGGCTGAGTGGTATTTTTATACTCTTTTTTAGGAGGTGATCCGATATCTCCCTTAAGGCGCAGGGTTATGCGTCTTATTTTTATGCCCTGCCACATGGCTTTAAACTGGACATCTACCGTTGCCTGGGGTTTAACGGGCTATATCCCTACCGCTGAAAGAGCGGTTTATAAAAAATTTTAGGAGGAATTGTAGCTATGAAAAATATCTATGAAATTTTAAAGGATTTTGAACTGGAAGTTCCAGAGGATAAGAAAGCAGATTTCGACAAAGCCTGGAAGGAAAACTATCGCACTAAAGCAGACTACGATAAAGTTGCGGGGCAGAGGGATGAGTACAAAACCTCTCTCGACACCGTGAATGAAAAGCTGAAAGAATTCGAGGGCGTAGATGTGAATGACCTGAAAGGGAAGATTACAACGCTTCAGGAGGATTTGAAGAAAAAGGATGATGAGTATGCTGCCAAAGAAGCGGAGCGTATCTTCAACGATGCTCTGGACAAAGCCATCATGGCTGCTGGCGGCCGTAATGCAAAGGCTATCCGTGGGCTTTTGGATATCGATGTATTAAAAGAGTCTAAGGACCAGACAGAGGATATCAAGAAAGCGCTGGATGGTATCCGGGAATCTGACGCTTATCTTTTTGGCGAGGGCGAACCATTCCAGAATCCAGTTGGATCCACAGGCGGAAAACCACCGCAGAATATCAACAAAAAACTTGAAGATATGACCTATGAGGAATATGTAGCATATCGACAGGGCGAAAACAAAAAAGATTAAGGAGGACATTGAATTATGGCAAACACGTTTTTAACACCAAAAATCATTGCAAACGAGGCTCTTATGGTACTGGAGAGCCAGCTTACAATGGCTAACCTGGTGCATCGGGATTACTCTCAGGAATTTGTTAAAGTTGGCGACACAATCACCGTAAGAAAGCCTGCCAAGTTTGTGGCCAAAAACTTTGTGGGGACTACGCACGGACAAAATATCACAGAAGGAAGCGTAGATGTAAAGATGGATCGTTTCCGTGACGTTACGGTTAACGTAACTTCTAAGGAACTGACACTGGATATCAAGGACTTTTCCAAACAGGTAGTTACTCCTGCACTGTCTGCGATTGCACAGGCCATTGATATGGATCTGCTGGCGGTCGGAGTGGAAAAGGCAGGAAAGACAGCGACTGTATCCAGCACTCCGAAGTTGGATGACATTGCGGGAGTTGGCAAAGCTCTTGATATGTCAAAAGCTCCGCTGCAGAATAGGCGTCTGGTACTGCCAGCAGAGATCCGGTATAAATACAATACCTTGGATAACTTTGCAAAGCAGTGCTATGCGGGAGATTCCAGGGCCCTACGGGATGCGGAAATCGGAAAGGTGTATACCTGTGATACATTTGCGTCTGAAAACTGCCCACATAGTGCAGCGGTAACTCCGGGTACTGTGACAGCTTACAAAGTTGCCGGGACAAAAGACACCCAGGAGTTCACTGTGTCTGGTGGAAATCCGGCAACCGGAAAAATTTCAGCAGGGGATCAGTTGATCGTTGGAGGATATCTCTACACGGTAACGGAAGACCTTACCCTTACCTCTGGAGGCGGCACGTTGAAAGTAGACCAAAACCTTCCATCTGATATTGAAGCAACAGATGTAAAAGTGATCAGTAAGGCACATGCACTTGGTTTCCACAGAAATGGAATTGCTCTGGTTACAAGGCAACTGGAACTTCCGATGGGTGCTTCGAAGGCGCATATTGCCTCAGCCAATGGTTTGGCTGTCAGAGTTGTGATGGATTATGATTCCACGTCAAAGACTGACAGCATTAGCTTTGATATAATCTACGGAATTAAAGAACTGGATACAAGTCTGCTGGTTGACTTCTCGTAGGGGGTGATCTTATGAAAGTGGATTACACTTTCTATTTAGACACATATGGAGGAAGTAAAATTCCGGAGCAAAATTGGGATAGGTTATCCAAGAAGGCAGCACAGCGGTTGGACGCATTTACGTTTGGCCGCTGTGCGGAGGACTGTGAAAAAGAGTCCTGGTGCAACAGTGCGAAGTGTGCAGTGTGCGAGATGGCTGAGATCTTACTTGCAGACGAAAAGAGAGACGGAAAAACATCAGAGAACAACGATGGATATTCCGTATCCTTTGACACTGCAAAATCTCTAACTAGTCTGCTTTATGGTGTAGTACGTGTATATCTTGGAAACACAGGACTTTTGTATGCGGGGGTGGGAGATTGTGATCACCAATGCGGATATAACTCTGTATAACCGCTATTACGATACGAATTCACGCCTGGATCAATGGCAGAGAACGATGATTAAAGGTGTTCATTTTTTTGTGGATCATAAAGTGTCTGTCGGAGACAATGGATTGAATAGTGCAGATGTATACAAGATTCGAATTCCGATTGACGCAGAGATTGATGGAATCTATATGACAGAAGATGAATGGATGGATAGCGGGACCGATGTCCAAGGGAAATGGACTTTGCAAAGTGATGATATTGTTGTGTTAGGTGAATGCAATATGGATATCAAGCGGCCTGCGGAACTGAAAGAGGCTGGAAAGCGGTATTGCAAGATTACATCCTGGTCAGACAATAGATTTGGAGGTCTGCCTCATTGGAGAATAGGTGGCGAGTAGGAAGATGGCACAAAAGAAAAAATTTGAAATAAAAACCCCACGAGGAAGTATTTATACCGTCAAAAATAAGAACGGGGCCGTGACTGCAAAGCTGGAATGGGCACCTGGATTTTCCAGTCAAAAGCAGGAGTCTTTTTCGAAAGCACAATCTTTTGTGGATTCGGAGTGCTTAAGGTATATGAATCCGCTCACTCCACGTCGGACCGGCATGATGATTAAGTCAGCGACTCTTGGTACTGTAATCGGAAGCGGTAGCATTGAGTATTTAGTTCCTTATGCTAGGCGCCAGTATTATGAGCACAAAGAAAAAGCACGCTGGTTTGAATCCATGAAAGCCAGTAAAAAAGACGTGATAATGAAGGGGGCGAATGAACTTGCCGGACAATAAAGCAATCATAGAAAGCATTAGGGATTATATCCTGTCTTGCGATTTTTTAAAAGACGGGAAAGTGAACATCGACTATCTACCAGATGAGATGGCTTACTCCATTGACCCGGTAGGAGCAGATCCGATCTATAAGAGATACACGGACGGATCCTGCCTGAAGCAGTTTCAGTTTTCGCTTTTGAGTAAGGAGGCTTATGATGGGGACGCCCGTACCGGGATTGCAAACAGCGGATTCTATCAATTTTTCGAGGAATGGATAGAACAAAATAATATGAATGATATCTACCCAGAACTGGATGGACACACGCCTATCCGTGTGGATGTCTTGCAGAGCGGGTATCTGTTTTCGACAGAGGCTGACCTAGGTAGATATCAGATTATTTGTAGATTGATTTATAAATAATTAAGGAGGAGAAAAACTATGCCAGAAACAAAACAGTTAGTTGGCCGACACAAACGAGTGGCTTTTATGGATGTATCCACTGGGGGATCTAGGGCTACATATACACGTATGACCGGATTTACGTCTATGTCAGAAGGAAAAGAAGCGACGGAGTACAGTCGGCAGTATGTTGATGAAGCAACGGAGCGTACAGATGTTGTTGGTTATGCAACGTCATATGATTATGAATTTGACCGATACACAAACGACCCTGTATGCGAGAGATTATCCACAATTGCAGATGATGAGCTTGTGGGATCTGAAGCACAGGTTGATATCGTAACAGTAGACATTTTTACCGAGGACACACAAAAAAGAGCGATTGCGAGGAAACGAACTTACAGCGTGATTCCGGACACCACAGGTGATGGAACTGACGCTCTTATTTACAGTGGATCTTTTTCCGCGGCGTCCAAAATCACAAAAGGGTATGCGACTTCAGAAGATGCTTGGCAGACATGTACGTTTACAGAAGGAGACATTCCGGAATAAAAGAAAGGAGAGAGTGAGCCATGAGCCTATGGAAATTCAATGATTTTGAAACAGAAGTAGATTTTACAGATGTAGACTTTTTGGAGAGGATTGAAGAAGCCCAAAGCCATCTTGCGCACGATCAGGAAAGGGTCCCGATTGAAGGCAAAGCGTCCGATATCGCCAAGGCCCAGATTGAGTGTTATGATCGTTTTATTGATCGTATTTTTGGAGATGGAACAAGCCAAAAAATCTTTAAAACACGTGCTCTTTCTGAGCGGGTAAATGCTGTCGTGTCGCTCAAGGTAATTGAAGATAGACAAGCTGAAGAATTTAATTCGACAAATAGCAGATATCAAGTCAATAAAGGGAATCGTGCTCAGAGAAGGGCAAAACAACACCAGCGGAAAAAGTATTACAACTAGGGCGGTGGTCTGAATGAATGTTATGTTTGAGGCGTTTCCGCAGACTGTAGAAGTGGACGGGAAGGAATACAAGATTGTAACCGATTTTCGTGAATGGATTAAGCTGCATGAATTGTTTCAGAACACCCGTAAGTTTTCAAGAGCAACTTTGGATATGATTTTGGACTGGTATGAGGATGATCCGCCAGAAGACGATCGGAAGGCGGTGCGAGCGTTACAGGATTTTCTTCTGGCGGAAAGCCTTCAGGAGGATGACTTCACAGGCGAAAAGACTGGACAAAGAGTGAGACAGCCTGAGAAGCCATCCTTTTCATTTTCACAGGACGCAATTCTCATCTATTCTGCATTTCGGGAGATTTATGGAATTGATATCACCAATATTCCATATATGCATTGGTGGCAGTTTTTGGTTCTTTTTTGGGGCCTCCCGGAGAATACTCAGATTAAAGAGCGTATCTATTACCGCAGCGTGGATCTAAACGACATTGAAAGCAAGGAGGAACGCAAGAGAATCAAAAAGATTAAAAAACTGGTTGCGTTGAAAGAGAATAATAGGCGGAAGATGGATGCCTACGAGATTGGGGATGTGTTTGGATGATAGATCGAAAAATACCGATTCTTGTTCCAGAAAAGAAATGGTATACATGCCCTCATTGTGGGAAAAGGTTACTGGTTTATCAAAACGGAGCCTTCTGTCAAGGCATATTTATTCGATGCAAGGGGTGCAAAAAGACAGTTGAAATAAAGATTTAAGGAGTTAAAGCATATGTGAGCCTATGAGCCGTGCTGATCAGAAAGGACAGTGATAAGCATGGCTGCCGATGGGCATTTGAATTTTGATACAAAAATCGATGAAAGTGGTTTCAACAAGGGGGTTGATAAGCTAAGCAAGCTGGGGAAGGCCGGGGTAGTTGCAGTCGGAGCTGCGCTGGCAGGAGTTACAGCAGCAATGACTGCTGGGATTACAGCGGGTATTAAGTACAATTCCACGATTGAACAATACCAGACCTCTTTCGAGGTTATGACAGGGTCTGCTGAGCAGGCGGCGGAGATTGTCCAGGAACTTACGGAAATTGGGGCCAAAACCCCATTTGAAATGACGGGATTGGCGGAAACAACTCAGCTTCTAATGAACTATGGATTTACCGCCGATGACGCCATTGACAAAATGATGATGTTGGGGGATATCTCCCAAGGAAATGCGGACAAAATGAACCGCATAGCTATGGCCTATGGGCAGATGAGCTCGGCTGGTAAGGTCCAGCTTGAAGACATCAAGCAGATGATAGAGGCGGGATTTAACCCGTTGCAGGAGATTTCTGAGAGCACAGGGGAGTCAATGGAGTCCCTATATGACAGAATCAGTAAGGGAACTATATCCGTAGATGAGATTACGGCTTCTATGGAACGTTCCACCAGTGCAGGCGGGAAGTATTTCCAGTCAATGGAAAAACAATCCGAGACGGTTTCTGGTCAGTTATCAACTTTGAAAGATAATACTTTGCAGCTCCTGGGTAGTCTGACATCAGGAATATCAGAAACACTTGCTAGCGACATACTTCCAGGGATCAATGACTTTATCGGGTCTCTGAACGAGGCGTTTGAGTCTGGAGGCGTATCTGCTGTTTTTGACGAATTGGCCAACTCGTTTTATAACGGCATAAACAGCATGCTGATTACAGCGCGTGTTCAGGGACCGCAAATTATCCAAAATTTTTGTGATGGAATAATATCTGCCCTTCCAAGAATTATTGAACAGGGGTCTGTTATTGTACAGAATTTTTTGAGGGCCGTAATCGTAAATGGACCTGTTTTACAGTCAGCAGGATTCCAAATTTTTAACGAGTTGGCCTCTGGAATTGCTGACCAACTTCCAATTTTGATTCCGCTTGCGGCTCAGACTATTTTGACGCTGGTGCAGTCTCTGATTTCCAACCTACCACAGCTTATACAATCGGGGTATCAGCTACTGATTGGGGTGATGCAGGGGATTGTGAACGCCGTTCCTATTCTAATTTCGGCAATCCCTCAAATCATAGAGGGACTTGTATCTGGGTTTGCTAAAAACCTTTCGACAATGATTCTGGCTGGAATCCAGCTTATTGTCATGTTGGTGACAGGTATCATACAGGCAATCCCTCAGCTTTTGGCGTCTATCCCGCAGATTTTCCAGGCGTTTGCTGATGGCATCACGTCTGTGGATTGGGGCGCGGTTGGGCAGCAGATTTTAACCGCTATTGGGGATGGAATAAAAAGTATTGGCTCCAGCCTGTGGAACACGGTCAAGGGTGTTCTCGGAGGCGGCGGTGAAGAAGCAGCGGAAGAAGGGAAAAAAACCGGTACAAAATACGCAGAAGGGGTGCAGAGCACATCAGTAAATGCTCAAATGGCTGGAGCTAGTGTGGCAGGGGCTACAACAACATCCTTTTCTACTGGATTATCGTCCGGGAGTATCAATGCCAGCCTTGCGGCCTACGATCTAGCGAATGGGGCAAAGACCGGAATGGATATGGCGGCCCTTCCGGCCGGATTTTCTATGACGGCTCAGTCCGCCGCCTCTGGAATGAGTACTACACTAGCGTTAAATTCTGGTGTTGCAATGTCGGCTGGGATGAGCCTTGGAAATAGTGCCAAGACTGGTTTGAGCGCCTCGAATATGAGCGGAAGCTATTCTAGCGCTGGAGCTACAGCGGGAGCGAGCCTGGGATTATCTTTGACAGGTCAGACAGGAACTGTATCCGCCGCGGCGAACAAAGTTTCCAAATCCGCATCAGGAGTTGATTTGAGCGCGGCATATTCCAACGCTGGTTCTGACGCAATGCAGAGCTTGGCGGGATCTATTAGTTCTGGTACCGGTACAATTTCCAGCGCTGCAACAGCGGCTGCAAATGCAGCGATACAAGGTCTGTCCAATGCAGATCTACCGGGAAAGGCAAAGGCAGAGGCGGGAAATTTTATAAAGTCTTTGTACAACACGATTAAGTCAGGAACCGGACTGACGCGCAGCGCGGTAACGACTGTTATTACTGTGGCGAAGCAGGCAGTAAATGGATTGGGGAGCGCAGGATCAGCAGCGGGACTTCAATTTTCTGCAGGGCTTGCGTCAGGGATTAGATCTGGAAAAAGTAGTGTGTCTATGGCTGCGAGAGAGGTCGCGCAGGCGGCGGTTACAGCAGCTGAGAGGGAATTGGATATCAATAGCCCGTCAAAAGTCGGAGAGCGTATCGGTGAAATGTTTGACCTTGGGATGGCTGGAGGAATCCGGAATAATACCAGACAGGTTCTAGCTGGTATAGGCTATATGACCGGCGCCCTTTCCCGTGAGACGGAAAATGCGTTAGTTAGTATGCAGCATAGGGCAAGTGCTATTACCTCTGCGATTGGCGCAAATGGGTACAGTTCGGGCTTTGGAGTGACGTATAATCAGACTAAGCCAGATTATTCCGGAATTCTAGACGAGTGGGAACGCAGGCAAAGGAATATAAATCGAGAGCGGGATGACCGTCCTATTATTTTAAATGATCGGGAGATTAACCGCGCAAGAAGAAAGAAAGGGGATATTAAAATATGATCTGTTATTATCAAAATAGCGCTGGTCAGGAAATCAATCTGATGAAATATCCCTATCGCTTGATTACGGCAGATTTTTTTGATTATGAATGGGATGAATCCACATACAACGGGATAATCTACGGATTTTCTCGGAAGCAATATAAGAAAAATGTTAAGTTAGATGTATTTTGCGGAGTTGACGAATTTGCAGAAGCAATGAATCAATTTGAGAATATTGTATCTGTCGATGTTTTAAAAAGCACTCCTGGGAAAATTTATGTCAATGGAGAGTACCTTTCCTGCTATATCAAGGGGGTGAAAAAAGAAGAATGGGAGGCAGGAATCTATACGATTGTAACTTTGACCTTGATTTCTGACCATCCATTTTGGATTAATGAAGCCTCTAAACAATTTTATCCAAAAGAGGCAGGGGAAAGCACCAGCGATTTTTTGGATTACCCATTTGATTACCTATTTGACTATACGATTAGCGATATCGGAAGCCAGGACTGGTATATCGACCACATTACAAGCTGTCCCTTTGTTATGACGATTTATGGCCCCGTGACGAATCCAAGGATTTTAATAAACGGGAGAGTGATTGAGGTATATACTACACTGGAGAGCAACGAGTATCTGATTTTGGATAGTAGAGATCATACGATTATAAAGTACTTATCAAATGGCACAACGTCAAGTCTCTATAATAACCGATATATGGAGGAAAGTGTGTTTGACCCAATCGGTCCAGGTACCATCTTTATAACATGGCCAGGGACATTTGGGTTTGACATTACAGTATACATGGAAAGGAATGAACCGAGATGGATACGCAGGCAGACCTGATTCTGGCGGGAAGTGATGGGAGGGAGATTAAATCTCTCCTAAATGTTGGAATTGATATTGACCTGAATGGGACGAGAGACTTTGAGGTATCTATTCATCGAAATGCATGGAGTAACGAATATGAATATGGGGGATATATCTTTCGACCGGGGACTGAGATCGGGGGAAGAATCGGAAGGATATACACAGATACTGCTCTAGAAGTGATAAAGGTATGTGGTTATACCTGGCGGGGGATGATGTCTGGAAAGGTTATAGAACCTCCATCTGGACAAGATTATAAAAAAGTATCTGGTGAACTGCATACAATTATGAAAAGCCTGATTGAACCAGAGTTCGATGGGCTTTTTGTTGTATCAGATCAGAATACCGGCATTACAGTAAGCGATTATCAATTTGAGCGATATACCGATTTGCTGAGCGGAGTGGTAAAAATGCTAAAAAGTAAGGGCTACAGGTTGCAAATCACATATATGGAGGAGAGTAAAGAACTCGGATATGTGCTTATCGAGGCTGTTCCCATTGTTGATTATTCTAGTACCATTGAACTGTCGCAGGACAGTGGACTTGATTTCCAGCTCAACGATATTCGAAACGGATACAACCATATGATTGTTGCGGGGAAAGGTGAATTAGCGGATCGGAATGTAATCCACCTATATGCCTGGCCGGATGGCAGTATAAAAAAAACGCAGTATTACACCGGAATCGATGAAATAGCCTATGTCTATGAAAATACAAGTACGGAGACAGCAGAGGTGGAAGAGAAGGCGAAAGAGGAATTTTTAAAGATTATGAATCGGCAAGAATTTGGCATGAATACCTCTGCTTTAAATCTTGATGTAGCAATTGGGGATATTATTGGCGGACGGGATTATTTGACCGGCACCTATATGGCTAAGCCAGTTGAGAATATCATTTATACAACGGATAGCAACGGCAACATGGAAACTGAGTACCAAGTGGAAGGGGAAAATTGACGATGGAATTGATAACAGGGACAGCGGGCAAGCCGCATATAACAAGTGCACAGCATAGATCAATTTTTGAAAAAATTATTGGAAAAGGAAGCTATATATTAGATGATAATGAACTTCTGGAACCGGAGCTGCAATCCAATCAATCGTTGAGGATTAGAAGTGGGATGCTGGCTCATCACGGATCTATAAGTGAAGTGAAGCGTAATACTTATGATGAGGTTACGATTGCAAACGGAAGCCAGGGGATGAAGAGGATTGACCTTGTGGTTGCAAGATATACAAAAAATCCAGAAACAGAAGTGGAAACAATGACTTGGACAGTTATCCAAGGAACGCCGGCGGAAAGTGATCCGGCGGTTCCTGCATACACGGAAGGAAATATGCAGGAAGGTGATCTGACGGATGATTGTCCGGTGTTCGAGGTGCACTTGGATGGAATACAGGTCACAGAGGTAGTAAAATTGTTAAGTGTTTTGGGTGGTAGTCTTGCAGAGCTAAATGACAATTCTTATGACATGACCACCGGAGACCTCGGACTTGCCACAAGGACATACGTTTTAAAACGGTACAAAGACGGAACCTTTGAGCTGTCAGGGCGGGCAGATTCTTCCCAAGTGCGTTTTACCCATTCAGCGTCTGCAAATAGATATTATTTTATGCTTACCGTAACACTCCCGGATGAATTAACATTGGCGGATGATCGATGGGTTTTTTCCGGAAGCGTTGCTTCGGGCGGTATATATGATCTAACGCCAAATGCTATACAAGGTAAAACATTAAGTATGTACATATCGGCTAACGCAGATCCTGGACAGGTCGATTATATTAATGCTGGGTTCATTCTCAAAGGACGATGGGCGTGACCTATTCCTTCTGAAGCGGCATGAAGGCGAGTTGAATAGTACCAGGTTGCGAAGCATTCCCTTGATATGTATTACCAGCTTTTGCAGGGAAAAATTGTGCAATATTAGCGCCGCCTGAAGATGTTGTGCTAAAATGTGAGATTCCGTTTTGTGTTGCGTATACAGTCGCATTTGTGTTGCCGCTGGGGGAAAAATAGATTCTTATAAGTCCATCTACGTCTGGCGTATATGGATTAGACACCGTTTCAATGTCGCCAAATCCGCTTACTTTATTGCTATTTAGAAAAGAAAAAGGCGCCTTGGTAATAATCCAGGCGCCATAATATTGTATCATCTGATTTAAAATAGGTGCAAAAAGATTAAAATAAATACAAACGGTTTGCAACACAAACACAACAAAAATGCTTACAAAGCCCATCAAATCGTCGGCCATCATTACGAGGATATTAAAAGTAAGAATGAAAAGCTATTTGTGATCATTGCGGATCTGATAGCGGAGATAATCTAAATGTCCCAACTGCTTTTCACGGAAATGAATTTCATCTAAGAGCGTCCGCCGCTTCTGATCGAGAATCTTAAGCCGCTGGTCCCTGCTGTTTTCCCGCTCCAGCAGGAGCTTCATATAAACTTCTATTTCAGAAGTTTCAAAGCCGATATCATGTAAAGTCATGATCATACTTAGATGTTCCAGGTCGGTGTCGTCATACTGCCAAGCCCCCATTACCTTTTTGACCGCGCCGCACAGTCCCCATTGCTCATATTCATGGAGAATATCGAGGGGTATATTGTAGCGTTCGCTTGCTTCATCAATGGTCATTTCCATCCTCCTTTTTGACTGTCGGATTTTTGGACACCTATATTGTAATCCTTATATAAAAACGCGTCTAATGCTTATGTTCAATCATTATAAATGCCTGCCAAGTATTCCTTGGCATATTGAATAAAAGCTTGGTTAATTGAAATCCTTACTGCAACATTGAAGTTGTAACTGCACATTGAAAACTT
>OGXS01000154.1_pt1 | contig 72560 bp, 95 predicted proteins | sample 1576371 | NCBI WGS metagenome assembly OGXS01 (sample SAMEA3541475, study PRJEB24748) | human gut metagenome | biome: human gut; feature: human-associated habitat; material: faeces | place: China | collected 2012
TGCAAATTGTGGTTCGGATACTCAATACTGGGGTGTTTGCCCACAAGCCATCGACTTTAGCCGATGGTGGTTGACAGAAGATTCTCGAGGCCATTGACTATTTGATCGATGCATTACGGCTTAAAACAACTGCTGAACGCCAGCTGAAAGTTTTTGACCAATCGATTCTGCAGGACTATCTGCACGTAATTGAACTGACTGAGCTTGACCAGATCGATGCGCAGCGGCTGGTTGCCAGTCTGCAGACAAATCGGCGGGCACGTCGTCAGATTAAAGACCTTAAGATCATCTTATCGGCGCTGGCTAAGTCGTTTGATGTTCAGCAGTTCTTGAACATTCTGCTGTCAGAGCCGTCATTGGGCAGTCAATACTATTTTCGTGATCAGGCAACGGCCACACAGATAAAAGAAATGATTCATTAAAAGCTGGTGACCGCGGCTTTCAAGTAGAGAATCAGTCACGATAAAACAGCTCTGCCAACAAAAAAAGCCGCCTCTAAAGAAGACGACGTTTAGTTTAGCGTTCAAGGTAGGCAATCAATTGAGGCAGCTGCTGTTCCATTTCAATCAGTCCCTCATCATGAAAGCCAGCCAGTTTTTTAACGTTATTTTCAAACCGGCTGACCTTGACTGGTTTTTGCGGTGTAATGCAGTAAAGCTCATGATTGGCAAAAGCAGCGTCAATCTCATTGCATCGCTGATTATATACTTCTGGCCGGTTGATGCCTTCTTCGGCAAAAACCGGATAGTCTTTGTACTGGCGACGATAAAGCGCCTTGACCAGGGGACTGGAAGACTTTTTGCGATAAGTTGCCTCACGCGTTCTGACGACGACGATCTTATCGAATCCTTGTTCCTTAGCCAGATCAGTCGGGATCGAATCAGCAATTCCGCCATCTAGACAAGGTCCTTGATCAGTCAGCTGCGGCTCAACTAAAAACGGCATTGAACTGGAAGCCTTCAGAGCAGTTACCAAACCTTCCCGCCGGTAGTTTACAAAGTCAATTCGCTTGCCAGTTTCAATTGAGGTTGCCACCGCTGTAAAGTTCGATGCGGAGCGCTCATAGGCATGATGGTCAAATTGATGCCAGTCCCAGCCATGGTCATCAAACAAAAAGTCCAGATTGAGAATGTCTTCGTGATGCAGGCCGCGTTTGAGCGAAACATAGTCAGAATCATGACGGTAGCTGGTGTTGACGTGATTTACATACCCATACTGCTTGGCCACGTAACAGGCACCGCATAAGGCCCCGGCAGAAACGCCAATCACGCTTTTAAACTCGATGTGATGCTTGAGCAGGCAATCCAAGACGCCAGCTGTGTACTGGCCGCGAAAAGCTCCACCCTCCAAAACTAATGCCGCGTTGTAAAGCATTGCAATCCCTCTCTCTTCATGCATTTAATCGTATTGAATATGATTATAATAACACATCACCCAATCAATCAAGGATCATTAAACTGCAAAACGACCGCAAAGCCATCGTTGTAAACAGCTTTACGGTCGCAGAATCAAGATTTTTTATTTTGTTTGGCTCGTTTTTCCTGTTCTTCAGCCTGTTTTTGAAGCTCACGATTGACCAGTTCGGGATCAGCCTTGCCAGGATTAAGCTCCGTGATTTTACCGGTTGCCGCGTAGATCACCCATTCGACCAGGTTGACAATGTGATCGCCAATCCGTTCCAGCAGATGAATCACGGTAATGTAGTGACTGCCATCTTTAATCAGTTCAGGATGGGCGTGCATGCGGTTGATGATTTTTTCATGGACCTGCACGTATTGTTTATCAACTTCCAGATCCATGTTGGCAACAGAATAAGCCGTCTGTTCATCAGTGTAGACATAGGCATCAAGGGCTTTTTCCAACATGTGACGCACGGTTTCAGCCATTTGAGCGATGTCGTTTTCAATATCTGGCCAGTATTGGTCCATATCTTTGATGCGGATGGCGTCTCTGGCAATATGAGAGGCATGATCAGCCATTCGTTCCAAATCTGAGCTGGCCTTGAGGATGCTCATGATTGAACGGAACTCGCTTTCTTTTGGTCTCTGAATATTCATCAGTTTAAAGGCGTGCTTTTCCAGATAGGTTTCGCCATCATTGATCAATCGGTCGTTTTCACTGACTTCTTTGGCTAGTGCCACGTCGCGATCAATGAACGCCTTGGTTGCCTTATAAATCTGTTCGGAGGTGTTGATCCCCATTTCCATAAAACGGCCACGCAGTTTTTTTAGCTCGTCGTTAAAAATCTCGTTCATATGATCTCTCTCCTTTATGGGGCATTTTTCTTTCATTACTATACTTGTCTAATGTAAAAAATATGTAAATCTGAGGTAAAATTATCAGATTTTATCGAAATTTCGTAAATATTGCGTTTTAATTAGACTTGATTAGACTTGGAAGAGAAAAGGGGATGGAGAATCATGGAGCAGCGACACTTTCTGCTCATTAGCAAAGACATGGCTTTATATGGAGCAATTGCCGCCGCGTTTGCGGATGAGGGATGGCTGCTGCACCAGACGACCACCGCGGTAGAAGGGGTAGCCAAAATCAAAAAGCACCCATACAGTGGAATTCTATGGGATTTTGACGCTACACCGCTGGACACGATTTTAGCAACGCTGGACGTCATGCGTCAGATGATGAATGGCCCGATCATCATCATGGGCGAGGCGTATAAGCCTAAGGTGCGACGCAAGCTGTTTCGTTTTCATGCCGATGACTGCCTGCCAAGATCGCTTAACGATGCTGAACTGCTGGTGCCGCTGATCAGACAGCGCTTATGGGTCTATAGTCAATTAAACTCAGAAGAATTACCTAACAACAAGCCACGACGCCCTCACCGTGATGACGTTACGATTGGTAATTTAAGACTGGATTTTGATCATCGCTGTGTTTATGTCAATGATCAAAAAGTAATTTTAACCCCGAAAGAGTTTAAGTTGCTTAAATACCTTTATGATAATCGCAATCAGGTCATCAGCCGCGAACAATTGTTGAACGGCGTTTGGAACTACGATATTTTAGGCACTTCCCGCATGGTTGACATCCATATCAGCCATCTGCGCGATAAAATCGAAAAAGATCCGCATCGCCCTGAATGGATCAAGACGGCACGTGGCTTTGGCTATCTGTTTGATACGGCTCATTTGGATAAGTAGCTTTTTTGTGTCATAATTGACATAAACGATAACTTGAAGGAGAAGAAAATGGCATTTCCTTTTAAAGCGGTGGCCTTTGATATGGATGGCACGTTTCTGCGTGATGACAAGACTTTTGATCGCAAACTGTTCAGCCAGCTGTTGGATCGACTATTGGCCCAAGATGTACATGTCATCGTGGCTAGCGGTGATCAGTATGAGTGTCTGTTGAAATACTTTCCGACCCGGCATAAACAGCTGACCTTTATCAGTGAAAACGGCGCGCACGTTATTGACCATGACAGAGAGCTGATGGTACAGACCATGGATCCTAAGGTAGTTGACGAACTGATTCCGTTTATGGTCGAGAAAATGGATCTGGTACCGTCGCTTTCAGGTCATCAGCACGGCTATATCTCGCCAAACGTTTCAGCATCGCAGTTAAAGCGGCTGCAGTTCTATTTTCCAAATCATGTTTTTATTGAAGATTTCAAGCAGCTGCCAGCCGATCGTTTCTATCAGATATCGTTTGTTGTTGAGCCAGACAAACTGAAAGGCCAGCTGCAGACCTTGCGCAGCCGGTTTGGCAAGCGGTTAAAGATCACGCCAAGCGGCAACGGTTCGGTTGATTTAACGATTCCTGGTGTTGATAAGGCTCAAGCGCTGCAAAAGATGCTTACTCAATGGCAACTGACGGCTGATGATCTGGTGGCGTTTGGTGATGGCGGCAATGACGTGACCATGCTTAAAATGGCCAGAGTCGGCTGGGCAATGCGGAATGCTAGTGCAACGGTCAAACAGGCAGCTGATTTTACGGCTGATGAAGACAACAATCATGATGCCGTTTTGCATGTTCTGCAGTCCTATCTATAATTAATCAAATATGAATGGCCTTTTGCATAACGTCATGCGGAAGGCTTTTTTAAGAGGTGATCAAATGCATCAAGAATCGCTTTTTGAACAGGCAACGCACGAACCACTGGCTAGTCGTATGCGTCCCCAGACCTTGGATCAGATCGTTGGCCAGCAGCATCTTTTGGCACCTAACCAGATGCTGCGTCGTTTGATTGATACTGATCGCGTGCCCTCAATGATTCTTTGGGGGCCGCCTGGCGTGGGCAAGACGACTTTGGCACGGGTAATCGCACGGCATACCAAGTCGGAATTCATCTCGTTCAGTGCCGTTACCAGCGGCATTAAAGAAATCAAAGAGCTTATGGCCCAAGCGCAGCAAAACGCAGCTTATGGTCAGCGAACGATCGTATTTGTCGATGAGATTCATCGCTTCAACAAGGCACAGCAGGATGCATTTTTGCCTTACGTTGAGAATGGCAGCATCGTGTTGATTGGCGCGACGACTGAGAATCCATCGTTTGAGATCAATTCTGCTCTGCTTTCGCGCTGCCGTGTCTTTGTGCTGCAGCCGCTGTCAACGGATGATCTGCAAAAGATGCTGCAGCGCGCGGCTCAGACTGGCTTTGCGCGTCCGATTCAGATTGATGATCGTTTATTGAGACAAGTGGCGATTTTTGCGGATGGCGATGCCCGTACAGCTCTCAACACACTGGAAATGCTGGTTGATAATGGTAAGGTTGATGAAAACGGTCGGCTTACGGCAGCGGACAATCTGTTGGAGCAGCTGCTTGGTCATAAAACGCTTAAATATGATAAAAAAGGCGAGCAGCACTATAATCTAATCTCGGCACTGCATAAATCCATGCGTAACTCTGATGTTGACGCGGCCATCTACTGGCTGACGCGCATGCTGGATGGCGGTGAGGACCCATTATATATTGCGCGGCGTTTGGTACGCTTTGCCAGTGAGGATGTTGGCCTGGCTGATACCAATGCGTTAAACGTCGCGGTCAACGTCTACCAGGCCTGTCAGTTTCTGGGGATGCCAGAATGCAACGTTCATTTGACGGAATGCGTAATCTATCTGTCAACAACGCCTAAATCGAACGCGGTCTATGCTGCTGCGCAAAAAGTTCAGGCAGATGTTGAAAAAACGGCCAATGAGCCAGTACCGCTGCAGATTCGCAATGGAACCACCAAACTCATGAAAGAACTGGGCTATGGCAAAGATTATCAGTACGCGCATGATACGGCGGCTAAAATGACTGCGATGGAAACGATGCCGGCTAATCTCGTGGGGCATCAGTATTATTACCCAACCGAGCAGGGCAATGAAATTCGCTTTAAACGGCGCCTGGCTCAGATCAAGAACTGGAAACGGCAGCACCGTAATGATGATGGGCGAACCCAATAGTTGCAGGACTTTAAGATGACGCAGCTAAAGAACAGAATTTTAAATGGCGCATCAAATAAATAAAAGAGGCATTCTGCTCACAGCAGCCGAGTGCCTCTTTTTAGTAGCTTTAAGTTGATCAAGGCTAGCCGTCCATCACGATCCCGCCATCACAGTCGCCGATCTCGCCGGTAATAAAGCTGGCCGCGTCACAGCCAAAGAACAGGATCATTTGAGCAATTTCAGCTGGTGCCGCGCCACGGCCAAGCGGAATCATACTTAAGACCCGTTGCCGTTTTTGGGGATCAGCTTCCAATGCGGCCGTCATGCCAGTGTGGGTAAAGGAAGGACAGACCGCGTTGGCGTAGATGCCATACTTAGCGCCTTCTTTAGCAATTGCCTTGGTAAAGCCGTTTAAGCCAGCTTTGGACGATGCATAGGCCGTCGTTCCCAACAAGCCGCCCCCAATTTTACCGGCTACGGAAGAAACGTTGACGATTCGGCCGCCGCCATTATTCTTGAAGTGTTCCCAGATAGCATGAACGGTATTGAAAGGTCCAGTTAGATTGACGGCCAGCGTTCGATCCCATTCAGCTGGCGACAATTCATCAAACGACTTGGCGCTGATGATGCCGGCTACGTTGATCAGGACATCGATACGGCCAAAGTCATCTAAGATCTGCTGAAAAGCTGCATCAACGGCATCGCGATTGCTTTGATCCATGGCATAAGGATGGGCGTGCTCGCCAAGCTCAGCGGCGACTTTATTTGCTTCATCAAGCGTCAGGCCAATCAAGGCAACCGAGCCGCCGCCAGCAATGATGCCTTTAGCGACTTCCTTACCGATTCCGCCAGTCGCACCGGTTACGATAACGTTTTTACCATCATAGTCATAGCGCATAATGGATCCCCCTTTAATCAAATACTTGCTTTCATTATAGTCTCAATTGTGAGCAGGGGAGTGAGAAATTGAAATCAATTTCCATTTAATAAACTAGTAGTAATTTACCTTAACCAAACTTCAAAAAAATAAGACACCACCGGCTTTAGCTATTCATAAACCAGCTTAAGAATCGGCTACGTTTACAACTTTAATTTGACTTTCAGCAGCAAAGATGGAATAATTTGATTCCGATATCTCAAAACGTCTTGACAACTGAAAAAACTGGTGTTGAGGCAATGACTTGATGATCGTCATCGGGATATCGTTGATCATCAGAGAGAGGAATTGATATCATGACAAAGAAAGAAGTCGTAAAAGCCATGAATGATGCAGTATTGGTTCGCATCAACGACTGGCGCTGTGCTCAAGCCTACCTGATTCAAAAAGTCTTGAATGATGGTAAGGTCTTGTTGCGGCGGGCCAACATCTCAGTTGATGGCAAGGCTGTACCGACTGACGAAACCAAAAATGCTGCCTGGAGCGAATTAGAAAAGCTGCAGTTAGATTTTTAGTTTTCAAATTAAAGTATTTATGGAAGATCATCTGTTTTCGATAGATGATCTTTTTTATTGACATAATGAATTGTCAGCTGTAGCCTATACTAATTTCTCAATTTATTTTGAGGATTGACTTGAAACTGGTGCATGAGGCTTTGGCAGAGTCGCCCAGCTGGCTGGCTTATCAATGAACCAAGGCGTCAGGCAACGATAGCTGTTTGATTCCTAGCATCAAGGCTTGTAGTGAGTCTTGATCGCGGTGAAAAAAAGCCGTGTTCCCAGTCAGTCAGGTAAGAGGTTAATAGATCCGATGCGCGTTTGCAATATCCCATCCACAGTCAATTAGGCCTGACAACCTAAGACCCAAAGTGGAACGTCACTAAAAACGTTCGCCGTGATGCTGCAGTGATGCAGCTATAAGCATCGAGGTCGGTCCGAGTCGGTCAAACGGCGGCATCCAATCAATACTTGATGAATGCTTATGCTGACCAAAAGCTGGTGGGTACCGATCCCAGCCCGTGCCTTGTTTAAGCGACAAGAGGTCATGATCGATAGGTCTTGGCTAAATCTTGTCGAGCCCGTTGCCTAATCAACTATTAACTTCACGCCACGCAAACCAATGCGCAAGTCTGAATGCCAGTCTAGCTCAAAGGAAGAGCAGTTGCCAAACGATGCAAGTTCGATTCTTGCGACTGGGTTAGATATCAAACAGCCCTCAAGGCACCTTATGTTTAAGGTGTTTTGAGGGCTTCTTAATATAAATAAATTAGTTGCGCAGTTTGAGCATCCCATAGTCTTCAAATAAATTAGCCAGCTGCAGCAGAACATCTTCGCGACCTTTATTGGCAGTTAATTGAATTCCTTGTGGCAGGCCGTCTTTAGCAATGTAAGTGGGTAATGAGATCGCAGGCTCGCCTGTTAGGTTGGCGGCTTGCGTAAATGGCGTGCGGCTTAGCGAGTCAAGCCATTGATCATATATCAGCTGGCGTTGTTCTTGTGCTGTCAGTTGATTGATCTTTTGCAAATGTTCATCAAAGACAGCGGCATGCTGCGGCTCATCAATGCGATAGGGGCGGCCAGCCGTTGTCGGAGTCAAGAGTACGTCAAATCGTTCGTGCAGCTTAGCGTGGAGAGCACTAGCCTGATCCCAAACGTTCAATGCATTGATGTATTCGGCGGCAGTAACGTTTTTGCCGGCTTGCCAAAGTGCCCAGGTAACCAGTTCAAGCTCATTTTGTTTGACGGGACGCTTGATTGATTGTTCAATGCTGGCGAACATGGCTGCGGTTTCACCTTCATTCATCAAATAATAACTATCAATCAGCTGCCGGCCGTCAATCGGATCTTCATAGGGCTGACAGTCATAGCTCAGGTCCTGAAGAAAGGCGACCGCGTTTTTGACGGCTTGCACGGCATCTTCTGTAACCGGGGTTTTTACTGGCGAGGTAGTGGTCCAGCCGATCCTTAGACGTGAGTAATCGTTTGGTTTCAAGACATTCGGATTGAGTAGCGGGGTTTGAAAGACGGCAGGGGACTGGACGGTTTGCAGGGTCTCCAGCAAAAGCGCGGTATCTTTAACCGACCGCGTCAACGCGAAATTGATCGACGCGCCTTGCCATGACCGCCAATTGCCAGGACCAACCGGCATGCGGCCACGAGTTGGTTTCAAGCCAATGACGCCACACCAGCTGGCCGGAATTCTGATCGAGCCGCCGCCATCATTGCCCGCAGCGATTGGTACCCAGCCAGCTGCCACGGCCGCGCCGGCACCACCTAATGAGCCGCCGGGCGTGAACTGCGGATTCCAGGGATTGCGGGCTGGACCAAAAAGTTTGGCATCGGTAATGTTCTTATAGCCAAATTCAGGAAAATTTGTCTGACCAATAATGATAAAGCCGGCATTTTGAAGTGCTTTGACAAAATTATCGGTTTCAGCAGCCAGTTGATTGCGAAACAGTCGGCTGCCGTTAGTATCAGGCTCGCCTTTCATTCGCTGACCGAGTCCCTTTAACAGCAAGGGGACGCCTAAAAACGGCTGACCGTGATCTTTTAGCTGGTCGGCTTCTTTTAAGGCTGCTGCTGCTCTTAAATGAACAACGGCATTGAGGGTAGGATTTTCTGCTTGAATCTTGTTTAGTGCCATTTCAACCAGTTCGTGACTGGTAAGCTGGTGCTGGCGGATCATTTCTGCCAAGCGATAGGCCGGTAACGTCAGTAGATTCATTTAGACATCTCCTTTCAGATTGCGATATTAGTCATTTATAAAGCGGCGTTTCCAGAATCGACCATAGTCTTTGGGCGTTAGGCGTCAGCAGCCGATTAGCACGGGCCGCCAGTGAAATAATAAACTCAGGCTGACTGCCATCCGTCAATGGTAAGGTTGCCAGCCCATCATTGTCATCCAGCGCCAGATCCGTCAAAAAAGAGATTCCGGAATTATTAGCGACCAACGCTTTTAAAATCTGCACATCGCTGGTTTTAAAAACGATTTTGGGACGCACACGAGCCAGACGAGCAGCCTGGCGGAAAGCTTGAGCGTGAACGTATTCGTCATCAAGCGTAATAAACGGATACTGTGCGGCTTGAGCAAATGATACGCCATCTTCAAAAGCTGCCAAAGGGTGATCCTTAGCCACAATAATTCTAATCGGTGCCTTATCGATCACACAGGCTCGCAGACTCGGCTGTTGAAATGGCTGCAGTGAGCCTAACAGCGCCAGATCAAGCTCGCCTTTTGCCAGCAGCTGCAGCAGTGAGGCCGAACCATGATCAACGACTTCCAGCTGATTGAGCAGTCCTGCCTGCAGCAGCGCCGGGGTGAAGCGGGGAAAGTACCAGCTGCCGATGATTGGCGGCAGGCCAAAGCTGATGCGTTCCTGCTTGGCACGGGCCAGTTCCTTTTGGGCAATCTCAAGTTCTTCGATTATACGCTGAACGTGCTGGTCAAATTGAAGACCAGTACTGGTAACCGTTAATTGATGATGCGAGCGATCACGCATGAAAAAAGTCGTTCCAAAGCTTTCTTCAAGTCGTTTGATAGCCATGGTGACGGTTGGCTGACTGATGTTGAAATCTGCTGCGACCTGGGAAAAATTTTTGGTCCTAACCAAATCATGATAATAATATAATTCTTTAATATTCATCGATAAACACCGTCCTGATAGGATTCACATTTATCATATCAAAAAAATTTATGGATTTGGGTATATTTGACTATGCAGCTGGCCAATTTTTATAATCGATTGCGAGATATGAGATAAAGATGAATTTTGTTGAAAGAAGATGGAGTGTAATGCGTGGATTTCAAATACTTAATGATCCGTTTTTAAATCGCGGTACTGCTTTTACTGAAGATGAGCGGCGTAAATATGGCTTGATTGGCCTCTTGCCGCCCCGTGTTAAAACGATTGATGAGCAGGCTGCCGAAATGTATGCACTGTACCAAAGCAAGGGATCACTGATTGAAAAGCGTCATTTTTTAATGGAGATCTTTAATCATAACCGGACGCTGTTTTTCAATCTGATGGTTCGGCACATTGATGAATTCATGCCGATCGTCTATGATCCAGTAATTGCCGAGGCGATCGAACGCTATAATGAACGGTTCATGCAGCCGCAAGATGCCGCTTATCTGACGGTTGACGACCCAGATACGATTGAACAGCGTCTGCAGAATGCGGCTGATCAGCGGGATATTCGTCTGATCGTGGTTACTGACGCAGAAGGCATTTTGGGGATCGGCGACTGGGGCGTTAACGGCGTGGACATCGCGGTTGGCAAGCTGATGGTCTATACGGCAGCAGCCGGCATTGATCCGCAGCAGGTATTGCCGGTTGTAATTGACGCAGGGACAGATAATCAGCAGCTGTTGGCCGATGATGAATATCTGGGGATGCGGCACCAGCGTCTGAGCGGTGAGGCTTACTTTGCGTATATTGATCGATTCGTTGCCGCGGTTGAAAAACTGTTTCCCAAGAGCCTGCTGCATTTTGAGGACTTTGGTCGCGGTACGGCTGCCCAGATTCTGGACAAGTATCAGGATCGGATTTTGACGTTTAACGATGACATTCAAGGAACTGGCGTCATCGCGCTGGCTGGTGTTCTGGGCGCGCTTAACATTTCTGGACAGTCGATTGCTGAGCAGCGCTTTTTAACGTTTGGTGCCGGTACCGCCGGGATGGGAATTGTCAAGATGCTGTACAATGAGCTCATCAAGCAGGGACTGAGCCCTAAAGAAGCTAAGCGGCATTTCTATCTGGTGGATCGCCAAGGTCTGCTCTTTGAGGATACACCGGGACTGACGCCTAAACAACAGGCATTTGTCCGTTCGCGAGATGAGTTTGCTGACGCGGGCGAGCTTACGGATTTGCCGGCAATTATCAAGACCGTTCAGCCAACGGTAATGATTGGCACGTCAACGGTTCATAATGCCTTTACCGAAGCTGCCGTTAAAGAGATGGCCAAGTATGCTGAACGACCAATCATTTTTCCAATCTCCAATCCAACCGAAAAGATCGAAGCTATGCCAGATAACCTGATCAAATGGACTAATGGCAAGGCGTTGGTAGCAACGGGAATTCCTAGTGCTACGGTCGCATACCAAGGCATCGACTACCAGATCGGCCAGGCCAACAATGCTTTGATCTATCCCGGCGTAGGATTTGGTGCTTTAGCCGTTAATGCACGGGTTATCAATGATGAGATGCTGGCTGCTGCCGCGCATGCACTTGGCGGCCTGGTTGACGTCAAGGCTCCTGGGGCACCGGTTCTGCCGCCGGTCAGCCAATTGACTGATTTTTCCAAGCAAGTCGCGATCGCCGTGGCCCAGTCAGCGATTGATCAAGGCCTGGCACAGACTGATCTCAGTGCAGAACAGGCCGTTGCGGCAATGCACTGGCAGCCAGAGTATCAACCGTTTGATGAACTGCTGGCAAACTACCGCAAATAAAACATTGACTTAGAGTAAAAAAACAGCGTCAGATTCGTGCTTTGTAAGCCGAATTTGGCGCTGTTGCCGTTTATATGAATGATTTTAGTAGACGGCCCCTTCATAGAAGTTGAACGAAGGCTGGTTAAAATTAAAGCTGGCCAGTTCACTCATCTTGATGGCGTTGTCCGCAAAGCCCCATGACATCAAGTTGATCGGCTTGCCCCATTCTTCATCTGGAATTACCAGCAGCACGTACTTGCCATGCGCTTTAGCCCAGGCAATTTCAGTTCCCATGCCGACGTCTTCTTCATCTGGAATGTAGACGGCCAGTGTAACGTCGGTCGTGGTAACGCCCAGGCAGTCGCCCTTAAAGGTAGCCGTGGCCCATTCCTTGTCATGCAGGTATTCTGGGTGCTCATCGACGCGAATGTTCTTGTACTGATGCTGCAGAGGAACGTAGCTGTTTTCAACGTCAATGGTTGGATTCTGCTTGATTGCCGTCATGGCTGCTTGATAGGCTTGGTTTTGCTTATCAGTAAACCAGCCAGCGCAAAAATAAATGGTTTTGCTAGTCATCTTAAAATCTCCCCTTGATTAAAATAACAATAACTAAGACAGGATATTAATTATAACATTGGCAGATTTAAAAAGTAATAGTTGCATCCCAAAACCCAAACAGCAATTAAGCAAGCTCACGCATGAGTTTGCAGAGCTGATCAACGTCTTGCTTTTGCGTGGCCCAGCTGGTGGCAAACCGAATAATGGTATGCGTTTCATCATATTTTTCCCAAAAGCTGAATTCAACTTGCTTTTCAAGACGAGCCAGCTGCTGATTTTCAATAACAAAGAAAGTCTGATTGGTTGGTGATGATCCATAGAGCTGGTAGCCGTTTTGCTTGAGACAATCGCGAATCTGATCGGCATATAAGATCGCGGGCCAAGCAATGTCGATGTAGCGGTCATCTTTAAAAAGCTCATCAAACTGAATACCCAAAAGACGACCCTTGGCTAAGAGCGCGCCATGCTGTTTGATCATCGTAAGCAGATGCGGCAATAGTTTAGGGTCTGGAATAACTACGGCTTCACCGATCAAGGCGCCGCATTTGGTTCCGCCAATGTAAAACGCATCGCATAACGTTGCCAGATCTGCCATGGTAACGTCATTTACCGTGCAGGCCAGCGCATATGATAAGCGCGCACCGTCAACGTAAAGTTTCATATCATATTGTTGACAGACGTCGTGAATGGCTTGTAATTCCGATTTGGTATACAGCGTTCCAAATTCAGTCGGCTGTGACAGATAAACCATTCCTGGCATAACCATGTGATCGTGATTGGCATCAGCTGCGTAATCACCAGCCAGTTCGGCAATCTGAGCAGCAGTAATCTTTCCTTCATGACCAGGCAGCGTTAAAACCTTGTGACCGCCTGCTTCAATCGCACCGGCTTCATGAACGCTGATATGGCCAGTATCTGCGGCTGCTACTCCCTGATAGGGCTGAAGCAGCGCATCAATCATCACAGCATTAGCCTGCGTGCCGCCAACCAAAAACTCGACCTCAGCGTTGGGAGCGTGGCAGGCTTGACGAATCTTATCCTTAGCTGCCAGTGAGATCTCATCAAAACCATAGCCCGGCAGTTTTTGCCAATTGGTATCTGCCAGTCGTTTCAAAATACTGGGATGAGCGCCTTCCAAATAGTCAGAAGCAAAAGAAAGTCGATCGTTCATATAATTACCTCGCAATCAATTTCAATAAAAAGCGTTTGATTAATGTCGATCATACGCTAAAGAAGTGCTGGTGACAATTATGGGCAAAGATTTTGGAATCTGATTAGTTGGCTGAACCTAATCCGGCCTAGTCAGCAGTTGAATGATTTGTTAAAATAAAAAAAGATTATTAGAAATAAATTAAAAACCGCCATTTCCAAACTGGGATGGCGGTTTTAAATGGAGGGATAAAAAATGCCGGGATTAGGAACCATCGTGAACGTAATTGCAATTGCTGCTGCTGGCATAATCGGCTGTCTGGCTGGTGAAAGAATCGCGCCTCGTTTTCAAGACACCTTGATGAAAGCGACCGCAATTGCCGTTTTGTTTTTAGGACTGGGCGGAACCATGGCGCAGATGCTCACGTTTAAGCATGGCAGCTTTTCAACGCATGGTACCATGATGCTGATTGGCAGCCTCGCGATTGGCGGTCTGTTAGGCGAGTGGCTGCGGATTGAGGATCGCTTTGCTGATTTTGGCGAATGGCTCAAGAAAAAGACCGGCAATGCCAATGATCAAGAATTTATCGAAGCATTCGTAACCGCGTCGCTGACCGTTTGCATTGGGGCAATGGCAATCGTTGGCTCAATTGAGGATGGGATCTTGGGCGACCATTCGATTCTGTTTGCCAAGGCGATCCTTGATTTTGTAATCGTCTTGGTAATGGCAGCTTCAATGGGACGCGGCTGTGGATTCGCGGCGGTGCCGGTCGGGATTCTGCAGGGAACGGTGACGCTGTTCAGCGAGCTGCTTAAGCCACTGATGACAACGGCTGTGATGAACAACATCTCCTATATCGGTTCCGTATTGATCTTTTGCGTTGGCATCAATCTTTTGTGGGGCAACAAAATTCGCGTGGCCAATCTCTTGCCAGCACTGGTAATTGGCGCGGTCTGGGTCGTCTTTTAATCGGTCAAATGACGGTGGGCTTACGCGTGCTTAGGCATCCCGTCGGTAATTTTGATCTGATCGAGCAGCTGACGCAGGGCTGGATTATGATTATCGCTGCGGTAGACGAGGTTGAAGGTAAAGCGCTGGTCAGAGGCATCCTTGATCGGCCAATAGCGGATGTGGCGGCTGGTCCTATCGTAAGCCTTGATCAGCTCGCGGGGGTAAAATGCTAGTGCCTTGCCCAGACTGACCAGCATCTGCATGTGTTCAAACGAAAAGACGCGCTCGACGTTTAAAGCCTGACCATTTAATCCCAGACTCTCGAGAAAGGCCCGCTTGAGATAGGATGATTCTTCATTGCTGTAATAGATGATCGGATAGCGTCGCAGCTGTTCAATGGAAACGGCATCTTTGATCGGCAGTCGTTCACTGGCGCCGATCACCATCTGATCCGTGTGCAGCAACGCGGTTTTTAGGCCCATCTTGGAAAATTCCTGGTCAAAGCCGTAGTGATCCATCACCACAGCGCAATCCAGATCATTCATCAAGACATCGGTAATGACGTGTTCGGGACCAGCTTCAGCAATAAAAACGTCAATGTTGGCATCCAATTCAAAGATCAAGTCGCGCAGCAGCAAAGTGTCAAAAGGTGAGAAGTACCCAATCGTCAAGCGATGCCGTGATCGTTCGTCAAAATGCTGAACAGCCTGGGGTATCGTTGATCATTCTCAAGATAACCTGACAGCGTTCCTTAAAAAAACCGCCAGCCGTCGTCAGAGCAACTTGATTCTTGCCACGCGTAAATAATTTGACGTTGAGTTCATCTTCTAAACGCTTCATCTGTCTTGAAACGGCCCGTTGTGAAACGTAATGCGCCTGCGCGACTTTTTGGAAACTGCCCAACTCACTGACTTCCATAAAGATTCTTAACTGATCGAGATTCAAGCTTTTTCCTCCTGTCTGCCGAATGAAATAGTTCGGGTGTCGGCATATTTTAGCACTATTTAGGCTACAAGTTCAATGCTAAACTTATCTTGTTAAATGATTAACAATAGGTGCAAGACTGGCCCAGTACTAATAGGCATTTCTCAAAACCATTACTTAAGCAGTGAATGCGAGTCTTAGTTTTTATAGATACAGCCGAACGTTAGTAGGACCATAATGATGTTTTATCTAAATTCGGAAAGTCTGATGGTCACTTGTCTTAGCACATATATTGTTATCTGGATGCAAAAGCAGTTAGTCATATCAAAGCAGATTAGTGAGCATGGTAAAGATAAGGAGAATCGATTATGAAAATGAAAGCTGCCGTTGTTCGTCAAGCTACGGATCCATACAAATTTGAAGAAGTCGAACTTGCTGAGCCAAAGAATGACGAGGTCCTGGTACGCATCACTGCCAGCGGTCTTTGCCACACTGATGAATTTGGCCGCACGCTTGGCATGTCGCCAATTGTTTTGGGACATGAAGGGGCCGGCATCATTGAAAAGCTGGGTGAAAACGTCAAAGACTTTGCGGTTGGCGATCATGTAGCCTTTTCATACGCCTTTTGTGGTCATTGCAAGAGCTGCGTTCAAGGCCGTCCTCAATACTGTGAAAAATTTAACGAAATTAATTTTGGCGGCGTGGGTGCTGATGGTCAGAGCAAGCTGTCGCAAAACGGTCAGCCGGTAGCAATGTTTTTTGGTCAATCATCATTTGCTCAGTATGCTACGATCAGCGAAGAAAGCATCGTAAAAATCGATGAAGACGTTGATCTGGCCATGATTGCACCTTTTGGCTGTGGCGTTCAGACTGGTGCCGGGGCCGTCTTAAACACGCTGCGTCCCCACGTTGACGAAACGTTGGCAGTCTTTGGCTGTGGCGCGGTTGGCTTTAGCGCGATCATGGCTGCCAAGGTGGCGGGCTGCCGTCAGATTATTGCGGTTAGCGGCAATGAGCACAGTCTGGCACTGGCCAAGGAACTGGGCGCAACCGACGTAATCAACCGCAAGCAGCTGCCGGCTGGTCAAACGATGGCCCAGGCAGTCCAGGCAATCTCAAAGGGCGGCGTCAACTATGCCATTGATACCTCTGGCAATGGCAACATGATCCAAAACGCCATTCAAAGTACCTGTCTAAATGGTAAGATCGTTTTGCTGGCGCCATCTGGTGAAGTTGAGAACTTTGACTTTGGCAAGGACGTCTTGATGGCATATCGGACCGTAATTGGCTGTTGTGAAGGCGACTCCAATCCAAAGATCTTTATTCCACGGCTGGTTCAACTCTACAAAGAAGGTCGGTTCCCAATCGACAAGATCATTACCAAGTATCCATTTGAACAGTTGGAACAGGCTCGAGAAGACTCCAACGCGGGTAAGGTTATCAAAGCCGTCGTAACGATGGAGTAGGCATTTAGCCATTTAAATTCTCATAAAATAAAAAAACAGCATTGTAAGCTTTACAATGCTGTTTTTAAATTATTTTTCAGCTTTTAACCGCGCCATTGACCAAAAAACTGATATCCAGCGGAACGACACGGTTGGTCAGTTCACCGATGGACAAAAAGTCAACGCCGCAGCCGCGATAGGAGGCAACCGTAGTCAGATCAATGCCGCCGGATGCCTCGGTAAGAATTCCGTCAGGCACCAGTTCTTGCCATTTTTTGATCGTAGCCGGGACCTGGTTGTCAAACATGATCACGTCGGCATGATGAGCAATCGCAGCCTGGAGCTGACTTTTAGTTTCGACCTCAACTTCAACACGGGTCATTGGGCCTACGCTCTGCTTGGCTAGATCGATTGCCTTGCCAACGCTGCCCGCCAATGCCAGATGATTGTCTTTTAGCATAATTCCGTGCGTCAGTCCCATGCGATGATTAAAACCGCCACCAGCACGGACAGCTGCTTTTTCGAACATTCTTAGTCCAGGCATCGTTTTGCGTGTATCCACGATCTTGATGGTTGGATCAGCTAACAGCTGGACGGCTTGAGCAGTTTTAGTAGCAATCCCGCTCATGTGCTGCAGCAGATTCAAAATAACGCGCTCACCGCTCAGCAAAACGGCTGCTGATCCTTTGACGTGTGCCAGCTTGGTCTTTTTGGCGACTTTTTCACCATCGCTGACCAATAGTTCAACTTCAGCACCGCCTAAAAGGTCATAGACGGCATTGATAACCTGCAGACCGCAGACAATTCCATCTGCCTTGGCAATAAACGTTCCTTCAATGACATGATCGGGTAGGGGAGCAAGACTGGCATCCCCAAATTCCAGATCTTCTTTTAAAAAGGCAGTCAGTTTTTGTTTTAGAAGAAAATCATTCAGCATGAGCGCCCTCATTCTTTCCTGGCTCCGGCAATGCCAAGACAGCCACCGAACCAATAATCAACGAAATCATGAAAATCAAGAAAATCATATTGATGCTGACGTGTTGGTCAATCCAAACCCCAACCAGCAGCGGTCCAACCACGGCACCAATTCGGCCCATTCCTTGCGCCATCCCGGTCATCGTCCCGCGAACATCAGTCTCATACAATGTTGGCGTCAAAGCGATAATGGCACCATAAGCTCCCAAGTTGAAGAACGATAAGATGCAGCCGGCAAGAACCGTCAGCGCACTGCTGGAAACATTGCCGAACATGATTGCTCCCAGCGCTGTTCCCAACATGTAGATGGCAAAAACATACTTAATCTTGATTTTGCCGGCAAGCCAAGCCGCCAGATAGTATCCAGGCAACTGGGCCACCACAATGATCGTCGTATAGCCGAAACTTTCGATGACGCTGTTGCCCCGTGCCAGCATAATGCTTGGCAGCCACATAAACATCCCGTAGTAGCTGAACATTACCATCAGCCAAGCAATCCATAGCAGAACGGTCTTGCCATGAAACGACTTTTTTAAGGCTTGGCCCAAAGCAACATGCTGCGTTTGAACGTGACTGATCTCTTGAATGTTGCGGCGCATCATGATGGCAAAAAAGCCAGTCAATGCAGTAACCAGCAACAGACCCCGCCAGCCAATCGTCGTGCTGAGCAAAAACGACAGAAATGAGGCAATCAGCCAGCCAATCGCCCAGAAACTGTCAGCTAAAATCAGCATTTGCGAACGCTGACTGCCTTGGTACAAATCGGCAATATAAGTAGCGGCTACCGGCAGTTCGCCACCAAGCCCCATGCCGACAAAAAAGCGAATTACTAAAAAGCTCTTAAAACCAACCGCGGCCGCCAAGACAACGTTACCCAATGAAAACATCAGCAGGGTAATGATCAGCGTGTTTTTACGGCCAATCCGGTCAGCCAGATGTCCAAAATAAAAGCCGCCGCAGATCATCCCAATCGTGCTGACCGAACTGATCAAGCCGGTTTGCGAATTGGCCAGTCCCCAAGCTTTGCGAACAATCGGCATGATAAATGACAGCAATCCCACGTCCAATGCGTCAAACATCCAAGCCGTTGCAATAATTAAAAACGTAGCGAATGCAGACTTTTTAATGTTAACTCCTTGATCCATTTTTCTTCTCCCTTAACCAGTTTTAAAAAAGTATTAATTACTTTTATTGTGCTCAAGTGTAGTCCTTTGTTCGATAAATGCAAGCCTTATTTAGCAATTTACTAAACCAGTTAACGATTATGCAACCGCTGCCGATCCCGATCCGATCGCGTTTTGTAAAAGTAAAATATACCTAAAATAATTTAGGACTAGATATTTTCGAAACCGCTTATCCAGGAGATGCAAATTGGCTTGATTGCAAATTGACTACAAAATCAGCATTCCAAAAATAAACAGCGACCACTTAATCTCGTCAAACGATTAAAAGGCAGCAGGATTTATGAAAATGAGCCGTTCGACTGACTTTTAAGGTGGCAGCCTGTTTTGACCTGCCAAATGATTTTTGATACGCTGTTTTTACGTTTAAGATTTAAAAGTTAAAGTTAAGGAGAAGTCGATGCCAAACAATAATTTAAAAATGGATCTTCCGCGCTGTTCATGGGTTAACCTGCAAAACCCGCTCTACGTGAAATATCATGACTGTGAGTGGGGCAAACCGGTTCATGATGATCACCGGCTGTTTGAAATGCTGCTTCTTGAGTCGTTTCAAGCCGGCTTGTCATGGGAAACGGTGCTAAATAAACGAGCTGCTTTCAAACAGGCATTTGCGGGATTTGATGTTGGCAAGGTCGCTAAATTTAATGATGAGGACTGTCAGCGGCTACTGCAAAACCCAGGAATCATCCGGCATCGTTTAAAGATTCGCGCGGCGGTTGGCAATGCCCAGATCTTTATGGCTATTCAACAAGAATGGGGTACTTTTTCAAATTATCTGTGGCATTGGACGCAAGAGAAAACGGTTCGCCAAATCGGTCACACCAGCTCAAAGCTATCCGATGATATTGCCAAAGATCTTAAAAAACGCGGGATGAAGTTTGTGGGTACGACTACGATTTATGCCTATCTGCAGGCAGTCGGCGTAGTCAACGGTCATGAGCGATCCTGCTGGCTGGGGAAGTCGCTGTAAGCATGATCAAACTGGCTTTGACAGCATAAATTTACATCTGCTATGATAGTCGGTGTTTTTTGATAGCGTTTACAATAATGGTGGGCAGTTTATTTGCATCCCTACCTCAGCGTGCTATTCTGAAGGTAAAAGAACTGCAATGAGGTGATCTTAATGACGGACTATCAAGAAAAACTGAACGAAGCTTGGGCCAACAATCGCAATCTGTTTGGTGCATTGGGCGAGACCGGTAAAGGCTTCAATATTATGCATGATGCTGCCGTCAAGGATGGCGCGCTAGATTTAAAGACTAAGGAGCTAGAGGCGATTGCGATCGCGATTGCCATGCGCTGCGAGGGATGTATCGTTCAACATGCCAAGGCGTGCCTGAAAGCTGGCGTTACCAGAGATGAACTGGTTGAAACGATTGGCATTGCTGTCATGATGGGTGGCGGTCCAGCAACGGTTTATGGCGGCAAGGCATTGGACTGCTATGATCAGTTTGTCCAGGCCTCAAAATAAGCTATCGTCAAAAACGACATAAGTGATAATTAGATAAATAAAAATGGCGCGGAGCAATCCGGGCCATTTTTTAATTCGTATTATCTGAAGGCCGAATTTAGATCTAAAGTCGAAGCCTGTTTGAAGTTTGGCATTGCTTTATATGACAGAAATCAGCTCAGTCAAGTTTTCCGTATGCTTCGTCATCAACTGGTTCCAGCCATTCGTTGGATGTTTCCGTACCTGGAATACCAAATGCCAGATGACTGAACCAGCTGTTTTTCTTAGCGCCGTGCCAGTGCTTGACGTTGGCTGGAATCTCAACGACATCGCCAGGCTTCAGACTTTGAGCTGGTTTGCCTGCTTCTTGATACCAGCCTTCGCCATCAACGCAGATCAGGACCTGACCACCGCCACTGGCTGCGCGATGAATGTGCCAGTTGTTGCGGCAGCCTGGTTCAAAAGTAACGTTGCTGATGGCCAAAGGATCGCCTGGTTTTGACAAGACGTTAAGATACGACTGGCCGACAAAGTATTGAGCGTAGGCGTCATTTGGCTGACCAAGCCCGAACATCCCACCGTGAGCATTGGCAGAATCCTTTAAGTTCTCGGCATAGACTTCTTTGGCCTGATTGAAGGCGGCCCAGACATTTGGCCAACCAGCATAGAAGGCCAGGTGAGTCAGCAGTTCGGCCATTTCTTGTTTCGTGACGCCATTTTTACGAGCCGTGGCCAGGTGATAATGCAGCGAATTGTCAGTAATGCCTTTGCCAATCAGTGCGCTGATCGTGGCAATACTGCGCAGCTTTAGCGACAGTTTGTCTTCACGTGACCAGACCTCGCCAAACAGCACATCATCGTTTAAATGAGCGAATTCTGGGGCAAACTCGCCCAGTACATCGTGTCCTGCAGTTTGTTTCATTAGATTTTACCTCCATAAACCGGGAAAAAGCCGTCTTTCCCATAATCTTTGATGTGTTCCAGATGCTTCATCGTTTCCAGATCATCAGCCCCAATAACAAAGTCAACATCAGCATTCTGCTTCATATGGTCGGGGTTGGCCGTCTTAGGCAGCGGCAGAAGACCAAGCTGCAGATCATAGCGGATGCACAGCTGAGCTACTGAAACGCCATATTTGTCAGCCAGCTCATTTAAGACCGGATTGGCTAAAACGGCGCCGTGCGCAACTGGTGAGTAGGCCTCGACCAAGATATCGTTCTGCTGACAAAAGTCGATCAGTTCAAATGGCATGTTCGTGACGTGGGCCAGAACCTGATTGACGGCTGGGCGAACCGTTGCGTGATCCAGAATGTTCTGCAGATCGTGCTGGTTGAAGTTGGAAACGCCAATCGCACGCAGCTTGCCGGCATGGTAGGCATCCTCTAATGCCTGGTAAGCGGCCAGGTTGCCGGCTTCATGACGGTCAGTGGATTGATTGACTTCTTTCCAAGGCTGCGGACTGTGAATAATCATCAGGTCAATGTAATCCAGTCCCAGTTTCTGAAGCGACTCATTGATTGCCTGAGCAGCTGACTCGTAGTCTTTGAGCTCGGCGGCCAGCTTGGTGGTTACAAAGATCTCATCGCGGGCCTTGCCAGATTGCTGAATGCCGCGGCCAACGCCTTTTTCGTTTTCGTAGGCTTCAGCAGTGTCAATATGACGATAGCCCAGCTGCAGAGCCGTAGTCACTGCTTTTTCAGCCGCATCGTCATCTAAAAGCCAGGTGCCTAAAGCAAGTTTGGGAATCTTGACGCCATTGTTTAGCTGGTAGTCTTCATTAAGAATCGTCATTTAAGATCACTCCTTGGTGTTTTTGATTGATAGTTCATTCCTGGAATCTGGTCCAGGGGTAAATTAGAGATGCTGTCGGGATGATAGACGGCTTTTTCGGTACCGGCCTTGATTGCTTCTTGGTAGTACCAGTCTTTATAGTCGAGTTCCTTGAGATAGAAGTTGAGCCGCTCAATCTGATCAAGGACGTGCTGACGCTGCTCTTTAATAATGGCATAGCGTTGTTCCAGCGTTGCATCGCCTTCCGCGCACAGATCAACGTATTTTTTGATCTGGCGAATCGGCATTCCGGTACCCTTTAGGCAGTTTAGAATACGCAGCCAGGGGAAATCGGTATCTTCGAAAACACGGATGCCATTGACGCGCTTAACGTTGGGTAGCAAGCCTTCCTTATCATAGTAACGAAGCGTGGAAGGGGTAACACCCATCACCTGAGCAACCTGAGAGATGGTGTATGACATTTCTCATCCTCCTTTCATTTCATCAGCTGATGCCTTTATGCTAAACCTTAAAGTTAACTTTAAGTCAATGGTTAAATGAGATTTTTAACGACTTTTTTTAAATAAAACAGCCCCGGCCGGAAATTACCAGGCTGAGACTGTTCAATTGATGTTTGCGTTGATTGCAGGCTGTGAAAAGTCAGATCGATCCGAGAAGCATTGCAGCTATTCGGCGATAACTTGGCCAGTAATGCATAAAACGTCAGCCAGAATCATCGTAGCTAAAATTGTTGGCAAACTTAAGTGAATCAAAGGAACCAAATAGGTCGTGAAATTATAAAGCACTAAAAATAAAAACATTAGAAGGTTGCAGACACCGAAATGCTTGAGCCAGTTATGCCGCTTAACCAGTTGTTTCAGTTCTTTCAAATCAATCACTCCCCAATCAATAAATTCTCAGCTGGACGTCTTTGGGCAGATTATTGTAGAGCCAGGTCGCGTCTTTTTTGGAAACTTGAATCGTATCGTCAACATGATTACCCAGCTTGGGTTCCGCCTCAATGTCGGCATTCTGGCCAACGCTTAACCAATTGATGGACTTAATGTCTTTGCCATCAGTATCGTAATGAAAGATCGATGGACCTCTAAGATCGCCAACCAAAAGCTGATGTTGTCCAGCAGCAAGGTTGACTCTGGCGTTGAGAATATAGACAACCTTTTTACTGTTTAAAATGTAGATCTTGTTTTGTTTAGGAATGGCAGCCATGGTAAGATGCCGACCGCTAAGTTTGGGATAGGCGCCTTTTTCCGAGGATTGGTCAATTTGAAGGGTCCGCAATCGATTGGTATGGACGCGCCAGCTGGCATAACTGGTTTTCAGTTCAGTAGGCGGTTGATTAAAGATCCCACCTAGATTAACGAAGACTAGTTCAATCAAAACAATGCTGATGCTGAGTTTTAGCATCTGCTTGATTTCACGATTCATTTTTCAAAATGCTCCTACAAGTTAATTTAGCCGTAAAGATTGTTTAAATAATAGCAATTGGATGATTTAACCCTGGACCGTCCAATGCATCTGAGTTCTAAAAATCTTTCATATATGCCAATACCATCAAATACTAACCAGATTGATCATAATGTCAACTACGCTTTATTTAGCTTTAAAAGCATTTGATTAGATCAGCTAATTTGTTTTCATTAAGTTTTAATTGTTTAAATGATAAAAAGGATGCAGGCGATATCGTCCGCATCCTTTTGCGTTTTGAAATAGTTCGGGATTTGCTGAAATAAATCAAGCTTGTAAGGTAATGGAATTATTGATATTGCTGTGGCGGTATCCATAGCCAAAGTAGAGTACCATGCCGATCGCAAACCAGATACCAGCCCCGATCCAGGTTTCTTTTGACAGAAATGACATCATAAACAGGCAGGCAAACCCGGAAAGTAATGGTAGAACTGGATACAGAGGAACCTTGAAGCCGCCTTCGTTAAGAATGTCAGCACGCTTGCGCAGTGGTATGATCCCAAACGAAACCATCGTAAAGGCCAAGAGCGTACCGATGTTAACCAGGTTGGTAAGACTGTCTAAGGATACGAAACCACCCATAATGGCAATTACAATGGCAACGGCCCATAAAGCAACTTTTGGCGTGTGCGACTTTTTGTCTAGCTGGTGCAGCGAGGTTGGCAAAAGGCCGTCACGACTAAGCGAGTAGATCAGCCGAGATGAGGCGTAGATTGCGGTAAACATGCAGGTAGCCATACCGATCAGCGCCCCGATCGAAAGCAGAGAGGCCAGCCAGCCTTGGTGGACGGACTGCAGAGCAAACGCAACTGGGTTGGCAACGTCCAAATGCTTGTAGTTGACCATGCCAGTCAAGACTAGCGATACCCCCATGTACAGCACCGTGGCGATCAGCAGCGTACCAATGATTCCAATCGGCATGTTCTTTTGGGGATGCTTGACTTCAGCCGCGGAACTCGAGATACAGTCAAAACCTAAGAAGGCAAAGAAAACGGTCGTTGCCCCCTTGAACGCACCGTGCGCCCCATATGGCAGGAACGGATGGTAGTTGGCCTTTTTGACAAAGAAGATGCCAATCACAACAAACGCAATGATGATTAAAAGTTTAACCACAATGGCGATATTGTTGACGCGAACCGATTCATGCATCCCGTATGAAAGTAGCCAGGTGATCAAAAGCACGCTTAGAATCGCTGTCAGGTTAATATAGGTACCGTCAGCGGGATTAAACGGACCAGACAGCACTTTGGGAATGTTAACGCCGCAGCTGGCCAGCAGCGAGTTGAAGTAGGCAGCCCAGCCAGTCGAGACGCAGGCAACGGCCAACAGGTATTCCAAAACCAGTGCCCAGCCCATGATCCAGCCGATGAACTCGCCATAGATGATGTTGCCGTATGAATAGGCACTGCCGGCTACCGGAATGGCTGATGAGAACTCGGCATAACACATCCCAGCCAAGCCACATACTACCGCGGCGGCCAAAAAGGAAAGCGTCACGCCTGGACCGGCATCATTGGCCGCGACCGTCCCCGGCAGGATGAAGATCCCACTGCCGATGACAGCGCCGATCCCCATTGCCATTAAATCTCCGGCATTCATGGTCTTGGGCATTTGGCCGTCAGTCTTCATGTAGCTGGCTAGACTCTCTTTGCGAAACAGATCCATATTATCAACCCCCAGATCTGACAAGTAACAAAAACCGATCACTATTTAATTTATTTTCAAATTCATTAATAATCTTGCTACCAATACTAGTACTGAAAAAATTAAAAATCAATTAGAAAATATTCAAAGTTTTTAATACTTAACGTTAAATAAAATTAAAATGATACCGATTGCAACTAAATGTTTTTAAGTGGGTAAATAATTTTTAGAAGAGTCAACCGTCAATCATTAATTGTTAAACAGAGCATAAATAAAAAGCCCGCAGCCTAACACTGTGAGCTAATAAAAAGAGCGCCCCTATGATAAAGAAGCGCCCGGCCGGCTGGTTGGCTAAAAAGCACCAACTGCACGCGGCCTAATCATCATCTTAGTTATATTATCTGACATCCCATTAAAAAACTTTGATGTAACACGGATTTGAGACGTCGCGCATATAACTAGTCTTCAAACGATTGGATGCAGACCAATTGATCGTTTGAGATGTGCTCATTCAATGCGTTGGCCAGATCACTAGAGATTACCCCAGCGGCAGCCTGTTGCTGAACATAGCTGTGCTCATCTTGAAACGCCTTAATGGCTAATGTCCGCAAAACGTTGATGTCCATTTCGCCTCGGGAATGGAAACGATCCAAAGTCTGCTGGCGATTCAGATACATGCGGCGGACCATCGCGACTTCATGCACATTGTCGGGCGTCTGCACCTCGTCGAGAAACTCGTTGACATCGGTCATGGTCATGTTAAAGATTGACTCCAGCCGATCAAAGTACTGCTGACGAACGGCCTTGGATTTGTCCTGTAAGGTTTTATCGTCGTGGATTTTCTGGAGTTGTGCAAACGTCTGGGGATGATGCTTATGCAGCTTATGACTCAAACGTTTCCACTTAAACCGGTAATGCCAGATTCTTAAAAAGGCAAACAGGCCATGCTGACTGTGCATTAAGGCATCGCGACCAATCATGCGGTTATAAACCTGCTCTTCTTTGGCAGTGACGACGCCATTTTCGCGCAGCTCAGCCAGGGTCTGCATTTCAACGCCGCGCGCCTGACTGGCAAGTCGATCATAGACGTTGCGATTGATCTTAAAGGTCAGCGTCATCTGACTGCTCAGCTGGTCAATCAAAAGCGCCTGTTCTTTTTTGTTTTCTGGCGCCGCGCTCAGTTCATCAATTGCATATTGCACGGTATGAATCAGCTGATCTTGGAACTCATCGTTGGTATAGTTCTTAGTCTTGGCTGGCAGCAGACGCGGAAAAGCCAATGTACCGACCGTCAGACTGATCAAAATGACGATGGCGGCCAAAAGAATCAGCTGATTACGGGTTGCCAGCTGCGCGCTTTCGGTTAGCACGGGGATGGAAAAGGCCATTGCCAGCGTAATCGTACCGTGAATTCCGCCTAAAGCAAGCAGCAGACCGTTACGTTTCGGATTCTTAGAGTGCATATCAACTAATTTGAAACGTGCCCATAGATAGCGAATCAAGCTCATTGCCAGGTAAAGACCCAGTGCTAAGAGAGCCAGTTTCAAGATCGTGGCGGTCAAAGTCTGGCGAACGACTTCTGGTAGCATAACCCCCAGCAGTACGAACACAAAACCGTTTAACAGACTGGCGATGATATTCCAAAGCGTCGTCGTAGCGTTCTGTACGCGCGAAGAAGTGAGCCGCAGCTGGTCATACAAGATACTGTGCACGATTCCGGCTGCCACGACCGCCAGAATTCCCGAAAGATGTATTTCCTCAGCCAGCCAGTAGACGGCAAATGGAGTCATAACGTTGATTGGAATAACGATGGAGCCGATATCGACGTGGGTTCGCATCAGCGTCGTTCGCAGCGCGATCAGCATCCAACCCATCAGTGATCCAAAAATAATCCCGCCAAAGAACACGTATAAAAAGGTTAAGACGCCGTGGCCCAGCGAAAATTCCCCAGAAGTCAAGGTCCCGGTAGCCAGACTGAACAAGACCAGTCCGGAAGCATCGTTGAACAGCGATTCGTATTCCAGCGTCTCATTAACGTTTTTCGGCATCTCAACATTGGTCGTCAAAGACTTAACCGCGACGGCATCCGTAGGCGTAATGATAGCCGCCAGCATGAAGGCCAGCGCATAAGTGAAATGCTGCGGTAAAGCCAGCTTGAGGCCGCCACCAACCAGAATTACCGTGACAACGGCCAGGCCGACTGCCATTGACAGAATCTGGCGAATATTTTGCGAAAGCTGGCGAAAGGAAACGTTTTGGCCATCGTTAAACATTAATGGCGCGATAATCAGTAGCATGAAAATCTCCGGCTCTAAAACGATGGCATGCGTATCAATCGGCAAGATACTCAGCATGATGCCGGCTAGGATCTGATAAATCGCCAATGGCAAAACCGGCCAGAGCAGATGAATGATGTTGGCCGCCACAACGGTTATCAATAGCAGGCCAACAATATAGACAGTGGTCATAAGGTTCCTCCCAATATTAATTTATTTAATTATAACTGATCAGACCAGACTGCGGATACCGACAAGCACTTTATTATCCCGATAATTTATTGACGATATGATATCTTATGTAAAATTATGTGCAGGACTGAACTGAATTAAATCATTTGGCTTTCTTTTACGGCATCCCGACTTAACCAGCTTGCACCTAAAATCGCCAGCATGTCTTATAGTGAAGTTCTCATTAAGTCATAAAAAAAGAGCGCCCTTATATAAGGAGCGCCCAGCCGGCTTGCCGGATTGACGGTCCAGCTTGCACAACGATATATTCCTAATTACGATGGAATTGTAACATACTTTTGTGCTGTGTTACATTATTTTCGCACAACTAAAGCGAGATTGACACCCTCGACTAGTGCGGGAAGGAGGCTCCTTCCAATGTCTCACTGGTATATATTCCTAACTATCGTGCCAAGCAAGCACGTTAAACAACTAATCAAGCAGCTGTTTAGGTAATGGCTGCCAGCACTCATCGGTTTGGATACTGATCGGGCGCTTTTTTATTGAAAACAGCCAGCTTACTAAGCATTGATGACCGTAATCAAAGATTGATTAAATTATTTTGAAGCCCATTTGACTTTGAGCATGTTATAATACTTTAAGTTTTATAAGACTATGATTGAAATTAAGTAAAGAAGGGATCTACGTGACACTTACCGGAGCAGATTGGCAGCTTTTAGAATCAATCATCGTTGTCTTGCCGAAAAAGAAACTCAAAAAAGTGTGTAAGCATACCGATGCAACCAAGAAAGCCATTAAGCAGGTACGCAAAGGCCAGTCTTTTGTAAGAGAATGGGACCCGAAAGTGGCATCGCAGACTTTGCAGTATTTAGAAAAGCACGTTTATAAAAAGGACCTGGCTAAAATGAATCAGCACCGGTTGATCTGCAACTATCACGTGATGATCAACGACTTGAATCGGGCAATCTTTGATGAAAACTATCGTGGGCAGTATCCGCCACTGACCCGTGAATCGCGCATTCAGATCGAGCGCAATCCTTTAGTCCAGCCAGGGGAAGGCTATCGCAACATTATTGATTATTATCTGGATGATGGGCTGATGGGAGCACCCAGATATGCCAAGCTGCATGAAGCCACGATCGGCGAGGTCCTGGATGAAATGGCAATTATGGGTCAGTATAGCATTTAAGAAAACATTCAATCAAAACCAAAGCGTCTGGCAGCCCGCCAGACGCTTTTTTGATTTAGCTTTCAAACAGATACGGCTGATCAAAACGCACCATTAAATCTGGCAGCCGCTGTTTCAATTGTTGCTGCGTGGTCAGATCATAGAAATAACTGGTCTGGGTTTGAATGTCTACCATCTCTAGATAATGGGTATAAACGTCATGGTCAGCTAATTGATCGAGTACGACTTGTTTTAAAAGCTCGTTTCCCTGCTTGATAGCGTTCTGATCTTCAATAGGGGATGTCTGCCAAAGATTGAGCGAGGTATTGATAAAACGCGAAGTCGGCGTTCTTTTTAAGGGTGGGGGAGTTTTGGAGCCGCGAATCGCCATGATTATTTCAGTATCGCTGGCGTCTTGATCGATTCCTAGATAGTCAGTCAGTTTTTGACGCTGTTTTGGATAGCAGGGACTGTTGGTTAAGACACCCAGCTGGATGGGCTGAATCGTTAAATGATATTGCGTGGGTTCAATCAGATAGGTACCAGTGGCATCGCTTAAAAGCCAATGAAATGGATGGACGATGTCATGATCGTGCCAGATTACGCCAATTAGTGCTACCGAGTCCAATTCTGCAGCGATTTCGGCAACTGATGCGTGCGTGCCCAGCAGCCAGCCGATCAAGTCCTGTGGCGACAGATTCAGATGATGGCTTTGGGGATGGTCATAATAAACCTGCGGGCCGGGAAAATATAGCTCAGCCGCCCATAAGCCCGCCGAATTCAAGCCATCGCCAATCAGATAGTGGTGATTGATTTTGCGCATCCCGCCTAAGATTGCGTAGTCGTTGGCAAATGAGTCGCATTCCGGCAGACTCCGCCATTGATAATCGATTGGCAGATATCCCAGCTGCCATGGCGTGGAGCGGGTTGGAAAGTCCATCGTGCGCCCGACAAAGCGATGCCGCTGTCTGGTTGTAAAACTGATTGCCGTACACATGCTATCAACGCCTTTTTCTTAAACTTCACGGCAATTCTAGCATTAATTTAAGCGAATCACTAGTTTCATAACCGGCTATAATAAATTAAAAGGGGTTGAAAGAAAATGGGAATTCTACTGCAGATCTTGAGTATCTTGATTGCTCTGGTCGCAATTACGGTTAGCTGGCAGATCGTCCGCAACACGCATCGCATTGCCTTTCATGGTGAATCAGCCTGGCGCAAGGCATTATTTGAGGCAATCGACAATCCACGCTGGACGGCAGCTGACCTGGAAAAAATCCGCAACCGTATGAACTTAAAGATTCTGGCGTTTTATGAGCATCGCTGTTTTGGTACCGATGATTCACAGCAGCCATCGTTTGAAAAGCTGCGCCACGAACTGGATCACTTTGCAGAACTGGACAAAGGCGAAAAGTCGCTGGATCTGCGCATCTTTTTTGAAATTGACCGGCTGCTGCGTCTGCTCAATGAAAGCAACCGTGAAACGCTGCCATATTCTGAAACACGGATTTTAAGGCAGCTGGTGCGCATGAAACTGAAAAACGACTGGCTGGTCTTCAATGGTCAGAATAAAGAGTTCAATAACGACAAAATCATCGAAAAATGGCTGCCATAACCCGTCAGATGACTGAGGCACGGTTATTTAAAAGCCAGCGCCGGTTTTGTATAATTAAGTTAAAGATGTTGTCTTCAGCAATTAGTTTAAAACAGCCAAAGGAGGAAGAATGATGACGCGCATGATAACCCGTTTGGCAGCCACCGTTTTGCTGGCGACCGCAGTATCAGGAGGTACAATTGCCGCTACCACCAAATCGTCGCCAATTGCCCAGGCTGCGCAGACCATTAAGCTGAACGAAAAACAAGCTGTGGCTAAATTCAAGCAAAAATATGCCAAGGCCAAGATCAGCGAAATCAGTCTGGAAAAGCACCATAATCGTTATCAGTACGAGATTTCCGGCTTTGATTCGCAAAAAGAATATTCAGCTAAGATCGATGCACAAACCGGCAAACTGTCAGCAGCCAAATCTGAAAAACTTGATGCTGACGACCATGAGACGGCAATCAAGCTTAATCAGATCATCAGTCGTCAAAAAGCCAATCAGTTAGCCGAAAAAGCTGCTAAATCTGGTCAAGGCCGTGAATGGACGCTGGAAACCGATGATGGTCAAACCATCTGGCAAGTTGATGTGGTTGATGGTCACCAAAAAACTGAAGTTAAAATCAATGCTGTCAATCAAAAGGTGATCAGTGTCGAAACCGATGATTAGCTAAAAATGCTCGTCAAGCTGCTTAAAACTTGGCGGGCATTTTAACATTAAAACTAAGCAGAGTTGTTTTCCCTTATTTTTGAAAGTAGCATTAAAATTTTAGTTTTAATGCGTTTGTATTTTAAAACCGTTTTGGATGCCTATATTTATCTATATCTAACATAATCTATTTAACTAAGGAGTTTGCCATGATTAAAATTACTGTCGTTGATCCCCAAGACCTGCCAGCCCTCCTGCGCATCGAACGACTTGGCTTTAACGAGGCCGAAGCTGGGACTGCTGCTCAGTATCAGGCGCGGATCAATCAGCTTGCCGATACGTTTCTGGCAGCACGCGACGCCGATCAGCTCGTTGGCTTTATCGTCGGTCCAGTCGTTGATGCGCGTTTTAAATATATTGAAGACTGGATGTATGAAGCTAACGTGCAAAATCGCGCTCAACCTGGCGGCAACCAGATGATTCAAACGATTGCCGTTGATCCTGATTATCGTGGCCAAGGGATTGGCTCCAGTCTGCTGCAGGCTATAGAAAAACAGGCAATTCAAAACCAGCGGCATCACATCGCGCTGACCTGTTTACTGGATCGCGTGCCATTTTATGAGAAAAACGGCTATGTTAATCAAGGCATCGCGGCGTCAGCGCATGCCGGCGAAGTCTGGTACAACATGACCAAGCTTTTGCCCAGCCAACCACATTCCCTTGGTTAGCATTTCAGTTATTTCAATCTTTAACTGCGGCTTGTCACTGGACAAAATGAATTTTAGAATAAAAGCAGTCAATTCGTTTTTGAGGAGTGATCTTAATGATTAAAGACGGCTTTATCCCTTTTGGCCCTTACCGAACTTATTATCGGATCGTTGGCAAGCCCAGCGATAAGGCACCTTTACTGCTGCTGCATGGCGGGCCGGGATCAACACACAACTACTTTGAGGCTTTGGATGAGCTGGCGGAGCGTGATCAGCGGCAATTGATCATGTACGACCAGATTGGTTGCGGCCTTTCCTCAATGCCCGATCATCCCCGAGTCTATCAGGCTGCGACCTGGCTGCGGGAACTAAAGAATCTGCGGGAACGGCTGCATCTGGATCAGATCCATCTGCTGGGCCAATCTTGGGGCGGGATGCTGGCAATCATGTATCTTTGTGACGAAATGCCAGCTGGAATTAAGAGTCTGATTCTTTCAAGCACCCTTTCTGATGCTCAATTATGGGGACAAGAACAGCACCGTTTGATCAGTTTTATGAGTAAGGAAGATCAGGAAGTCATTGCTCAAGCCGAAGCTGCCAACGATTTCACTGGTGATGCCTACCAGCGGGTCAATGCCCGGTTTATGGAACTGCACGCGGCAGCAGCACCTGATGAGAATGCTCCTGAATATCTGTGGCGTGAGAAAAACGTTGGCGAACTGGCCTATCAAACGGCCTGGGGACCCAATGAGTTTACGCCGACCGGTAATCTCAAAGACTATGACTATACTAATAAGCTGCGCAATCTATACGTGCCAACCTTAATTACCAGTGGCACCAACGACCTTTGCACGCCCCTGGTTGCCAAGACGATGGCTGACGCCCTGCCCAATTCGCAATGGCATCTGTTTAACGGCACGCGGCATATGTCGTTTGTCGAAAAGCCTTTGGAATATCAAGCAGTACTGCAGGATTGGCTGGATCAGCACGATTAGACCAGGTCAAGCAGTCAGACTGTCGCATGATGGTACGCTTCAAAGATGACAAAGCTCCCTGCTCTGGCAAATGGCCCCAGCAGAGAGCTTTTTATTTATCAGTGGCTGTCGTTTCTATATTGGGAAAGCCAGAGCCTTTACAACATGATCTGCAAGGCTTTTGGTCTAAAAAAATTAATGACGAGCATCGCATGGTATATGCGGTAACTGAGACGGCTATTCAAATCATCCAACTAAAGTATCATTATCATAAATAAGCAGAAAGGCCCCAGCGTGTTTGCTGAGGCTTTTTTAAGATAATAGATCAGTTAATGGTGTGATTACGTTCATACATGCATAAAGTCGCAGTAGTAGTCACAATGCATGGTTTGCGGAACCTGATCCCATTTGACTGGATAGCCGGCACCATGCGCGCAGAAAACCGAATCCGGCGTATTAGCCAGATCGGCAGTCGGCAGATAGTCCGCCTGCTGAATGATCTCGTCAGCATTATGACATGGTCGATAGCCAGCCGGTAGACACTCCAACTGTCCCTGGCCATGCGTATAGCCGCGCAGCACCGTGGCATAGTCGCTCATTTGGGCAACTGGCGCCAGACCGGTCAGCAAAACGCTGTCAGTCGTCTGGTCACCAAGCGGGTCAACCTCGCCATGCATCCGCTGCAGATCGTTAAGCGCGCGACCAACCTGAGTACTTGGAACTATTAGGCGGAAACGATACCACGGCTCTAAAAGCTGACATTGCTGTCGAGCTTTTAAAGTCATCAGTCCCTGCCGCAGCGCGCGACTGGCAGCTTGACGGAAGTCCCCGCCCTCAGTATGTTTAACGTGCGCGCGGCCGCCGACCAGCGTTACTTTGACATCAGTCAGCGGGGCACCGATCAAAACGCCTTTGGGACTGGTCTGCTCCAGACTGGTAATAATCTGATGCTGCCAGTTTTTATTCAGCACGTCGATACTGCATTGGCTGGCATAGCGCATCCCCGCTCCCCGCTTGGCCGGTTCCAGCAAGAGATGGGCTTCGGCATAGTGCCGCAATGGCTCAAAGTGGCCGACTCCCTCAATTGGCGCGGTGATGGTCTCGCTATATAAAATGCCGCCCTTGATGAAGTCGACGTCTATATCAAATCGTTCTAAAAGCAGCTGCTGCATAATCTCGAGCTGTACGGTCCCCATGATCTGAACGCGAATCTCCTGCAGCTGCTCATTCCAGACCACGTGCAGCAGTGGATCTTCGTCAGCCAGCGTCTGCATGGCTTTTAAGCATTGGTGAACGTCATTTTCTTTCGGGTCTACCGCATAGCTCAACACGGGCTGCATAAGCGTCTGCGTGTCGTCTTTAAGCTTTCCCAGCCCTTGCCCCGGATAGGTTGTCGTTGGTCCGGCAATGGCACAGGTAGCGCCTGATGCAACCTGATTGACAATGGTAAACTTACTGCCATTGTATACCCGCAGCTGATTGGCTTTTTGATCCGGTAAAATCGCAGTCTTTGCCTTGAGACTGCCGCCCATCACCCGCACCCAGGTTAAGCGTTCACCCCGTTCATCATGTGAGATCTTAAACACCCGCGCCGCAAACTCGCTGGGAAATTCACGGGGCTGAGTCCATTGAGCAAGTGAAGCCAGCAAGGCATCGATCCCCTGCAGCTTTAATGCTGAACCAAAGCAGCAGGGAAAAAGCTGCCGGTGTTGAATCATCTGACGAATCCGCTCATCTGAAAGCCGACCTTGATCCAGGTATTCTAACAGTGCATCATCATCTTGCATGGCCAGTTCTTCATGATCAAATGGTTTAAGATTGCCATTAAAATCCGTCAATGCAAAACAGCCTGGCGCCAACTCAGTCTGCAGCTGACTAAGGACAGCCTGACCATCAGCCGTATCAGCATCCATTTTATTGATAAAGATAAAAGTCGGAACGCGGTTTTCAGTCAGCAGCTGCCAAAGCGTTCTGGTATAGCCTTTAACGCCATCGGTTGCTGAAATTACCAAAACCGCATAGTCTAAAACCTGCAGCGCCTGTTCAGTCTGAGCGGCAAAGTCAACGTGGCCAGGGGTATCCAGCAGCGTGATGGACAGGTCGTCATACTCAAGCTTGGCCTGGTGGGAAAAAATCGTAATGCCACGCTTTTTTTCAAGCTGATCGGAATCCAGGAAAGCATCCCCATTGTCAACACGTCCCAGACGGCGAATGATTCCCGTCTGATAAAGCAGGGCCTCAGACAGCGTTGTTTTACCGGCATCAACATGTGCGATCATGCCAATCGTAATCTGTTTGCTCAATTCAATTCTCCTTTATGGCAGTGAGTTGCCAGCTGCCAGATAGATGTCGTACCATTCCTGGTTGGTCAAGGTTATATCGCTGCCCAATGCACTTTCAATCAGATGCCGCGGATTCATCGTCCCCAAAAGCACTTGCATTTTTGCGGGATGTTTGAGAATCCAAGCAACCGCGATCGCATTTTTAGAAACATGATACTTATCGGCAAGCTGCTTTAACACCACGTTTAATTCAGGGAACTCATCATTATCGATAAAGGTTCCCGCAAACGTACCATATTGAAACGGCGACCAGGTTTGAATCGTCATTTGCTTGCGCCGCGTGTACTCCAACAGTCCCCCATCATGATTGAGCGAGGCTTGATCGGTCATGTTGGTATGCAGGCCAAAATCAATCATCCCCGTATGCATGATTGAAAACTGCAGCTGATCGATCAGCAGCCGCTGGGAGCAGGCATGCTGCAGCAGTTCAATCTGTTGCGGGTTGAAATTGGAAACGCCAAAGTGCCTTACCTTGCCGGCTTTTTGCAGCTCATCAAAAGTTTCAGCAACTTCTTCAGGATCCATCAATGGGTCAGGACGATGAATCAAGAAAGAATCCAGATAGTCAATGCCCATTCGTTTTAAGATGCCATCCACGGCAGCCAGCAGATGCTTTTTAGAAGAATCATAGCGTGTAATGCGGCCCGTTTCATCAGCAAACAGCCCTCCCTTGGATTGAATATAAAAATCATCCCGGTGCAGTCCGCTTTGTTTGAGTGCCTGACCAAAATGAATTTCGGATGAGCCGCGACCAAGTTTGGGATCACGGCCATAGATGTCAGCGGAATCGATAAAGTTGATGCCAGCTTCATGAGCGGCCTGAAGCGTCTTAACAGCCTCAGCAACGGGCAGTGTCCCCATCCGCATGATCCCTAAGGCAACGTTTGAGACTTCCCAATTTGTTGCGCCAATTTTAATCGTCTGCATAATTTAACGCCTTCTTTATTGTTGATATGATCAGTATAAACCAAAACAAAAAAATCTCCTAAAACTCATGCCGGTTCTAGGAGAATGCAGTTAATGCGACCGATTAGGCAGATCATAGGTAAAGCCCTCGCCTTCCACGCTGGCGATGTCAAACGTAGTAATAAAGGCATGCGGATCGATATCATTGATTAAGCGCTTCAAGGTCACGACTTCTTCAGAGGCCACTACGCAATAGACGGCTTGGCCTGGCTGATGCGAATAGGCACCTTCGCTTTTCAGCAGCGTGACGCCCCGTTCCAGCTGCCACATGATCTGATTGCTGATTTCCTCGGTTTGGGTCGAGATAATGATGAAACCTTGTGCAGGATAGGAACCAGCCTGCGTAAAATTGACCACCTTGGAAAAGACATAGGATGCTAACAGCGTGTACATCATTTTACGGATATCGATATAGGAAAGCGATGCCGTTAAAACGATCGCGTCACAGATTAAAAGCGAACGCCCCATGGGAACGCCGCGATGCCTTTCAAACATCCGTGCGACGACATCTGACCCACCCGTTGTACCATCAAAACGGTAGACGATTCCTGAGCCAAAGCCGCCGATCAGACCAGCTAAGACCCCAGAAATAAACAGGTCATGCTGAATACCCAGGGTGAATGGGACGCGCTGCCAAATCCAGATCCATACTGATAGCCAAATGGTGCCATAGACGGTATAGATCAAAGCGCGCCGTCCCAATAGCCGATAGCCGATGACGATCAGTGGAATATTGATGCAAAAAGTCGAAATGGAAGGATCAACATGAAATAGATGATAGATGATCAAAGAGATCCCGGTAACCCCGCCTTCCGCTAATCGATTGGCAATATTGATCTTAACGAATCCCAGTGCATAAATGCCGCAGCCAATCGTGATCATCAACAGATCCAGCAGTCTTACTTTGTTGGTCGATGCCTGCTTGAGCATTGCATCACCCGCCTTTCTTAAGTCATGTTCGATCAATTCAGCTTCCCATGCCAGGTAGCTGATTAAATAACTAAATTCTAGATGCAAACCGGTTGTTTAGTCAAATTACGCCGTTTAACGATATAATAGAAGTTAATTAAATTGGGAGGCAGTGGGATGCAGAAAAAGAAATGGAGCCTGCTTTTAGGAATCATACTGGGAATGATGATGCTGACGATTCCAGCACGTGCGGCTACGAATTCAGCAACGTTTATTTTTCATGATCGAACCGGCAGTCAGCGTGACGAGACGCCATTAGTTACCGCCGCGCAAAAAGACGGCGTGAAGCTAAGCATTTTGCATGCCCAGGTCAGTGCTCAAGGAAAGGTCAGGCTAAGCGGACAATTGACAAAAGAAATGGCGCCCGTAATCGAAGTCGAGTTTGCCAAGCATGAAGGCAGCTATTCTAAAACTGCGCAATGGTCATATCAAGTTATCAAACAAGCACGGGCAAAGTGGCATTTTAAGACCATGAATCTGGTGGGAATTGGTACTGGTAATATGGGTCTGCTGAACTGCCTGACGAGATATGCCGATACTGGTCAGCTGCCAACCCTTGCCAAACAGGTTGCCATTGCTGGTCCATTTAACGGCACGCATATTCAGCCAAACGCCGATTCAAAGCTGATGAAAAACGGCCGCCCCTATCATATCAACATGCTTTATCATGAGCTGCTTGGCTTAAAAAAGACCTACCCCAAGTCAAGCGCCGTCTTAAACATCTACGGCAATCGAGCTAATCATTCAGATGGAACAATTGCCAATAGCTCATCACGCGCGCTGAAATATTTGGTAACGCCACGAGCCAAGAGTTATCAAGAACAAGCAGTCAAGGGCACGCGTGCAGGTCATGATCAGCTGACGCGCAACCCGCAAGTACAGACTGCCGTAATTAAGTTTTTATGGAAATAATTAAAACGCTGAATTACCCGTCTCAAGGATGATTCAGCGCTTTTTTTTGATGATCACGGCCGCGCTTGATCAATAGCCCGTGTGAATTCTAAAACGGTACCGGATTGATGCTTTGTAACTTTTGGCGATTGCTTGAACTGCATTTTTTGCATAATAGTCCAACTTGAGAAGTTTTTAGCTGCCATTAACCCCAAACGTTGATATAGTGTTATATAGTTTTCCACAATGTGCAAAACTGTATAGTTGCTTAATTTAATGGCCTAGAATGATATATAAGTTTTCTCACCGTTGCACTTTTCGTTGCACAAAAAAACGGCCGTCATAATGACGACCGCTTTATTTTTTACGTGGATCTTTAATGCCAGTTGCAGCTTCCATTCCCGCAGTTGTTACTACCAAAGTATGACCGAATTTTCGATAAGAACCCTCAGGCCATTTTTGTTTGCTTTGCCGTAAGCTCGTTTTAACGTAGCTTTCATTAAGCCCCCAAATTTTCGCAGCTTCAACCGCCGTCATTAAATCGTCATCGTTTAAATTAACATTCATAATCTCACCTTATTTAAGCAAACCCCAGATCGAAAGCACAATAGCAATTATTGATAAGGCCAAGCCTATTGCTCTTTTTGTTGAATTATTCATTTTTGCCCCTCCGTATGTTATGATATACGGAAATAAGGGTTTGAGCTTTAGCTCTCACCCTATCTCCGCTTAGCGCTTAAAGAAAGTACCATACAGGCTGACTAGGAAACTCGCAACTCCAAGCCAAAACGTAACGTCTGATTGGATATCTTCCTTTGAGCGCTTTTTTGCGTGCTTTGGTTGATACTTTTTCAAGTTATCACCTCCCTAGCACATTATTATAATAACACTATATAGTGTTAAAGTCAACCCTTTTTAGGGTTTTCAGCAAAAAGAAAAAGCCCTAGCCGTAGCTAGGACTAAAAACTATGATTTTTTCGTTGCGCCTAATGACAGAATAGTTTGTTCGGTAAATAAGCCCACCGCGAACATCATCTTGACAAAATCAACTTCGCCGACATCGCTACCCGTTGACGTGATACGGCACTTGCTCCAGTCGTACTGGTCAACGTCTGCATATGGTTCATGAACAACGCAGGACTTCCAGAGTTCGAATTGCGCCGGTGTTGCCTTTTGCATTGCACTTACTTTCAGAAAGCCATTGATGAACGATTGCACGTTGCACCAACACTGATCATGCACGAACGCTTGTAAGGTTACGCTACCATAGCCATCAGCACCGGTTGCATACAACGGGACCCAGCTTGCCATCGTCCGCATTTCGACCCAACAACCGTTGTCGAACCGACCAACAATGTTTTTTAAATCGTTCAGATCAACAAAAACAGACGTTGCAGCACGTTTTACTGGCGCAGCACTCGGCGCTTTAAGACTGTTGATGAAGTCTTGCTCTGTTCCGCTATTGCCTAAATCAAGCCATGTTTGGTAGGCACTCTTGCCATCGTTCCCGTTGCTACCAGGATCGCCTTTTTCGCCCTGAGTACCTTTCAAGCTGTTCAGAAAGTCTTGTTGAGTGCCTTTGTTTCCGGCGTCAAGCCAAATTTGATAAGCGCTTTTTCCATCGTTACCTTTTTCGCCTTTTTCAGCAGTGCCACCGCTACCCACATTTTTCAGCTTAGACTCGATTTCAGCCTTGATTTCGCTAACCGTTAATGTTGGCAGCACTTCACCAACCATCGCCGTTACATTGGCTTGCAGACCAAGATAGCCTTTATCCTTGTTAGGATAGATTCGCGTTTTATCGCCATTCGTAACCCAAAGTTCAGCGGTATACATATCAGACGGCAATCCCTTAAGTTCCTGACTGCTGAATGACGGTCCTGTTAATGCTATATCCTTGATATAACCACTCTGATTGCCCAATTTAAGCGTGTAAGTCATGCTGTCGGTAAATTCTAGCCGTTCATCATTAACAAGCGCTATGACGTTAATAGTGCGGTCTGTGTCATCGACTTTGATCACACGTGGATAAAAGATTAATTGTTCCATTATATATGCTCCCTTTTGGTACTAAAAAAAGACCTAGCTGTTAAGCTAGGTCTAATCGTTATTTGAAAGTGCCGTAAGGCTCGCCGGTGTTAGCGTTTCGGCATACCAGATAGCCGTATTGACCGTTGCCACGTGGTTGACGCAGCCAAACGAACCCGTTATGACGGCTCCATGCGTCATACTTAATCACGCTACCAGAAGGCAATACAGCGATTGACGTTGCGGTTACTTTAGCACCCCACCGCAGATGAAGTGCCGTTGTACTCGTGAACGTACCGCTTTCAGCGTGCCACTCATCGCCCAGTGCGTCCTTCCAGACCGTTTCAGTGGGCTTGTTAGCCGGTTGTGCAGGCTGTTCCGGTTGCTTAACTTCGCTTGGGTTAAACAGCGCCAAAGCGTTGTCAGTCAGCGTGATAGACCCGTCAACCTTGTAGCCTAACAGGTTATCAGTATACTGCCATGCGTCAACATAGTTAGCACTTGGGAAGTAGTTAAAGTTAGGCTCTTTGCCATCTGCCTTGCCGTTTGCCAGTACGTATGCAGCAAGCCAAAAGAAATCGCAGTGTGGGTGGATTGCTTCCAGATCAAACTTAGGCAGCAGATACTTGTAGGTATAAAAACCAGTGTGATAACCAGCGTTGCGCAACGTGTCCAAGAACACGATAACGCTTGACGTTGGCATGTTGTTGATTTCGGCGTCAAGGACTAACAGCGTGCCAGGCTTGACGTTTGCCTTTGCCTTAGCGTTGGCAATGAAAAACTCAGCTTCCGCCTTTGCTCCGGCGTCATTCGTGAACCGTCCGAAATGGTAGAAAGCAAAGCCGTTAACACCACCCGCAGCAGCATTATTTACTTCGCTTTGAATGACAGGGTTGATATAGTTGGTGTTTTCAGAAACCTTAACGATTGCCTTAGTAGCGCCAATTGCGCGGTAATCGTTAGCGGTCAGGTTAGCTTGATAACTAGCCAGATCAATCATGATTTCGCGTGCCATTTTTGACCTCCTCGTTTTTGCCTTCGTGAACATACTCATCGCTTAACTTGTAGATATACTGCTTGACAAAATCCGGAACGGGTACGCCCATTTGCCCCAGATTTTCAATGATTGAAACAGCATAGAAAAGCACATAAAAGATAATTATCGTGTCGCCGGCACTCCGAAAGCCGTTGATGTCTAACATAGGGTAAAGCGTGATAATGATCAGCAACAATACTCCGTGCCGAATCAAGCCATCAGTGCCTTTGCGACTGCTTGTTTTCTTGGTAACCAAAGACTTTAAAAAGCCCGTGATAATGTCAGCAACGACAATCCAGACAAAAAGCCACACGATTTTGTTATCGACTAACATATGCAAGTGCTCCATATATTGCATATGGTATGGTACGCCTGGACCGTCAGCAAGATACTTAATAACGTCCAATTTCCCAACTCCTAACTGCCGCCTTGCTATGCAATACTGTTATCTTTCGTAGGCGACAAAATAAAAAGATTACGCAGCTACGTAATCTTGTCCGGTGATTTCCTTAAATTGTTCGGCGGTCAGCCAGCCGACATAAACCGCGTCCTTGCATTGTTGTACCGTGAACAGACCCATTGGGTAATACATTTTGAAAATAGAATACATAGTTTTTACCTCTCTTTAGTTAGTTGCCTTTGCGTTTGCCAGTAGTGCGCTGGTCAGACTAGCGATTTGCGTACCCTGCTGCTTAACAGTCATTTGCGTTTGCAGCAGTTGAGCAGTAAGCATGCTGATAGTTTTATCATCAGAGTTTGCTTCTTCCTTAGTTTCTTCGTGTGGGACTTCCGGCAAACTCTTTCGCCAAGTTTCTTCGTCTACACCGGTCCAAGCCGAACCGTTCCAGGTTGGGTTAAGCAACGGCTTTCCTTCGTTGTCAAATGGTGCGACAGTCGTTGCATTTGCAGGAACTTGTGCATCATCATCAATGATGTCAAAGTAGCTAAATGCGTTCTTGTTAGCTGGCTCGAAAAAATAAATCTTTTTTGACATTAATATCACCTCCGATTATTGGAACAGTAGAAACATGCCAACGAATCCAATCCCGACATGCTCGCCGATTGCAGTACCACGTGTAGCAACTGACAATTGGCCGTTGGTATCTAACGTCCAGTTAACGATTGCTCCATTATCTTGAGTTTCCTGTTCTGGAATAGTTTTGATTTTCGTAGCACCGTTAAGAAACGACTTGGGAATTGCAACGTTCTTGTATGATTTCCATGCTTCATTTCCTGTGAAATCGTTAATCCACAAGTTGATGAACAGCAGCGAAACGTTGTCAAAATCTAAACGCCAACCAAAGTTAACATCTTTCTGGTTCGTCCCGTTGACATTAGTCATATCAGCACCATCAAGATATGTTGCTTTGAACGTATTTTTGAGCGTTTCAAAGTTGGCTTGGATAGCTTCAGGCCCTTTATCCATGCCACTAAAAATCTTAGTAAGGTCCATTTTTTCACCTCTTAATTCTTAAAATAAATAGCTTTGACGCCGTTAAATACGCCAAAGCTACCATCATCTAATTTTTGCATTAGTTGGTTGTCGGGAAAGTTGTCAAACGATGAAAGAATTTCAAGTGTGCTAATGCCGTTGGCGACACTAACCACTTCAACTGACAACGTTTGACGATTCCCACCACCGAAAAAACCGCTAGGCTCAGTCCCAATTGGAACGCTACCTAATGGATATTCAAGATAGGTTACAGTATAGGTTGTTCCTACTGTTAAAGTCGTGGGAACACGAATACGAATGCCACGCGTGTTGACGGCCAGCCATGAGCCCGCTCCATCTCGAATGCCGTTCCAGGCATAGACATGAAACCAATAGTTGGTTCGCGGTTTAAGGCCAGTTACCGTGTACGACTTGGCACTCGTTGTTGCAATTAAAGTAGTAGCGCCGTTCTTAGCGCTGCTATCTTCAATCCGAAACTGCATAAGATCACCCGCTTAAGTCCAACTCAGCTTGACAGAGTTAGTCGTTACATCACTTGCAGTAAGGTTAGATACGTTGACCAGTGCTTCATAGACCGTGATCGTTACCACGTTTGACGTCTTAGTGCCAATAGTTGCCTTAATCGTAGTTGTACCAGGCGCAATTGCCTTGATATTGCCAGACTGATCAACCGTTGCAACCGTTGGCGTGGTACTGGTCAGCGTGTAGTTCCCGTCCGTTTCATTAGCTGGCGTTACCGTTACGCTGGCCTTAGCCGTGCCACCAACTTCAAGCGCAGTCTTATCAATCGCAATCGTGATAGATTGTACTGGAATTTCGCTCGTAGTTACCGTTACGATGTTTGACTTGGCACTTTCACGCAAGCCGTTGTAACTACTTACAGCAAAACGATAGGTCGTTTTCGCTTGCAGACCCGTAACCGTGTAGGTTTTCTGGTCGGTAACTTCCGCAATCTTAGTAAGTTCCCCACTAGCGCCTACACCTTGATAGATGTAATACTTCAACTTAACTATACCCCCTTAGTTTAGTTGCGCCATTCTAGCCGTTGCGTGTGCTCATCAATATAGATAGCCCGCAGATCACTAGGACTTGTAGGCTTGCTGAAATAGCCCGAACCGCCTGCAAGGGCGCTCTTGCCTTTTCCTTCTCCAGTCAGTGCCAGTTGTGCGTTAACATTACCCAGACTGACTTTGATTGTCTTGTAGCCATCGCGAACATACCATGCACCAGCGCTTGATTCAAAGTTCGGCGCGTCATCAAGATAAAAGTTTCTTGGTAACCGAACCTTAATCGTGTTAGCGTCTGGATACGTAGCCATGCAAGGGACTAGCTTTGTGTTAGTCTGACCAAACCCGCTTGGGCCACTCCCTAGCCCGTTAGGTTCAGTGCCGATTGCATATTCGTAATACATGACTTTTGGAACTGGATAATCAGCTTGATTGTGTACGATTGTAATTTCGTAACCGTACAGCAAGTCTTCCAGACTATCAGCCGTAACCATGCTTGCGTTACGCTCAGCAACCATGCCGTTAGCTAACTCAATGACGTTAGTGCCATCTGGGGTTTCGTCTTTGTGCTTGACGCGAATCTGCCAAACAGCGCCATGCCCGTCATCGTAGTTGTCCCAGCCTTTCGTGATTGCAAGGTCGTTCGCAGCTAACGCAGCATAGCTTTGCATGGTCGGAACATCGCTGAATTGCCATGCTCGGTCGTGGAACTGAGCTTGTTTCAGCGTTTCTTGGATTTGTTGCGTCATGAGCAGCAGTGAGTTATACCGTGCGAACAAACCGTTCTTAGGGTCGTTCACTTCGGCCATTGCGTCGCTTAATGACTGCTTGTACTTGGTCAGCCAATCATTAAATTCCTTGCTGTACGTTTCACCGGCCTGATCAAGCTTGCCCTTAATCGTGTTCCCTTCATCGGTTACTTGTTTAAGGATTTGCTCAAACTCTTCGATATAATCTCGGCCAGCGTTGCCAACGTGGGCGAAAAACTGGTCGTCGATAACATCAAAGTCCATGTCAACGGTTGATACCGTCTGACCATCTCGGCCGATGAAACGAACAAAGAACTGTTGCCAGTGTCCAGGCACGTTAAAAGTGCGCTCATCAAAGTGCAGCGTTACCCGCCCTAATGCGATTTGATCATTGCGATCGTTAGCTTCTACGGGATAGATATGCTTATGCACGTGTCCTTGATTATCAACACCGCCGTATTCGTATTGCCAACCCCGCATATCAACGGGAAGGCTATTGCTAGTGATATAGACTGGCAAATAGTCGTCTGTGTCGCCTACACGGCCTTTGAAATAACCGCTAATATCAAGGATTTGGTCTTGATAACGGGTTAGATCAAGCGTTAGCCGTGCTTTTTCTCGCAATGCCATTCATTCACCTTCTTTCATCGTTCATTCAAAGTGTCTTCGTCAAGGCCATAGCTATCCAGAAAGCCATCGACTTTGTCTTGCTTTGCAGCTAACAGCTCAAAGCCCTTTGCGATAGCTTCCCGAACGTCTTTGCCATACTGAGCCTTGCGAATCGTTTCAGCAATACTTTTCATGTCATCAGTGGTTGCCATTAGCTTGCCCCTTTCAGCTTATCAACTTCGGCTTTTAACTTATCAAAATCAGCTTGCGATACATAGCCCGCCGGTATCTTATCGTTAATGATTGATTGCAATTGCTGCATATCAAATTTAAGTTGCGTTACGTCCTGGCTACTTGTTACGTTTTGGATAATCGTAGTTGAACTTGACGTGTCCGCCTGACCGCTCGCTTGAATTTCAGCTACACGGCTAACGATAACTTTAACCCGTTCCAAGTCTTGCGCTTGACGGCTCGTTTCCAACTGATAGTCGGTCAGCCCTAACGACTTATCGCCGATAGTCAGCGTTGACTTGTGCGGTTGTAGTAGATCAACTTCTTTTTGCACCACTCGCAGCAATTGCGATTGTGCTACATACGGGTTGATGAACATATACCGGTCGGCAACTTTAAAATGATCAAAGTTAGGCAAGTTCAGTTCAACCGCGCTGACTTCCCAACTTTCTGGCACTCGTTGTGCGTCAATCCATGCTTTCGCCTGGTTCATCAAGTCGTTAGCGTCGGTTACTTCGTTAAACTCGATTGTACCGTTGATAATGCCGAACTCTTTTTGTAGCTCTGGTATATCGATATAATCTCGCCCTTCGTTGACGCTAGTAATCGTCAGTTTTGGCCTAGCAGCGTTTGAGTTGCTGACCTCTTCTTTCTTACTTTCGTCTTCGGACTGCGAACCATCACCGCCGTTTTTGATCAGTGCTTGTGGGTCTAACCACGTGCCATCGTTCGTGAACGACTTCTTCACGGCATCGTAGAAATCAGCTTTGGTTACCCCGACGTGCAAGTGGTCGGTGTTTCGCCAACCGATAATATCGCCGGTTTTGACCTTATCGCCAATATTGACGCGAATCTGACTAGCGCTGCTAAACGCTTCTTGATAGACGATATTAAAACCGTCCGTACTGTGCGTTACAACGTAGTTGCCAAGCCCGCCCATGTAGCCCTTGAAAACAACCGTGCCACCATGAATGGCGTGAACTTCACTTCCTGGGTGGTCAACCGAACCAAAGTCCAAACCGTCATGAAAGCTGTTAGTGCGATAACCGCCATCATAGCCGAATCGTTGCGCTTGACTAAAACTACCTTCGCCGACACTAGGGAACGGCCAGCCCCAACCGTTTGTGAGTGTTTCGGTCGTGGTGTCAGTAACTGGACCATTAACCCGCCGTGTACCAGTTGGACTCCAACCGCCGGCGTGTGAAATATCAGCCAACCAGTTAGAATCGTTGAACAACGCCAAAAGTTGGTGAAAACCCTTATGAATATCTTCGTAGCCTTGTACCTTCCAGGTGTCAAACGTTGGTTGAATGTACTGTAACAGCCCCGTTGACGGGTGGCCTGCCCGTGCGTTGCTGTCCCAGTTGTTCGTTACCGTTTCGCTACCACCGGATTCCTGGTTGATACGCCTTAAGACAGCGTTCAACCCGTTTTGGTCAAGGTTAACGTTCATCATCTTGGCAGCATGCTTAATGGCTTCCGTCCAATCACCATTAATGGCAGTCGTAGCCCCACCACCAGTTGTTACGGTTGAGTTTTCACCACTAACATCAACGGTTTGCGAATCAAGCTGCTTGCCTAACGGAATCACACGGGTAATGACCTTTGTAGGGTCAATCGTAAGACTAGCCGATTGCATGTTGACTGCTAACTGAATCGGCGTGTCGTTTTTATGATCGTTGCCAATATCAGTTACATAGTCAAGCATATTCGGGCCGTCCTGCTTGTACTCAGTAACCAGATACCCGCCCAGCTCGTTAATCAGCTTATCTTTGATTGCGTCCCGTGTTTTCGGGTAGTCAATTTGCCGATAAGCATCATCTTTGTTGTTAGTAACGTTACAGTTACGCAGCTTGAATTGCTTATACTGTGGCACTTGGCTGTTGTGAACATCAAGCAGCGATTGTAGAAACTCTTTCGGGGTTAGTCCAACCGCTTCATAAAACCGCTGAATGCTATCTAGCAAATATGCTTCAATATCCTCGAACGTGTACGTTCTAATGAACCGCCCGCTTGATTGCATTTCTTTCTTCGGCTTAATTGCCCGGCCACGAAACAGCAGTTTATCGTCATCGTAGACTTCAACGTGCGTGTGCATCGGTCGAACGTTGTCAAACAACAAGTTATCGCGGTTAACTGTTAACTCCAGATCATCAATATCGGTTTCTTTGATCGTCAACTTGCCTTCGCTGACCGTGCGATTCACTCGCTGATCAAGCACGATAAAGCCGTTTTTGTCGGTTGGTTCGTTGTATCCGATAATGCGATACATTAAACCATCTCCTCACGTTTAAAGACAAACTCAATCGTGCCATTGCCAGACAAATTAATTTTGTTATCGCCAATATCAAGCACTACTTGCGTTTGCTTGTAGTTGCCATCGTTAAGCGACACTTCGCCGAAACTGCCTTTTGCCTTGACGTTGCCAGTTACTATAAAAGACGACAAGACCGGCCGTGAACCAATATTCTTTACATTGACGTCCTGACTGCCATTAACGCCGAACTTGACTTGCTGCCATATCCAGTGTGGGAAGAAAACATCGTCCCAATAGTCAGCGCCTTCGTTGTGGTTCGTGTAAGCGTAAGGATAAGCAGTGAACACGATTGACGCTTCAAGCGTTTCGTTGTCGCTGCTATCGTCAACTTCAACACTCTTACACTTGGCCCACCAGTAGTACACCGGTTCGTGAGTATCAACCAGCTTGCCCCAGTTGTGTGGCATTAGTTGCCGTTTAAGCTCTTGCTCAAAGCCTTTGCGGTTGTGATACTCTTCGCCGACGTATAACAGCTTGTAGGTGATTTCTCGATTGTTAAAAAACCGCTCGTTATCAATCATCGAAAAATCGTAACTGCCTTGACGATACGGAACACTTTCGGTGATTTCTTGCTCTTCCGGTGTCGGTGCCGTTCGCTCAGTTAACCACCAACCGGATTTAATGCTGTCAAAATCAGCGAAAGCAAAGCCTTCAACGTTTGGTAACGTATCAACGTCAACTTCGGTTGGCGGTAAATCTCGAAATATGAATTCCATTAGCTCCACCTATCCTTTAATGCTGTCCGTTGGCCTAAACGTTGATCATAACTGCCAGCCGTTGCACCAACAAGCACGCCAGAATCAAGAATCATCGTTGTATCTTTGCCTGCAATTTGACGCAGCAATGCGTTGTTCTGCATTTGCAAAGTGCTGTCTTGCATGGTCAACGAACCGGCGAACCGTGATTGTACATCGCTTGCCATGCCGTTCAAGCGGTTAGCAAAACCAGATACATCAGGTTGCATTGCGTCGGCGATTTGCTTGTTCATAGCAAGCACGGACTTTTGAACATCGCTAAAGCCGTCAACTAACCCGTTGCCCAGACCGTTCATGATTGCATGACCGGCAGGAATCAGCAGACGCCGGTCAACACTGATAGGCCCTTTGTGTGCTTTAATCCACTTGCCAATGCCACCGACAAATGACTTAACACTTTCCCAAGCACGCTTAAGCCCGCCAAGCAGACTGTTCATGATTGCTTCACCTTCGGCGCTAAGGCTAAAGTGCATAACACCTTTGATAAAGCCAACACCGGCGCTAAAGATACCCTTAAGCGCTCCCCAACCGGCTTGTGCCACTCCAGAAAGTGCAGTCCAGATACCGCTGAATATTGCTTTGACACCATTCCATGCTTGCGTCCAGTTACCGGTGATAATGCCCATAAAGACATCGAACACGCCTTTAAGCACTTGCCAACCACCTTGGAACACGGCAACAACGCCGTCCCAGATTGACTGGGCAATTTGAATCAGCCCGGAAAGTGAACCGGCAAAACCAGATACAATTGCGCCGATAAGATACATGATCGCTGATAATGCAGCTTGGATAATACCGATAGCAGCTTGAATTAATGGCATAAGCGTTGTAATGATTGTCATGATTCCAGTAATTAAACCGGCAACCGCATAGACAACTGCAACAATTGCGCCAACAAGCACTATGCCAATGACTTCTGCAATCATTTTGATAGTCGGCATGAAAGCTTGGAATGCTTGTACCAAAGCACTAAATACTGGTTGAAGCATTTGCCAAGCAGTTTGGACCGCTTGCACCAAGCCGTTCCAAGCGTCAACAATCATATCAATTGCCGGTTTGATAATTGGATAGAAAGCGTTCCATGCAGCAGTTGCAACATCGCAGAACGATTTCCACGCCTTTTTGCCCGCCTCTGTTTGAGTGAAAAAGTAAGCAAGCGCAGCAATTAATGCAGTGATACCCGCAATGATCAAAATAACCGGATTGAGTGAAAACACCGCATTAAATGCCATTTCAGCAAGTGAAGCGAGTTTCAATGCTATACCAACCGCCGTTACAATACCGATGAAAGTCATCAAAGCTATACCTAAGCCGGTGATTATTTGAATTGCAGGACCACCACTATCAATTGCGTTGACAATTCCAGAAATTGCTTTAGTTCCAACCGCGCTCAATTGCATATATACCGGCAACAATTGATTGGCAATCGTTTCTTTAAGACCGTCCAAGGCTTGCCCCATAGTTTTATAGTGCGTAGCCATTTTTGAGAAAGATTTATTTGTACCAACTTTTTCAATTGCTTTGAAAAAATCTTCCGTTTTGATTTTGCCATCATTAACAGCAGAAACCATTTGCGACGTAGACATGCCCATCGCCTTTGCAACAGCTGAAATACCGGCCGGCGTTTGTTCAAGCATAAGCCTGAAATCTTGCCACTGCACCGTTGGCTTAGCAGCCATTTGTGTTGCTTGTTGCGACAATGTTTTCATCGCTTGTTTTGGATTATCAGAAGCAGCAGCAAGACCACCGAAACCTTTAACAAGTTTCGTTGTGTTTTTGATACCAACCGCAGCTAACTGACTGTACGTTGAAGCCATTTCAGACGATGAATAAATCGTTTGTGCAGCATATTTGGTAAGCTCTGACCTAACCTTGCTGATTTGGCTTTTCGACTTTCCAATATATGACATGTTACTGTCAAATGTTTGCCATGCAGCACTTGATTCTTCAAGGCCAGAAAAGATTTCGCCAACGCTATTTTTGATCATTCCAAGTGCTCCAGTTACAACCGCAGCACCAGCACCAAACATAGCGCCATTCGCAGCAAACTTGCTTGCTGACTGATTACTTTGACTAACAACCTTGCTAAGGCTATCAACAGCCGATTCCATTGTTTTGGTGAAATTTTGATCGACAGCGGAAAGAATCGCCTCGATGCTCATTTCTTGCGCCATTCTAACCGCCACCTTTCCATGCTTTCATATCAATCAGACCGCGCTTTTTAAGCTCTTGAAATTCCTTGTAGCGCCTTTGGAACAGTTTCGTGGTGTTTTCCTTGTCATTGTCGTTAGAACGTCCATACTGGGCGTTAATCGCCGATAATGACTTGGTTATACCGACATCTTTAAGGAACTTTTGAACAGACGCATACTTCCACTTTGGATTTTTACCGCCGGTAGTTGCCTGAACAGCATAGTTGTACCACGCTTGATATGCCTGGTCTTCACGTTTGCGAATCGCTCGCAGTTCGTATGCTTCAAGCCGTAGTTGATACTCAGCTAACGTGATACGCTCTGCCTGTTTTAAATCGGTAAAGCCTAGATATGCCAGGCAGTTAACCAGAATCATGCGATATGTTTCTTCGCTTGTCTGGTCGTTCTCTTCTTGACTATCTAGGCTTTCAGATTTTTTGTTGCAGTGCGTGCAGCATTGCTCGACTTAAGCTCGTGTTGAACATCATCAAACAGCTTGTCGATATCAGTATTCGTGTCATCAAGGAAAGCATCAATATCGTTCAAAGACGGGCGCTCTTGGTTGTCCCACGCAGCACAATAAAGCAAGTCAGCCAGAACAGCGACATCATAGCTTTGCAGTGCAGGGACAACTTTAGTTAGCGCCATGCCGAAATTCTGCTCAATACCTTTAACATTCAGCGTCAAACCGGCTTTTTGGTCAAGCTCACGAATAAAGCGAACGCCAAAATTAAGGTTGACGTCCTTACCGTTAACTTTGATTTGCATTTAAAGCCCTCCTAGTCGTTCCCGACGCCTTGACCGGCGTCTGTTTCCTTGTTCCAAGCCTTACCAGCTCCATCAGTACCATCGTTCTTTGGTGAGCCTTCGATTGCACCAACGCCGCGGAAAATGTAAGCTAATTCGGCTTCTTGTTCTTCGCTCAGCGTTACCCAACCACGAACTGGACCATAGTCAACCGTAACAGTCGTTTCACGGCTCGAAACATCGTCCGGATCGTTGTCGTTGCTATCTTCGGTAACCTTACCGCGCAGATACAGTGCGTAATATTGGCCTTCCGAATTCTTACGTTGCCGGTTAACTGCCCAAAATTCCATTTCTTCGTTGTCAAAAATGGAATCAAGCAACTGGTCAGCGATTTTGGACCAGTTGTTCACGAATTCGAACTTGAAATCGGTTTCCAAACTCGAAGTCGTAGTTACTGTGCCAGACTTAGTTTTCTTTTTGTCGGAATCACGCTGTGGGTCGATGTTCAAGCTCGTTTGATATGGGATAAGCTGACCGGCTACTTTAGCAGCCTCCGCCAATTTACGGGCGTAGACAACGACATTAACACCCTGGATTTTCTCTAAATCAGTATTTGCCATTCTCTCACTCCTAACTCAATTCGAATACAAGCGACACAATGCCATGCATTAACACGGTATCCTGCACGCTCGTATCAGTGATTATTTGATTACTGTTAAGCGACGGCCGACCAACGAACCGGAAATTTTCGGAAAGTAAAACGCCCTGTCCGATTTTAGACAAGGCGTTCATCGTTTTTGCCACGTTGTAGCGATTTTCTCCAATATCCCATACGTTAAGTGTGATATCGATTCTAGCTCCGTAGGCGTCCTTATACGTGCTAATGGTGGAATTTACATCGCCAACATTAACGAACGGGTATGGCGCATTCTCGCTCTCTAACGGCAAATGATCATACACGGTATAGCCTAGCTCTTGCGCTTTGGCAAACACCGTGTCGAATAGTTCCTGTTCAGGTATCATGGCCGTTGCTCCTTTCTTATTTCATCATCTTTTTAAGATCGTTAACAAACTGAATACTTTGATATGCAAATGCCGGCTTAAGTGTAGGCCGTGCCGACATAAACCGAGTACCGTACTCCAGATAAGGGAAATACTCAGTGTGTGGCGCAACGGCTACTGTCATGCCAGCGTTTGAAAACGTGGTAGACAGTGAACGCCTGGTAGCACCAGTTGAATAGCCCGCTGTATAAGCAGCAGCCATGTTCTGTGCCGTTTTTGTCTTAAGCAGTGCACCATGTTTGGCGACAATCGTTTTCGTTTGCGTTGCCATCATCATAGGTCGCTTGGCAATTGCTCGTTGCAACTCTCTAGCGCCCTTAAGCTGAAACGTTACTTTAGCCATTGCTTTCACCCACAATCAAAGTGATCAGCTTTAACGGTTTTCGCATTGTCTGCAATACATACTTTTGCTTGTTATCGTCAATGGTCAGGTAGGACCACTTAGGCGGTGCAGCATAAAGCCGTATCACTAGACTGTTCTGTTTATAGTCGCCGAACAATTGCACCGACTTAACCGTGCCGACATCGGTAACATTGCCATGCAACGTTGAAACTAGCTTTTCACCGCCTACATAGCCGTGTGCTTTCGGGTCGTAGTGCCGTTCCGACTTATCATAGAACTTGATAATATGATCAAAGCGCATTTAAACGCCCCGCTTTCGGTACGGGTCAACCGTAGTTAGTACGCCATGACTATGACGTTTGCGCCAATCGTCAATATCAGCCTGAAAATCGTCAAAATCGTTACTGTTAAACGTAATGCTTTCGCCTTCTTGAGTGTATGAAGTCATACCCTCGTTTTTTAGGCGATTATAGCGCCGTACAGCAACTTCAATCGGGATAAAGGCTAATTCGTTAGGCACTTGCTCGCCAACGCCTAATGCTAACTTAAACCGTAGTTGTAAGTCCGTGTTTTTTAGAATCAGCGCCAAAACAGAATCTTGGCTTGTGTCATCAGTCGCAAGCCCTAGCAGTGTTTTAAAATCGTCAAGACTTGCCATGATAGATCACCCTTTACTTGCCAACGCCCGTTGCGTCTTGAACCGTTGCGACAACTACCTTCGTATCGTCATACAGATAAGCAGCGAAATGCTCATCACCCGTCATGATCGTAGACTTAGTTACGATATCGCGTTGCGTTTCAACAGCAACATCGCGCTTCTTAACCAATTTCAGTGCAGGAGTCGTTGCATTTGCCTTAACCAGAATCATATCAGTGTCGGCAAGCTTCTTGCTCCGTACAAGCTGAACACCCAGAACATCATAGTACGTCCCGTTGATTACTTGGTTTGCGCCGGCTTCACTACCCATCTTCTTGTTAATTGCGTCCATACGCAACTTAGATGCAGTCTTAGGGCTCATGATAGCAACGACAACAGAATCATCTTCATCGTTAAACATATCAGTGGCCGCTTGCAGGCCTTCAGTCGTTGGTGCAATGGTAATCTTTTGTGTACCGCCCTTAGCAGCAGTCAGCATTTGAGTATCAACATAATCTGCAATGCTCATGCCAAGTTGACGGTTGGCTTCGCCCATTACATCGCCGTAACCAGAAAGGATAGCTTCATCAGTAATTCGAATACCCTTCGCAGCTTTTTGCACCTTGACGCTGGCCGTCTTAGTGCCCAGCTTGTCCAGTGGGATTGGCTGACCTTCGGCAATGTTCTTAGCGTCGCCAATGTACGTAAATTTCGGGAACTTAAGCGTGTCGCCTGGGTTTCCTACCAAAGTAGAATCAACTTGTGCAAGTGGGGTAAACCGCATTGCATGTTCCATCGTGTACTGAACAATCGGTGCGTTGACTTCAGGATTTACCAAGTCCGCAATCATCGTCATGTTATCTGCCATAGTTAGTTACCTCCTAAAATGCGTGCATATTCAGCAGGGTTTTCACGTTGAAATTTAACTCGTTCAGCCGTGCTCATTTTTAAAAGCTCTTGGGCTGATACCGGCTTGATTTCCTTCCCGCCAACTTTAGGCGTCTTCCCCGCTAGTAGCTTGTTTCGTTCATCTTCTCGAATCGCCTCAATCGCAGTCAGCAGCACGTTAACGTTTGCCTGAGTGCTTTCGGCGGTATCAGTTACAACAAGATCAAGCAGACCGTTATCGGCGTTGTTAAAACCGCCGTCTGCCAACATTTGCTTGGCACTGTCGCGCATTTCATAGCGTGCCAGCTTTGCAGCAGCTTCTTCAGCCCGCTTGTTTGCTTTCTCCAGTTCATAGTTAGCCTTTTGTTCGGCGTTCATACGCGACAACTTCTTGGCCTCGTCTTCCTTGGCCTTAAGCTGTTCCTTTTGGCGCTCCAAACGTTGGCTAACAATTTTGTTTACTTCATCTTGCGTGAACGTCTTGGGCTGATTGTCTTGCGCTTTATCGCTTTCGTTTTTGCTTTCGCTCGTTTGGTCAGGTTCGTTATCTGGTGCACCGTTCGAACCATCGCCCTGTTCAGCGAAAAATTGCAAGTTCATAGGCAACCCATGTTGTTGTTCATCAAAACTCATAAATACACCTCGTTTTAAGCCCGGTCGGCTATATAGTCCGAACTTGTTCTTTTTGGTCTGCAAGTAAGTCAAAAAGACCGAAATTTAAGCATGAAAAAAGAGAACCCTAGCCATGCTTGAGTTCTCTCGATTTTGTTTTTAATTTGGAAAATAAAAAAGCCTAGCACGCAGCTAAACCTTTATATCAGTGGCAACCAGTCTTTAACTTCTTTGAAAATTCGATAAGCCTTTTTCATCATTGAATTTTCAGCTAAATATTGAAGTCCTTCAATGGTGATTTTTAAATTCAACAATGACGAATACGTTTTGCCCATCTTAGTATTATGAAATTGAATACCGCTAATATATCCATGATCAGAAAGCATTTCAAGAGTGTTACCGAACTGTACTTTACTAACGTTGAATGTATCGGCGTTTAATACATTAGGGTCCGGCGTTTGTCCATTCTCATAACAAAATTTTAGATAGCTTAAAATCTTGTAAGCTACCGTAAAGAAATCATTGTTACTCATGCTAGGCACTCCATTCATTAATCAACCGTTACTAAGCTTTCCCTTATTTTTTTTCGCAAACGTTTTTTATCGTTATCAGTTAATTCTTTAGGTACTAGCTCTTCAATATTGTCTATATAATCATACCCATCTTTTAAATTGACATTAGTTTCAAATCTGTCGTCTTTATCGGAAGGCATATATGTCCACTTATCAATAAAATCATTCATTTTAGAATATTCTTCTTGCGAATAATCATCTTGGATAACTTCACTCGAAAAACAAAACTCATAGTCTATTGATGCTATTTTGTATTTAGCCATTCTAAGACACCACCATTCAAAACATTATACTTTGTTCCTTTTTTAATAATATCATACCCGCCAAGAATACCGATAATATCGGCGTTAGTATCCATTAATCTATTAGAAAAAGTAAAATTGTGCATATCTTTGGCAATCTCTTTACAATCGGATAGCCATAACACGTTTGCAATATCACTAATAGCCCATTCGCTGATTATACCGTTCTTGTATTTTTTTAAATCGCCTTTCCATTCAGTTACATATATGCCTCTCCCAGCTGATGAACTATCAGCACCAGAAATGCAAAACGGTTTAGTCTTCAGATCATTTATATATTCACTAGCTTCCTTATCATTAGAATCATTAACACCGCGGTATACTAATTTACCGCTGTATTTTTTAACTGGCTTTGGAATTTCATTATATCCATTTTGCCGCATTAGCCATTTAATAAAATGTGCTTTTTCATCATCATATGGTTTACTTGTATCAACAAAATTCCCTTCGTGCATTAATGTAATAACATCAATCCCAGTTTCTTCTTGATATTGGCTAACCGCATCATCATAACGCTTTTGAATTACATTAACATCTCTTGTAATTCTAGGCTTTTTTATTATTTTATCAGCGATTGCTACACCAACAGCTTTTTCAAGTGCCTTGGAACGCTTACCGCCGACAAGGTTATCATCTTTGCCATCAACCCACGTTTCAGATATGCTGCAACGGCAATTTGGGTGGGTATCATCTGGAATCTTTGGCACTTTAGCGACTTTGTAGACACCTTCGCCGAATCCACTATCACGACTTGCGATTGCTCGACAAGCAGGGCACGCTTTCGGCTCGGCAAGCCATTGAACGTAGTTGTAGCCGTGCTTTTTAATCGATTCAAGCTGCACGTTCGTTTGAATTCTAGCGCTCTCAGTTCGTGCTAGTCGCTCGGTTACATATCTTTGATTGCCAACCGCTGTTTTGACTTGTTCTCGTAGCCGTGTAGCCATTTTACGTGGGTTTTGACCCTGTATCATGCCAACACTTAAAACTTGGTCTAGCTTAGCCTTAAGGGCGTCTTGGTCAGCCCACAAACGTTGGCTAAACGTTGCCCCGTTGGTCTGTGCCATTAAGATTTTAGCAGCGTCCTTGCCAGTCCAAGGCGAACGTTGCGCGCTGTCCATCATGATACCGGCTTGCCTAATAACTTCTTTCTGGTAATCACCGCTTAGCTTGTCCCGTAGACTAGAATCGACTTTGATGTTAGCTCGCAGCATATCAAGACCAACTTCGGACTTAAGGTGTTCAAGCCGGTTGATTCGCATTGTAGCGTTGTAGACCTTCAAACGCTGGTTCACCTGGTCGCTAAAATCAGCATACGTTACCTTTTGACCGTTAGCCCGCATTTTCTCCGCCTCAGCCACGATTGATTTAGCTTTGGTTTCGTACGCCTTGACGTCCATTTGTGTTACTTGGTCTTTGCCTACTCGGTTAAGTTCTTTTTCGATACTATCGCTAATATCATCAATCGCTTGGTTGTAGTAGGTTTCAAGCAACTTGCCAAACTCGGCATCATTTTCAAGCTGTTTGAGTTGCCAGGCCTTTTCTTGCTTGGCTCGCTCTTCCCAGTAGCTACTCGGCATCTACATCATCGCCTTCATCATCGTTGACTTCGCTTTGGCTATCCTTGATGTTAGTCTTTTGCTGATCAGTCATGGACGGCATCGCCTGTAAGTTGTTTCGCACGTCTTCAGCTTGTTCTTCACGCATTCGCTCGATTTCCTTCTTAGGGTCGTCAACAATCGACAACGTGCTTAACTGGGTTTCCTTCGATACGATACCTGACAACGTAGACGCAGTTTGCGCCTCGTTCTCAACATCAAGTGGAATATTACGGGCTGGCACAATTTGCAAGTCTTTCATAACATCAGCACGACTAACCGTGCCAATCGCTTTGCCCAGACCTAACGCAGTGCCTAGCAGTTGGCGCAGACTAATAGCAAACTTACGGTCTTCAAACGCAGCTTGATTCTGCATGCTTAACAGCTTGTAGCGAATCGCAACCCCGCTTGCGTTGCCGCTAAATGCTTCATCGTTAAGGTTGGCGACCATTGCGGTTTGAAAAATATCATCTTTCAAGCGACTAAGCATGTTCTCTTGCATATTGTCGCCATCTGGCTTGGTAATGAAATCGACTTCACCTTGCGCAGCGTCTGCGCTCGGCGAATAAAGCACGTGGTCTTGCTCCAAATTAAGAACTGTTTTGCCGTCTTCATCTGTTGGCAACGGAATGCCCAGAATCTTAAGATAGGCGTTATCAAAGTAAGCAACTTGGTTAGCTTTCTGACTAATAGCACGGTCATACTCTTCGACCAACGTATCAATTTTGCCGATCAATGATAGCCGTTCATCGTTGGCATAAAATTCAGCAGCAGGAACAAATCCAAACACATGGTTGGTTTGTTCTTCTACCTTGCCATCGTTGCCGAAATAAGTAATTTCTTTGTCGGTATAAACTTCACCGCTCAACTGGTTGTTGTATGAAGAATACCGCACGAACGCAACGGGATTCCGTTTAATCGTGGTGTCATAGATCATAAAGCTACTGTCGGGAGCAGCAACCGCAATTTCGGTTTCGCTGTTCTCATTCTGGTAAGCCATCATGTACGACCGACCATAGATAGCAACTTGTTTGGCGACTTCGCTTAGTTTGTCCTGGAACGAGTTGACATTCAGCCAGTCTTGCAAGCGTTCGTTGGCGCTATCATCATCTAACGCAATCTTAGGTGGTTTGCCGATGAAATAACCTACATACGTATCAACAACGTAGTTAGCCCAGTTGCTAATGATACGGTTGTCAGGTCTAAAAGATCGATCATGTGGCTTGCGCAAAATATCGTGGTTACCGCTATACAGATCATAGTAGTGGTTATACTTCGTAGACCGTTGGCGATTATCATTGATGAACTGCATTAAGCTGGTCGTGTCCAGCTTTTCACCGGCAAACAGATATACGCCTTCTTTCGTAACGTAGCAATTTTCGCTAATCGCTTTTTGAATTGCCATTCTCTCACCTCTTTTTCGTAGCTATTAAACGCGTATCGTACGCGTAAAATCAGAAATACCTTGAACGAATCGTACGTGCTTGGTTGTCGCGATGTTGGTTGTATATCGCATAGCGCATTGAATCCATTACGTGGTCGTTCTCTTTGACAGGCTCGCCGGTCTTGTCGTCCCAAACGTACTGATAAATTTCATCTAAGAACTTATCAGCGCCATCTTTGACGACAAAGAACTTACCTTGTTTCATGTACTCGCTGACCTTTTCGATACCCGCCATTTTAGCCTTGTTAGCATTGCGGGCTTGAATACCAGCTTGTTGGAACTCGCTCACGTTGTCAGGCCGTGCCGAATCGCACCAAAAAAGGATATTCCGGCCGTACTTGGCTTGAATATCCTTTGCAATGCTTTTCCAATAATCGATGAATTTAAACTGTTTCGTGTGTTCTTCAATCAGATAGATGTTGCCTTGCCTATCATCGCCAAAGACCGTGATAACACCGGCGTGTTCAAACCCCCAGTCAACCCCGCAATAATAGCTTAAATCGTCTGGCAAGTCTTGCTTGTCTATCATCATCGTTCGCTTGTTAAAATCACGATAAACAACGCCATCACCACTGACCCATAAGCCTAAAATATCACGATCGTAAAAAACCCCGCTCGGTTTAGACGCCTTCAAAGATTCGACATAATCGGCTGATAGCGTTGGGTTATCGTCAATCGTGAAATTAAAGTATATCGTTCTCGCTTTGGGGTCGTCCTTATCAATATGATTAACCTTAAGCCAATGCTGCGGGTTGTCTGGGTTTGTGTCGCAAATAATCTTGCTATTAGGCTTTGAACAACGGTTATTAATTTCTTCAAAAACTCGTTCATTTGCCAAACTGGCCTCGTTTACGTAAGCGCCATACGAAGTAAAACCACGTGCACCGGCTAACCCACGAATAGAATCTGTATAGATTGGCGTAATATCAACGCTAAACAAATGAAAATGGTTATGCCGGTCTGGTGGTAAATCAATACCAAACGTGTTTGAAATACTCAAAATTACGTTGTTATAAATTGAACCGCTAGACGCACCGGCCAAGATATATTGCGGGTGTTTTTCGCCTTCTAATTCTGCTTGTTTGGCAACTCTACGTAACTCAAGCAGAAACAAATAGTTATTAATGTACGTCTTACCGCTCCGAACCGCTCCAGATAGTATCATCATACGAAAGTCTTCATTTAGATACGTATGCAGAACCTTATTCTGCTTTTCCGTAAATAAATCAGTTAGCATTCTCTTCACTATCCTTGCGTTCGATTGTAGTAAGCATTTTATCAATCAGCACTTCAACATCTGCGCCATTTTCTTCAAGCGACTTTGCCCTTGCCTCCGCCACCCGTGCATCAGCATTAGCTTTACGAACCTTAGCCCGTGTAAGCTCAGGCGTATCGCTATCAGACAGCATACCGGCCATTTTTAGAATAGTAGTTGCTGATTGCAGCTGAACCATTTCTGATTTAGCTTCTAACAACTCTTTCAGCTTCTTAAGTGCCTTACTTTCGTAGTCAGTTTTAACAACAAGCGACCGGTACTGTTTTTGCGCTGCCTTGAACAGCTCTTCGTTTTTCCAACTACTCAAAGTAGACCTACTCCGTTGGACTGACTTAGCAATTTCTTCATCGGTCAACTCGTCTTCAAACAGCAACATAACCGCTTTTTGCCGACGCTTGTCCAACTTATAAAAAGGCCCGTTTTGTTCCGTTTTGTTTACTTTACTCATGGCATATCACCACACCTCGTTTCGTCAAAATAAAAAGCGGTAGCCGTTAAGCTATTACGCTTTGATATACTTATTTTTCCATATCGCCCTATCGAATCGCTGTTCAATCGTGCCAGCCGGCGACAAGATCATTTCATAACCATCTTTGCATTTTGTAGTAACCGTATCATATCCGGTTTCGCCATCTTCATAAACTTCAGCGACTATCAAACCTTCTATGTCGCTTGCGTTGATAGCGTGCATTTCGCCTACGATGTCAGGTACTAAATAAATAACGTTTGATCGTTCCATAATCACACCTCATAACTTCATTCTCGGCGGTTTTACGCTATACCTAACTCTTTTATCAGCCTTCGTCTTAACGGGCTCGTGTCGTTCATTCTCGGCCTTGTGCCGCTCTCTGCATATCTGGTCAGCATAAGCCAACATGATATACTCAGACCGGCTACTAACTAGCCCGTATTTCTTTGTGATAAACATTCGTTCGCTCTCCTGACCAAATAAAAAAGACGGGCCGAAACCCGTCCATTGAAACTGATGCGTAAGCAGCACGCCAACGACCACTGTCAACGTACACGCTAACTATATTAACTCAATGAAAAGTGAATTTTTTATTTTTCCCTTATGAGAAACAATAGTTTTTTTGCCCGTAGGCAACGTATCCCGCAGGAATCGAACCCACATCTTCCGCGTAGGCGGTTGCTCGCCCATTGAGCTAAGGACACACAACCCGCCGGCGTTGATAAGGAACACCAGTGCCGGAAGGATAATATATGCAAAGGATTATGCAACCCGTTAAATTTTGTGCCATCTCTGGCAAAGGATAGGTAGTGGACTCGCACCACTTTTTGCATGCTGCTAACGCCGGTAGATCGTTCAAATAACGTTAACAGCAAGCCCACCTGGGACCTTCCAACTACTCGTCGTGTCTTTCGAGTAGTAACACCGTAAGACGGAATTGCACCGTCTCGCAAATGATCAAAATTGGAGCGATTAGGTTTAAGGTTTACGGAAGTGATCATTTGCCATCTTATACGGTATGACAAGCGGTTTCCCGCTCGTTAGGTAAAAAGTCGCTTTGCAATTCGCGAATATTTTTTTGCGCATGCAAGCCTAGAAAATCAAAGTATGACTAATTTAAACAATCGTCTTGAAAGGATTCCATTTCCAACAAAATTTGAAAGACCATCGGAACAGAAAGGTTCTATGCCATCTCTGGCACAATACCAATTTACCACTTTATCAAGGGTTGTTTAATCCCCTCTTAGTACCCCAATTGGTACTACCTTATATACCACTTTTTAAGCCGTTGCTTTTTTCATGATTGTAAACGTAGGGAACAGCTCTTCGACTTGGTATTTCGCAATGGCTGTTTCGATTGTTTCTGAGAACTCATAGCATGCAAATTTCTCTGACTTGTGCCAGCTCTTGTTGCTACTGATATGCAGCAGCTCTTTGACGTCTTCCACTTGTTCCCGCTTGACGAACCGGTTTTTAAGAATAACACGGCTTTCTTCACTTAGGCAATTGTTGATTGCGTCATACACCGCGTTTAATGCCCGTGAGTACTCCGTGTGAGCGATAAAAGCGTCTTCGTTGTGATTTCCCCCACTACCACCGAAACCGCCGTCAGCAGACAATGAAGGGCTTTTAATATCACCTGACCTCGCCTTGCGTAAAATATGGCTAAACGTTCGCTTGTTGAAACCATCATCAAAAAAGAAATCACGCACTGCTTGGCGGGTTGCCTGCTCATCGATTTCGTCAAATAATTCTGCTTGTTTAACTGACATGCCTAACCCCTTTCAACTTCGTAGCGTCCCAGATATGGCTTTTCTTGCCGGCGTTTCAAATAGTTATGCAGCGCATGGGTTTTAAAGCCTAACGCCCGTTCTGCTGCTTGAATGCTGATATAGTGCATGACTTTACCTAGCTTTAAATCTTTAATGGTGATTTCCACGCCAGGCCTTTTAAATGACGGCAACTTTTGGTGCATAACCTTTAATGCTCCGTTCCTGCGAACATGATAAAGATAGCTGCTTCTAGAAATTGGCACGTTCTCGATAACCCAATGCCAGCTTTTACCCTGCTCTAGTGCTTCCTTTTGCTTTTCGTAAATCTCGGCCTCAATGGCGAAGTTATCAACGCTTTGTCCAGGCTTGTGATAGCTCGCCCTCATTTCCTTAATCATCGCTTGCAGCTTCTTGTACTTCGCTGTTTCCGTTTCGCCATCTGGGCAACCGTCATCGTCCAGAAAATCATACTCACGATATAAATCGGGGTACGTTGTTCGATACCAGTTTTCAAGCTGGCAAAACTCTTGCATATCAATCATCTAACCACCTACAATTTTTAAAACTGCCACTGCTGCCAATATCCAGGTCCAGTACACCAGGCATGCAAAAAGGACCAAGCCTAACCTTTTCCAGTTACGCATTGTAGATCACCATCGCCGTGTAGTAGTTGTATGAGCCGTTAACACCATAAGCAGTTGGTGCTAGCTTAATATCAACTACTGCAACCTTGTTCTTTGCCAGCCATTCGTTCATCTTGTCTTGCAGCATTGCGATGTTAGAATCGCAGAAAAACTCAACCTTCATAACGTTCCTCACTTTCGATAACATGCTTGCCCGTTGTATATACGCTTTCCCAACCAGTTAAGATTTTCGGAAAGTGCTTTGAATAGTACTTGCCTTCATCGTTGTACATTTCATCAAGCAGCACGGTTTTGTTCAGCTTGTTTAGCTCGACGATTTGATACAACCTAAAACCGTCAATCAGCGTTACCAGCTCGTTGTTGCGGAATGCTTGTTCTACGTTGTTAATCATCTTTTAAAGCCTCCCACAGTTTTTTTACAAGCTCTGGATTTGCGGTAAAATCGATTGACACTGGGCCATTTTTATATAGATTCTCTGCGATTTGGGAATACTGGTACTGTTTGTGCCATTCGTAGGCTGACTCAGCAGCTAGTGCGCTTCGTATGTTAATGTGGCGGGTCTTTTGCGACCGGTTGTTATTAGTTTGCAGCATCTTTTCAGAGTGTTGCCAATCAGCCGGCTTTACCTGCAACAGTCCAAGCGGTTCCGTGCGGTAAACGCCACGTTGACGCTTTAAACGTTGGTATGCTTTCTGCCTAAGTACAATCCACTGGTGTTGTCGTGCTCGTTTAGTACTCATGTTTTAACCTCTCTTTTGCTCTAAATCCTTGATTCGTCGACCTAAAAGAACGTAATACGTTTCCATTAGCATGAATTGCGTTTCCATTAACGATAATTGAGTGTCGCTAACTGTTTGCTTTGTGCGCTGTTGGTTTAAGTGCTCGACCAGCTCATCAATTTGTTTATCAAGCTTGTTTCGTTCATGCTTTAATTGATTTTTTAGTTCTTTCATAATCAATCCTCGCTCGTCTAATACTTATACTGATCACTATCAAAGAACGCTTCCAGATACTCACCACACAACTTAATGCTATTGCCAAACAAAGCTGAATTGTCTTTATCAATCATGATCGGCTTGTCAATGACGATTGCTGGTTCTCCAGAAACAATAGTCAATGCAAAAACAGTTGCGCCATTATAGCTGATTAAAACCGTACCTTTTTCAACCGAAGCAATATAATCTTTATTAAGAATGATTTCGTCATCTTCCAAAACCTCAAATTCAAGGCCACTGTCAAGCAGTTTAAGTTTCTTGCTAAACTCATTAACTAATTTTTTGTTCATGTTCAATACCTCTTACAACTCTCGCCCGCAGCATGGGCAATAACTAATCAGCATACGGAATTCTCCATAATCTCCATCAATGATCAACAATCGTTTATGGCGAAGGTCAAGTTTTACTTCAGCGCCATCTACTGTTAACGACTGGCCAAACTCAGCATCGTTATAACGGTCGTAGCAAAAATAACAATCTCTGCTAGTGCCCATCAGATAATCAGTCGAAACACAGAAGAAACGCGCAATTTTTTTAACTACTTCATAATTTCCCATTTTTCGTTCTTGGCGTTCATACTTAGACAGCGCGTCTGGCGTAATATCAACGTCTGATTTTTCTTTTAGTTCTTTTGACAGTTGTTTCAACGTTAACCCACGATTTTTACGCAGCACTCTTAATCTATTTCATAGTCAGCACCTCTTACAGTTTCCGTCCACAAAATGGGCAATATGAAATTTGCTCTTCATCATATTCGTCGTCGTAGCCAAAATAAGTGAACAGTGCTAAATAGTATTTATGATCACGGTTGATGATACGAGTAACACAGGTTTTGTCTTCAACGCTAATCTCCAAAATATCTGTATCTGGAGTACACCAACTGCATTCTTGCTTTTCCATTGTTTGTCATAACTCCTTTACAACAACCCATACCAACTTGCACACCAGCACAGTCGCAAACACGATTAAAACTGATACAGCGGTCTTCTCAGCATTAGAATATCCTTCCTGATCCCAGACCACCCAGATAGTGGCTGCAATCACGCCAAAAAAGCTGATTACAACGGCTGCGTTTAAAAATTGTTTCATAGCCAACGCCTCATTTCCTTTTCTCGTTCCGTTCGATATGCCCGCCAACGTGGACCAGAAACACCCGGCCCGTTGGCACGATAGCAGCGCTTGTATGCTTTCAACGCAAGCACAAGCCCTGCATGTTCCCGTGCCCGTTTTGTCATCTAGATAGTCCCTTCTTTCAACATCTTTGCGATTCGCTTTTCAGTGCTATCAACCAGTGCAGCATATGCTTGCATGGTCTTGATTTCATCGTCGTTGTTTGCCGTCTGCTTGATATACTCGTCAAACGCAGCACTCAGTTTGCGCCCACAGTACCAACGCCGCAGCTCAACCACTTTGCCGTTGTCCTTGTTAATGCCGAACTTAACCAAAATAGCAGGGTTGTAACTGTCGCTAGTGATGTAATAGCTATCGTCAATCTTGATTTTCATCTTCTTGCTCCTCTATGATGTCGATAATCTGTTCTGGTGCAATCGCAATCAGTTCGCCGTAAATTCCATCTGCTCGATATAGCGTTCCGTTTCGCCGTGCATAATCGATCTTTGCACACTCGTTCCGAAAAACACCATTGATATAGTATTTCGAATAACTAGTCGTGGTTTGCTTTGCGGTCAAAATCAACTGCTTTGGCTGTTCGTTGTTTCCAGTCCCTTTGTAGCTTGATACCATGCTTTAATCCTCCTCGACTTCTTCAGCAACACTCCATAAATCCAGGTCAAATACTCCGCTAATTTCCATTTCATAGATTTCATCAGCCGTGAACGTAGCTTTTTGGTTGCTCATCTTGGCAATCTTTAGTGATGTTACGTTCCATGAATCAGTGCCTTCTGCCCGTGTCAGATAGCCATAATCGGTGTTTAGCAGCTTGATATAGTATTTTTGTTTAAGCTGGCCATCGAAATACTCGTACAGTTGGCCGATAATATCACGCAGCACTACACGATCGGTCTTGTTGCTCCGTTCTGGCACAAAATCAATCGTGAACCGACCCGGCTTATCACCTTCGTAGATATATGAATTTGCTACCAGCTCATCGTTCATTTGGTCATACAATCGAATTGCAAAGCTGTTTTGTGAGCTTACTTTTGCAACGGCATAGGTATAATGAAACGTCCCGATTGCATTCTCAGTGATTTCGCTTAACTTTTCTTTAGTCAACATTTGTCATACTCCTAACTTCTATCTCGATTCTTGGTTGCTCCATATATCGTTTCTCAGCAGCCAGTTTTACTATTGCGTTGTCGTCTACCCATAAAACTCCCGTGAGTGCGTCCAACGTGCTTTTGATGTAATTATCCAAGTCCGGTTTCACTGTCGGTCTATGGCGTCCTAACAGGCGCAATTTGCGTTCTTTTTTGCTTATCGACTTTTGCACTGACCGACCAAAGATAACTGTTACTTCCAGTTCGCCATCTAACGGCTTGCCGTGATAGCTTTCCTTTGCCAGCTTATGCAGCTTGCGCTTAAACGTGGCAGTTTTAGGTGGGTCATACAGCCGAATGCCTTTGCCGAACCTTCTTGCTCGTGGCCTAGCCTGTGCTATCGGCTCAATCGGTAAGATCAACTTGATCATAAATCGTCAATGCCTAAACCCATGGCTACCGCGATCGAAACAACAGCACTAGTCATACTGGTTATAGCAATCTTGAAACCAATTGCTGCGTTAAGCCAAATTGCAACAATAGCCCCAACTCCGATTAATACGATTGAAATGATTGCCAGCGCGTAAAATAGCTTTGCTAAAATTTTCAAAATCCTATGCCCCCATATCGTGCATTAAGCTTGCGTCTACTTCGTTGTTGCTGTCCCAATGCCCGGAACTTTTCATCACCCGTACGATTGCCGGGTCAATACGCAGCATGCCATCGCCTTCACAAAACGGGCACTTGCGTTCGATTGTGTCCAGGTAGCCTGAGCCTTCACACCAAGCGCAACTCTGCTCGGTGTCTAAGATCATCTTGTCTTTCGTTACTTTCAGCATTTTCTTCACCTTCTAGATCATGCTTGCTCGAACATCAACCATGCCATTAAACGTCAAGCGATGTTCTGGGTTTCGTGTGATTAAGCGACTTAATAACTTTTCGTTATACATTTCTTGCAGCTCGCTTGTTTTGTTATTCGTGGTAACAATTGTGGTAAACTTGCCAAACCTTGCGTCCGCAACGCTGAACAGTCCTTTTTGCATATCAACGCGAACTTGGCTTTTGGTGTCGGTTCGCATACCGCCTTCGGTGCCGAAATCATCAAGCACCAGAACATCAACCGGTTCGATTTTCAGTTGGCGGTTGCCTTGCATTAGATCAATCAGACCGTATAAGCGGTTCTGAACCGTCTTATCATCAAACCGCCGGCTGTATAGCTCGGCCAGCGCGTCCGTTGAAACAAACAGCGCTGTTTTTCCACTTTCGTTGCGAATCTTGTCAATCATGGCTAGTGCTAGGCTTGTCTTGCCAGTTCCTGGATTTCCTGCCAAATACACGTTCATGTTTTGACCACCTGCAATCATCTTTGCTAACGTCCAGGCACGGTTACCAATTTCAGCAGCCTGTTTCTTGTCCGCCTGTTTGTCGACTTTCCAATCATCAAACGTGAACTTTACCGGCTGATTGCCAGTCCATAAGCTCTTGTTATAAACCCGATTAAAATTGTGCATGGCGTTTTCTTTGCGCCACTCGTCATGCAACGGTTCAGCTTTCTTTTTCAGATAGTCAACCGCTGCTTGCTTGTCTGTCAGATCAACATCGGGCAGTTCCCAGCCTTCTTTTGCAAAGATTTTCTTTAAGCTCTTAACGCCTTCTTTGGCGCTGTCTTTTACGCTAAGCATGTTTCACCTCCATTAGGTTTTCGGATTTGAGATCCGTAAACTACCAGTATTCGTTGTCCATCTGATACCGCGTCAATCCGTTAGGGTCTGGTTGACCAGTCATTGGATTAATCTTCTCGGTATAGTAAGGATCGTTCTTGTCTGGTTGACCCTTCACTTTCTCGTTTAGATAGTCTTCAAACTTAGTTCCAAACAGCGTTAACGGCCGTAGATACTTGTTCATCTTGTTGTCGTTCAGCCAAGTAGCAGTTTTCTTGTCAATAACTGTTTTGAAATCATCAACGCTAAAGCCTTCTTTGAGTCTTGCTTGAACTAGCTGCTTGGTCTTTGGTGTGGTTGCTTTGTAGTGGCTATCTGTTTTTTCGTTCAGATAGTCAACAATTGTTTTAGTTTTGTCAGCCACTCCGTCGGGCTCTGCCCGACTATTATTGTCTGTTGTAATCTCTGTCGTAATCTCTGAGTAATCTCTGGTATTGGTTTGCTCATTTTGAGCAACTCCGTTTGCTCTTTTTGAGCAGTCCGTCTGCTCATTTTGAGCAACTCGTTTGCTCATGCCCTTATCAACCATTTCATAATCGATTGAATACCATTTCGTTTTGTCAAACCCGGCTTTATTGAAGTTGCCAGTAATGATCAATCCTTTTTTCTCGCAGTTTTCAATAGCCCGGCGAACCGTTGCTAAACTCCAAAAAGGGAAATTATCTTTTTGCCATTGCTTATAACTGTTGTAAATCCACTTTCGACCGTTGATTAATTTGGCACTTTTGCCATTTAGCCAATAGTTAAGTTGTTGCAGCACGATTGCTTCGTTAAGCCCAAATGCTTTTGCTAATTCACGATCAACAACAATTGGGTGCGAATCAAAAAGCCACTTACTCATTGCCATATACCCCTTTCACGCCAATTCGTTTCAATGTTTCGGCGTTTACTTTCACGCCTAAACTTGTCAGCTTGTATTTCTTGCAGAACTCTTGATTGCCTATCTGGTGCCATTCCGTATGGTGTACCCGGCACAGCGCAGATAACCTTGCTTGGGTATGGTCTAGCTTGTTACGATTGCGACCCATGCCGACCTCATCGATATGGTTGATGTCAGCAGCACGACCGCAGATCAAACAACGCCGGTATTGTATGCACTTGAATTGGAAATAACTTTCATCTCTAGGCAATAATGGATAGCCGTCGTTGATTGGCACTTGATAATCAAAGATGAAATCGATCACCAAATTAATTAATTCCGTTGCGTCTGATACCGTGCTAACAGTATCGTTTGCCAAGCTAATCTCTTTGCCAGCCGTCTTAATTGTGTACTGCAAATAGAAATACTCTTTAAGCCATTCAGCTGGTTCTCCTGACCAACGATGAATATCGCTTAACAGTGCAAAGAATAAGCGCCGCTGCTTTGGTCTTGCTTTTCGCCTATCTGGGATTTCGTACTCCACCGGAACACCGCTGACCTTGCCGTACATCGTTTCGATATGCGACAAGTTAGGCGTTTCGTCCGGTGTAATCCACCACCCGCCCTGCTCCCAGTAGGCTTTACCACTTCGCATTAGAACGGAACATCATCGGCGCTGTTGTCAAACGGCAAAGCGCTATCGAACGGTTGCTGTTGGTAGTTATCATTCTGATAGCCGTTAGACTGTTGATAACCGCCTTGTTGGCTTTGATCGTTGTTCTTCTTGGAATCTAAGAATGTTACGTTCTCAGCCACGACTTCGGTTACATAGACCCGTTGACCTTGATTGTTTTCGTAGTTGCGGGTTTGGATTCGGCCTTCAACGCCGATTAGCGAACCCTTACCGCAATACTTGCACAGTAAGTCAGCAGTCATGCCCCACGCTTGAATGCCGATGAAATCAGCTTCACGATTGCCGTTTGAATCCTTGAATCGGCGGTCAACTGCCAACGAGAAGTTGACCGCCGACGTGCCCTTTCCCGTTTCGTGCTTTTCTAAGTCCTTAGTGATACGCCCTGTTAGTGATACGTTATTAATCATTGTTTGCCCCACTTTCTAAGAGTGCCTTAATAGCATTTACATATTCCTGACCACTATGTTCACCTTCGCCGAGAGTGCCCTTTACAAGCTCTTCTGCCCGTCTTGAATCACCGTTAAGCCGATTAATCAACTCCATCATCAAACGCCTGTATTCGGCTTGTAATGGGTTTGATTGGCGTTGCTGTTGTGGCGCTTGTTGCCGCTGTTTGTTGTATCGTTGTTGTGGACGGCTAGCAGCATTACCATCATCATCTTTATCGCCGACAACCCCGAATAACGCCATTAGCTGATAACGTTTGGCATACGTAATAGCTGAACCTTGGCCTTGTGGGTCGTTCTTGGTCGGCCGTAAAATCAGCGGGTCTGTAACGATTCGCTGACCGCTTGAGTGCATTACCATTGTTTTAACTGCTGAATTGCCTTCAACCGTGTAAACCAGTTGGATATAAGACAATCCTGTATCTTTCAACGCTGGGTCAATAGCAGCTTCAACACCTTTTAAAGTAAGATAATCGTTCTTAAAAAATGGGTTTTTTGCGTCTAACTCGGGTTGTTTAAGCTGTTGCCGGAACAAAGCCATTCCCGCAGCTAACTTGTCAATACTTTCTGTGATTTCCATTACTTAATAACCCCCTTGTAGTTGGTTGCCAGATAAGCACCAGGAACTTCCTTGCCATCTTTGATTGCCTTCTTGATTTCAGCCTTAACCGGCTTGCGGTCAACCTTGACCGTTTCTTTCCAATAGTCAGCCGGAATCAAACTTTCATCGCTAAATTCAACGGTTTGGCTCTTTCGTTTGCTATATACGTGCTTTTCGGTTCGGACCTTTGCTGTCCCTGAGTTAGCAACGATATAGCCAACGTATTCTTGTAGGCGGTCAACACGGGCTTTTGCCTTGTCCCGTTCTTTCTTGATTTCAGTTAGCTTTTGGATTTCACTTTCGTATACAGCGATATCCTTGTTAGTGTCATCAATCAGCCAGGCGATAGCGTCCAGCTTATCTGCCAGTTCCAATTGCAAAGCGTCGATAGTGTCCGTGTAGGATTGCTTATCGATTTCACCGTCGGCTCGTTTCTGGTCGATAGTTGCAATTGCCGTGATAATCTCACTCGTGTTCATTTATTTGCCTCCAAGTTTGTTAAAATCGTTTTATTACTTAATAAAGGTTGTGAACGTCATTAGGAATTTCCTTAACTGGTTCAAAGCAATAGCTGCTACTTCATTCTTCATATTTCTATTTATTAGAATGTTTGAATCAGTCTTACGTTTTGTTCCAAAAGATTCGGCTTTATATCAAATAATCGTCACTTTTGACGTAGCTAAATTTAAATCAGCCCTTTTTGTGGCAAGCTTTCTTTTATTTGGTCTTTACGTTTGTTCTGGTCTAACTTGTATTGCTATTCGTGATAGCTTAAAACTCAGTCGTAAACAGTTTGATAATCTTTGTGCTACTGTCTTTACAGTCTGTATTTCAGTTGCTTTAACTTTGATTCTTGCTGTTTCTTTTAGCTCTGATCTCTTTTCTTTAGCCACAACAGGAATTTCATTTGTAGCCCTCTTGTCGCCCTTAGTAGCCAAAATATTTCGGCAATCTTGAATGGTAAAAAATTGTCATAAAATGGATACAGTTTTCTGTCCGTCAATGGGTAAGAAAAAGCAAGAAGTTGTAAGAAAATAACCATCTCGATATAGCCTTTAACAAATATCAATATTCATTTCTCCCTAGTCGTGTTTCGGTTCGTCTTCCGGTTCGACTTCCAGATAATTGTCGATCAGCGCGTCTTGGTAGCCTTCTTCATAGCCTGACTGCCAAGCCTTAACTAAATCGGCTTTCGTATACGTCTCTTTCATGCTATAATCACCTTGAATTTTGTTTTTTTATTGGCATTACCGGCGATCGGTAGTGCCTTTTTTTGTTGTGCTGACAGTAACTTGGATTGAAAACAGTACAATCCAGATCAGCGCTACCCAGTTCGCCTTGATAAAGTGGTTTGTCATGTACAAATACATGAAACCGCCACTTAACAGCGACCAGATACTAGCCTTGAGTGTTCCCATGTTTACCACCTCGATTGATACCTGATTGCTTTTCAAGCGCAGCAACCTTGTTAGTCAGATCAGCAAGACCGACAAATAAAATCGCTACTAACAAGCCCAACAATGCAATTGCAATTCCCATTCGCTAACTCCTCCAATTGAACTCGCGGTAATGCTCGTTGACCCAAAGGCTGGCATCGTAGGCATAAATGATTGTTTTATGCCCAGTGCCTGGAAACGGGTCAACGACGAAACCGCCGTTTTTAATATTCGTTTCTGGGTAGCGGTCAAAAATTTCCCGCTTTACCCATGCTCGGCTTTTACCGCCCAAGCATTGTTTGCGGAAATCTTCAACGTCCCAGGTTTTACCCTTCAACGTTTCTTCGGGGACTAGCCCCAGCTTTTTAATCGATTTCTCGACAGAATTGTCAAGAATCCAGTCATCAATTTCGATTTCCATTTGCTCACCACCTATAAACGCAAGATTGATATAATTAGTTCATCTCCTAATGAAAGAAGGTGAACCTATGAACCAAAAAGATATTGACGCTATAATCGATAAAAACATTCAAGAATCAAGTGAATATTGGAACAAAGAAAATTTTGAAAAGCGAATTGCTCCATATTTGACAAATGGTTCTATCGATATTTACAGTGCAATGGATTTTATGCAGAAACAATCAGCTGACTACTGCCAACGTTTTGTTCGCAATGTCTTGTCTGATTTGCTAGTTGATTCCGATAAATGATTGATCAACTTATTTGCGTCTAATTTAATGTCGCTGTTTTCAAGGCTGATTAACTGCTGCAACAGTTGATTAGTCTTTTTTTGTTCCTTAATCAGCTTTTTGCTTAGACCCATCTTTGCCCT
>OGXS01000164.1_pt1 | contig 69180 bp, 69 predicted proteins | sample 1576371 | NCBI WGS metagenome assembly OGXS01 (sample SAMEA3541475, study PRJEB24748) | human gut metagenome | biome: human gut; feature: human-associated habitat; material: faeces | place: China | collected 2012
GGGGGATTTTTAAAAATCCCCCGGCCCTAATTGACATTCCAGCCCCCGGCAGACTTCTTCTACAGCAAAGGAGAAGGTGCCGGTAGATGTGCCTGCGATATGTGGGGTTAAAGTTACATTCTGTAAATGGCAAAGTGGATGATCTTTCCCAAGTGGTTCTTCCAGATAGACATCCAGCGCGGCCCCGCCGATCTTGTTATCTTGCAGCGCGTGGATCAGGGCATCCTGGTCCACGAGCCCGGCGCGGGCGGTGTTTATGAAGATACAGGTATCTTTCATGTGTTCGAAATCTTCTTTCGAGATATAGTTTTCGGTTGCCTTTGCATATCTTAAGTGGATGGTCAGGATATCGGAACGGCGGATGATCTCATCCCGGGACACTGGCGTAACGCCTTCCAAAGAGATTTTGTCGGCCGGGATAAATGGGTCGAAGCATAGGATATCGCACCCAAAGGGGATCAGGCGTTTGATCACTTCTTTCCCGATATTCCCGAATCCGATCACTCCAACGGTCAATTCCCGCAGGTCTCTGGCTTCTCTTCCGTAATCTTTCTGCCAGTTTCCAAGCATCATCTGGGCGTGCGCCCTGCTGATGTGCTTTAACTCGCTGATCATCATTCCGATGGTAAAGTCTGCCACGGCATGGACGCTTCTGGTGGGAGAGTTGATGACGGGAATTCCTCTTTCTTTGAGTGTTTCCATATCCAGGGAATTCAGGCCGCCCCGCATTGCTCCCACCGCTTTTAATTTTGGACACGCCTCGATCAATTCTTTTGTGACCGGGGCGGTATGTACGACAATGATATCTGCGTCTTTGCAGATGTCCAAGATAAAGGGATGGCACTTTACAGAATTGGCCCCGTTTGTGTCGGTCTGCAGCATTACCTTCATGCCGGCGTCTTTATTCTTGATCAGCTCCGGGTGATCCGCGATCACCACTTCAGCGCCGTATTTCTCTAATTTTTTGAACTGGCTCATCAGATCAGACTGGATAAAATAATCACAGATACAAACGATTTTCATTTTTACAGCTCCTAAATATCTTCTAGTCCTTTGCACAAATGTCCTTTTTGCGCGCCCCGGCCATATTTTCTTGCCGCGTATATATAAGCGTCGATATTCTCCCGGGGAGTTCCGATCGCCACCTGACAGCCGGTATTGAGCTGAAACCCACATGGAGAATCGCTGGCTTTTTCAATACATTCACGGACATTGGCGATCACATCATCGATGCTCCCGTATCTTAAGATAGTGGTGGGCGGAACGTTTCCGCTGATCAGCATATCATTTCCAAGTACGCTTTTAGCCTCCGCCAGATCTTCACAATCATCAATGCTGAAGTTTTCTACGCCTATGTCGATCAGATCAGGCCAGAGTTTCTTCGTTTTCCCGCATATATGGACACTTGGCTTTTTCCCGGTGATCTCTTGGATCCCATCAAAGAGGCGTTTCATATAGGGCTTGGAAAATATATGGAAATTCTTCCAACTGATCAGATTCTGCGATGCGGCAGGATCCGCGAAGCTGCAAGAGATATTCCCAAACTCATTTTTTACATACTGGACCCACGCCAGAGAGCAGTCCACAGAGAATTGGAGCAGCCGTTTCAGTTCCTGTGGATGGCGGATAATATCTCTTAACACATCTTCTACTTTCCGGATGCTGATGGCAGTCGTCATAGGGCCGGCAACGCTGGTACGGACGCTCATTTCAGGAAACACTTCTTTCAAACGGTGTCCCGTTTCGATGGTTTTGACCATGAAAGGCACATTCTGAGGCTGTATGATTTCCATGCGCTCCAACTGGTCATAGTCTGTCAAAATACATTCTTCGATATATTCGATATCGTTTTCTGGAAATCCGATCTTACTGCCAACGGCCCGCCCGATGCCTTTCAGGCTCATGCCAAGAGAAATCCCTTCCAGGTCAAAATCCTCCTTCTTTCTCCGGATCAGTTCTTTTTTTACCTCCAAAGACTCCCGGAACTGCTGTTGGGAAAAGCCGTAGAGGGGGAGGAGAGCGCTGTCGGGCGAATTAAACCCAAAGGGCAGAAAATCCACCTCATCCCCGGCAGAATATAATTTTGATCGTTCAGAGTTGGTCAACTCTGCTTTTTGTGAGCGCATTGCCTGCTTCAGCTGTTCATAAGTCATTTTTACACCAGAATTCTTTTACATTTTTATAACGGCCTTGATCACTTCGTCTTTGTGGTCGATATTAAAGTTCAGCCCCTCTATGATGTCTTTAAAGTCAAACACGTGTGTGACGATCTGCTTCACGTCTATTTTGCCCTGGCTGATCAGTTTTATGGCTTCAGGATACAGGTTCCGGTATCTCCAGATGGTAAGCACCCTTCCTTCCATGGAAAATAGTGTGCCAAAATCGAATTTTATTTCCCCTTCCGCGCACATTCCCACAAGAGTCACCGTCCCGGACCGCTTGATCATCTTGGCGGACATAAGCGTTGCCTCCTCCGAACCGGCGGCCTCGTAGACCTGATCCACCCCGCCGCCAGGGAGGCTCTTGATAAATGTAAGAGGAGCTTCTTTACTGGAATCGATCACTTTCACGGCGCCTAACTTTTCCGCCAGCTTCAGGTTTTTTTCATGGTGTCCGACGGCATAGATCTCATCAATCCCGGCCGACTTCAGAGACAGGATCGTAAGCAGACCGATGCAGCCAAGGCCAATGACCACCGCGCTTTGGCCCATCTTTGCCCCAGACAGGTTCACCGCGTGAAGTCCCACCGCTAAAGGCTCTACCAATCCGCCTTCCATGGTGCTTACATTATCTGGCAGTTTAAAACAGAGCTTTGCCGGATGGGCGTAGTATTCACAGAAGGCGCCGTCGATCTGGTGGGGTACCGCCATGAAATCCAGGTTTTCGCAGAGGTTATATTTCCCGCTTTTGCACAATTCACACTCGCCGCACATAACGCCCGGCTCAAGGGCCACCCGATCTCCAACCTTCAGGTGTTTGACGTTACTTCCGATCTCAACGATGGTTCCGCCGGACTCATGCCCCAGCACAAGGGGTTCGTCTACAATGTAGTCGCCGATATGTCCTTCTTTAAAGAAGTGCAGATCAGATCCGCACACACCGACATATTCTATTTTAACTAAGACATCATCTGGTTTCAACTGGGGGATATCCCGTTCTTCGATCACCATCTGCCGTTTCCCAGTCATTACTGCCGCTTTCATTTTCCCATCCATTATTCTTTCCTCCTACTATCTGATAAATTCGCGCCTCATGGCGTCCCAGGCATCTGCCATTCCTTTGTCGATCAATTGATAGATCTGATATTTCTTTTCATAAAAGGCATGCTCGGCCTGGCGCGGCACGAAGGTTTTGTCCACCTTTACAGGAATACACGCTTCTTCATAAGATTTGCAGGCTCCTGTACCTACCAGCATGATCAGGCAGGCGCCTCTTGCCGTCACATCATTTACATCTATGGTGTTCACGGTCAGCCCTGTGATATCAGAAAAGGTCTGAGCCAGGATCTCGCTCTTGCTTCCGCCGCCTACAAGCCACAGCGTGTCGATCTTTTCGTGACCGGGAATGGTCTGGATATTCGCGTAATGTCCAAAGACAACGCCCTCGTAGACAGCCTTGACCATATCCGCCTTTGTATGCCAGTCCCGCAGCCCATAGAAGCCTCCGCAGGCGTTGGCGTTATATAAGCCGCCAAATAGATAAGGGTGGAAGATCAGTGTATCGTCACCGGAGGATTTGATGAGATCTTCCGCGTATCCGTACAGATCCCTGCCGGTGCCCTCATAACATTCGGCAGGGCATAACAGGTTCAGCATCCGTTCCAGTACGGAACCGGAATTCCCGTCCAGGGAGCCGGTCAGAAACCGATCCGGAATTGCGTGGGGGAAACTGAACAGGCCTTTGCGTTCGTCTGTTGTAGTAAAATTGCATCCCCATGTGCCGATCACGGTCACTAATTGGTCTTCTCCGATAGCGCCTGTCCCAAGCGGGGAGGCCATCAGATCATGGACCCCGGAAAAGACCGGGATTCCCGTTTCTAAGCCTGCGCTTTCGGCCACTTCATCGAGAAGGGTTCCCGCGATCTCTGAGCTTGGCACGATGGGAGGCATGCACGCTTTCATCTCGGGAATCCCGATCTTGTCGAAGTCTTCCAGATCATAATCCATTTTGTCCACATCGAGAAGCAGCGATGGACCCAGATCTGTATAATCGGTTGACATTTTTCCGGTCAATTTATATTTGATCCAGTCTTTTACGAAGAAAACTGTGCCGATCTTATCATAGCTGCTTTTTTCGTAGCGTTTCAGCCATGTCAAGATGGAGTATGGATAACAGGCCAGGATTTCGGCCTTTTTCTTTTGCAGAAACCATTCCGCGATCCCATTTTCCTGCCATTCTTCGATGATGACAGAGGCTCTTGTATCCAACGATACAATCCCGTCCCGAAAAGGCTTCCCGTCTTTATCAACCGGAAAGATACCCGCGCCATGGCCGGTAATGCCGATTCCTAAAACCTTATATCCATCCTTGATATATTCTTCTTTCAAACGTTTTAACCCGCGTACGGTCACGTCCCATATGACATTCATATCCTGTTCGCACCAGCCGGGTCTGCGGGCTTTTGACATTTCACAGGGTTCCGAGACAACACCTATTTCGTTTCCTTTCGTATCAAAAAGCACCGCCTTTAAATTCGTCGTTCCTTTGTCGATCACAATCAGTGTATCCATATCTGTCCTTTCCTTGCGGTCCGTCATCTTTTCTATTGATGACTCGCAACATCTACGTTAATGTGTTTGATCAATCGATTCCGCAGCTGCTGGATCTGCGCGCTTTCGTACATTTCCGTACGGGTGGGCTTCCTCGATGGATCAATGGTCTCTTCGCAGATCACTTTGCTAGGAGACTGCCCCAGGACACAAATATGTGTGCCGAGATAAATTGCTTCATCCACATCATGAGTGACAAAAAATACCGTTTTCTTTTCCTGATCTTTCGACCATAAGTCCAAAAGCATGTCCTGGAGATTGGATCTTGTTACCGCGTCCAGCGCTCCAAATGGCTCGTCCATCAGAAGGATGGGGGAGTCTAAGCTGAAGGCTCTTGCGATCGCGCAGCGCTGTTTCATACCTCCCGATAATTCCTTGGGCAGTTTGTCATACACATCTTTGGAAAGCCCTACCTTTTCAATCCATTCTACGGCAAGATCTTTGGTTTCTTTGGCGCTCATCCGCGGATAGCGCTTTTTGATCGCGAGGGTGATATTTTTCCCGGCTTTTTTCCAGGGGAACAACCCATAGTCCTGGAATACGACTCCGCGATCCAGCCCGGCTCCCTCGATTTTCCTGCCGTCTACCAGAAGTTCGCCTTTATTCGGCGTCTCCAAGCCTGCCAGAAGTCTTAATAAAGTGCTTTTCCCACACCCGGATTGGCCCAGGATACATACGAAATCTCCGGTCTTTACATTCAAACTTACGTCTTCTAAAATAATCTTTTCTGTTCCCGGATAGGAAAATTCAACATGATTAATTAAAACATCCATTTTCTTTTCTCTCACCAATCATATGTAATATTTCTTTGCGAATATATGAAATGCCGCTCCGACATCCCGCGCGTCGGAGCAGCATTATAAAATCAGTCGATCGTCCAGTGTAATAGTCTGCTTTTGATCGCTTCAACGATGGCCATTACCGTTACCAATACGATCACCATCCAAATAAATCCGCTCCATACATGTTCGAAACGTCCAAGATCCGCGTTTCGTTTTACAAAATAGCCCATACCGTACTTGGTTCCGTACATTTCGGCAAATACCAGTGTCACAAACGCAGATCTGACGGATGTGATAAATCCTGAAACAATGGAAGGGGAGGCTGCCGGCAATATTACATGGAAAAACTTTTCCACACCGGTCAGTTCCAGGGTGGCTGCATTGTCTAAGTACCGTTTGTCGATCGTCATGATCCCGTTGATGACGGAAAACAGCAGAGCCCATACGCTGCCGTAGGCGATCAGGAATAGGGACGCCATACGGAAGCTTGGCGCTAAATACAGCGCAAACGGAGACAAGAGCAGTACCGGGATCACGCTGATCGCGTAAACCACCGGATGCAGGATGTCTCTGATATTCGCGAATAATCCCATAGGTATCCCCACCGCGAACGCGACCACCGCAGAGATCAATAATGCCGGGATCAATAATTCAAAAGAATACCAGGCGTTGACCAGCATTTCTCTCCAGTAGTGCTGGAAAGATTTGACGATCTCATTCGTCAGAGGAAATAAATATCTGTTGACAATATGTGCCCTGGTGATAAATTCATAAAACAAATAAATGCCCACAAATATCAAAGCTGTTATTACACGGTGTATCTTATAGTTTGGATTTTTCTTTTTGCTCATAACTTAATTTCTATTCATATGCCTCATACAAACGGTTATTCTCTTCGTAGAAAGTCAGGCACCCATCATAGTATTCAGGATTCTCATCATAATAGGTTTCGACACATTCATCCAAAGCCTCTTTATAGATCTCTGAGTTATAGTGGGCCTGAAGTGTCTCCAGCGAATCATCGGAAAGAAGACCAAGCTGTCCCATTGCGTACCAAGCGCGGCTTACCGCGTAAAGATCCGGGTCAACATTGATGTTCCAGTGCTCGTTTTCCATGTAGTTCGCGCAGTAATCTCTGTCAAGATCAAGGGTTTCTGTCATAAGATCGATGGCGTAGTCACGTTCTGTCTGCAATACATTCAGGGCTCTGATCCAAGCTTTGAGGAGTCCTTTCACAGCTTCTGGATTTTCCTCAAGCCATTCTGTCCTGCAGGCAGCCCGGCAGCAGGAGTACTCCGGCATGAGATCATCGCAGTATGCCGCGACTTCAAGGCCCAATTCTCTTGCGTTGTAGTCGATGCCTGTGGTACCTACCATTGCGTCAACCTCTCCATTGGCTACCGCCTGAAGACGATCCTGATGCTCTGGGATCTCTACCCATTCAATCGTAGCCCCGGCTTCTTCCGCCGGCCAGGATACGCAGTAATCAGAAATGTTGCCGGCAACTTTCATACCGTCAAGATCAGAAGCATCGTTGATTTCTACGCCAGGTTTGGTGATGAGCGTCATAGCGCCTTCCAGCATATATCCGGCAAAGATCGTCAGATCTTCTCCATTGCCGATATACTGCAGGGGCATACCCGTTCCGTAAGTGGAAACAAGATCCGCGTGTCCGGTAGAAAGAGCTGTAAAAGCATCTTCATTGGAGTTGCAGTAATTGATCTCTACCTCAATTCCTTCTTCTTCATAAAAGCCTCTGTCTGTGGAAATGGCATCCAGAACCTGTCCGCTCAAAGGATTTGCCGCAATGACGACCTTTTGCAATTCCCCGCTCTCTTCTGAGGACTGGTTTTCTGACTCTGAAGAGTCCCCGCTTCCGCTGTCGGAAGCTCCTCCGGAACATCCCGTCAGCAAACCTGCCACCATTGTGAAAACCAGCAATGATGAAATCAATTTCTTTTTCATAGTTCTTCTCCTTCTTTAAAATGATTATATTATCTAGACATTTGAGGATAATGTCTGAACCGTCTTAGTTGAAAGAGAAATCTGGATTGTCCATGGTGTCAGAAATGATCCTGCAAAGATCTGCGGCTGTGTCCTGGCAGTCATTGAACAGCCAGTTTATCACCAGATTGAAGATTCCTCCCACGTACACATACAGGGAATTGATATTCTTTGCCTTACCGTTTTTCTGTGCGAAGTTTAAAATCTCACGGTTGATAAACTGCAGAAGTTCTATCTCATATCCCTGCTTTAAAAGAATGACGAGTCTTGACCTTTCTTCTTCTGCCAAAAGCAGAATGTCTTTCAGCCGCTGCTCAGGCGTATCGCTGGCTCTTATAATGTCAAAGATATCTAAGATGAGACCGTCAATATATCTTTTTATAATATCTTCTCTTGAACAAAAATTGCGATAAAAAGATGCCCTACTTACCTTCGCTTTCTGAACGATCTGGGTGACCGTTATCACCGAAAGTCTTTGATCTTCCATCAAAGTAAACAGCGCATTTTCTATCTTCATATCTACTTTTTCAACGTAATTCATCATCGCATCACATTTCTACAAAACTGATTCTATTTTAGCATATCAGCCTTGATGGTGAGACATATGTCATGGTTTTGTATCATTAGTAATTCGCATGAATTTATAGATTGAATCAATGAATGGAGAAGAATAAAAAGGGACAGGATTGTAAGATGTGGGAGAAAATGGTATACTAAAACACGTGTACCGAAAAGATATAGAATCAATAGAAGGAAAAGACATGGAAGAGAGTCAATTTAAAAAAGCAGAATTAGAAGATAAGGAAATCATTTCTCATTATTTTAAGCATCATACCAGCCGAAGCTGTGAGAGGACTTTTGTAAACGTGTTTTTATGGTCCCGGCAGTACCCGGTCAAATGGGCGGTCATTGAGGGAGCGCTGGTGTTTAAGAGTCAGAATGACAGCCATCTGTCCTACGCGTTCCCGGCGGGAGAGGATGAAGCTGTGAAAAACGCCCTGGAAGAGATGATGGAATTCAGCCGGCGGGCAGGCTTCCCGTTTCGTATGTACAATGTGACGCCCAGCGATTTTGAACGGCTGGAACAGTGGTATCCGGGAAGGTTCCAGGTGGAGTACGACCGGGATCAGGCGGATTACGTCTATGAGTCGGAGAAACTGATCACTCTGTCCGGGAAAAAGCTCCATGGAAAGAGAAATCATATCAATAAGTTTAAGAACCTGTACGAAGGGCGCTGGAGCTACGAGCCGATCCGCAGAGAGAATCTGGAAGAGTGTTTTCAGATGGCTCTGAAATGGAGAAAGGATAATGGCTGTGATGAGGATGAAGAAAAAAACGCGGAAATGTGCGTAACCCTCAACGCGCTGCGGCTGTTTGAGGAGCTGGAGCTGAAAGGCGGACTTCTCCGCGTGGACGGCCAGATCGTAGCGTTTACTTTAGGAGAGCCGATTTGTTCGGATACTTTTGTGGTCCATATTGAGAAAGCGTTCGCGGAAGTACCTGGAGCGTATACTATGATCAACCAGCAGTTCGCGGAACATGAATGCAGGGAGTACCAGTATATCAACCGGGAGGAAGACACAGGTTCGGAAGGACTCAGGAAAGCCAAGCTTTCCTACCGTCCGGCATTTATGGTAGAAAAAGGAACTGTTGCAGAAAAGGAGAGATAAGCGATGATAGCAGAGAAAATGAAAGGACTGGTGGCAAATAGTTCTGCCATCCGGGCAATGTTCGAGGAAGGAAACCGTCTGGCAGGTATCTACGGGGCGGAAAATGTATTTGATTTCAGTCTTGGCAATCCCAATGTGCCGGCGCCGGAAGCGGTTAAGAAAGCCATTATAGAGCTTTTGGATGAGGACGACCCGCTGGTGCTCCACGGGTATACCAACAGCAACAGCGGGTACGCTGACGTACGGCAGACGGTGGCCGACTCTTTAAATGAACGTTTTGGCACTCATTTTGAGGGGAAGAACATCATCATGACGGTGGGGGCGGCAGGAGGCCTGAATGTGATCCTCAAAAGCCTGATCAATCCGGGAGATGAGGTGATCACGTTTGCCCCGTACTTTGGAGAGTATCGTGCTTATACCAGCAATTATGATGGGGGTTTAGTGGAGATTTCCCCGGATACAGAGACCTTCCAGCCCAAATTAGATGAGTTTGAGGCCAAGATCACACCGAAGACGAAAGCGGTGATCATCAATACGCCCAACAATCCGACGGGAGTGGTCTACTCTGAGGATACCATCAAGAAGCTGGCGGCTATTATGGAACAGAAACAGCAGGAATATGGAACAGAGATTTATCTGATCTCAGACGAGCCCTACCGGGAGCTGGTCTATGACGGGGCGGAAGTGCCATATCTGACCAAGTATTATGCCAATACGATCGTGGGATATTCTTACAGTAAGTCTCTTTCCCTTCCGGGAGAGCGGATCGGTTATCTGGTGATTCCGGATGAAGTGAAAGACAGCGCGGATCTTTTGACGGCGGCCAACGTGGCTACCAGGATCTTGGGCTTTGTCAATGCGCCTACCCTTCAGCAGAAGGTAGTTGCCAAATGTATCCATGAGAAGACGGATGTATCTTATTATGACAGAAATAGAGAAACTTTATATAACGGATTGACGGAGTGCGGTTTTACCTGTATCAAACCGGAAGGCGCGTTCTATCTTTTTATGAAATCCCCAATAGAAGATGAGAAAGAATTCTGCGCGGCGGCGAAGAAATACAACATTCTTCTGGTTCCGGGAAGTTCTTTCGCGTGTCCGGGATATGTGCGGATCGCCTATTGTGTCTCCTATGAAACGATCGTCAACTCCCTTCCCAAATTCCGGGAACTGGCGAAAGAATATTTCTAAGTGTATAGACAGGGGAATTGGATCATGAAAGTATTTGAGAAAAATATTCGGAAAGTACAGCCGTATGTGCCGGGGGAACAGCCCCAGCATCCGGTGATCAAACTAAATACCAATGAAAATCCTTATCCGCCGGCGCCAGGCGTGAAAAAAGCTTTGCTTGAGATGGACACAGATCTTCAGCGGCTCTATCCGGATCCAGACTGCCGGAAACTGACGCGGGCGCTTTCGGACTGGTACAATGTGGGAGAGGATCAGGTGTTTGTGGGAGTTGGTTCGGACGATGTGCTCTCCATGTGCTTTCTGACGTTTTTTAATTCAGAAAAGCCTATCCTTTTCCCGGACATTACCTATTCCTTTTATAAGGTATGGGCGGATCTTTACGGGATCCCCTATGAGTGTCAGCCGCTGGACAAGGAGTTCCGGCTGGTAAAAGAAGATTATTACAAGCCGAACGGCGGCGTTATCTTTCCAAACCCCAATGCGCCCACAGGGATCTGTGAAGACCTGGATACGATCAGAGATATCCTGGATCACAATCGGGATGTGATCGTGATCGTAGATGAGGCGTATATTGATTTTGGCGGCTGTTCCGCTTTGGAACTGCTGAACGGCTATGACAATCTGATCGTAGTCCAGACTTTCTCCAAGGCCCGGTCTATGGCGGGAATGCGTATCGGATACGCTATTGCCAGTCCCGCCCTGATCCGGTATCTGATGGATGCCAAGTTTTCTTTCAATTCTTATACTATGAATCAGGCGGCTCTTGCCTGCGGTACGGCGGCCCTTGCGGACCGGGATTATTTTGAAGAGACCATCCGGAAGATCGTAGATACCAGAGAATGGGCCAAGGCAGAATTTACCAAACTGGGATTCCGATATCTGGATTCGAAGGCCAATTTCCTGTTTGTCACCCATCCGGAGTATTCGGGCCAAGAATTGTTCCAGGCCCTGAGAGAGCAGGGAATCTACGTCCGATTCTGGGGCAGCAGCCGGATTGAGGACTATTTGAGAGTCACCATTGGTACGAGAGAAGAGATGGAGAAACTATTTGGATTTTTGAGAGAATATATAAAAGGGTAAAGGAGATTTTTAGAGAATGCTCAAAAAAATACTTCAAGGGCTTGTGATCGGAATCGCGAATATCATTCCGGGAGTCAGCGGCGGTACGATGATGGTAGCGATGGGGATCTATGACAAACTGATCCACGCGATCACCCATCTGCGGAAAGAATTTAAGGAAAGCGTGCGCTTTATGCTTCCGATCTTTATCGGGATCGCGGCGGCGATCATTGTGGCGGCACGGATCTTGGAATTTTGTTTCGCTATGTTTCCGATCCAGACGAATTTGCTATTCTGCGGATTGATCGCGGGCAGCGTACCGTTCATTTTCACCCATGTCAAGGGGAAAACCATAAAGCCGGGAATGATCGCGGCATTTCTGGTGTTTTTCCTGATCGTAGTGGGAATGGCTCTCATGGGAGAGGCAGAAGGGGCGGCGGCGGACGTTAGTTTCAGCTTGATCAATGTTCTGAAACTTTTGATCGTGGGAGTGATCGCCGCGGCAACCATGGTGGTGCCTGGAGTCAGCGGGTCTATGATGCTGATGGTCCTGGGATATTATAATACGATACTGGAAAGTATCAACGACTTCGTAGAAGCGGCGTTGTCTTTGGATATGCCGGTGATCGTGGAGAACATGCTGATATTGGTTCCTTTTGGGATCGGAGTGATCCTGGGAATCTTTCTGATCGCCAAGATTATTGAGTTTATTTTTCAGCGTGCCGAGACTCATGCTTACTGGGCGATACTGGGATTGATCCTGGCTTCCCCGATCGCGATCCTCTTAAAGACAGACTGGAGCGGCTTCTCCGTTCTGGCGATCGTGACTGGAGCAGCGGCGTTTGGGATCGGATGGTTCATTGCGTCCAAACTGGGGGATGATTAGAGAGAAAAACAGGAGGGGTAGATCATGGAGAAAATGTATGATGTGACAGCGCTGGGAGAATTGCTGGTGGATTTCCCAAAGAACGGCCAGAGCGAGCAGGGAAACGGACTGTTTGAGGCGTGTCCGGGAGGTGCTCCCTGCAATGTGCTGGCAATGCTCAACAAACTGGACAGGAAGACGGCGTTTATTGGAAAAGTAGGGAAGGATCAGTTTGGAAGGCTGTTAAAGGAGACCATCGGGGAATTAGGCATCAGCTCCAAAGGCCTTGTGCTGGATGAGGAAACCCATACGACGCTGGCCTTTGTCCATACCTTCCCGGATGGGGATCGGGAATTTTCTTTTTACCGGAATCCCGGCGCGGATATGATGCTGTCTGAAGATGAGGTGGATTATGATCTGATCAGGAATTCTAAAGTTTTTCATTTCGGCACACTGTCAATGACGGACGAGCCGGTGCGGACAGCTACGAAAAAGGCGCTGAAGACAGCCAAAGAGGCAGGATGTCTCATTACCTTCGATCCTAATTTAAGGCCGCCTTTATGGAATTCCCTGGAGGAGGCCAAGGCAATGATGGAGTATGGCTTCCAGTACTGTGATATGTTGAAGATCTCAGATAATGAGATCCAGTTCGTATCAGGGAAGGAAGATTATGAGGAAGGAATTCGCTATCTCCAGGAAAAGTACCAGATTCCGGTGATCTTTCTGACCATGGGAAAAGATGGAAGCAGGGCTTATTTCAAAGATCTTAAGGTGGAAAGAAGCGGATTCCGGGTCCGGGCGGTCGATACCACAGGGGCCGGCGATACCTTCTGCGGCTGCGCCATCCACGGCCTGCTGAAATATGGGATGAAAGATCTGAATGAAGAAACGCTGGGAGAGATCCTTTCTTACGCTAATGCGGGAGCCGCTCTGATCACAATGAAGAAGGGCGCGATCCGTTCCATGCCGGAACCGGCGGAGATTGAAAGGATGCTGCGTGGACAGGGGGATGTTTAGGTCCGGATCTGTTCCCGGTCTCTAAGTTCCAGAAGATGGATATAGGAAAGCAGATCTTTCTTGGACTGAAGAGACAGAGAACGGTATCTGGCGATGAGTTTCTGCTCGTTCTTAGGGCAATAAGTTTCCTGAGCGCAGTCTGACTCATCCGATTCGCTTTCATCCAGCAGATAGTCTATGGAAACATGGAAAAGACCGGCAAGAGCCGTCAGTTTCTCATGGGAGGGCTGGCGGTTTTTGGTTTCATACCCTGCGATCGTTGAACGAGCTACATTCAGACGGCGGGCAAGATATTCCTGGGTCATGTTATTTTCAAGCCGTAAAGTTTTTAGTTTTTTATCAAAAGACATGGCCGGTCTCCCTTCTGCTCATATTTTGGTATATTTTAACAAGTGTTGCGGTAAAGAACATGGGAAGTGTCAAATATCAACAAAGTGTTGCGCGTAAGTTCCAGAACGGAACATTAGATTATCCCGTTGACACTGTCAGGGAAAGAACCTATAATTTATTTGTAGACAGAAAAACGACAGACTTAAGGAGGAAAAAATTTATGATAGTAGCAAAAAATGACGAGGCGAAAAGAAGCCGCCTGTGGAGGACGGCACTCCTTGTTTCCTCTGTCTTGATAGTCCTGATCGTGATATTTCTGCTAACGAAATTATTTACGACGAATCCGCTGGAAGGCAGATGGGAGGACGAGAATGGGAAGATCAGTCTGAATGTTGAATCAGGCGGAGCGGCTACGGTCACAGTCTTAGAGGCGGAAAATGGAAGTCAGATCGAAGTGCCTATGGAGTATACCCTGGACCGGGACGCTAAGACGATCACCATCCATGAGGACCAGGAAGCGGTTCAGAAAATGGCGGAGGAATCCGATGGAAGCTTGACGCCGGAAAGCATTGAAGAGGCGGTGGATTCCCTGAGAGACACCTTTGATTACAGCGTAGATCAGGATACGCTTACCCTGTCAGAGCGTGAGTATGGGGATCAGATCATTTTGATCAAACAATAAGGAACATGAAGACAAGAAACTCTGCCCTCTATTTATCACCCGTTTACAGGTGAGAGGTAGAGGGATTCTTTTTACCTGGCGGGCAGCAGGAAGCCCGTGTCGGAAAGGAAAGGGAACAGGTATGTTAAGAAACGAGACGAAGAAAATAAAAATCGGAACGGTGACGATAGGCGGCGGGAACCCTGTGGCTATACAGTCTATGACAAATACCCGCACAGAAGATGTGGAAGCCACTGTGGCACAGATCCTGGCGCTTGAGCGGGCGGGATGCGAGATCATCCGCTGCGCGGTGCCCACGATGGAGGCTGCCGCGGCTCTTGCGAAGATCAAGGAACGGATCCATATTCCATTGGTGGCGGATATCCATTTTGATTATCGGCTGGCTATTGAGGCGATCCGCCATGGAGCGGATAAGATCCGGATCAATCCGGGAAATATCGGCGGCCCTGACCGGGTGAAAGCCGTGGTGGATACGGCAAAGGAAGCCGGTGTGCCTATCCGGGTAGGCGTCAACAGCGGATCTTTGGAGAAGCCGCTGATCGAGAAATATGGCGGGGTTACGGCAGAAGGCCTGGCAGAGAGCGCCATGGAGAAAGTGCATATGATCGAGGATATGGGGTACGACCAGCTGGTGGTGAGCATTAAATCCTCGGATGTGCTGATGTGCGTCAAGGCCCATGAACTGGCGGCAAAAGAATGTCCTTATCCGCTGCACGTAGGGATTACAGAATCTGGAACGCTGCTGGCTGGGAATATCAAGTCCTCCATCGGACTTGGCCTGATCCTCCATCAAGGCATCGGGGATACTATCCGGGTGTCTCTGACAGGAGACCCTGTGGAAGAGATCAAATCGGCGAAATTGATCCTTAAGACACTGGGACTTAGGAAAGGCGGGATCGAGGTGGTTTCCTGTCCTACTTGCGGGCGGACCAAGATCGATCTGATCGGCCTAGCCAACCAGGTGGAAGCCATGGTGGCGGATATTCCTCTGGATCTTAAGGTGGCGGTAATGGGCTGTGTGGTAAACGGGCCGGGGGAAGCCAAAGAAGCGGATATCGGCATCGCTGGAGGCATCGGGGAAGGATTGCTGATCAAAAAGGGACAAGTTGTGAAGAAAGTGAAAGAAGAAGAGTTATTGGAGACATTGAGACAGGAGCTGCTGCACTGGAATGAGTAAAGAGTTTTTTGAAGTATTTCCTACATTAAAAGTGGAAGAAGATATGCGGAGGCTGTTTCACGGTGTGGAAGTGCGCAAGGTGACGACAAACAGCGGCAGGGATTTTATCCGGGTACAGATCCAAAGCGGGCATCTGATCCAGAAGCAGAAGATTTATGAATTGGAGAAAATGATCAAGAATCAACTGTTTGGCCGCGCGCGGATCAGAGTAGAGATTCAGGAAGAATTCACACTTTCCGGTCAGTATACACCGGAGAATATAATGAAAGAATACTATGACAGTTTCCTGGAAGAACTGGACCAGATCAGCGTAGTAGAGCGGAATATGCTCCAAAACGCGGATATTTCCTTTCATGAGGGAAAGGTGCTCTGCCTGAAGCTGGAAGATTCCATTGTGGCCAAGGGAAAGAAGGAAGCTTTGTGTTCTTATCTGGAACATGTATATGGAGAAAGGTTTGGCTGTCCGGTAGAAGTCCATGTGCTTTATGAGGAAAAGAAAGAGAGCCTGTTGAAACACAATGAAGAAAAACTGCGCCAGGAAGTGGAAGCGATCCTGGAGCAGACAGCCGCGGTCCAGGAGGAGAAGGAAAAAGCAAAAGAGAAGGAAGAGAAACCGGACAAGAAGCAGGAGAGCGCCTCTCCTTCCGGCGGCCGGTATAGCCGGAAAGGAAACGGGGGATATGGCCAGAAAGAGAATGGATCCGGACCAAAATGGAAGAGCGATGATCCTAATCTTGTTTACGGAAGACCCTTTGATGATGAGCCTATGGAATTATCCCAAGTAGTCACAGAAATGGGAGAGATCACCATCCGGGGAAAGGTGATTCATTTTGACACCAGGGAGATCCGCAACGAGAAGACGATTGTTATGTTTGCGCTGACGGATTTTACCGATACGATCATGGTGAAGATGTTTGTAAGAAACGACCAGCTTGCGGATATCCTGGCGGAGATCAAGATGGGCGCTTTTCTGAAGCTGAAAGGTGTGACTACTATTGATAAGTTTGACGGTGAGCTGACCATCGGTTCTGTCACGGGAATACGGAAAATTCCCGACTTTACCGAATCCAGGAAGGATACATCCCCCCAAAAGCGGGTGGAGCTTCACTGCCACACCAAGATGAGCGACATGGACGGCGTTTCTGAGGTGAAGGACATTGTAAAAAGAGCCCATGACTGGGGGCATAAAGCCATCGCCATCACTGACCATGGCGTGGTGCAGGCTTTCCCGGACGCGAATCATTATATAGAGACTTTGGACAAAGACGATCCTTTTAAGATCATTTACGGGGTGGAAGGGTATCTGGTAGACGACCTTCAGGATGTGGCGGTGGGCGAAAAGGGCCAGTCCCTGAAGGATACCTATGTGGTGTTTGATATTGAGACTACCGGTTTCAGCGCGATCAGCGATAAGATCATCGAGATTGGCGCGGTGAAGGTGGAAGGGGGAAAGATCACGGAGCGGTTCAGTACCTTTGTGAATCCCGGAGTTCCCATTCCCTTTGAGATCACCCGGCTTACCAGCATCACGGACCAGATGGTGATGGAAGCGCCGGATATCCAGACGGTGCTGCCGCAGTTCCTGGAATTCGTGGGGAATGCGCCGCTGGTAGCCCATAACGCCAGTTTTGACGTGGGATTTATTGAGCAGAACTGCCGCTATCAGGATATAACGCCGGACTTTACTTCTGTAGATACGGTAGCCATGGCCAGGATCCTGCTGCCCACCCTGTCTAAGTATAAACTGAATGTGGTGGCGGGCGCCCTGCATATTTCTCTGGAAAACCACCACCGGGCGGTAGATGACGCGGGAGCTACGGCTGAGATTTTTGTAAAGTTCTTAGAGATGTTAGAGGAAAAAGGCATCCATGATCTGACGCAGCTCAATCAATATGGGGCCCAGAGCAAAGACGCGGTGAAAAAACTGCCCTCCTATCATGTGATCATTCTTGCGAAAAATGAGACAGGCAGAGTGAATCTCTACACTTTGATCTCCAAGTCCCATCTGGAATATTTTGGCCGGCATCCCAGGATTCCCAAGAGCGAGCTGTCTAAGTACCGGGAAGGGCTGATCGTGGGAAGCGCCTGTGAGGCGGGAGAACTTTATCAGGCGATCTTGAACGACAAGTCTCAGGAGCGGATCGCCAGGATCGTAAACTTCTATGATTACCTGGAAATCCAGCCTCTGGGAAACAACCGGTTTATGATCGCCAGCGATCGGATCACAAAGGTGCGCAATGAGGAAGACCTGCGGGAGATCAACCGGAAGATCGTAAAACTGGGGGAACAGTTTGGAAAACCGGTGGCAGCCACCTGCGACGTGCATTTCCTCGATCCGGAAGACGAAGTCTACCGGAGGATCATTATGACGGGGAAAGGGTTCTCCGATGCGGATGAGCAGGCGCCTTTGTACCTGCATACCACAGACGAGATGCTGGAAGAGTTTGAGTATCTGGGGTCTGCGAAAGCCAGGGAAGTGGTGATCGAGACGCCGAATAGGATCGCGGATATGGTGGAACGGATCTCCCCTGTGCGTCCGGACAAATGTCCGCCGGTGATCGAGAATTCGGATCAGACGCTGAGGGATATTTGTTATGAGAAGGCTCACTCCATGTACGGGGAGAATCTGCCTGAGGTAGTTACAGAACGGCTGGAGAGGGAACTGAATTCCATTATCTCCAATGGATTCGCGGTTATGTATATCATAGCCCAGAAGCTGGTGTGGAAGTCCAATGAGGACGGTTATCTGGTAGGGTCCAGGGGATCTGTCGGGTCCTCCTTTGTGGCCACTATGGCGGGCATTACAGAGGTAAATCCTTTAAGTCCCCACTATTACTGCAAAAATTGTCATTACAGCGACTTTGACTCTGAAGAAGTCAGGTCTTACGCGGGAGGCTGCGGATGGGATATGCCGGACAAGAACTGCCCGGTGTGCGGGGAACCTCTGGTAAAAGACGGATTTGATATCCCCTTTGAGACCTTCCTCGGATTTAAAGGGAATAAAGAACCGGATATCGACCTGAACTTTTCCGGGGACTATCAGAGCAGCGCCCACAAGTATACAGAGGTGATCTTTGGTACCGGACAGACCTTCCGGGCAGGGACCATCGCCACTTTGGCGGACAAGACGGCATTTGGCTATGTGAAGAATTATTATGAGGAACGGGGTCAGAGAAAGCGGAACTGTGAGATTGACCGGATCGTCCAGGGATGTACGGGAATCCGCAGGAGTACCGGACAGCATCCGGGAGGGATCATCGTCCTGCCTCACGGGGAAGACATTAATTCCTTTACTCCGGTGCAGCATCCGGCCAATGATACCCACACGGATATCATTACCACTCATTTTGATTATCACTCCATTGACCATAACTTGCTGAAGCTGGATATTCTGGGACATGATGATCCTACCATGATCAAGGCCTTGGAAAGCTATATCAGTTCTCCGGCCATGGACAATGAGTATAATGAGACGGATCATCGGTTTGACGCCACCAAGATCCCCCTGGATGATCCCGGTGTAATGTCCTTGTTCCACGACACATCGGCGCTGGGGATCAAGCCGGAAGATATTGGAGGATGTCCGGTAGGCTGTCTGGGAATCCCGGAATTTGGGACGGATTTCGTTATCCAGATGGTGGTAGATACCAAGCCCCAGACTTTATCTGACCTGATTCGGATCTCGGGATTGTCCCATGGAACAGACGTGTGGCTGAACAATGCCCAAGATCTGATCCGCAGCGGTACGGCTACCATTTCCACAGCCATTTGTACTCGGGACGATATCATGACCTATCTGATCAATAAGGGGATGGACAGCGAAGAGTCTTTCACCATTATGGAGCGGGTGCGAAAAGGCGCGGTGGCCAAAGGAAAATGTAAAGAATGGCCGGAGTTTAAGAAGGATATGGCAGAGCATGGGGTACCGGACTGGTACATTGGTTCCTGTGAGAAAATCAAGTACATGTTCCCCAAAGCCCACGCGGCGGCCTATGTTATGATGGCCTACCGGATCGCCTACTGCAAGATCAATTATCCTCTTGCTTATTATGGGGCGTATTTTGGAATCCGGGCGGATGCTTTCTCTTACGAGATCATGTGTCAGGGGAAAGAGAAGCTGCAGTACTATATTGACGATTATACCCGGCGCTCCGCGACCCTGAGCAAGAAGGAGCAGGACACCATGAAGGATATGCATATCGTCCAGGAGATGTACGCCAGGGGGCTGGAATTTCTGCCCCTTGACATCTACCGGGCGAAAGCTACCAAGTTCCAGATCATCGATGGAAAACTCATGCCGCCCCTCAGCAGTATTGACGGGATGGGGGACAAGGCTGCGGAGGCTGTAGAGAAAGCTTCCAAAGAAGGTCCATATCTGTCCAGGGATGATTTCTGGCAGAGGACCAAGGTCAGCAAGAGCGTGATCGACTATATGGCAGAGCTGGGGCTTCTGGCCGGCCTGCCGGAATCTAACCAGCTGTCACTGTTTGAGATGAATCTGTAAGGCCCCGCTGATCAAAGGGGAGTCTTAAGCCTGTGAGCAAAATGCCGCTGATGGCGGCTGGCTCACAGGCTTTTATCATTTGTTTTGTGTCTATTTTTGAATTTGGGTTTTTGAATTGTCTATTCTGCCATCTTGTCCATGGTGGACGGCTCTGTTAATGAGCAGACAATCATTTGGGAAAGAGATCTGTGTTCGTTGGCGCCCTCAATTTTATATATGGATTTCATATATAGTTATATTTAATAAATATTTCACAATGTTGCAAAATTATCTTATAATTTAAATATAATTTAAGATTATTCGAGTAATTTAGACTATTTCCATGGAATTGAATTGTGTTAAGACAATTTTGTTATGCCGAAAAGGATAGGAGGTATGCAGCATGAGTGAAAGCAAACTGATCAAATGCGGGAAGATGTTTGATGGGATCCAGGACGTACTTCAGCCGGATATGGAGATCCTGGTCGAGGGAAACCGGATCTCTGCCGTGGGGAAAGATCTTGCCTGTCCGGAGGGGACGGAAGTGATCGACCTTACGGACTGTACCGTTACCCCAGGAATGATCGATGCCCATGTCCACAGCCAGTATATTGACTGGCCCACTCGGAATCACGACATCGTTTACCGGGGCGCGGCCTGGAAGAGTATGTGCCATCTGTATAACGCGCGGGAATCTCTATACAGAGGGTTTACGACCATCCGATCCATTGGAAATTCTACCTATGAGGCAAGAGGAAGCCTCGCGGCCAGAGAAATGATCGATCTTGGACTTTTCCCAGGAGCAAGGATGGTGGTTACGCCTCACTATATGGCGGATGTGGGAAGTCACGGGGACCATTCCCAGTATCTTCGGACCAATCCTGACCTTGCGGAAGCGTTTGCGAAAATGACGCCGACGATCGGAACCGGCGTAGACTTCTTCCGCCATGCGGTACGCAATGAGATCAAGATGGGAGCAGATTTCATTAAGATTATGATCAACGGCGGTTTCAGTACGCCGAATGACACGCCGGACGACCAGCAGCTGAGCGATGAGGAAATCAAGGTGATTATCGATACAGCTCATGCTCTCGGACGGACGGTAACCGCCCATATCTATAATTCAGAGCAGATGAAGAAGGTGGCTTTGATGGGGATCGACGGTATGGAGCATGGTTCCCTGATCACGGAAGACACCGCCAGAGTAATGGAAGAACGGGATATTTATCTGGTACCTACTTTCTGCCCTTATGACGATATCATTAACCTGAATGAAGAGTCTTTGAAGAAGAAAACGCCTCAGTTCCAGCAGAAGCTGCGCCAGTATTCGGAGAGATTGAAAGCTGGTCGGCAGACGATCATTAACAGTAAGATCCGGTTAGGCTACGGCACAGATTTCGTAGCGGTACATAACGCTTATGAAAATGGTTATGAATACGAATCCTGGCTGAATTCTGGAATTGATCCGTTCCGCGCGCTGAAAGCCGCAACCAGCGTCAATGCCGGAATTCTTGGATTGGAAGATTTGATCGGGACCATAGAGCCGGGAAAAGCGGCGGACATCTCAGCCTGGAAGAGAGATCTTTTGACAGATCCCAAGGCCCTGCTGGACTGCGCGTTTGTTATGAAAGAAGGAACGGTTTATCCGACGGTGAAGGTAGAGTAGGAGTGTGTACGATGAGAGCGGCTGGCCCGGGAGCGGCCAGCCGATTTAAGAAAGGAATTTGCATATGGAGAATGGAGGAAAAAAATATAGCGAACAAGTTTCTGTACGCTGGTATGGCTATATTGTTTTAGTTCTTACGATATTATTTTTCTCAGGAGTCTTTTCTTCCGCTGAAGGACCTATCAAAGCGCTGGACTTTACAAATATTTCTGGTTCTTTTGGTTCCCTGGGAGAAATCGCGGAAGATGCGGGGACACTGGCGGCCGACTTCAGAGGAACTGGAGGAAGCGGCGCGAGAGATGCATGGCTTTTTGCCCTGACGCTTATCCCGGCAGTCATGTTGGCCCTTGGAGTTGTAAAGGTAGTGGAGCATCTGGATGGCCTGCGGGCAGCGCAAAAACTGCTGACGCCGCTTCTTATGCCGCTTTTGGGAATCCCGGGAATCTGCGGACTGACCCTGATCGCCAGCCTTCAATCCACAGATGCGGGAGCATCGATGACGGCAGAGCTGGCCCAGGACGGGATGATCGATGAAAAACAGAAGACCATTTTCGCCTGTTTCCAGTTTTCCGCGGGAGCAACATTGACCAACTACTTGTCTTCCTGCGCGGCGCTGTTCCCATTTTTGTCAGTGCCGATCATTATACCGCTGGTGGTCGTATTTGTATTTAAGATATTTGGGGCGAATTTGACCCGGATCTATCTGTACAAATTCTGTAAGGAGGAGATCTGATGGAAGAAAAAGCAAAAGTAATGGAGAAAAAGACGATCGTGGATGCCTTTGTGGAAGGCGCGAGAAACGGGTATAAGATTTCTATAAATTCAATGGTGCCGAATGTGCTGTTTGCCTTTGTGCTGATCCAGATTTTGAATCTGACGGGGCTCTCCGATATTCTTGGCAAGGTCTGTCAGCCGGTAATGGGACTGTTTGGACTTCCGGGGATCGCCGCTACAGTTTTGATCGCGGGCTTTTTGTCTGTCGGAGGTGGAGTTGGAGCGGCAGCCAGTCTCTATGCCTCAGGGGCGCTGGGAAATGACCATATTACGATCCTGATTCCGGGAATCCTGATGATGGGAGCTTCCCTGCAGTATATGGGGCGCTGTCTTGGAACCGCGACGGTAAAGAACAAGTATTACGCGTTCCTGATCGGAATTAATATTTTAAATTCGTTGCTGTCTATGATCGTGATGAGGATTCTTGTATCTATCTTCTGAAATTAAGGTTGAATATGAGACTGGGGCAGGGGCCGTAGGGCCCCTGCTTTTTTGAAAATCATTGATGAAATATAAGACCAATGCTATACTGAGATTAAATCGGGATTAAAATTAAGAGGAAGTGTGAGTATGAAAACAGAACAGATATTGCTGGCCCTGGAAATCGGCAGATGTGGCTCTGTTTCAAAAGCAGCTTCGAATCTGTTTATGGCCCAGCCGAATGCCAGCAGTTCTCTTGCGCTGCTGGAGCAGGAGATCGGATATCAGATATTTGAACGCACCTATAATGGGATGCGAGTGACGAAACAGGGGGAAGCCTTCCTGCAGTACGCCCATGCTATTGAGCGGAACATGAAGAAAATCTATATGATCAGCGAAGAAGGTACCAGAGTCCGGCTTTCTGTCGCGACCTATGCCTATCCTTTTTCGGAAAGGGCATTTACAAAATTCTGCACAAACTATATTGATACGGCTCATTCCCTGAACTGTAAACTTCGCAGGATTGGAACGGTCAAGGAGGGGATCGAGCTTCTGGATCAGGACCTGGCGGACGTGTCTGTGATCACCTGCAGACAGGAGCTGTACGGCCAGTTTGAGAAGGAATTCCAGAAGGAGGGCCTGCATTCGGAAGTGCTGGCTTATACGACTTTGCATGTGGTGCTTCCGGAAAAGCATCCGCTCGCGAAAAAAGAGACGGTAGACCTGGAAGATTATGTGGGCTATCCTTGTATCTCTAATGAAGGATTAGCGAAAAATTATGCCCCGCCGGAAGTGGAGAAACTTCTGAAAGAAGTAAAGCTGCATATTGTGATGGAACCGGGGGAAGCCAGGTTTAAACTGCTGGAGAATACCAATAGTTTTGTGATCTGCACTCCTTATCAGAAGGAAGAATTAAGGCGCCATCACTTGGTAGGACGGAATATCCCGAACGCCAATCGGAATCTGGTCCTGCTGATGAAGGAAGAAAATCAGCACGATCAGCAGATCCAAAGATATGTCAGCCTTTTGAAAGAGGAAATCGAAGTCTGGGAGCAGGAGATCAATTAGAAATAAGGAGCGCGAAAAGATGAAATCTTTGAGGATCACGGACTGGTGCCATGAGATTTTCCGCGCCTATGTCCGAGAAAATGGAGTCTATATTGACGGTACGATGGGAAAAGGGATGGATACCCTTTTCCTTTGCCATTTGGCGGGAGAAGAAGGAAAAGTCTACGCTTTTGATGTCCAGGAGAAGGCCCTGGAGATGACCCGGCTTTTGTTGGAAAAAGAAGGGGTGAGAGGACGGGCCAGGCTTATCCGGGACGGCCATGAACACATGGATGCTTATCTGCCGCCAGAGAGCGCGGATGGGATCTGTTTTAATTTTGGCTATCTGCCGGGCGGAGACCACCGGATCGCAACAAAGCCGGAGACTAGTGTAGAGGCGGTGAAAAAGGGACTTGGCCTTTTGAAACAAAACGGCGTAATGAGTCTTTGTATCTACAGCGGGGGAGATACGGGATTCGCGGAAAAAGAGGCGCTTCTCCATTTTCTTGGCGGACTGCCCGCTAATCAGTTCACAGTAATCCTGAATTCTTATTATAACAGGGAGAACCATCCGCCTATTCCGGCATTTGTTTTTAAGCGAAGATAGAGACAGGAGGCTGCGTGTCATGAAGAAAATCGGATTTCTGATCAACCCGGTGGCGGGGCTTGGCGGCCAGGCTGGAATGAAGGGGAGCGACGACTGCAAAAGCAGGGAAAATGCGATGAAGCTCGGCTATCAGAAGACGGCCTTTAAAAAAGCCGCTGCCTGCGCGGGTCAGATACAAGGAGAACAGGGGTGCCAGATTTTTTCCCCGGAAGGAGAGATGGGAGGAATGGTTCTTGAGGAAGCAGGGATACCATACTATTCTCTGGGGCAAAGCGGGACGGAGACCTGCCGGGAAGATACGGTGGTTTTTGCGGAAAAAATGAAAGAACAGGGTGTGGATCTTCTGGTGTTCTGCGGGGGAGACGGAACGGCGAGGGACATTTATGAGGCGGTGGGAAGCCATTTCCCCGTACTGGGTGTTCCCGCGGGCGTGAAGATGTACTCTGCCTGTTACGCGGTGAATCCCTGGCAGGCGGGAGAACTCCTGCGAGATTTTATCCGGGGAAAACATCTGTCCTTTGTCCCGCGCGAGGTGATGGATCTTGACGAGGCGGATCTTGGAAAAGCATCTGTCAGTCCCGCGCTATACGGATTTCTGACGGTGCCGGACGATGGCGCGAGGCTGCAGCGGGCAAAAGAGATGAGCCGGGGAAACGCGGCGGAAGCCGAGATACTGGCGCTGGATGTTGTGTCGGAAAGGAAAGAGGGCATGCTCTATATCATCGGGCCGGGAGGCACTACTTTCCAGATCAAGGAAAAAATGTGCGGCCGAGGGACACTGCGCGGCGTAGATGTGGTGAAAGACGGAAAGCTTCTGGCAAAAGACGCGGACGAAAAGACAATCTACGCGTTTTTAGAGGCGGGAGAGAGAGCAGAGATCATTGTGACTTGTATTGGCGGGAACGGTTTCCTGTTTGGCCGGGGAAATCAACAGATCAGTCCAAGGATCATACGGAAAGTGACCAAGGAGCATATCCGCATCGCGGTGACAAGACAGAAGCTGGCAGGACTTGGGACAAGACCTATGCTGGTGGATACCGGAGACCCGGAGACAGACCGTTATCTGGCGGGGTATTATAAGATCCGGTTTAACGCCCGTGAGTCGGCGCTGTACCGAGTGGAAAGAAATTGACAAATACTTGAGAGGTTTTAGCGAAAAGTGTAGAATAAAAAGAGAGCGCGGAGGGTGTCTTGACCATGAAAACAGGGATTATAGAAGGGAGCTGATGAAAGTGGGAAAAGAGTTTGTACATCCATATATGCCAAATAGTGTTCCTGAGATCAAGGAGGAAATGCTGCGCAAGATCGGCGTAAAAAGCGTAGAAGAGATCTACAAAAGCGTGATTCCGGATGAACTTCTCTACAAAGAAAGGCTGGATCTGCCGGAACCGATCTTAAGCGAGCATGAACTGAAAAAGCATGTGATGGGAATTTTGGATAAAAATATATCAACGGAAGAATATACCAGTTTCCTGGGAGCGGGATGTTATAAACATCAGGTACCGGCGCTGTGTGATGAGATCAATTCCAGAGGGGAATTCCTGACAGGATACTGCGGGGATACCTACTCGGATCATGGAAAAATGCAGGCAATTTTCGAGTATGCGAGCATGATGGGAGAACTGCTGGATGCGGACGTGGTAAGCTATACCAATTACGATGGCGGCCAGGCAGTATCCTCGTCTCTCAGGATCGCCCTGCGGGTAATGGAAGGCAGAAATACGCCAAAGACAGAGGTTTTAGTGCCCTCCACCATGAATCCGGAGATTTTTTCTCAGGCGGAATCCTACTGCCGCGGTACTGCTAAGGTCGTAAAAGCAGCCTATGAGCCAGAGACAGGGCTTATGGACCTTTTAGACTTGGAAGATAAGCTGAAAACGGGAAAGGTGGGCGCCGTCTTCTATGAAAATCCCTCCTATCTTGGATTCTTTGAGACCAGAGGAGAGAAGATCGCGGAGCTGGCCCATCAATACGGAGCTCTGTGTATTGTCCAGCCGGAGGTGGCAGCCCTTGGCATCATGGAAAGCCCCATGAATCTGGGAGCGGATATTGTATGTGGAGATATCCAGCCGCTGGGAATGCACATCCAGTTTGGAGGCGGCCAGGCGGGATTTATTGCCTGCCGGCAGGATGTGGAACTGATCCGGGAATTTCCTACCTATATGTACGGGATTGCGGAAACGGAGAAAGAAGGCGTCTACGGATGGGGACGGGCCATGAATGAACGCTGTTCCCATGGAAGCAGAGAGAACGCCAACGAATATTTTGGAACAGAGACCGGACTGTGGGGCATTACAGCGGGCGTTTATCTTGCCTGCATGGGTCCCCAGGGAATGTATGAATTGGGCGAGACCATCATCCAGAATGTGAATTACGCTATCCGGAAGTTGAAAGAGGTACCTGGAATCCGGGTAAATGTATTCCAAAACAGGAATTTCCAGGAGTTTGTGGTAGATTTTACAGATACTGGGAAAACGGTAAAAGAAATCAACCAGGCGCTTTTGAAAGAGCGGATCTTTGGAGGCAAGGATCTAAGCGGGGATTTCAAAGAACTGGGGCAGAGCGCCCTCTACTGCGTATCGGAGCTGACCACGGCAACGGAGATCGACCATTTGGCGGAAGTTTTGGATAAGATCGCAAGGGGGTGCTAGAGATGGGATACTATAAAACAGACAGAGATTTTCACGAGGCAAGATGGGATGAGCCTATCATTATGGAACTTGGCAGTCCGGGGGAGCGGGGCGTATTGGTGCCAAAAGCGGATCCAAGGGCAGCGGAGGCTGTAGGAAAGGCGGAAGATCTTCTCCCGGAAGGATTAAGAAGAAAGAAGGCCCCCAAACTTCCAGAGATGTCCCAGATGCAGGTGCTGCGCCATTATATGAGGCTGTCCCAGGAAACCATCGGAACGGATATCAATATTGATATCGGCCTTGGAACCTGTACCATGAAATACAGCCCTAAGATCAACGAACAGTTTGTGCGGTCAGATAAGTTAAAAGAGCTGCATCCCTATCAGGATGAGAGTACGGTTCAGGGGATCCTGGAGATCATGTACAAGGAAGAGCAGTACCTGAAAGCCATCTCAGGCATGGCAAAGGTAAGCCTTCAGCCCTCCGGAGGAACCCAGGCCATTTTCGCCAATGTGGAGACCATCCGGGCATACCACGAGGCCAATGGCGAGGGAGAGAAGCGTAATGAGATTATTACCACAATCCTGTCTCATCCCGGCAATCCGGGAGCGGCGGCGACTCTAGGATATAAGGTCATCACCCTCTACCCGGATGAGAATGGAATCCCGGATATTGAAGCCTTAAAAGCGGCGGTATCAGAACATACGGCGGCGCTGATGATCACCAACCCGGAGGATACGGGAATCTACAATGAGAAGATCAGAGAATTCGTGGATATCGTCCATGAGGCCGGAGGATTATGTGTGTATGACCAGGCCAATTTGAACGGCCTCTTCGGTATTACCAGGGCCAGAGACGCGGGATTTGACATGTGTCACTACAACCTGCACAAGTCTTTTTCATCGCCCCATGGCTGTCAGGGTCCGGGGGCCGGCGCTCAGTGCGTGTCGGAGAAATTGGCCAAATATGTGGCGTTCCCAACAGTGGAGTATGATGGGGAGAAGTATTATCTGGATTATCAGAGGCCGGACAGTATTGGGAAACTGCGGAAGTTCTATGGAGTTCCGGCGGTACTGGTGCGGGCCTACGCCTACATCCGAAGCCTGGGGCCGGACGGCATCAAGCAGATCGCCGAGCTGTCTATTTTGAATAATAACTACTTGCTGAAGAAGCTTTTGGAGATCGATGGGTTGTCCATGCCTATGGCTGAGGGCAAATACCGGCTGGAGCAGGCAAGATTAAGCTGGAAAAAACTGACTGACGAGACGGGCGTCACCACCGATGATATCTGCCGCCGGATCGTAGATTATGGGTTCCAGGATTATTTTGCCAGCCATCATCCCCGGATCATTCCGGAGCCGTTTACCCCGGAACCGGTGGAAACTTATTCCAAGGACGATATTGATGAGTTTGCGGCGGCCTTCAAGGCCATCGCGAAGGAGGCGAGGACGAATCCGGAGGTTGTAAAGACGGCGCCCCATAAGGCGGCCCTGTCCACCCAGATTCGGGAAGAATATCTGACAGAATGGGAGAAATTCGCCACCACCTGGCGGGGATACCTGAAGTATGTGAAGAAGTAGGAGAAAAGAGGATGAGAAGAAAAGACAGGGAAATAACAGAGACGGTTAAGAAACAAGAAATCATAGAGGCATGCAAGGTATGCAGGCTTGGTTTCGCAGATGAGGGCGGCGTCTATATTGTCCCTATGAATTTTGGATATTGTTACGAAGAGGAGCGGCTGGTCCTTTATTTCCATGGGGCCAAAGAAGGAAGGAAGATGGAGCTGGTCCGGAAGGAGCCGTCCGTAGGAATTGAGATGGACTGCGGTCATGAGCTGGTGGAGGGGAGGCTTGCCTGCCAGTACAGTTACCATTATGCCAGCATCATCGGCAGAGGAAAGGCCGCGGAGGTAGTGGAACCGGAAGAAAAGTTAAAAGCGCTGGGGCTGATCATGAAGCATCAGACAGGGAAAGAGTTCGATGAATTTGAGACTAATCCAAAGCTGGAGAAAGCGGTGGCCATCATCCGGGTAGAGGTAGAAGATTATAGCTGTAAGCAGTATGTGTAGAAGACAGGAGGAGTATCATGAAATCATATCGCAAGGAACTACATTTTCATCTCCCTACCAGGCGGGGCCTGGTCAATATTACCCAGGAGGTACAGAATGCGGTCACTCAAAGTGGTGTCAAAGAAGGTCTGGTACTGGTGAACGCGATGAACATCACAGCCAGCGTATTCATCAATGATGACGAGAGCGGCCTGCATCAGGATTACGAGAAGTGGCTGGAAGGACTGGCCCCGGAGAAGCCCTACAGTCTGTACAACCATAACGGCTATGAGGATAATGCGGACGCCCATCTGAAGCGGACGATCATGGGCCGGGAGACGGTAGTGGCCATCACAGAAGGAAGACTGGACTTTGGAACCTGGGAACAGATCTTCTACTATGAATTTGACGGGAAACGGGATAAGCGGGTTCTGATCAAGGTGATCGGAGAGTAATTGCGGGTTTAGCCTGTTTGGCCCTGTATAAAAAGTCGTGGCGGAGGAAAGAAGATTGAAATTGGATTTATCAGGTAAAATCGAAAAAATCATGGAAAAGCAGCAGATGTTTTCTCAAGCTAAGGGGGAAAAACTAGTATGGGATCCCTTTGTCAAGGATTTGCAGGTGCGGCTTAGCTGGAATTCAAATTCATTGGAGGGAAATACGCTCTCACTGGATGAAACACTTGCTGTAATAGAATACGATGAAGTGAGAACAGGCCATACATACACCGAGTATCAGGAAGCCAAAAGTATGTATCAGGCGGTCACGGAGAAGCTGGCTTTTTCTAAAAATGTCACGATCGATCTGCCATGGATCAAAGAAGTCAATGGGCTTATCATGCAGAGTGATGGAAGATTCCGTGACAGAAATGTTTATGTCGGATCTCTGGCTGAAGCGACTTACTACCCTCCAGATCAAAGCAAAGTGCCTGAGGCAATGGACAGATTTGCAGGAGAGATCAAAGAGATGCCGCTGGATTCAATCAGGGAAAAGATTGCTTTTATCGCCGTCAAACATATTGAGTTTGAACGGATCCATCCGTTCTGTGACGGAAATGGCCGTACAGGAAGAATGATCATGAACCAGCAGCTTCTTAATTCTGGAATCTTGCCGGCAATTATTCTGGATCAGTCGAAATATCGGCAGGCGTTTCGCAGATATGAACGGAATGGAGATACCGAACTGATGGAGTATATCGTTGCCCAAGGCGTTCTGGAAAGTTATAAAAAGCTGGGGGACATTTACGATAAATTTATGCAGATGGGCCGTGGATAAACCTCAGTTCCGCCGCGCCCCCAGAGCTTCGCAAAACCCGCTCCTATAGGAGCTGTATCGCGGCTGCGCCGCGGTTTTGCTCATGAGTGGGCGCTCCCCTTATAGATAAGTACAGTCGGAATTTCATGCAAGCATAAATTCCTTCCCGAACTTATCTATGGCGGAACTGGGTTTTTTGTGAATTAATGCTTTAAATCGCAAAAGTAATGTGTTATACTTATTTGGAAATTGGGCATTAAAGAAGCCCTGCCTTTCAGGCGAATTAGCCTGTGGCTGTGAAGGAGGAAGCAAGATGATATGGGCAAAGGAAGAAACTCTGCCAAGAGCTGAGATCGAGAAGATCCAGTTAGAGAAATTAAAACAGACGGTACCCTATATCTATGAGAGAGTGGAACCATACCGCAGGAAAATGGAAGAGGCCGGAGTGAAGCCGGAAGATATCAAGAGCCTTGAGGATCTTAAGAAACTGCCATTTACATATAAATCTGACTTTAAGGACAATTATCCTATGGGGCTTTTCGCGGTGGATAAAAAGGATCTGATCCGTTTCCACGCAAGCTCTGGGACTACCGGAAAGCCGACAGTGGTGGGATATACGAGAAAAGATCTGGAAGTGTGGCTGGGAAATGTGGCCAGGATCGCCTGTATGGGCGGCGCCACTCCAGACGATGTGGCGCAGATCGCCTTTGGATACGGCACTTTTACTGGCGCCCTGGGGCTGCACGGAGGATTGGAAATGCTGGGGGCGTCAGTGATTCCTATGTCTTCCGGAAATACGAAGAAGCAGATCATGTTCATGCAGGATATGGGGACTACACTCCTGGTGGCTACACCGTCCTACGCCCTGCATCTGGGTGAGGAGATCCGTGCCCGCGGCATCGACCCGGCCAAGGATCTGAAGGTCCATATCGGTCTCTTTGGAGGCGAGGGAATGACCGAGCCTATGAGAGATGAGATGCATAAAGTCTGGGGGGATCAGTTCTTCTGCACCCAGAATTATGGGATGAGCGAACTGTGCGGCCCTGGTGTCGCAGGAGAGTGCGAGGCCCTGTGCGGAATGCACATCAATGAAGACTGGTTTATCCCGGAGATCATCGATCCAAAGACGGAAGAAGTCCTTCCGCCGGGAGAGCGGGGAGAACTGGTGGTGACCTGCCTGGGGAAAGAAGCTCTGCCGCTGGTACGTTACCGGACAGGAGATATGACCAGGCTTTTCTATGAGCCATGCAGCTGCGGGCGTACGACCGCCAGGATGGAGAATCTGTCCGGCCGGGCGGACGATATGCTGGTGATCCGGGGCGTGAATGTATTCCCGACCCAGATTGAAGAAGTGCTTCTGCAGATTCCTGAAATCGGTCCTCACTATGAGATCCTGGTAGAGCGGAAAAACCGGCTGGATGTAATGACGATCACGGTAGAACTGGTGGATGACCGCTTGCTGGACAGTTATAAAAAATTGAGCGAACTGGAGCAGAAGATCAAGAAGGGACTGAAAGCCCAGCTTGGACTGGCGACGCAGATCAAATTGGTGGCGCCTTACTCGCTTCAGAGATTTGAAGGAAAAGCAAAGAGAGTAACAGATTTACGAAAGGATGGTTTATAAAATGTCAGAGAAGGTGATTATGCTTGGCAATGAAGCCATTGCCAGAGGCGCCTACGAGGCGGGGGTCAAGGTGTCCGCCGCTTATCCTGGGACGCCCAGTACAGAGATCAGTGAATATCTGGTACAGTATAAAGAGGACTTGTACTGTGAGTGGTCGCCAAATGAGAAAGTGGCGACAGAGGTGGCCATCGGGGCTTCCGTAGCAGGAGTCCGGGCAATGTCATGCATGAAGCATGTTGGCTTTAATGTGGCGGCGGACCCTGCGTATACGGTTTCTTATATGGGCGTGAACGGCGGGCTTGTGATCGTGGTAGCCGATGATCCGGGACTCTATAGTTCCCAGAATGAGCAGGATACCCGAATGGTGGCGCGCGCGGCCCAGCTTCCTGTGTTGGAGCCGTCCGACAGCAGCGAGGCCAAAGAATTCATGAAACTGGCCTTTGATTTGAGCGAACAGTTTGACCGTCCTTTTGTGTTCCGGACAACCACAAGACTGGCACATTCTCAGGGACTGGTGGAGCTGGGAGAACGGAAATGTCCAGAAGATAAACCTTATGTAAAAAACATCCAGAAAACAGTCATGATGCCGGGGAACGCCAAACTCCGCCATGTGGAGATCGAGAAGCGCAACCTGGAACTGGCGGAGGCGGCCAATACTCTTCCGATCAACCGGATGGAGATGAAAGATACCAAGATCGGGGTCATTACCAGCGGTATTCCCTACCAGTATGTGAAAGAAGCGCTTCCCGAGGCTTCTGTACTGAAGCTGGGGATGGTCAATCCGCTGCCCAGGAAGCTGATCGAAGAATTCGCGGCGAAGGTGGAAAAGCTTTACGTTGTGGAAGAATTAGATCCGGTGATCGAAGAACAGGTGAAATCCTGGGGAATCCAGGCGACCGGAAAAGAGATCTTCACGGTGCAGGGAGAGTACAGCGCCAACATGATCCGGGCGGCGATCGGCAAAGAAGAACTTTTGATCGCGGCTCCCGCACAGGCGCCGGGACGCCCGCCGATTCTTTGTCCGGGATGTCCTCACAGAAGTGTGTACTATGTGCTTAACAAGCTGAAGCTTCACGCGGCTGGAGACATTGGCTGCTATACCCTTGGAGCGGTAGCGCCTTTGAGCGTGGTGGACACCACGATCTGTATGGGCGCAAGCATTTCCAGCCTTCATGGAATGGAGAAAGCCAAAGGCAAAGAATATATCAAAGACTGGGTTGCGGTGATCGGAGATTCTACCTTCCTGCATACGGGGGTAAATTCACTGATGAACATGATGTATAATAAAGCTACAGGAACGGTGATCATCCTGGATAATTCTACCACAGGAATGACGGGACATCAGGATCACGCGGCTACGGGAAAGACCCTGCAGGGAGATCCAACCTATGCCATTGATATTCCGGGACTGTGCCGGGCGATCGGCGTGAAAAACGTGGTAGAAGTCAACGCCTTTGATATTGAGACCTTGGAGAAAACGGTGAAAGAGGAAGTGGCAAAAGACGAGGTATCTGTGATCATCACAAAGACGCCCTGCGTACTTTTGAGCAAAGAAAAGAAACCGTTATATATTGCCCGCGAGGACAAATGTAAAAAATGTGGAATGTGTATGAGGCCAGGATGTCCGGCTATGACAAAGAATCCAGATGGAACCATCCATATTGACGATACCATGTGTACAGGCTGCGGCCTCTGTGAAAGTCTGTGCAAGTTTGACGCGATCGAGTTAGTAAAGGCAGGTGACCGGTAATGGAGACAAAGAATATTATGATCGTCGGTGTAGGCGGACAGGGGACTTTGCTCACCAGCAGGATCCTGGGCGGATTAGCGTTGGCAGGCGGATATGATGTAAAGCTTTCCGAGGTGCACGGCATGGCTCAAAGGGGTGGAAGCGTGGTAACGTTTGTACGGTATGGGGACCATGTGGCGGAACCGATCGTGGAAGAAGGACAGGCGGATGTGATCATTGCTTTTGAGCGGCTGGAAGCTCTGCGGTATGCCCATTTCTTGAAAAAGGACGGGGCGCTGGTGGTGAATGACTGGCGGATCGATCCTATGCCGGTGGTCATCGGAGCGACCCAGTATCCAGAAGGAATCTTGGAAGAGCTGGGAAAAGATCACAAAGTTTATGCGGTCAATGCTACAGAGGAATCTAAGAAACTTGGGAATCCAAGAGTGTTTAATCTGATCGTACTGGGCATCGCGGCTCAGCATATGGATTTTACAAAGGAACAGTGGTATGAGGTGATCGAAAAAACCGTTCCCCCAAAAACTATAGAGATCAATAAAAAAGCATTTGACGTAGGTTATCAGTTATAGGCGGCAGAGATATGGAAATACGTAAGATGCAATGCAGAAGCTGCCGGAATGAGTGTGTGCTGAAAGTGACTGTCGACCGCGGAGAGATACAAGAAGTGACCGGAAACGGATGCAGACGGGGGATCGTAAGCGCGCAGAAGATTCTGGATGCGGAAAATAAGAGAGAAAAATAAGGAGGTGCGGTATGATCAGGCAGTTGTCGGTATTTGTAGAAAATAAGCCGGGAAGTCTGATGGATGTGACATCAAGGCTGACGGAAGCCAATGTGAATATCCGGGCTGTAGCCACGTTTGACACACCGGAATTTGGGATTCTGCGTCTGGTGGTAGACAAACCCTCTGAGGCAAAGTCCTATCTGACCAGCAAAGGATTTGTGGTACGGATCCATCAGGTGATCGGCGTAGAACTGGAAGACCGGGAGGGAAATCTGAATCAGATGTTGGAAATCCTGGCGCAGGGAGGAATCAATATCAATTACATTTATTCATTTGTCATCCGAAATGGAAAAGCGCCGGTGATGGTGTTTAGTACGGATGATTTCGAGAAAGCGGCGCAGATCTTACAGAACGCGGACGTAAAGATGGTAGAAGAGAGCGATCTGTAGGAGAAAGAGTTGTTCAGGCAGGTCCTGCCTGAAGAGGGAGAACCTGGATAAAGAAGGAATTAAGGAGTAAAAGAAATGGCAGGAGTAGCGTTAGAAAACTGGAAAGAACGGATCAGAGATCCAAAGATTGAGTGTATGAGCAGGGATGAGATGTCTGCCCTGCAGAGTGAGCGCCTGGTCAAACAGGTAAAAAATGTATATGAGAATGTAGAGTTCTATCGGAAGAAAATGGATGCGTTGGGGGTAGAGCCTGGAGATATCAAAGGAATTGAAGATATCAATAAGCTTCCTTTCACAACAAAAGAAGATCTGAGAGACAATTATCCTTTCGGGCTGCTGGCGGTTCCGCAGGAGAAGATCGTCAGAGTTCAGGGAACTTCAGGGACTACTGGGAAGCTGACACTGGCTTCCTACACTCAGAAGGATGTAGATGTGTGGGGAGAATGTGTGGCAAGAGCTCTGGTAATGGCGGGACTTACATCGGCTGACCGGCTCCATGTATGCTATGGATACGGACTGTTTACAGGAGGAATGGGACTGGATCTGGGAGCCCAGGCGCTGGGAGCGATGGCGATTCCAATGTCTTCTGGGAATACCAAACGGCAGTTGATGTGCATGGAAGACTTCGGGGCTACCGCTTTCGCATGCACGCCATCTTATGCGTTATATCTTGCGGAAGCGGCGCAGGAAGCGGGAGTTGTCGACCGTCTGCAGATCAAAGCCAGCATCAACGGGGCAGAACCTTGGACCGATGAAATGCGCAAGAAGATTGAAAGTATTTTCCATATCAACAGTTTTGATATCTATGGACTCTGTGAAGTCACAGGGCCGGGAGTTGCTATGGATTGTATCCATCATCAGGGGCTTCATGTATATGAGGACTACTTCTATCCGGAAATCCTGAATCCGGCAGACCAGTCTCCCTGCGCGGATGGAGAGACCGGGGAATTAGTATTTACGACTCTGGCTAAAGAGGGAATGCCTCTGATCCGCTATCGGACGAAAGATCTGACCAGTATTGACCACAGCACATGTAAATGCGGGAGGACCCTGCCAAGGATCCAGAAGTTTACGGGACGTACCGATGATATGAAGGTAATCCGCGGTGTCAATGTATTCCCGACACAGGTTGAGACAGCGCTCTTATCTATGGGCGGCGGAGTGGCTCCGCATTATATGCTGATCGTGGATCGGGAGAATAATTTGGATGTACTGACCGTTATGGTGGAAGTAGACGAGAAATATTTTTCAGATGAGATCCGGAAGCTGGATGATCTGAAGAATCGGGTGGCAGCGGTGCTGAAACAGGCGCTGGGGCTGTCTGTAAGAGTGAAGCTGGTTGAACCAAAGACGATCCAGAGAAGTGAAGGAAAAGCGAAACGTGTCATTGACAACCGCAAGCTGTAAGAAGGAGGGGAAAAGCATGGGTATGAGCAATACGATCCAACAGTTATCGGTATTTTTGGAAAATAGAGAAGGACGTTTAGACGAAGTATTGTCTGTTTTAGCAGAGAATGATGTCAACATTGTGGCCTTAAGCCTTGCGGATACGTCAGATTACGGAATGCTCCGCATGGTCGTATCCGATCCGCACAGAGGAAGGCAGGCGCTTAAAGATGCCGGGATCACAGCAATGCTGACGGATGTAGTGGCACTCAGGGTGCCGCATGCTACGGGATCGCTTTCTAAGGCTATGCACCAGATCGTGGAGGGAGAGGTCAATGTAGAGTACATGTACGCCTTCGCCAACGGCTCTGATGCGGCGGCGATATTGAAAAGCGATGATCCTGGACGGGTGATCGATATCTTAAAAGGAAGCGGCTTCGATGTGTACAGCGCGGATGAGGCGTACCGGGCGAACCAATAAGGATAGACAAAGCTGACAGCGCTGGATGGGAATTTTATCCTTGCCAATCCAGATAGGTTATGGTAAAATAGCTATGGTTTATCTACAGGAGGTGTAGAGATGGAAATTCTGAAGATTATACTTATGATCATATTTGCAATAGACTGTATTGCCCTGTCAGCGATCGTACTGCTCCAGGAAGGAAAATCCGCGGGCCTTGGAACGATCAGCGGTATGGCAGACACATACTGGGGCCAGAATAAAGGCCGTTCTATGGAGGGAGCCCTGGTGAAATCCACAAAATTCCTGGCAGTCCTGTTTATTGTACTGGCGGCGGTGCTGAACCTCAAAGTCTTTGCGTAAGACCTGCGCAAGCTGGATCGGCAGAGTTTGGCCGTACGGGAAAGTATATTTTCAAGAAACAGTGAGACACTCCTGTAAAAAGGAGTGTCTTTTTTTATCGATCAAAAAATGGAGGTCTTGGAAAAAGGTGGACAGAACGGATGAAAAGCGAAAAAAAATGCTCTACGATTTTATCTGTGACGATCTGTATGTACCGATGAAATTCAAAGAGATCGCCATGATGCTGCAGGTGGCGAAAGAACAGCGGGGAGCATTAAAAAGCCTGCTGGAAGAACTGGAGCAGGAGGGAAAGATCTATCTTTCCAAAAACGGGAAATACTGCAAGGGAGCGGCAAAAGCGCTGGAGGGGACTTACCGTGCCAGCCGGAAGGGTTATGGTTTTGTAACGGTATCTGAGGAAGAGCCCGATATTTATATCCATGAGGAACATACAGGCGGAGCGTTTGACGGAGATCGAGTGGAAGTCCTGGTCACCTCTTGGCCGGAGGGGCGGAACCGGGAAGGCAAGATCCTCCGCGTTTTGGCCAGAGGATATACCAGGGTGGTAGGACTGTATCAGAAGAATCAGAAGAAGACTTATGGCTTCGTGATTCCAGACGACCAGAAGTTCCAGAAAGATATTTTCATTCCAGAGGGAAAAGAGGGAGGAGCGGTTGACGGCCATAAGGTAGTTGTGGAACTGATTTCCTATGGAGAAGACGGAAAGAACCCGGAGGGCAAGATTGTTGAGATCATTGGGCATATAAATGATCCAGGAGTAGATATCCTGTCCGTTGTAAAGGGGTATGATCTGCCGATGGAATTTCCGGAGAAAGTGCTGAACCAGGCTGAGCGAGCGGCAAAAGAGGTGACCGCGGCCGATATGGCGGGCAGGAAAGATATCAGAGACTGGCAGATGGTGACTATCGACGGAGAAGACGCCAAGGATCTGGACGATGCGGTTTCCCTGGTGAAAGAGGGAGAGAACTATATCCTGGGGGTCCATATTGCGGATGTGGCCAATTATGTCCAGGAGAACAGCGCTCTGGACCGGGAAGCGTTGAAAAGAGGGACCAGTGTTTATCTGGCGGACCGGGTAATCCCTATGCTGCCACACGTCCTGTCCAATGGGATCTGTTCCTTGAATGCGGGCAGCGACCGGCTGGCCCTAAGCTGCATCATGAAGGTTGATCCTCAGGGAGCGGTCATCGACCACGAGATCGCTGAGACCGTTGTCCATGTAAAAGAGCGGATGACCTATACCAGTGTAAAGAAGATTTTGGAAGACCAAGATCCGCATGAGCGGGAGCGGTACCGGGAACTGATCCCTATGTTTGAGCAGATGGGCGAACTTTCTGATATCCTGAGGCAGAGACGGAAGAAGAGAGGCTCTATCGATTTTGACTTCCCGGAGAGCAAGCTGGTGCTGGACGAAGCGGGTATGCCTGTGGAGATCAAGCCTTACGAAAGGAATAAAGCGACCAGGTTGATCGAGGATTTTATGCTGTTGGCAAATGAGACGGTGGCGGAAGAGTATTACTGGCAGGAACTGCCTTTCCTGTACCGGACCCATGAACAGCCGGACAACGATAAGATCCGTTCTTTGGCTGTTTTTATCAATAATTTCGGTTATTCCATGCATGTGGGACAGAACGAGGTGCGGCCAAAAGAGATTCAAAAACTGCTGGGGAAAGTGGAAGGGAGCCCGGAGGAAGCCCTGATCAGCCGGCTGGCGCTTCGGTCTATGAAGCAGGCCAGATATACGCCGGAGAATACAGGGCATTTTGGGCTTGCGGCCAATTATTATACTCATTTTACTTCTCCGATCCGCCGCTATCCGGATCTGCAGATCCACAGGATCATCAAGGATAATCTGCGAGGGCGGATGAAGCCGGAAAAGATCGCGCATTATGAAAAGATACTGCCGGAAGTAGCCAAAGCTTCCAGTGAACGGGAGCGCAGGGCAGATGAGGCGGAACGGGAGACTATCAAGCTGAAGAAAGCGGAATATATGAGCCGGCATGTGGGAGAAGTCTACGAGGGCGTAATCTCAGGACTGACCCGGTGGGGAATGTATATAGAGTTAGAAAATACGGTAGAAGGCCTGGTACATGTTGCAAATATGCCGGATGACCATTATGATTATGATGAGAACGGATTCAGGATGGTAGGAGAGCGCACCGGGAAAATGTATAAATTGGGACAGCGAGTGTTTGTACGGGTGACGGGGGCGGACGTTTTTATGCGGACGGTAGATTTTGAGATCGCAGATGAGCACTGCCCGGATCTGGAGATTGAAGGAAACGGCAGAAAGGAAGAATAGAAAGATGGCAAAGACGAATGTAAAATTAGTCGCCAATAATAAAAAAGCATATCATGATTATTTTATCCTGGACACCTTTGAGGCGGGAATTTCTTTGAGCGGAACGGAAGTTAAATCCATCCGTATGGGGAAATGCAGCATTAAGGAGGCGTTTATCCGTGTGGAAAACGGAGAAGTCTATGTCTATGGGATGCATATCAGCCCTTATGAGAAGGGAAATATTTTTAACAAAGACCCGCTGAGAGTACGGAAACTTCTTCTGCACAGGGCGGAGATCAATAAGCTTTTGGGGAAGACGAAGGAGCAGGGGATTACGATCATGCCGCTAAAGGTGTATTTTAAGGGCAGCCTGGTGAAAGTAGAGATCGGACTGGCAAAAGGTAAGAAACTCTACGATAAGCGGCAGGACATTGCTAAGAAAGACCAGAAGCGGGAGGCCCAGAGAGAGTTTAAGATCCGTAATTTTGGATAGCGGCGCGTTTGCCGAGGGAGGGAAATAAATGGTACCGACAAAGAAGGAAGATCTGAGAAAATTAGTGACACAGACAACGGTAGAAATCTATGAAGAACTGACGCCTCAGTTGATCCGGCTGATCGAGGAGACCAAGCGGGACGCCTCTCTTTCAGAGGCTCAGAAGCAGGATGAGATCTCCCTGCACATGATGGGATATATCAAATCCTGCACCAATGAGATCATGGTGGAAGTGCTGGCGGAAATACTTGGATTGGAGGATGAAGAAGCATGATCTATTGTATCAAATGCGGAGAAAAAGCCGAGGACGGCATGAAATTCTGCCCGCGCTGCGGGGCGCCTCTGCCGGAAATGAGCGGAGCGGAAAAAACACATGAAGAGCGGAAAAGGACAGCCGCAGACGGCGCGGGATATTTTTCAGAGCAGGATGTGAAGGCCAATAAGGCAATGGGGGTATTGTCTTATCTTGGAATCTTGATTTTGATCCCGCTTCTGGCAGGAGATAAACAGTCGGAATATGTCCGGTTCCACATGAATCAGGGGCTTGTGCTTTTCTTAGTGTCGATCGCGGTGGATATCCTGGACGGCAGATGGTTCTGGGGATTTCAGAGCTGGCTTGATCTGGGAATGCTGAACCTGTCATGGGCGCTGGATATTTTGAGTTTGATCCTGTTTGTGCTGATGATCCTGGGGATCGTATACGCGGTGAGAGGTGAGAAAAGAGAACTGCCGGTGATCGGACAGATTCATATTTGGAAATAAAGTTTAAAAAAGGGTGTTGGTTCCCGGCCGCGGCTTTTGAGCCGCGGCCGGTTTTTTGATCGCGCGAAACGCTTGTTTTTCCGGAAGCCGGTAAGAGGTTCCTTTTTGACAAGAAAAGTTGTCAAAAAAATATTGACAAATAAAGTTGTCAATGGTATATTAAACGTGACAAGAAAAGTTGTCAAAATGAAAAAGATATTTGTCATGACAAAGAAGAGAAATCTCAAAGATAAGAGGAGGGGCTAGTATGATTCGAAGCTCCTGGAGAGAGCCGGGAAAGCAGACAGAAAGGAGAAGTGCATATGGGACTTAGGAATCGGGTGAAGGAACATCGGGCCAGGCTGAATGTGAATCAGTCCCAGCTGGGGAAGATGGCAGGAGTTTCACGCCAGACCATCAGCCTGATCGAACGGGGCGATTATTCCCCATCTGTAGCGCTGGCACTGAAGCTGGCAGAGATATTTGAGGTTCCGGTGGAAGAGATATTTGAGCTAGAGGAGGATGAATAACATGAGAGAGAAAAAGGCAGAAAAGAAAATGAACTCTTATTTGAAGATGATCTTATTTATGTGCCTGGGAGGAGCCATTGGCGCGATCTTGGGAGGAAGCCTGATCTTCTGGGAAGACGGGATGGACGGATTCTTGCAGGCGGCTTCGGGATGGATCGGAAGAAATGTGACGGTGATCCTGTGGGTATTTACGGCAGCTACGGCGGTCATGAGTCTTGTGTGCTATCGGCAGGCGGAACGGTATATTCGGCAGATGGATGAGGAAGATGACTCCCTTATGGAAGAGCTGGATCGTGGATATGAACTGTGGAGTTCCGCGGGAATGATAGTCACCAGTATCTTCATGTGTCTTTCCATGGTGATCTTCGCTTTTGGATTCCCGGTAGAGGAAAAAGACGCGGCCTACCGGCTTCTCTGGTCAGTGGTTCCGTTTCTTGCGACCATACTGGCATGTGTGGTGTACCAGATCGCCGCGGTCAAACAGCTGCGCAGGAAAGATCCATCGAAAAAAGGCGATGCGGCAGACCTGCACTTTGAGAAAGAATGGATCGAAAGCTGTGACGAGGCGGAGCGGATGGTGGTCTATAAGTCCAGCTACAAAACATTTACTATGATGAAAACCTTTCTGATGATACTGCTGGTGATCGCCATGATGGGGCAGCTCTCCTTTGGAACCGGGATGGCGGCGGTGGTACTGCTGGCAGTGGCCAATATCGTGATGTTAAGCGTATATTCTGTGTATTCACTGCGATTTCAGAAGTTGAAATTTGGAGAATAGCCAAAAAGGTACAGGGCAAAAGTCAATTTGGGACGTAGCATTTTTGCAAAATGCTACGTCCCAAATTGAACTTCACTGTCCGTCATTGATGAGATGACAGCAAGGGATTCTAGGTGTATTCCTTGTTCTCGGATTAAGCGTCCGCCCTGTTGGAACCCTTTTTCGATCACGATGCCGGCGCCTTCGATAGAAGCTCCGGCTTTTCTTATGATGTCGATCAGTCCCTGGAGGGCGCATCCATTGGCAAGGAAGTCATCGATGATCAGTACCCGGTCGTTTTGGGTCAGGAATTTCTTGGACAGGATTACATCATAGATTTTTTGGTGTGTGAAGGACTGTACGCGTGTGTGATAAACGTCGCCGTCCAGATTAATACTCTGAGCTTTTTTTGCAAATACTACAGGTACATGGAAATACTGGGCCGTGATACAGGCAATACCGATTCCGGAAGCCTCGATGGTAAGGATTTTGGTGATCTCATCGGAAGGAAATCGGCGGCGGAATTCCTTTCCGATCTCGTTCATGAGATCGATGTCCATCTGGTGGTTTAAGAAGCTGTCCACTTTCAGTACATTTCCGGGTTTTACGACCCCATCTTTGAGAATACGGTCTTTTAATAGTTTCATAAAATGTTCCTCTCTGGTAAATGTTTTTAGATATTCTGCTTTTATAGTACTTCTCCAGATCTGGTTTTTCAATAGACAAACAGATGGAAATCGGGTAGAATATAAGGCAATGATAGGAGAAAACCATGAAAAGGATTAAAAAAATCTATCACAAATGTGTAGAATTTACGACACAGGTAGCAGACGATCATGTAGGCGCTTATGCGGCGCAGTCTGCTTTTTTCTTCATGCTGTGCCTGATCCCGATCATTTTGCTGCTGCTTATGCTGGTACGCTATACGCCGGTGACGAAAGCGGATGTAATGACTGCGGTGATGCAGGTATTCCCAAGCTCAGTAAACTCTCTGATCACCACCATCGTCAATCAGGTATATAACCAGTCTATGGGAGTGATCCCGATCACTGTGATCGTGGCGCTATGGTCAGCGGGAAAAGGTGTTTTGGCTATGACTTCTGGATTGAATTGTGTCTATGAGTGTTCGGAGACTAGAAATTACATATTTCTGAGAATTCGTTCTACCCTGTATACAGTAATGTTTATCCTGGTGATCGTTTCGCTTTTGGTTCTTTCTGTTTTCGGAAACAGTCTGAATATTTTCATTGCGGAGCACATCCCCTTTATGACATCCATGGCGGACTGGCTGATCGAAGCGCGTACCTATATCACGCCGGCTCTTTTGGTGGTCTTCTCCCTTTTAATCTATAAATTTCTGCCTAACCGAAAGGACAAGTTCCGAAAACAGATCCCCGGCGCGATATTTACGGCTATTGGATGGATGGTGATCTCCTGGATCTTTTCGGTGTATGTAGACGTGTTCCAGGGATTTTCCAGTATGTATGGAAGCTTGACTACGATCGTGCTGATCATGTTGTGGATGTATTTCTGTATGTACAGCATCCTGCTGGGCGGCGAAGTAAATATTGTGATGTATGATAAATTATTTATCGGAAAAGAATCGGACAAAGAAGAGAAGAAAGGTGAAACGGATGAAGATTGAAATACCTGGATATAAAGAATTGAATCTCAGATACCTGGTGCTGGATTACAATGGGACTATCGCTATGGGCGGCAAGATCAAAGAGTCAGTAAAGGAAAGAATCCGGAAACTGGCGGAAGAAATGGATATCATCGTCCTGACGGCGGACACTTACGGGACGGCAAAGGAAGCATGTCTGGATCTTCCGGTCAAGATCCAGACTTTTCCAAACGAAAATGCCTTGCCGGCAAAAATGGCAGTGGTAGAAGAGCTGGGGTTAGATGCTTGTGTGGCCATTGGGAATGGAAGGAATGATAAATTGATGCTCCGGGCCAGCGCGCTGGCGATCGCGGTCATTGAGCAGGAAGGCATGTGCAGCAGGCTGCTGCATGAAGCGGATGTGTGTACCAGGAGTATTGAAGATGCTCTGGACCTGCTGCTGTATCCGGTGCGTCTGGTGGCGACACTGCGGGGATAAAAGGACATTCCTGACAGTTCCATTAGACGATCCGGCCGGCTCTCCCGCCAAGCTGAAAATAGGTGGCCATCTGAAAAAAGGCAGACGTCTGCGTGTTTGTAGCGGCTATTTTGGCGTACTGGGAGATTTCCCGCGTGTTTTGCGCCGTTCGCTGCTGGGCGGACAGGTTCTGCTGTAAGCCCCGCAGGATCTGCTGGTTTTGAGCAAGCTGCTGTTCGGTATTATACTCAATCCGTCTTGCTGTCAGAATCAGTTCTTCATTTTGTTTCATGAAGGCATTGAGCCTTGAGTTGATCCGCTGGATGCCATTTTCCATATGCGCGTGGAGCAGAGCGTCCTTCAATGTTGCCTGAGAAGTAGCCATATAGCCATAGATATAACAGATGGAGGCCAGATTCCGGTACGGCTGAGGGATGATGTTATGGCTGTAGGCTTTCCGCAAAACAGAATCCGCCATGGCCAGCTCTTTTTTTAAAGGGCGGGTAAGACGCTGTAAGGCAGAATTGTACATTTGGGCGGTCCGCTGAAGCTGCGCTTGATACTTCTGACGCACGGCAGTGACTCCGTTGGAATCTGCGGCGTACCACTGCTGTTCCAGATTTCTTTCCCAAAGATCCATATGGGCTTTCTGAGTTGTATACATTTTTTGTATTGCAAGCGCCTCGGGCGCGTTCGATTTCTGTTTGATCAATTCGTTGATCCGATATTTCGCGACTTCCAGGTCGCGCAGATCCCGCAGATAGATTAAGAGTGCGCTTCGATCCATATTTTTCTCCTTTCGTAAAAAAGAACTGAGTTTTCTGTATTTCATCATAACGATTTCCCAAGGAATCGTCAATACGCAGTGTTTGAACCTTCCTAAAGCTAAGACAGAGAAATGGCCAAAAAAGTTTTATTGGATTCCCTTTTTGGGGATTCTTTTTTTTGTAAATAATAGTTGACTTTATATTTAGTATATGTATAATTAAGAAGGATAAAACAAAATGTTTAGTAACTGTAAGGGGAAGAGGATGAATGAATATTGAGGAAAAGATCGGAAATAAGATTCGAAATCTTCGTAATCAGAATGGCTTGACCCAGGAGGAACTTGCAGACCGGACGGAACTTACCAAGGGATTTATCTCTCAGCTTGAACGAGGACTTACCGCCCCTTCGATCTCTACTTTGATGGATATCGTAGAGTGTCTGGGAACGAACCTGGCGGAGTTTTTCAGCGAAGAAAACGAACAGCAGATCGTATACCAGAAGGAAGATTATTTTGAGAAGACGGATGAGTTCGGAAATCAGATTGAGTGGCTGGTAGCTTCCGCTCAGAGCCGCAGCATGGAACCGATCCTGGTGCGGATTCAGCCTGGCCAGACAATGCCGGTGGATAAACCCCATGATGGAGAAGAGTTTGGATATGTACTGGAAGGGAAGATCAACCTCCATTATGGAAAGAATGTATATACGGTAAAGAAAGGCGATTCCTTTATCTTTTCCGCGAATAAAAAACATAAGATAAGCTCAGCTTGCGGCCGGGTCTCGTCCATCATCTGGATCAGCAGTCCGCCAAGCTTTTAAGGAGGATACCATGCAGGACGTTATTTTAGAATTGGACGGGATCAGCAAGACATTTGATGATAAGAAAGTGCTGAATTCTTTCAGCCTTGAGATCAAGAGAAATGAGTTTATTACATTATTAGGACCATCGGGATGCGGGAAATCAACAACGCTTCGTATCATTGGAGGATTTGAAAAACCCGATGAAGGGCGCGTCCTTTTTGATGGGAAAGATATTACCGTCCTTTCTCCGGATAAGCGGAATGTAAATACGGTCTTTCAGAAATATTCGTTATTTCCGCATATGAATGTAGAAGAAAATATTGCCTTTGGATTGAAATTAAAGAAGAAAAGCCAGCAGTATGTCAAGGATAAAACAAAGTACGCCCTAAAGCTGGTGAATATGGAAGGGTATGAAAAGAGAAGCCCTATGTCGCTCTCCGGCGGACAGCAGCAGCGGGTGGCAATCGCAAGAGCGATCGTAAACGAACCTCAGGTGCTCCTTCTGGACGAACCGCTGGGAGCGCTGGATCTGAAGCTGCGCCGTGATATGCAGAGAGAGCTGATCAAGATCAAGAAGGAAGTAGGGATCACCTTTATCTATGTGACCCACGACCAGGAAGAAGCCTTGACCATGTCCGACCGGATCATTGTCATGAATAAAGGGATCATCCAGCAGATCGGGACTTCTAAGAGTATCTATGATGAACCGCAGAATGCTTTCGTGGCGGATTTCATCGGTGACAGCAACATTATTGACGGAATCATGAGGCGGGACTGTCTGGTAGAGATCCAGGGAGTGGAGATTCCCTGTGTAGATGTGGGGTTTGGGACGAATGAACTGGTGGATGTAGTCATCCGCCCGGAAGATCTGGTGGTGGTAGAGCCGGAACAAGGCTTCCTGAAAGGAATGGTGGTATCCGTCATTTTCAAAGGAGCGGTCTACGAGATCAAGGTACAGGTAGGAGATTACGAGTGGATGATCGAGAGCGTGAATCCCGCTCAGGTAGGGGCCCAGGTTGGCCTGACTATCCTGCCGGATAACATTCAGATCATGCACAAGCCTCATTCAGAGGATGCGGAGGTCATAAAAGAAGATGAATAAACGGACCTTTCTTGCGTCTCCTTATGCAGTCTGGGTAGTCGGGTTTACGGTGATCCCTATGATTTTGATCTTTCGATATGCCCTGACTGGACAGACGGGAGGCTTTACCCTGGAAAATATTATAGCGATCGCGGATCCGATCCATTTGAAAGCGGTGATCTTCTCTCTGGAGATCGCGGTAGGATGTACATTGATCTGCATCCTTTTATCCTATCCCCTGGTCCTGGCTTTGCGCCGGCTGAATCTGGGGAAGAGAGGCTTTGCTCTTTTTATCATCATCCTGCCGATGTGGATGAATTTTATCCTGCGGATCCTTGCCTGGCAGATGATCTTGTCATCCAATGGAATTTTGAATTTTATCATCCAGAAACTGGGATTTGAACCTCTTTCTATTGCCAATACAGGGGTGGCGATCATGATCGGCGTGGTTTATGATTTCCTGCCTTATATGGTGCTGCCCATCTATAACGCGGTGATGGAGATTGATGAAGACGTGATCGAAGCGGCGAAGGACTTAGGAGCCGGAGGGTTCACCACCTTCCGCAAAGTAATCTTTCCGCTGTCCATGCCGGGGCTTTTGAGCGGTATTGTGATGGTATTTGTGCCTTCTATGACTTCGTTTGTGATCGCGGATATCCTGGGCGGCGGAAAATTGCAGCTGATCGGAAATATCATCGAGCAGGAATTTACGAAAAGCATGAACTGGAATTTAGGGTCCGGTCTTTCTGTGTCTCTGATGATTTTTGTCTTGATCAGTATGGCCTTTACCATGAAAAATGATGTGGAAGGAAAGGGGTCGGCAATATGGTAGAAAAGATAAAAGATTTTTGCAGCCGGTTTTATCTGGCGCTTATCATCATATTTTTGTACGCGCCGATCCTGGTATTGATCGTCCTGTCCTTCAATAACTCCAGGTCCCGTGTGACCTGGGGAGGCTTCACTTTTGACTGGTACCGGAGACTGTTTTCTAACAGCCAGATCATGGAAGCCCTGGGGACCACATTGGTGCTGGCTTTTGCTTCCGCCCTGATCGCTACGGTCATCGGGGTGCTGGCGGCTCTTGGGATCAATGCCATGCGCCAGCGAAACTATCAGATTATGATGGCGGCCACTAATATTCCCATGCTGAACGCGGATATCGTGACAGGGATCGCGCTGATGCTGTGGTTCGTGCACTTCCTGGAACTTGGATTTGGAAGTGTGCTGATCGCCCATATTACCTTTAATATCCCCTATGTGATCTTAAGCGTCATGCCTAAGATCAAACAGATGAATATCAGCATCTATGAGGCGGCAAGAGATCTTGGGGCAAACGCGGTGTATGGATTTTTTACCGTGATCCTGCCTCAGCTGGCAGGGGGGATAGCGGCCGGATTTTTCATGGCTTTTACCATGTCTATGGATGATTTTGTAATTACTTATTTTACGAAAGGTCCGGGGATCAATACTTTATCGACTATGATCTATGGAGAGATCCGGAAAGGGATCAAGCCGGAGATGTACGCGCTTTCAACGATCATTTTCGCGATCATATTTGTGATACTGTTGATCGTCAATTATTTCCCTCAGGGGAAGAAGAAAGAAGAAAAGGGAGGATATGCAAGATGAAAAAAAGAGTGCTGAGCGCAGTGATGACAGTGGTATTTCTTGGCCTGGCGGCAGCAGGCTGCGGAGGAGGCGGAGGCGCTAAGGAGACGCTGACCGTGTTTAATTATGGGGAATATATGGATCCGGTGGTCCTGGATATGTTCGAGGAGGAGACCGGAATTGAAGTAAAGTATGAAGAAGCGCTGACGCCGGAAGAAATGTATACCAAATATAAATCAGGCGCCATCGACTATGATCTTCTGTGCACCAGTGACTATATGCTGCAGAGACTGATCGAGGAAGGGGAAACACAGGAGATTGATATCAGCGCCATGGAGAACGCCGGAAATATCGGAGATAAATATTGGGAGTTTTCCAAAGCGTTTGATCCGGAGAACAAGTACACGGTGCCATACTTCTGGGGGACACTTGGGATTCTCTATGACACCACAAAAGTGGATGCCCCGGTGGACAGCTGGGATGTACTGTTCAATGGAGATTACGCCGGAGAGATCGTGATGCAGAACAGTATGCGGGACACTTATATGGTGGCCCTGAAGTATCTGGGCTATTCGATCAATACCGAGAATGAGGCGGAGATCCGGGAGGCCCAGGATCTTCTGGTAAAACAGAAACCGGACGTGCAGGCATATCTGGTGGACGAGGCCAGAGATGAGGTTGTAGCAGGGAACGCCACCATGGCGGTTGTATATTCCGGGGAAGCGTATCTGGGAAATCAGTATAATGAAGATCTGGCATATGTGATCCCCAAAGAAGGCTCTAACGTATGGCTGGATTCCTGGTGTGTGACCAAGAACTGCGACAATGTAGATGCGGCGCAGCAGTTCCTGGATTTCCTGTGCAGGGAAGATGTGGCGAAGATCAACTTTGAGTATATTTATTATTCTACGCCAAACGATGCGGTGGTAGAGAGTCTGAGCGATGAAGAGAGGGCAGACGAGGCTTTGGTACCGGCGGACGATGCCACGGCTAATTGCGAAGTCTGCGTACAGACAGATGAAGCGACAACGGAACTGATGAATGAGCTTTGGAAAGAACTGAAGGCAGATTAAGCTTTTGGAGTAGAGTATGGGCTATAAAATTCTAAAAGGAGAAGATATGGGGAGGGAGTTCCTCCCCAAAATCATGGAGATCGACCGGATCTGCTATGAGCAGGAGTATGTGGGCGAGCTTTCGAAAATGGAGGCCAGGTACGACCGGAATCCCAGAAGTTTTGTGTGCGTTATGGATGGGGAGAATACGGCAGGGTATATCAATTTCTTCCCGGTGGGAGAAACACTTTGGGATGAGATCGTAGAGACCGGCATGAAGATCCGGGACGACGACATCCTGCCGGAGGAGATGGCGGATTACAGCAGGCAGAAGGAGAATCATCTTTTTATCATCTCTGTAGCTGTACTCCCAGAGTACCGGAAGGACAAGCAGGTTATTATAACGCTTACCCGGGGCTTCATAGACTATCTGAACGGTCTGGAGTCAGAAGGATTTGCCATTAGCGGCCTTGCGGGGACGGCAGTCTCTGAGGGTGGGCAGAAGTTCTTAAGGAGCCGGATGTTCCGCCTTTACCGGGAGATTGAAGATGGAAATAAGGTCTATCTGTGTGATGGGCCTTATCTGCGGAAGCTTTTGAAAAATGACCTCTATTTTAAAACCCATAAAGAAGACGCATATCTGTTTCTCCCTTACGCGGATAATGTGAGAAATACCCGGATTCAGAAGCTTTTAGATCCCGCTCAGGCAGGAACCCGCGGTCGGGAGATCCCGGATAAAGCCAGATGGCTGCTAAACGCTCTGGATGACTGCCTGGATTATGAATATCAAAATGATATTGCCAGCGAATTAAAGAGGGTTTATATCGGAAAGTTTCAATTTCTGCATACACTGGATGAGTATGAGGATGAAGATGATCCGACCGTAAGACCTTATATTGCAGGAGAAGAAGAGGTGTATATATCTCTGTTCGCCCATCCGGCTTCCCATATGTATGTGCTGATGCTGTTCCTGCCGGGCTGCCGGTATTCCACCTCACAGCTAGAGGACCAGTTAAGCCACGGATATCTCAGAATCCGGAGGCCGGAGGATAAAGACAAGAAAGGCTTCTATCAATACCAGAAGCTGAATGATTATCTGAAGCGTGAGTTTGGCCTGCTGTCCTGCGGAAAAGGAAAGACGCTTCTGTGTATGTCGGGAAAACCGGAGAATGAAGGGGAGTTCTATAACATCCTGACGGCGGAAGCATACAACAGTATGCACCAGGATTTCCATATCTCTTATTCCGAGTTAAAGAAGATGGCGGAGGATGACCGGGCTATTTACGATTATTATGAGGCTTACATGTCGGAAGATGTGGTGGCGATGATCCTGAAAAATTTTGAGACATTTCCGCTGAAAGAGCGGATCGAACTGACGGCCACTTACGCGTTTATCGCGGAGCTGGTGATCTTCCAGAATACCGCTTTGAATAAGATGCCGATCAAAGTGTCCAATGCCCTTGCCAATGAAGGGGATGTATCCTATCAATATATCAATCAGCTTTACCGGGATTACGCGAAGACGGTCAAATTCTGGCAGAATCAGAACTTCCGTTATTACGGGACCCAGCGGGAGGCGGACCAGATCCGGCGGGCCTTTGACAACGATGAGCTGCGCAGAAATTATTATGAACAGCAGGATTTCCTGGAACATATCGTAGACGTGAAAAATGCCCAGATAGAACGCAAAAATGGCTGGATCATCAATGTGGCGGCCATCATCCTTGCGGTGATCCAGGTGCAGAGCTATGTAGTGGATCTGCTGAGCCGGTTTTACGCAAATTTCGGCATCCCGGTGGAATCCGCTTCCAGCACCTTTGATGTGATGGTCTTAGGCGGAGGCGGCTTGATCTTCCTGGTATGGTATATCCTCTATAAGAAACATTTTCACGTAAGGAAGAAACGTCTGACAGAGATCGCGGGGAGAAAGGATCGATGATGGGGAAAAAAGAAGGTTATCTTTGGAATCGAAAATGGCTTTGGATTTTGATCCTGATAGGAGTGTCCCTGATCCTGTCTTATATGAAGCCCCTGCGGCTGGCGGAAGGCGGAGAGGTAACGTACCTGAGTATGCTGGTGATCTATCTGGTGGGATATTTCTACGGCGGCTGGACGGGAGTGGCGGCAGCCTTCCTGTATGGAGCGTTGAAATATTTTCTGGACTATCCCATGATCGTAAATGTGCCGGAACTGTGGGATTATATCCTGGGGTATGGGCTTCTTGGGTTCGGCGGTTTTCTGGCAGATAAAAAGCATGGGCTTCAGAAAGGCTATCTGCTTGCGGTTCTTTTAAGGTATCTCGAAAGTGTGTGGAATTGCATCTGGTTCTACTATATGCATCAGGAATCGGTGGCGGCAAATATCCAGTACGGATTGGTCTACTGTATCGGCTATATCGGGGCGGAAGCGCTGATCACATTTATTGTTCTGTGTATTCCGCCGGTGAAAGAGGCGATCGACTATCTGAAATATGTGGCTACTCATAAGTATGAGGATGATCTGGACACGTTCTGAAAAATGGCGGCTGCGCTGTGGACGGATTTTCCTTGACATCCGAAAAACTTATGTTACAATAAGAAAAGACCAGAAGATCAAGAAAGGCTGTGACCGTGTCAGTAGAGACCCGTTTCCCAAAAGAGAGAGGAAATCATTGGCTGGAAGTTTCCTTAGGTTCAGACGGCGATTGAATTTCCCACGTAAGCCGCGCTTTTGAAATATCTTTGTAAAGAAAAGAGTAGGAAGCGACGTATGATGCACGTTACGCATGGAATGAGTGTCTGCACATAGGACATGTGCAGGAATCAGGGTGGTACCGCGGGTGATGACCTCGTCCCTTTTCAGGGATGAGGTTTTTTTATTTCATGAAAATGGGGCGGAGCGGCCTGAGCTGTTTTTCCGTAATAAAGCCATCCCTGGCGGAATGTAAAAAATAGAAAGGGAGAAGACGATGAAGGAAAAATTACAAAACATTAGGGAAGAAGCGTTAAAAGCGATCCGGACGGCAGATGTACCGGAGAAACTAAATGACGTGCGGGTGAAGTTCCTCGGTAAGAAAGGGGAATTGACCGCCGTCTTAAAAAGTATGAAAGATGTGGCGGCGGAGGACCGTCCCAAGATCGGCCAGATGGTAAATGAAGCACGGGCTGAGATCGAGGCGGCGCTGGAAGAAAGCAAGAAGAAGATGGATCGGGCGATCCGGGAAGAGAAGATGAAGCAGGAAGTGATCGATGTTACCCTTCCGGCGAAGAAGAATATGGTAGGACACCGCCATCCCAATACCATCGCGCTGGAAGAAGTGGAGCGGATCTTCGTGGGCATGGGCTACGAAGTGGTAGAAGGACCGGAAGTGGAGTATGATCTTTATAACTTTGAGAAACTGAATATTCCGGAAGGGCATCCGGCAAAAGACGAGCAGGACACCTTCTATGTCAACAAAGAGATCGTGCTGCGGACCCAGACATCACCGGTGCAGGCCCGTATCATGGAGCAGGGCAAACTGCCGATCCGTGTGATCTCCCCCGGAAGAGTATTCCGTTCCGATGAGGTAGACGCCACACATTCTCCGTCTTTCCACCAGATTGAAGGATTGGTAGTAGACAAAAATATATCCTTTGCAGATCTGAAAGGGACCCTGGAAGTATTTGCCAAAGAATTATTCGGACCGGAAACCAAGACCAAATTCCGTCCGCACCATTTCCCGTTCACCGAACCAAGCGCGGAAGTAGACGTAAGCTGCTTCAAATGCGGCGGCAAAGGGTGCCGGTTCTGTAAAGGCACCGGCTGGATCGAAATCTTAGGCTGCGGAGTGGTACATCCGCACGTGCTGGAAATGTGCGGCATCGATCCGGAAGAATATACAGGATTCGCGTTTGGCGTGGGCCTGGAACGGATCGCGCTGCTGAAATACGAAATCGATGATATGCGGCTTTTGTATGAAAACGATATCCGGTTTTTGAAACAATTCTAATTGGGTACACCCCAAAACGCAAAAAGGTACAGGGTAAAAGTCAATTTGGGACGTAGCCTTTTGAAAGTTTACTACGTCCCGAATTGAAAAGAAAGGAGAACAAAATGAATACATCATTATCATGGATAAAGGCTTATGTTCCGGATCTTGACGTTACCGCGCAGGAGTATACCGACGCGATGACGCTGTCTGGAACGAAGGTGGAGGGCTATGAGGCCCTGGATGCGGATCTGGAGAAGATCGTAGTGGGACAGATTGACAAGATTGAGAAGCATCCGGATGCGGATAAACTGATCATCTGTCAGGTGAATATTGGCACGGAGACCATCCAGATCGTCACAGGGGCGCCTAACGTGCACGAGGGCGATAAGGTGCCGGTAGTCCTGGAGGGAGGCCGTGTGGCTGGCGGCCATGAGCCGGGCAGCCGTGTGGCCGGCGGTATCAAGATCAAGAAAGGCAAACTAAGAGGCGTAGAGAGCTGCGGCATGATGTGCTCCATCGAAGAACTGGGTTCCAGCCGGGAGATGTATCCGGAGGCGCCGGAAGAGGGAATCTATATTTTCCCGGAGGATACGGAAGTTGGCGCAGACGCGGTGGAAGTGCTGGGCTTAAACGATGTGGTGTTTGAATATGAGGTGACTTCAAACCGGGTGGACTGTTTCAGTGTTGTGGGAATCGCCCGCGAAGCCGCGGCGACCTTTGGCAGAGAGTTTCATCCGCCGGTGGTCACAAAGACCGGAAATGACGAGGATGTAAATGACTATGTCAAAGTAACGGTGGAAAATCCAACGTTGTGTCCAAGATACTGCGCAAGGGTAGTGAAAAATATTAAGATCGGCCCATCCCCGGAATGGATGAAAAGAAGGCTGGCGTCTGTAGGTATCCGTTCGATCAACAACCTGGTAGATATTACCAACTATGTGATGGAGGAATACGGACAGCCGATGCACGCCTATGATCTGGATACCATCGCGGGCCGGGAGATTGTGGTAAAAACGGCGGAAAACGGAGAAAAATTCACCACCCTGGACGGCCAGGAGAGGGAAATGGACGAGTCGGTGCTGATGATCTGCGACGGCGAGAAGGCCATTGGCATTGCGGGAATCATGGGAGGCGAGAATTCCATGATCACGGACGATGTAAAAACCATGCTGTTCGAGGCGGCCTGCTTTGACGGTACCAACATCCGCAAATCCAGTAAGAAGATTGGTCTGCGTACCGATGCTTCCGGTAAATTTGAAAAAGGTCTGGATCCCAATAATGCCCAGGAAGCTATTGACCGGGCATGCCAGTTGATAGAGGAACTGGGAGCCGGAGAAGTTGTAGGCGGGATGGTAGACGTATATGCGTCAGAAAGAAAACCGGTCAGAGTCCCATTTGATCCGGAAGCTATCAATCGCCTGCTCGGAACAGAGATTCCCGAGGCAGATATGCTTGCTTATTTTGCCAAGATCGATCTTGGATACGATGAGGCTTCCCGCGAAGTGATCGTACCCACCTTCCGTCAGGACTTGCTGTGTATGGCTGACTTGGCAGAAGAGGTGGCCAGATTCTACGGCTACGATAATATCCCGACAACGCTTCCAGACGGAGAATCTACTATGGGAAAACTCTCCTTCAAACTGCAGGTTGAGCAGACAGCCCGTGAAATCGCGGAATTCTGCGGATTCAGCCAAGGTATGGTGTATTCTTTCGAGAGCCCGAAAGTATTTGATAAGCTGAGGATTCCGGAGGATTCACCGCTTCGCGTGACGGTAGACATCTTAAATCCGCTGGGAGAAGACTACAGCATCATGAGGACTCTTCCGCTTAACGGGATGCTGACTTCTCTGGCTACCAATTATAACCGGCGAAATAAAGATGTGCGGCTGTACGAGCTGGGAAATATATATCTTCCAAAAGCGCTTCCGCTTACCGAACTTCCGGAGGAGCGGATGCAGTTTACGCTTGGAATGTACGGAGAAGGAGATTTCTTCAGTATGAAAGGCGTAGTGGAAGAATTCTTTGATAAAGTAGGGTTGAATGGGAAGAAGACTTACGATCCAAATGGGGACAGACCATATCTCCATCCGGGACGCCAGGCGGATATCTATTATGACGGAGCCTTGATGGGATATTTGGGAGAGGTCCATCCAGACGTGGCGGATGCGTACGGCATAGGAACGAAGGCATACGTTGCGGTGATCGATATGCCGGAAGTGACCGCACGGGCTTCTTATGACCGGAAATACACAGGGATCGCCAGATTCCCGGCAGTGACCAGGGATATCAGCATGGTGATGCCTCGTGAGATCCTGGCAGGACAGATAGAAGAGATCATTGAGAAAAAGGGAGGCGCTTATCTGGAAAGCTATCATCTGTTCGATTTGTACGAAGGCGCCCAGATCAAGGCCGGATACAAATCACTGGCATACTCGATCGTATTTAGGGCTAAAGACAAGACTCTGGAAGACGCGGAAGTGACAGAGGCTATGGACCGGATCTTAAAAGCGCTGGAGAGTCTTGGAATTGAACTTCGTAAATAGGGAAACATACAGAAGGAGAAAATGATGAAGAAAAAGCAGATCATTGGTCTTGTAGTGGCGGCGGTCCTGTTTATTGCCGTGGGAGTATCCAGCGTACTGACGAACGCTTTCTCACAGAAGCTTGTGGACCAAAGTGTAGGAAACATGCTTACCGGCAACTATGAATTTAACGCGCCTATGAGCGATTATATCGCTGTTGTGAAAGTGGAGGGGACGATCCAGGAGCAAACGGAATCTACCAGTCTTTTCGCAGCGGCGGAAGGGTACCAGCATACCACCACCATGGAGTATATCGACCGGCTGATGGCGGATCCCAACAATAAAGGGATTCTGCTCTATGTGGACTCTCCCGGCGGAACGGTCTATGAGTCGGAAGAATTATACCTGAAACTGACAGAGTATAAAGAGACCACAGGCCGCCCTATCTGGGATTATATGAGCCACTATGCCGCATCCGGCGGTTATATGACTTCTGTGGCGGCAGATAAGATCTACGCCAATCCCAATACGGTGACTGGTTCCATTGGTGTGATCATGTCCGGGTATGATCTGACAGGATTATATGAAAAATTGGGTATCCGCTATGTCAGCATTACCAGCGGAGAGAATAAAGACAGTTCCCAGCTTACAGACGAGCAGATCGCAATCTACCAGGAGCAGGTGGACGAATATTACTCCCGGTTTGTGGAGATCGTGTCGGAAGGCAGGGGAATGTCGGCAGATGCGGTAAGAGCCTTGGCAGACGGCAGGACCTATACGGCAAAACAGGCCAAGGAAAATGGATTGATCGATGAGATCGCGTTATATGAGGATATGAAGGAAGCTATGAGTGAAGAGCTTGGGGTAGACGAATTCTATGAATTAGAGAGTACTTCTGATATGCTGAGTTCTCTGCTGGCTGAAATCAAAGACCTGGTGCCAAAATCCGAGGCTCAGATATTGACAGAGACCGCGGCTGAGATGGAAAGCGGGGTGCCCATGTATTATGCGGAACAATTACAGTAATACAGAACTGACCTATGCGGGATTCTGGGTACGGCTGGCCGCTTACTGTATTGACAGCGCAGTCGTATTCCTGGCGCTTCTGGCGGTGCGGCTTTTTCTGTCAGGGATTATGGCTCTGCTGGAAGGAACGGTCCTTGGAGGAAATATCCTTTTTCATTATACATTAAAAGATATCCTTCTGTATATCTTCCAGGTGCTGTATTTTATCTTATGCACCTGGCTGACCGGGACCACCCTTGGGAAGAAGGCTATGAACCTGCGGGTGGTCAGCGCTCAGGAAGGAGGAAGTCTCCGGCTTTTGGATATTGTATATCGGGAAACTGTAGGCCGGTTTCTGTGCGGACTTTCAGTAGGGATTGGCTATATGGTGGCAGGATGGGATGGACAAAAAAGAGGATTTCATGATATGCTTTGTGATACAAGAGTCATCTATGCGAAACGCATCAAAGTCTACCCTGTATATCAAGCGCCTGCCCAAGGGATGAATCCAATGCCGGGAAACGGCCCAGTACCGCCCCAGGGGATGAATCCAATGCCGGGAAACGGCCCAGTACCGCCCCAGGGGATGAATCCGATGCCGGGGAACGGTCCGGTACCGCCCCAGGGGATGAATCCGATGCCGGGAAATCCTCCAGCGCCGGAGGCGGCGCCTGCAAGAGAAAATGAGGAGAAAGGCCGGGGAGAGACAAGCGAAAGCTGAAATGACGAGACGGTGTGAGCTTAGAGCGCTGACACCATAAAGAAGGGACTTTGGATACATGAAACGACAGGATTTTTATTATGAACTGCCCCAGGAACTGATCGCCCAGGATCCTTTGGAAGATCGCTCCAGCTCCAGACTTCTTGTGTTAGATAAGAAGTCTGGGGCTGTTTCCCATCATGGGTTTCGGGAGATCGCGGATTTCCTGGAAGAAGGAGACTGTCTGGTCATTAATGACACAAAGGTCATACCGGCCCGGCTGATCGGGGCAAAAGAAGGTACCGGCGCCAAGATCGAGATCCTTCTTCTGAAACGGAAAGAAAATAACATATGGGAAACCCTGGTAAAACCAGGGAAAAAGGCAAAATTGGGCACAAAGATCAGTTTTGGGGACGGCCTTCTCACAGGGGAAGTAGTGGATATCGTAGAAGAAGGCAATCGCTTGATCCAATTTACATACGATGGGATTTTTGAGGAAATCCTGGACCAGTTGGGCCAGATGCCTCTGCCTCCCTATATCACCCACCAGTTGAAAGATAAGGACCGGTACAATACCGTGTACGCAGAACATTCCGGTTCCGCGGCGGCGCCTACCGCTGGACTGCATTTTACGCCGGAGCTGCTGGAACAGATCGAGAAGAAAGGAATCCAGATTGCCCATGTGACCCTCCATGTAGGGCTTGGAACCTTCCGCCCAGTGAAAGTGGAAGAGATCACCAACCACCATATGCACTCGGAATTCTACCAGATCGAGGAAGAGGCGGCCCGGAAGATCAACCAGGCGAAGGACAGCGGCCACCGGGTGATCTGTGTGGGGACTACCAGCTGCCGGACGGTAGAGTCCGCGGCGGATGAAACGGGACACTTGAAGGCTTGCAGCGGATGGACGGATATTTTCATTTATCCGGGTTACTGGTTCAAGATTTTGGATGGACTGATCACGAATTTCCATCTTCCGGAATCCACGCTGATCATGCTGGTATCAGCTCTTGCGGGGAGAGAGCATGTATTGGCCGCTTATGAGGAGGCGGTGCGGGAGAGATACCGGTTTTTCTCTTTTGGGGACGCTATGCTGATCATCTGACATCACAGAAAGGAGAGAGCTAGACGTGGCAGATTCCAACATTACAAAGCGGGCGCTGGCTTCTGCGCTCAAAGAATTGATGGAGCAGATGCCTTTTTCTAAGATCAGTGTATCCGATATCTGCGAGCGCTGTGAGATGAATCGAAAGAGCTTCTACTATCACTTTCGTGACAAGTATGATCTGGTAAACTGGATTTTTGACGTGGAATTTTTTTCTATAGCAAATACGCAGGAAGAGAGACGGCCCTGGGAATTCATGGAGGTTTTGTGCGAGTACTTTTATGAGAATAGATCTTTTTATCGAAGAGCGCTGCAGATTGAAGGCCAGAATTCCTTTGTCGAACATTTCCGGATGCTCCTTAAGTCTGCCCTGCGTGATTTTTTAGAAAAGATCTTGACGGATCCGGTATATTTGGAATTCCAGATCAATTTTTATACGGATGCGTTTCTTGGCTCCATTGAACGATGGCTTGCGGATAAAGACTGCGCGAAGCCGGATGAATTTGTCACCATGCTTCGCTGTTCAGTGAAAGCCATCGCAGAATACGCGGTCAATGACGAAGAACTGGATTTGTAAAAAGCAGGAAGCAATACAAGAAAATTGTACTGCCTCCTGCTTTTTTTGACTGATAGACATATCCTCAGGCGCGGCTCATATTTCTTAGGATCTGACGCAGAGGAGCCTGGTGGAAATTCATAGAATCCGGATATAGAAATCCGTCTCTGGAAAAAAGATCCCCTCGCTGGTTGAAAAAGACCGCCAATGAGTTTCCAGAGAAAATCTGATCGATCCGGTCCCAATCATGGGCTTCTAAAGGAACCGTCCGACATTCAAGCTGATTCCGCGTTTCCAAAATAAATTGATAAAGTTCTTCCGAAAGCTTTGGAGAAACTTGCCGCGGCAGAAGGAAAGCGAAAGCGGGGTAAAGCTCTGATAGATCCCATAAGAAATCTCCCTTTTTCAGATCGGGGATATCCTCCTCGTTATAAGGCACATAGAGAGAGTAGAGCATTTCCCTGTCCCGCAGGAGGCCGCAGGCATGCGGGGCGGCGGCGCCGTACTCTACAGACACCATCAGATTGTTGATAGAAACAGCGCTTTCCAGAAAAGAATCTGTAATACTTTCGGGGGAACAGAAGAGAAAGAAAGCGCAGTCCTTCGTTTCCTGGATCAGTGGCAGGAGCTGTTCCGGATTCCTTTGGGAGAGCAGCAGCCAGGTATAGATGCCAAGATTCTGTCCCTGTTGGAATAGAGAACGGTAAGAGGGGGAGTCCGATTCCCAGATTTTTCCATCAGCAAGCAGAGCGATGGACCAGGGAATGTGAAATCCCAGATCGGCCTCTTCCTGCCGGATCTGCTTTGCGCCCTTGGTAAAACTATGGTAGCCAAGATTCATTCCAAAAGTGACAAGATGTTCGGAAGCAACGTGGGTGAAAACATCCCGGATCAAGCGGTAATATCCGCTGTTCTCATCCTGCAGCATCCGCTGGGCAATTTTAAGAAAATTTTTCTGAAATCCGTCCTTGGAAAAATGAAGCGCCAGATCCACCATATTTCTGCTGGCGCGTTCCGGGTTCTCTTTTAATGTGACGACTTTTTCCCGCACAAATGTTTCAATCAAGGATGAAGAAATTGTGTGTTCCATGTTTCTTCCACCTTTCTGCTGTTATCCTTTCTCATCTATTTCTCAGTATACTCACGGGTGATCTGTGAAAAAAGGGACAAATCGGAAGATCTGTCCAAAAATGTAACACTTTCTGAATTTGTCGGAATTTTTCCCATTGTGCCGTGAATGTCCGGTGATTTTTTGAAATTCTGCTCATAAAATAGAGTTGAAAAAAGGGATTCTTTATTTCAAACGGGGAATACCACGGGAGAAAGGAGTTTTATAATCATGACGATACCAAAGAGTTTAAAAGATTTTGGAATTAAACAGGCGTTGCATTATCTGGAAAAAAATCCAGAAGAGAATATTCCTAAATTAATGGAACTGGTGGACCGGTTTTCGCCGGAGGGATGGTATGAAAGCCAGCGCCGCGCTATCCGGAAAGGAATTGAAGAGAAGGGGAACTGGTATCAGTTGATCCTGAGATTGTATGAATTGGACCCGGGTGTGCGGGAAACTTTTTTTGAAAACTTTATCCTGAATGCCAGCTTAAAAGGAAGCGCTCTCCAGGAAGAGACAGCGGAAAAGAATAACTGCAATGTGCCATGGGCCATTCTTCTGGATCCGACTTCGGCCTGCAACCTGCGCTGTACGGGGTGTTGGGCGGCAGAGTATGGACATAAGCTGAACTTAAGCCTGGAGACCATCGATTCGATCATCCGACAGGGCAAGGAAATGGGAACCTATATGTATATTTACACAGGCGGAGAACCAATGGTACGCAAGAAAGATCTGATCCGCCTGTGCGAGATGCATCCGGATTGTGAGTTCCTGGCTTTTACTAACGGCACGTTGATCGACGATGCGTTCTGTCAGGAGATGCTCCGGGTAAAGAATTTCGTCCCAGCCATCAGTCTGGAAGGATTTGAAGAAGCCAACGATGGAAGAAGAGGAGCGGGCGTTTACCAGAAGGTAACCCATGCGATGGAACTTTTGAAAAAAAATAAACTGCCTTTTGGAATCTCTGCCTGCTATACCAGCAAGAATTTTGAAGACATCAGCAGCGAAAAATTCTATGATATGATCATCGAAAACGGGGCTTTGTTCATCTGGTATTTCCATTATATGCCGGTAGGAAACGCGGCCGCGCCGGAACTGCTCCCCACACCGGAGCAAAGAGAAGAGATGTACCGCAGGATCCGCCATTACCGTCAGACCAAACCAATCTTTGGCATGGACTTCCAGAATGACGGCGAGTATGTAGGCGGCTGCATCGCCGGAGGGAGGCGTTATCTGCATATTAACGCAAAAGGGGCTGTGGAACCTTGTGTATTTATCCACTATTCCAATGTGAACATCCATGACTGTACCCTTTTGGAAGCATTGAAAAGCCCGATCTTCCAAGCGTATCATGATAACCAGCCCTTTAACAGCAACCATCTGCGGCCCTGCCCTATGCTGGAGAACCCAGAACGGCTGCGGGCGCTGGTAAAAGAGACAGGAGCAGTCAATACGGATTATCAGGATCCGGAGACAGCTGATCATCTTTGCGATAAGTGTGAGCCATACGCGGATAACTGGAAACCAACGGCGGATCGATTATGGAAAGAAAGACATCCGGCATAGCTGAATAGGAGGAATTGGATGCAAGAGATAAAAAAACCGAAAAAACCACTCTATTATTATTATGGGATCGTGATTCTGGTTCTCCTGCTTTTTAATCTTTTGTTCATGCCATGGGCAGCCCAGCGTTCTGTTGAAGAAGTAGGGTATGACACCTTTATGGATATGACGGAAAATCAGGAAATTGGCCGGGTAGAGATCCAAGAGAACCAAATCCTGTTTACGGATAAGGAAGAGAAACATGTTTATAAGACCGGTGTGATGGATGATCCGGGTCTGGTGGACCGTCTTCATGATGCGCATGCGGAGTTTGCCAGTGAGATTATTGAACAGATGTCGCCATTGACCAGTTTTCTGCTGTCCTGGGTCCTTCCTATTGTGATCTTTATCGCGCTTGGTCAGTATATGTCCAGTAGATTGATGAAAAACGCGGGCGGAAAGAATTCTATGATGTTTGGTATGGGAAAATCCAATGCCAAGATCTATGTGAAGTCTTCGGACGGAATCAAATTTTCCGATGTGGCGGGAGAGGATGAGGCAAAGGAAAATCTGTCGGAGATCGTAGAATACCTGCACGACCCCAAGAAATATAAGGAGATCGGAGCGTCTATGCCCAAGGGAATCCTGCTGGTAGGCCCTCCCGGAACCGGGAAGACGATGCTGGCCAAAGCCGTGGCAGGAGAAGCGAATGTGCCGTTTTTCTCTATCTCTGGATCTGAGTTTGTAGAAATGTTTGTAGGAATGGGGGCTTCTAAAGTCCGGGATCTTTTTAAGCAGGCGGAAGAAAAAGCCCCATGCATTGTATTTATTGATGAGATCGATGCCATTGGAAAGAAGAGAGACGGTCAGTATGGAGGAAATGATGAGCGGGAACAGACTTTAAATCAGCTTCTGACAGAGATGGATGGTTTCGAAGGCAATGCGGGAGTCATCATCCTTGCGGCTACCAACCGGCCGGAGGCACTTGATCCGGCGCTGACCCGCCCGGGAAGATTTGACCGCCGGGTTCCAGTGGAACTGCCGGATCTGAAAGGCCGGGAAGAAATCTTGAGAGTACATGCGAAGAAGATCAAAGCAGCGGACGATGTGGACTTTGGGAAGATTGCCCGTATGGCTTCAGGAGCATCCGGAGCGGAGCTTGCTAATATCGTAAATGAAGCGGCCCTGCGGGCGGTCCGGGACGGACGGCGTTTTGCCACAGAAGCAGACATGGAAGAGAGTATAGAGACGGTGATCGCGGGATATCAGAAAAAGAACGCCATTCTTACAGATAGAGAAAAATGGACGGTTGCTTATCATGAAGTAGGACATGCTCTGGTGGCCGCGAGGCAGAACCATTCGGCGCCTGTGCAGAAGATCACCATTATCCCAAGGACTTCAGGAGCTCTTGGGTATACCATGCAGGTGGACGAGGGCAATCACTATCTGATGTCCAAAGAAGAGCTGGAGAATAAGATCGCTACCCTGACCGGAGGCAGGGCGGCAGAGGAATTGGTATTTGGAACCATTACCACGGGCGCTTCCAATGATATCGAACAGGCCACCAAACTGGCCAGGGGAATGATCTCGCGGTATGGTATGAGTAAGGATTTTGATATGGTGGCCCTGGAAACAGTGAACAATCAATATCTGGGCGGCGATGCGTCTTTAGCGTGCGCGGCTGAGACACAGGCGGAAATCGACCGCCAGGTTATTGGACTGGTAAAGAAACAACATGAAAAAGCCGGTATGATCCTGATGGAAAATAAAGAAAAATTGGACGAACTGGCGCGCTTCCTGTATGAGAGAGAGACGATCACCGGGGAAGAATTCATGGAAATCCTGAACCGCTGAACAAAGCGGTCATTGAATCTATAAAATAATCAGGCGCGGCTTACGCGGAAGGACAGGCAATCTCCATGACCTGCTCGATCACATGATGCAGAAGCTGCGCCTGCTGTGTTTCGGCCGCTTTATAATAGACCTCTTTGCCCTCTCTGCGGCTGGTGATCAGACCGCTGGTCTTTAGCTGTCTGAGATGGTGGGAGACTGCGGGACTGCTCATGTCCACCATAGAAGAAATGTTGATGACACATTCTTCGCAGTGGCAGAGAAGCCAAAAGATACGCACACGGCTTCCGTCGCCCATCTGCTTGAAGATGTCTGCTACCGTCTGAAATGCCTCTGTGCCAGGCATATGTTCCAGTTCCCGTTCGATTTTCTGTCCGTGATCATGAGGTAATTTCTTGTCTGTCATTAAGCACGACCTCCTTTATAGATGATGCTGGATCAAAAGAATCCGCTATGCCTTTAGACCCTGGCATCTTATAAATTATTCTAGTATAGGTCTGGAAACTATGCAACTAAAAAAGAGATCAAAAAGGTATTGACTTTTCCTCTGTACGTGCATATAATGGAATCAACAATTAAACAAATACTTAATTATTAAAAAGTTATCATTCAAAGAAGGAGAAGAGGAAATGAAGAAGACATATAAGATTGACGTGGACTGTGCAAACTGCGCGAATAAGATGGAAGAGGCGGCGAAAAATACAGCAGGTGTTAAAGATGCCACCGTTAACTTCATGATGCTCAAGATGATCGTGGAATTCGAAGAAGGACAGGAGCCAAAGGCAGTCATGAAGGAAGTATTGAAAAACTGTAAGAAAGTAGAAGACGACTGTGAGATCTATCTCTGATCCGATAGAAAATGCGGCGCACCCTGGAAGATGAAGAGCCATCTTCTGAGGGTGCTCTTCCAGAAATAATAAATAAACTATTAAGCATATATTAAATTATTGTGGGAGAAAAGACATGAACAAAAAGCAGAAAAAGATGCTGGCACGTATCCTGACAGCGGCGGCCCTTCTGGTGGGGCTGAATTTTGTCCCGGTCACAGGGCTGGCAAAACTGGGATTATATCTGATTCCCTATCTGATCATTGGGTATGATATTTTATTAAAGGCTTTGAAGGGAATCCGCAACCGGCAGGTATTTGACGAAAATTTTCTGATGGCCGTGGCCACGGCAGGCGCGATCGCCATCGCTCTTTACGAGCAGAATGGGGACTACACGGAAGCCATCGCGGTCATGCTGTTCTATCAGGTTGGAGAACTGTTCCAGAGTTACGCGGTAGGAAAAAGCCGGCGCAACATCAGTGAGCTGATGGATATCCGGCCGGATTACGCCAATGTGGAGTGTGATGGGAAATTGGAAAAGATAGATCCGGACGAAGTGGAGATCGGCACGGTGATCGTGGTACAGCCGGGAGAGAAGGTGCCCATTGACGGAATCATCGTGGAAGGGACCACCACTTTAAATACCAGCGCGCTTACAGGCGAGAGCCTTCCAAGAGATGCTTCCGCCGGGGATGAGATCATCAGCGGCTGCATCAATATGACAGGCGTATTGAAGGTGAGGACAACGAAAGAATTTGGAGAGTCTACGGTTTCTAAGATCCTGGATTTGGTAGAGAACGCCAGTTCCCGCAAGTCCAGATCTGAAGAATTTATCTCCAAATTCGCCAGGATCTATACGCCGGCGGTGTGTTATGCCGCATTGGCGCTGGCGTTCCTTCCGCCGCTGGTACGGATGGCCGGTATGGGGCTTCCGGCGGATTGGGATACCTGGATCTATCGGGCGCTGACCTTCCTGGTGATCAGCTGTCCCTGCGCGCCTGTGATCAGTATCCCCTTAAGTATCTTTGCGGGGATCGGAGGAGCCAGCAATGCGGGTGTCTTGGTGAAAGGGTCAAACTATCTGGAAACCTTGTCCCAGACCAGGATCGTTGTCTTTGATAAAACCGGGACGCTGACCCAGGGCGTCTTCCAGGTGAATGGGGTCCATCATAACGAGATAGAAGAAGAAAAGCTGATCGAGTACGCCGCCCTGGCGGAAAGCGCTTCCTCCCATCCCATCAGCAAGAGTATTCAGAAGGCTTACGGAAAAGAGATCGATCGTTCTCGTGTAACGGATATCCGGGAAATCAGCGGAAATGGCGTGACGGCGAAAGTGGACGGCCACGAAGTGGCGGCCGGCAATGATAAATTAATGGAACATCTGGGAGTGTCTTATATCAACTGCCGCAGTGTGGGGACGATCATCCATATTGCCATCGATGGGACTTACGCGGGACACATCCTGATCTCGGATGTCCTGAAGCCTCATTCCAAGGAGGCTGTCCGGGAATTAAAGGCGGCAGGTGTGGACAGGACAGTGATGCTGACGGGGGATATTAATAAGGTAGCGGATCAGGTGGCGGGAGAACTTGGGATTGATGAAGTATACAGTGAACTGCTCCCGGTCGACAAAGTAGAGAAGGTGGAAGAGCTGATCGCCGGCAAATCTGAGAAAGAGAAACTGGCATTTGTGGGAGACGGCATAAACGACGCGCCGGTACTTGGCCGGGCCGACATCGGTATCGCAATGGGAGCCATGGGTTCAGACGCGGCTATTGAGGCGGCGGATGTGGTTCTGATGGATGATGATCCCATAAAGATCTCTAAGGCGATCAAGATTTCCCGGAAATGCCTGGGGATCGTCTATCAGAACATTGTATTTGCTATTGGCGTAAAGCTGATCTGCCTGGCCCTTGGGGCTCTGGGAATCGCCAATATGTGGCTGGCCATCTTCGCCGATGTGGGCGTGATGATCCTGGCGGTGCTGAACGCGATCCGGGCGTTGTTTGTAAAAAAACTCTGACAGGAACGGCAGAGAAGAGTGACAGGGCAGAAAGTTTGAAAGAACAGAGAGGACTTGAGGCTTACTTAGTCCCTCTGTTCTTTTTGTTGACATTGGCGCAGATCTGCATTAAAATACTTAGGAACCGAAGTAAATAAAAGATAGAGACAGAAGGAGAAAACATGGAAACAGGGAAGATGATCAACCGGATTTCCAACCGTCTGCGGCGCAGATCCCAGAAAGCACAGGAAACAATAGGGATCACCGGAGCAAAAGGGAATATCCTGGACTATATCCTGATCGAGAGCGAGAAGCGCAGCGTCTATCAGAAAGACATAGAAAAAGAGTTTGACTTAAGGCCTTCCACGGCGACAGAAGTATTGAAGAATCTGGAAAAGGAAGAGCTGATCGTCCGGGTGCCCGACAAGCAGGACGGGCGGTATAAAAAGATCGTATTTACAAAAAAAGCGGAAGAGATCCGCAGCGTACTAAGAAGAGAGATCCAACGTTCTGAAAGTATCCTGCTTAGGGGGATCACTGGGGAAGAGCAGGATATCTTTATGAAGATTACGAAAAAAATGCTGGAAAATCTGGAACAGGAGGAATTGTAATATGGATGAACATGAATTGATGGGAGAGCTGAAGATTTCCAAAGCGGTCATGAAGATGGCGGTGCCCAGTGTGATCAGCAGTCTGGTGACGGTGGTCTATAATATGGCGGACACCTTTTTCGTAGGACAGACGGGGGATCCGCTCCAGGTGGCGGCGGTCAGTCTGACGAACCCGATCTTTATCCTTCTGATGGCGTTCGCCAATATGCTGGGAATGGGCGGAAGCGCGGTACTGTCTGTGGCGCTGGGAGCGAAAGATGAGAAAAGGGCGAAGAACGCTGCGGCTTTTGTGACCTATGCGTCTCTGTTTCTGGGCATCCTTGCGGCGGCAGTCATGATTCTTTTCATGGACCCGATCCTGACATTGTTTGGAGCCAACGTGGAAACTTATGAATTTGCCAGAGGCTATACCTTCCATATCTCATATGGAGCTCCATTTATCATCTGGTCGGCGGCGGCAAGCTTTATCGTCCGGGCGGAAGGCGCAAGTAAAGAAGCCATGGTGGGAAGCATGATCGGAACCATCGCGAATATCGTGCTGGACCCCATCTTCATTTCTGTGCTGGATCAGGGAACAGCCGGGGCAGCCATTGCGACTACCATTGGGAATGTGCTGGCAAGCGTTTATTACCTGTGGTATTTCCTGAAGAAAAGCCGGGTGCTTTCCATCCGATGGAGAGACTTTACGGTCAGACAGGGCATCCTGACCAAGACCTGTTCCTCCGGTCTTCCCACAGCAATCTTTTCCGCGCTGATGAGCGTGTCCACCATTGTGCTGAACCAGCTTCTGGTGGTCTATGGCAATGATCCGGTGGCTGCTATCGGCATCGTGTTTAAGGCAAATATGTTCATTACATTTCTCCAAATGGGCCTGGCCAATGGAGTACAGCCCCTTCTGGGATACAATTATGGTTCCGGCAATATTAAGCGGTTCCGGGGTGTGGAATCCTATACCAAGAAATGCTGCCTGGCGGCAGGTGTGGCCGCAACAGTATTGTATTTTGTATTCCGGGAGCCGATCATCCGTCTGTTTATCAGTGATGAGGAAGTGATCGCTTACGGTGTGGAGATGCTGGTGGCCTATATGCTGTCCGGTCCGGTGATCGGGATACTTTTTGTGAATATGAACTGTATGCAGTCGGTGGGCCATGCCTTTCCGGCCACGGTGCTGTCCGTGCTGAGACAGGGGATCCTGCTGATTCCGCTGCTGTATCTTCTGCGGGCGCTGTTTGGCCTGGAAGGCGTGATCCTTGGACAGTCTCTGACAGACTATATCGCCATCATCCTGTCGGTATTTATGTGGCGGAGAATCCGTGGAACACTGAGCGATAGAACAAATCCGTGATCTCGTCAATGCTTTCTTTTTTCCCGCTTTTCAGCCACATAAGCGCGGTGTTGTACAGAGCTCCTATGTAGATGTATAAACGGTATCTTTCAATAGAAGTGCTGGGCATAGATTTTCTTCCAGCAAGCGGAATAAGGCTTCAGATATGCTTTTTTTAACCCGCATATTGGCTTCTTTTCGTTTATCCATAGATGCCCTCCTGAATAATATGAAACATTTTCTATGGTTTTGTATCAGTTGATTCCGTTGTAACGGTTTTGTTAATGTGATACGATTATCTCACATTCTACTTTGAGAAAATAGTTTTTGTCAACTTTTGTTTGAAGGATGGAGGAATAAGGATGGAGATCATGGAAGCAATGAAACAGCGCCATAGTGTGCGGCAGTATACAGATCAGCGGATAGAAAAAGAGGCGGCAGAGAAACTTCAGCGGGAGATAGATGCCTGCAATAAAGAGAGCGGCCTTCACATCCAACTGGTCACAGATGAACCGAAAGCGTTTGACGGTTTTATGGCACATTATGGTAAGTTCAGCGGAGTGAAGAATTATATTGCCCTGATTGGAAAGAAAGGGCCGAAATTAGAAGAAACCTGCGGATATTATGGAGAAAGGCTAGTTCTGCTGGAGCAGCG
>OGXS01000174.1_pt1 | contig 67612 bp, 71 predicted proteins | sample 1576371 | NCBI WGS metagenome assembly OGXS01 (sample SAMEA3541475, study PRJEB24748) | human gut metagenome | biome: human gut; feature: human-associated habitat; material: faeces | place: China | collected 2012
CGCCGTTATTATGAGAATAATATCCGGCTGTTGGTTCTAAATTATTTTTACCGCATACCGTGTTATATCCGTTGCAGAGCAGAGACCAGCCGCCTATTGCTACTGCCCTCTCACCATTTACAGCATTAGAATAACCGCCCAATGACACAGAACAAACTCCTGGGACCGCCCCTTGTCCTCCTATGACAGCAGAGTAAGCGCCCTCTGCGCTTGTACCCTCCATCACATTTATCAGCTTTTTATCGTTGACATACTTTTTTGTCTTATCTACTAACTTTGTCAGCGCTGTCATTCCTAAAATCTTTGTCGCCATCTATATCCCTCCAGGTTTAGTTAAATAAAGCCTCTACTTCTGCAGCCGTGATTTCCTGCAGTTCGTCGTTCTTCATATATCCGCTTAAATCTATAGTCTCGCCAAGAGCGTCCCATGCCGAGCCTGTCCACGCAAAGTTTTGTCCGTTCTTGTCAACAACGTTCCATACATCTCCAACTGTGTTTCCCGTTGTCGGAAGCGACGCATATGTATCCTTACTCCCCTTATACTTGTATACGCTTGAAACCTTGTTGTTTACATATGTTTCTGTTGCTAACCCTACCTTTGCAGCCGTAATTTTTGAATCAACCTGAGACGATGTCATTTTCCCGTCTGCGCTCGCCTTAACTTCATTAATCGCCGCAACTAAAGTCCCTTTTGCGGTTGTGTTAAGGTCTGTCAATGCACCAATACGGGCATCTAATCCATCAATAATCTCTGCTTGCCCTCCTACTATCGAAGCAGTTGAATCCTGATGTTCGTCTATTTCGTTAATCGCTGCCACAAGGTTATTTTTTGCCGTTGTCGTCAAGGTTGTTAATGTTCCTACATCAGTTTTTGCCGCTAAATCCTTTGTTGCATTCGTAACTGTAGTAGATACCTGTGAACTCGTCTGATAGCCGCTGTCGTTTGTAAGCTGGCTGAGTTTGGTTGGTATCGCTGTGGATACACTTTTAATCTTTTCTACTAACTTTGTTAATGCTTCCATTCCTAAAATTTTTGTTGCCATGATATTACCTCCATAATTTTATTTAATATATTTAATTTATTTTTTACTTATTTAAAATAATGCGCTTACCTCATCTGCAGTAACCTCAACAAATTCACCGGTTATAATACCGGATGTATTGAAAATCTTTAGCAGATTAATTTCCACGTTTTCATTTGCAGATTCACTTCCCGAATAAATAACACTAACAGTTCCGTCAGGTAGCAAATCATTCTCTGCGTTTAATATAACAGTCCCAAGATAGATATTAATAGTTGTCAGTTTCGTTTCGTCCTCTATCTCCATATAGCTGTTTGGCTTTCCCTTTGCATCTTTTAAGCCGTATGTTACTGTCATATCAGAACCGCTTATTTCACCTGATAAGTTATCAGTGTTGAGTGTGTAAGAAGCATAACAATATTTTTTCTCAGTCCCAAATTTAGTTTTGGTGTCTCCAATATCTATAATGTTAGAAGGCAGTATAAAATTACCGTATGTATCGTCTATAATATTAATTTTCGGTACGCTATATCCTACCACCCAATCCCCTGTAGACTGATTAATGCTGAATCTCTCTGACTTACCTATTTGCTGAAATAATACCGCCGTATTCTTTTTTCCCATGTCTCTTTGCAGTTCATTACACTTTGAATCCAGTCTCGACAGATAATTCCCTATCATTGGTATAATATTGATTGATGATTTTTCCTGCTCATCATAATAATCAACTGCTCTTTCATCCACAACGGTAAACTGGCCTACATAAAATTGCAGATACTCTATATCCAGGTTTGTCCCAAAATTATCCGTCGTGCCAAACATCGTAAATTTATCTCGCATCAAATCCCATTCAAGATATAAATAATATCTTATGCCAAACTCTATTGTACCGAGCATGTTTATTTCAAACGTGTTATTAATCTGACTGCTGAAACCATTATCAAATAGTCCGTTTGAATCTATATACGCGTTATGAAAAGTAAAAGAGAATTTATATTTTCCGTCTGAATCTGTTGTCATTACAACACTGTTTGCTGTAGGCTCCGGAACAACCAAACTAAGTTCAAGGTTTTCATGAAGCTTATTCACCGCATACGCATTGTGGACTAAAGCGTCAGCAATGTTTTTTATTTCCTCAGAGCTTTCCACAAGATTATTTATAGCATTCTTAACTACAAGCGGCGTTACATAGCTGCTGTTATCTGTGGTTTCTGAGGTTATGTTCTCTATTGTTTTAACCGGTATTTCTTTTCTTATAGTTTCGTCTGCCTCAATACGAGTGTTAACTTCATTAGCTATTTGGTTAATAACCTCAGTCCTTAATGCAGTTACATCAGATATTTTCGCCAGCCGCACCCATTCCGTAAACTGCGGAGTATCACTTTCTAAGCCTGAAACATTTCTGTAGTATGTTGTCCACTCCCCATTAACATTTTGATGAAGTATCTGCAATAGATTTGTAAAAACCGGATATATCTCTATTGCAAACCAATATGTGCCGCTGCCTCCTAACGTACCATTAACAACACCTCCCCCATAATAAAAGCCCGGTGTTAATATTTCATCGGGCAATTTATTTGTCTGCTTAAACAGAGACATATCTATTTTATTTATTTTTTCCTTAACAGTGCCGCTGTCGTCGTAGTCTATATCCTCCGCCCTGTGTCTATCTGCCGTGCCGTCTATATGGCTGTTGTACCACCCCATCAGATTTGACAGATTATCTCTTATCATTGTCCACCAATGTCGCAATTTCGTTTGACCGTTATAGTTTTCGTTTATGTTGTGCTTTGCCATTTTATCACCCTTTCTTTTTTTATATACATAAAAAGAACGCCCTTTTGGACGTTCATATTTTTCAATCCACACACACGAAATGCGACCGTCAACCCTATTACTCAAAAATGAGTAATAGTCAATTTAAATCCACTCACCCCACATGGGGTGCGACGTTTGGGCTTTACTACCGTTGCCACAAGTGGCAACATTTAAATCCATGTACCCATATAGTATACGACAAAAGGTTGTTGCGTTTTTTGCAACAACCTAAAATAATTCAAATCCATGTATCCCTGTATAGGGTTTTAACCTTTTGTACAAATTTGTACAAAAGTCCATATTTTATTTAAATTCACACACTCATGTGTAGTGCGACCGCAAAAATATATAAGTGTTATATTATACCAATATTTTTATTGACAGAAGTCTCTATGTGTGATATACTAAATTCAAATAGAGACTTCTGTCTTTTTAAATTGCGTAGAACAATCTTTTACTGGGCAGTAATTGAGGTTGTTCTTTTTTTATATTTTCTATTTCAATTATTGGCAATAAAGGACTATCGCTCATTTTTGAGCGATAGTCCTTACACCTTACAGAAAGCAATTAGAAAAATACAGCTCTCCCTATTTCATTAATGGTAATATTTCATCAACAAAAGTGTCGTACAATATTCCATATCCTCCAATACTCTCAATAAGCACTATAGGTAAAATTTTAGTGCTACCGTCAGAAAATTTAAAAGTAAATGTCATTGTATCTCTATCCCCAATTACATATGTATTTTTTCCGTCGAAATAATCAGAATAATATGTCAATATTCCATTTTCTGTTAAATAATATTGACCATTAAAAACTTTTACAAGATTTTTTTCAAACATTCCCTTCGGTGGAGTATACTTACCTGTTATTGTTTCACTGTTTTTTTGCAGTCCGATATATGCGGTATTTGTTTTATCGTCATAATTAACACTTTCACCAAGGGCTTCTGATACTGCTCTAAGCGGCAAATAGGTAATATCATTATATAAGAAATTATCTGCTGTAACAGTTTCACCATTAACAACTACATTTATATCATTTTTTAGCACGCTGATATTGTCCCAAACACCGTTTGCTAGACTTCCAATTGATAGTGTACAAATCGAACCAATTACTAGGCCACAAATAAATTTTTTCATAAAATAACATCCTTTCGCTATATATTATTATCAATATATCATATAGCATAAACGAATGTCAATAAAAACTGTCATTTTGACAGTTTTGTTTATCTTCATAATTTACATACCTTTCAACGCATTAATTTGAGCTTGTAGAGATTCTATATCATCTTTTGTTGCAATTTCCGCTCCCTTATAATACCATGTACCCTCTAATGCGTTTCTAATATCACTTAAACGTATTACTTCTTTTGATATACAACTTACTACAACAGAACCGGCACCTTCATTACATACCCTAAAAATTTCTTTGCCGTTGTAAAAAATATTTAAATCGCCCCATGTTTTATCTAAGTTACTAACTAACCCGTGTAACTGATTTTTTTCGTTATAACTCTTGATTCCATTGCCGTCTATAACGGTTCTTGCTTCGCCGTCCTCGCCCGTCATAAACACACCGCAAATTGTCAAATTTCCGTTGTCGTCCATATATAGCGACCTTTTACCGCTTTCGTCGTATAACTCAAATACATATCGGGTTCCGTTATAACCTGCCTGGAATCTTAATACTTCGTTTCCGTCGTACATTGTGATTAGATTGTCCTCTATTTTAAGTTTTCCATTCTCTGACATTATGGTGATTAAGTTGGTATATAGATATGTCGTTGCCCAATCGCTGCCGTCACCGTGACCAAATACTCCAATCCAGTTCCAGCCGTCGTCACGACTTTTGTCAGCTGCTCCAATCTTGATTTTCCCGTCTATTATTGCGACAGCGTACATTCCGTTAGGGGACACGAACATTGCTCCCGTTTTATACTGCGCTATTTTTTGATATTCTCCGTTATTTTCAACAGTTACGTCAGTGTTCTTTTTCATAAATTCAAGAGCGCTTGTTTTTAACTCTTGTGCTGCTCCGTTCTTTCTTAGCCTTAAATACTGCGATGCGGCAAAAGACGTGTTCCATCCTTCCTGTATAGTTATAGACGGTCGTCCGGCTTGAAAATTATTCTTTTCCGGTGCCTTTGGATATGTGTCTACCATTATAACCCTTTGTTTTGAGGTTATTCCGTTATCCCTGTCTACCACTGTCACCGTATCCCCTAAGAATATTTCCTGTTTCACCGACAAGTGTTTGCCTGTAACCGAATACTTCGGCACGTCCGCCCTGTCTATATTATCAGGCGAAAATTGATACTCTGCCGCGCTTCTGAGGTCGTCTGCGTCTGTTATTTCGTCAAAGTTGCAGAATGCTTCATATTCTCCAAAAATATCATAGTTAGGACTTTTTATATATTGTATCTCTCCCAGCGGTAAATCATCTTTACCATATGGGTACAGTTTTGTTATAACACCATACGTTGTATATTCAATCTTTATATCCCTGGCATTGTATTTTGGGTCTATTCTGACCCCTCTGTCTTTCCCCAATTTTCGCACAAGTGCAATCTTTCTGTTGTCAATATATATTTCACTGTGTATTCTGTACTTATTCAGCGTCTCCATAAGTATATTAAGACAGCCTATCGGCGTAGTTTTCGACTGCTCAAAAAAATCTATACTGTCAGTCACAGGTTCAAGCCCCAACGCTCTGATTTCCTGCTCCGTAAGCACTGTCACATACGGCGTCGTTGCAAAAATACCCTCCACGATTTTATTCGCAGGGGTATTTATCATGTCGTCTATATGTTGTATATGTGTTCTGCAGGCGTCCTGCATTAATGTTGCAGCAGATATATGCTTCCCTTCAATTCGTTTTATTCTGAAGTATTTGCCGTCATAACCTACAATTCTTTCCGGTTCCACAATAGCCCACTTATCATCACCGTTCGGCAGGTCAAATTCAATGTCGTTTTCCCCGTTAATTGTCTGTCTGATATGTATTTCCTTCGCATTCTCTAAAAATCCCAAACGGTCCTTTCCGCTATAATCTTTTGTGTCTTTGTCATATACTGCTATAAATTTCATTAAAATTCTCCTCCGTATAAAAGTTTATGATTATACACAAACTTCAGCACGCCCTGACCTCCGGTGCATATAATCTTTATTGTATTTTCTCCTGGCTGTAGTTCAAAAAAATCTCCCTCACATATCTCGGGCATAATAGCTTTTTCGCAGTCAATAATTATATTAGTTTCAGATTCGGGAATTATTCGCACCATCACCCCATTGACTGTTACATCAAGCATTTTCACGGCAGAAGACAGAGATAACTCACAGCCGGGTCTGACAGGTGCTGAGCCATAATAAATCATTGTATTTTCTGTTGTTCCTGCCTGAAAACTTATTTCGTTTTCGTCTCCCATTCCTATGGGTAAATCACAGTCCAAAATAATGTCGCTGTCCAGCGGTATCCCCGAACTGTCATGCAGCCAGTCGTTAAACGGCCGGCACCTAAATTGTACAGTAGCTTTGCTGTTTTTATAAAGCTCTATTTTCATATCATCTAGGTCAACAGGTTTTGCTATCCACTTTACTGTTGGCATATCATCAAATATAAGCTCTCCATAACCACCGCTTAACCAATTTACCAGCTTAGAGGCTGAACGCTGCAAAGCGATATTATCAGGGCATATCATCTGAAATTCAAGCTCCAAAACTTTATCTTCAAAATATAATCTGCCCCCTGTTTCCGATAAGTCAATATTTCCGTCTCTATACTGAACCTCCTCATCTATCTGCTTTACCGGAGGGGAAAACGGCCTTCCAACGGTCTTTACGATTACGCCAATATCATTACTGTGTTTACCCCTAAATGTTATTCCATGTCTCATTTTTAGCCTCCTACTGCTGTTGCCATATCGGTTAGATATTTTTTACTGTACAATATATTATCGGTCGTGTCATAAAAATTGTTTGTATTTTCTTGATTAATTGTTACACTCGGCTTAATTTCCTTTATCGCTGTTGTTATCTTGTCGGCCATATTATCCATATTGAAATTTATACTCTGTTCCAGAGGCTCAACAACCGAGGCAACTTTTAAATTTGCTTCCTTTGTCTGCTGTAATATGTTTGTCTTTTCGTCCTCCAGCGCCTTATATTCAGCTTCCATTTGCTTTATTATGGCATTATTTTCCTGCGCTATCTGATAACGCTGTTCGTCTCGCTCTATTTCTTTGAGTTTGTCTAATGCTTCCTGATATTTTTGTTTTCCCTCTATCGTGACAGCATTCTTATATTTCTCAATATCTGACAGGGTTTCAGCCTTATCTTCTGCCCGGTCTTCCACTTCCCAGGATTCTTCCAGAGCTGACAGCTTGTCATCGAGCAAGTCCTTGACCTCGTCCATACGTTCTTTAGCCATATCCAGCATTTCGTCATATCTGTCCTCTGTGGCTTTGTATAATTCAAGCCGCATTTCGTCAGCCTGACGGCGAGCATATTGCTGTTTAGTCGGGTCCAGGCTTTCATCTTGCGACCATTTTGTGTATTCATCAATTTTACGTTGGTAAAAATCTGTCGCGCTGTCATCATGCATAAAATCCCAGCCGTATACTCCGGCTTGCTTCTCATACCAGTCTGCGTCGTCTTCCCATTCGCTCAATTTGTCTCTGACCGCGTCATACATTTTCTTATCCAGCTCTGCTTCTACCTTAATTCTGACTACCTTTTCTTCGTCGGTCAGTTCTCCGAGCCCTGCAAAATATTCCTCAACCTCTTTTCTCTGCCTGTTAACTGCCGCTATAGTGTCAGCAGCCGACATATTGTTATACTCTTGTTCATTCTCTACCCAGTCATCCGAGTAAGCTAAATAACTGTCTAAAAATTGCTCTGTGTAATCAAGCCTGGTATCAAAATAATCTTCCCAGGTGATTAATCCGTCCTTTGCCGCCTGAACATTACGCTGGTTAACCGTCTGCCAAACAGCGCCCATGCTTGTACCCATTTCGCCCCAGTCGTTTATACTGGCGTGTAAATCAATATACGCCTTGGACGTTTTATTTGCGTCGTCAATAAGCTGCTGACTGTACTTATGTAACTTGAGCGTTGCATCTTTCCATTCCTTCGTGTCGGGCGCAAAATTTTCATCCCGGAACACGGCAAGGTTATTATAGTATTCTTCTTGAGATGTCCAGCCCATATCAAGCGCAAATTCCATTGATTCTAAGTTTTGGCTCCACAGATCTTTTGTATAATTGACTATTTCTTCCTCTATTTCTTTTATAACCTCAGCGTCAGAAGCAAATTTCTGTTTCATTTGGTCGAGCCATTCAAGCTCTTCCCAGGCTGGTATAATGTTGTATGAGGTTTTGCGTATATGTTCCCTGTCAGACTTAGCGTTCTCCCAATCCTCGTTATTTTTACCGCTTGCATAACGAGGGATTCCTGCGCCTGACATTATTTGTTTTGTTTGCTTTGCCGTATAAATTTTGGCGTGCTCAGGCAAAGGCAGTACAACGTCCCTGCCCTCAAATATATACCCTCTGCCGCCGTATTCAACAAGCTCCCTAGGGTCTGACGTTCCCTTTTCATCATTTATCATTGCCATACCGCCTGGGAAATTTTTATCGCCTTTGGCTCTAGGCAATGTTCCATTTGTTTGTATATTAACCGTCACCGTTGCGCTTTTTCCGTCTAAACTCGCAAGTTGTCCGGCTATGCTTGAAATAGTTCCACTTGCGTTATCAGTAGCGTTGATTTGAGTATTAGTGCTTTGCGGTAAAGTCCCTATACTCGTCGCCACACCTATAACAATTGGGGTAGCATTATCGGAAGCGTTAACTGTTACCTGTGCCGTTTGTCCGTTGATTTCAGCTATTTTATTATTAGCCTCATCTAATACATCATAATTTCCCTCTGCATTAACTTGAATAGTACATTGTTGACCGTTAATAGCTTCAGCCGCAGTCTGTACCTCTTCAATTTGCGCTGTATCACCTTCTGCAGTAATAGTAATAGAAAAATTATCGTCTAATTTTTCAGCTTCGTCAGCGGCTTCTAATCCTGATGTGTCACCCTCAACAATATTTACCTTAGCGGTTTTTCCGTCTATCTCAGCTATTTTGTTACCAGTTTTATCAAAAATTTCGTAGTTTCCGCCAGCAACTACTTCAACCCTTGCCGCGCGTCCGTCCAATTCCCCAACTGCACTGTTTATTTGCTCAACAGTTGGTGTCGCTCCGTCTGATACCTCTAATCTAACCTGTCCTGTTTTTCCGTCTATCTCGGCTATTTTAATACCGGCTTGATTCAATACATCATAGTTTCCGTTGGCATTAACCGAGACAGTTGCGGTCTTGCCGTCAATTTCAGAAATTTTATTTCCGGCTTTGTCCAATACCTCATAATTTTCTGTTTTGGTATTAAGTTTTATATCAACATTCTTTCCGTTTATCTCTTGTAACTTACCATCAATTTCTGTAATTGTTGATATATCACCCTCTGCGGTAATATGTATACGTTGATTATCGGAAAGTACGCCCATAGACTTAGCAAGTTCATTAGCTTGTTCTGTTACTACCTCTAAGCCGCCGTTAGTTGCCGCCGCACTTGCTATATCTCTAAAACCATTCTTTATAAGTGCGGCTCCTACCGCCGTGTCTTCTGCGCTTGCATTGAATTTTTGGCTTGTATTTATATATTTATCAACAGTATTATTAATGTCTGCGCCATTCTCAATTAAAGCGGTTCCGGCACTAGCTAATGATTTAGATATATCGTCTGCACCTGCACCGGCTTTTGCAGCATTGCTGGCAAAGTCGCTGAAAAAGTTGCTTATACCATTATCACCGCTTTTTGCTACCTGGGCTATATTTTTAAATCCCTGCTGTGCAACAGTTAATTGCTCTGTTATGTCACTGGCAAATTTGTCAAATCCCATTTCTTGAGTATAGGATTTCACATCACCCAAAGCTGTTTTTATTCCGCTTAAAGCCTGAGAATATTCACCGTTCGCAAGCTGTTCAGGCACTAAAGCACTTGTTACATCTGCAACGCCCTTCACAGCTTCCTTGTATTGTTCCACCTCTGCACTGGATTTGTCAAAATCAGCAGATAAATTGTTGACCTCTGTCTGCGCGTCGCTCAATGCTGATTTTAAATATCCAATACCCTCATCAATATTAGCGTTGCCATAAGGGTCTGTCAAAGCATGAGCTTTTACTTTATCAGAGACCCCCTCAGCTTCATACATTGCATTTAATGTCTTTTCGTAACTTTCGGCTAATTCATTTTGTTTCTTTATATATTCATCTCTCGGCATACTTTTTTCTGCTGATTTTAGTTCATTTTGCTCTGTCCTATAATCGGACATGATGTCCTTAGACTTTGCGAGTGCCGATGAGTATTTGTCAACCGAATTTTGCGCTGTCTGTAATTGATTATCATAATCTTTCATGTTGCTGACAGCTTGACTAAAGTCGCTTTCATTAATCTGTTGCTGTAGGTCTCCGCGCTGACCTCTTAAATCGCTTGTAGCCCTATTACCTAACTTTTCTAGTGTTTTATTTAAATCACCATCATTTGCAGTTAATGTTATATTATATTCTTGCTCAACCTGGGCTTTTAGTTCTTCAAGTTTCTTTTTTGCTCTGTCTACCTCTTCCGTATCAGTAGAAGTTTTTATTGTAGTTTCAAGCTGCTGTGCTTCCGACTTCCACCCCTGTATCTTTGTATATGTATCTAAACTCTTTTTAGTAGCCTGAATTTGTTCGTCGGTAGCCTTTACAACGTCGAGTTGGGCGTCATGATATTCTTGATAAGCTTTTACACCAACTACAGCCGCCGCACCAACAGCCAAAATTCCACCAGCTGCCGCTAGGGCTACAGGTCCCATACTAGCTAATGTTGGTGCCGCAACTCCTAATTTCCCCAAAGTTTCAACAAAATTACCTACTCCCTTTGCAGTCCCGGCTATTACTTTTGCGCCTGCACCCATACCAATAAGCCCGGTGCCGATATTAATAAGTCCTTGCTTACTGTCATCATCCATATTAGCAATATCCTGAGCAAAATCTTTTATTCCGCCGGATACATTCTTGATTGTCGGTAAAAATGTTTCCCCAATACCGCGTGCGGCTTCAACCAAATTATTTTTAGTAACTTGTATTTGGCTTGCTGTTGTCTCTGCTTTGGCGTCAAACTCATTTTGGAGCGCTGTTCCATCTTCCCATGCAGTGTTTGCCCTTTGCAGTGCTGAAACCATCTTGTCATATCCGGTTGCAAGAGCTTTCATTGCGTCGCCTTCCCTAACGTCGTTTATGCCTACGTTTTGCAAATCGGATATTATATCCTCGGATTGTGACAGACCTTTTACAAAAGAATTAAATGCACTGCTTGGACTTTCTGCCCATGCCTGCTTAAATTCATCGGCTGACATACCTGATATTTTAGAAAAATTGTCTAAATCTTCACCGCCTTGTGAAACCGCGTTTTGAAGTTTAGTCCACGTACGGGACACTGCGCTGCCTCCTGCTTCAGCATCAATTCCCAAAGACGACAACGCTGTTGAGTAACCTAATACGTCCTGCGCCGATATACCGACAACAGTTCCGGTTCTGCCAAGTCTAAGAGCCATGCTCGCAATATCTGCCTCTGTTGTCGCAGAATGGTTTCCCAAATCCACAATAGCACTGCCCAAGTTTCTTACTTCTCTCTGTTCAGTACCGGTTACATTCATAAATTTTGCAAGAATTGCCGCACCCTCTGCACCGTTCAAATTAGTAGCGGTATTCATTTGAGCCATAGTTTCGGTAAAATTAACTATTTCATCAGTAGCAATTCCCAATTGTCCGCCGGTTGCCGCAAGTTCTGTCAACTGTGCTGTTGTTTGCGGTATGGCGTTTCTGCCGTCTATTCCTGTTGTTGATAAATCTATAATACCTTGTCTTACTTTCTCAAGCTGCGGCTCTGTTCCATCTACAGTCTTTTTTACATTTGCAAAATTATCTTCAAAATCTATTGCAAATTTGGCAGAAGCTACACCCCCAGCCGCAAGGGCAACACTTACAAGCTGTATAGGCTTAGTTATTGCGTCAATGCTCTGTCCTGCTTTTTGCCAGCTTTCCCCAACATCTTGTAGATTTAAAGCCTTTTCCATACCTACAATAGCTTTTTGATTCTGAGCAAGTGTCTTATATTGCTGACTTGCGTTAGCTACAGCCGACTTTGCAGAACTGTATACAGCGCTTTCTTTCTTCAGTGCGCTTTCATTATTCAGGATTGATTTTGATACTTCATCGTGCTGTTTCTGCAATCCTTTATATTCATTCTGTGTCCACTGGATTGCCTTAACATTATCCTTATACGCCTGACTATTTTTATTCAGTCCTGCATTGGCGGATTCCAAGGCCTGAATCTCAGCTTTTTTTGAAGTCATAAGACTGCCTATAGCCGATTTCTGACCGTTTAGCCCTTTTATATTATCGTTCAGCTGTTTAGTATTTTGCTTATACGCTTTTTCCGTTTCAGCTAATATACTTCGCTTTTGCTTTAGGCTTTCAGCCGACTTTGCGACTATCTTATCATATCCGCCCATTTGCCGGGTCTGCTCCGCAATGCTTTTCACACCTTTCTGCGACATTGCGTTCATACCGGACAATTCCGACTGTACCTTTGATATAGTGGAACTTAATGACGACGCGTCACCCGTAAATCTTACAGTTAATTCCCCTAAATTTCCGCTCATATAATCCCGCCTTTCTTTCCGCAACAAAAAAGCACCCCTAAAGGGTGCCAATCACAAAGCAAAAAACACTGTTTAAAATGCTTTTTGCTTTGTGCAGTCCTAAAACTGCACAATATATTTTTATAATCCATTCATCCAGCCGAGACTGGGAGGCAAATTTGTGACAGAGTTTTCCTCCTCGTCTTCGTTTAAAGATATTAACATTTCCATTAATTTGACCGGATTTTGTCTTGCAAGCTCGTCGGGCAGTATCCCTTTTGACTTATACATTACTCCATATATATCATTAAGATTAAAAGTTTCGTCACTGTCCGACTTTACTGGTTTTTTATAAGTTCGTTTACTTCGCTTATTGTGTTTAAATATATGTCAAGCAATTTCCGGCACAGCATATCTTTTTCCGCAATAGACATTGTGTCAATGTATTCCTTGTTGGCCGCTGTGCCTTTGAACATGCGTATAAGCACATCATAACACAGCTTGCAAGCGCCTGAGTATCCTCTTAAATGCTTGTCCTGCATATCTGCATAATCAGCAAAGTTAAACGGCCTTGATTGAACTTCTTTGCCGTTAATCTTTATAGTCAATATATTTTCTAAATCTTTTGCCATTAGATTAAGCCCCCTGTTCCGGTGTTGCTGATGGATACCAGTTCGGGTCTGTGAACCAGTTTTCTATAGCCTGTTCTTCCGTCACTCCATCAGGCAGATTGTCTGTATCTATATAGTAATATCCTTTACCGTCAGAATCACGGAATACGGCTGAAAATGTGGCTTTGGCTGTCTGATGTTCGGGCGCGCCCTCAGAAGCTTTTGTCTTGCCTCCGATATTTGAGGCAAAACCATATTTGCCCTTATAGTATCTAACCAAACGTTTTACACCGTTGGCTTTTTCAATTATCCACGCCACCGCAAAATATTCAGCCTTTGCCGCTGTGTCTTTGTTGAACTCAACGCCGTTGTCTACAAGTTCCGCACCTCTCCACATTGCGTCAACCTCGGGTGGTATATCTGCGTTGGTGATTTCATGACCCATTTTTTCAACATATGAATCTACCTCATATGCTCCATTATCTGCGTCAAATGTTGAGGTAGAACCTGAATCTGTTGGAGCGATTTCAACCGTGCCTGGCAAGGTCACCGCCTCGCCGTATGTAGTCTTCCCTGTTGCTATATCATCAGCTGTTATAGGAAAAAAGGTATAATTTGATACACCAATTTTTGAATGTGGTTTATTTATTTCTTTTACTGCCATATTAATGACCTCCTAAAATTAATTTATTGCTTTTTGTACCTCATTAGTTAATATTTCAACCGCTTCATCTTTCCCGGCTTCAAAACCGGGTTCCATGTACGGATGGGGCCTTTGCCCCCTGGTCGTGTGCCATTGTCCTTTGCTGTCCTGATACCTCCACGGCGTTTGTCGTCCTCCGGCGTAAATACCTGTACCCAGTTCAACATATATACCATAATCAGCCGTGGGTCCTATCTCAGATGTATATTCTCCGTCTCCGCCTGTTGTTTCTTCCACAATGCTGTTTCTTAAAGCACCTGTATCACCAACAGGACACTCGCCTTTGCACTGGGCTTGTATAGCTTTGCCGCCCTTTGCCACCCCGTTTTGCACAGCGCCGTCAAGTTTAGATGATATATTTTCTAAGTTGCCCAATATATTATCAAGCCCATCAATTTCAATATTGATTCCCATTGTCACCCCTCATTTTAAAAAAATACCTCTTTTTTATACCTTTGAGATAAATGATATAATTCATCAGAGCTTTGCCGGGGAACATCGTAGTCATAAGTTCTTGTCCAGCCGTCCGACTGCATTATCTCATTGACCTTAACGCCTATATTGGATAACTGAACGGGCGAATTACTCCAAATATCCACTGCAAACTTGCTTACTTGAGACTGCTCGGCGTTATCAGCGTGAAAACCTTCGTCCGTTGTCACTTTTCTAAACGTGATAATAGGCACGGTGTTAAAATGAAACTCCGTGCCATATTTAATCGTTATTCCTGTGCCTTCAAGCAGTTTTTTCACTTGTGGAATTAAATCAATCAATAAAACCCACCCCCATATATATCACTTGCGCCGTTCTCTCCCGTGTTAACGTTAACGCTCTCATCTTTTACGGCTGTTGGCAGCTTGTTTAAAAGAGCCATTGTATAATCGTCCCAATGTTCGGCATACTTTACTGTATAGCTTATATTTTCACCTTTCAAAGCGACCCTGGCGCCTTCTTCAAGAAATGTACAAGGCTCGCAGTAAATACGCTTTACAGTCTCAATTTCAAGTCCGTATTCTTCCTGTGCTAGACCTCCGCTGTATGGTTGAATATCTGCTGTTATTTCAGCTTTAAGTTCAGCGCCGCTGTATACCTCAATCGTTTTTTTCAGGTTCATCAAAATCACTCGGAACCCTCCCTTTACGATTAATAAACGGCTTTAATCTCTCGCGGTAATTATTGAGAAAATGATTGTCGTTCGCCGTACTGTCCTCATAGCTTTTGCTTACAGAGCCCTGTGTTTCCGACTTCACAACCTTGTCTGCTTTTTCCTGCCCATAGCTTGCGCGCCTATATCGGTCGGCGGTCATAACCGGCAAAAGGCTTTCAAGCTCTTGCGGAAAATCTGATATTCTGCAATAGTTTAAAATCAGATTTATGTTATCCTCAATTAAAAAGGACAGCAGGTTATCCCTGCAGTCCCCCTCTATCCCTAGAAGCATTTTTGCGGTTTCTAGCGCGTTCGCTTTGTTTAACATTGGTTCTCACCTCCGCCTTCGGCTTATCGTCAGATACGGCTTTTCTTGCTTTCCTGTGTCTGCTTAATAACATTCCCATAGGGTATTACTCCTTTGCGCTAATCTTGATGGCCTTGGCGTCGTCCGCGATGTGCGTTGTATAGTGCTTGTCGGCTGTGATAACCGTGGTTTTATTAACAATATCTCTGTCATTTTCAATCTCGGTATCGCGCTTTAGGTAAATCGCAAGCGCACCGGGCTTAACGATATAGTTCGTATAAGCGCCGTTCTCCGCCTTAATCTTGTTAGAAAGCACAACTTGACAGCCGTGTATCATGCCGACCGTGCCCTTAATTATAATATCCGCGCCGATGTCGGTCGCTTTAATCCAGTCCTCGGATTTTCTAAGCTCCGCCAGCTGTGCCGGAGCGATAAGCAGAACCTTTTCACCGTCTATGTCCTCTCCGAATTTAACGAGTGCGTCCGCTATAAAGTTTGAAGTCAGCGTTGCCGTGCCATCTCCGACTGTCATAGCGGATATGATATTATCAAGCACAGCAAGCACATCATTGTCAAGCTTGTTTGCTATTGACAACCCAAGCTGATTTACCGCCTCGCCCATAGGGTCGCCATAGCCGCTTAGAACGGACTCGTCCGTAAGCTCAACGCCCTTGCCTGCCTTTTTAACGCTTACCTTTGTGGTCGATGTCGCCATTTTCTCAATCGGAATAGCCTCGCCCTCGCCCACGTCCTCCGCGTCACCTATGTACGCATACTTTGGAAGCGTGACGGTATCGCCCGGCTTTCCCTGCAATGTTCTGTCAATGGTCGCAAGCGGGGCAAACTTCATAGCTGCCTCAAGCTTTGCCGATACCATAGGCGCCATAACCTCGGGATTTACCATGTTTTCAAGCTTCGTTGTTCCTGTTGCCATTATTGATTACCTCCTGTTAATTTTTCATAAGTTTCTTTGTCCTCGTTATACAGCTTGACGCGCTCTGCATAACTCATTTTGTTAAAAGCCTCTTGCGTTATTGCAGCGGCTTTGTCTGTCCCCGCCTTTGGGACAGTTCCTTTCAGCTTATCGACAACCGCAGCTTGCACCTCTTCGTTAAACGCCTTTTCAAACGCGTCTATATTCGCCTTTGTGGTTTCGGCGTTGTCCTGCGCCAAAAATGAAGCGAATTGAGGCGAAAGTCCTTTGTCCATAAGTGATTTACCCGTTTCAAATTCAAGCTTTTCACGCTCATATTTCGCGCGTTCTTTCTCAAATTTTTCCTGCTCCTTTTGCCGCTCGGCTTCTGCTCGTTCGTCCGCGTTCAGCTTGGCAAGACGTTCACTTTCGCTTATTGCTTCCGACAACCTTGTTTCAAGCTCTGCGTCCCACTTCTTGCGCGCCGCCTTTAATGCTTCATCAATTTTGGATTGAACGTCATCGGTGCCGCCCGCGTTGACAGCCGTCCCTGCGGCCGGTTCTGTAGGTCCGGTCGGCGTTGCCAGGTCTGCAACATTTTGTCCTGTTTGGGGCGTTACCATAGCGCCGCCTGTCTGTTTTGCATTTTCTGCCATTTAAAATCCTCCTTTCAATTTTGGGTATAAAAAAAGAGCGTCTCCGCTCATCATCTTTATTTATTTTAATTAATTTGTTGGGTCTCTTGACCTCATGTCATCACCTCATTTTTGGGCATAATAAAAGCACCCTGCATTTGCAAAGATGCTTAATTAATTATTTATAACTTTATCTACAATCTCAAAAACTTGCTGTATATTGCTCTCGGTACACCTAATAGGACACAATTCATAATCTACATCATAGCATAAGAATATCTCGCCATTATTATATTCGGCAGACACAATGTCTTCAGACGGTCCCATAATCTCACGTTTAATGACGATATTATTATTTGATTTGAATTCTTTCACAATAGCCTCAAAAATTGGTCTCTCTGACTTCAACTCAAAATTTTCTATTAGTATTGTATTATCTCTGATAAATGCTTTCATATATTCACCTCATCATTTCAATCCCGCTTTTTCATCATAGGACTTATTTGTTGTTGCACTGCTACGTATTATATCTTTATAAATATCGTCGTAAGATTTATATTTCATTTTTTTCTTATCGACTAAATCCTCAAACGATTTAAATGGCTCGTTTTCGTCTAAATATTTCCTTGCAGCTTTGTCTTTCATAAGTTCGCGTGCCTGAAATTTATAATTATTTCTTAACCCACAAGCCTGGCGCGCTTGCTGTTCTAAAGCCCGAGTTCTGTCAATCAAGCCAGGTATATTTTCATCCTTAGCTTTATACCATAATCTAACCTCTTTATTACCAAGTTTCCCAACAAGCCCGCTCATATCATCAAATCTCATCATATTTAAACGGTCTTGTTTTCCATTCTTAAACGTCTCCCATTGGCTAGCATAATTATACTTTATATCTTGAAATTTGTCAAAAGTTTTTGGAAATTCCTTACCATAAATTTGACTGTATTTTTCATATAAAATTTTATCGGAACTGCGGTTTCTATACATAACAACATGTTTATCAAACGTTTCTTTTTGCTTATCTGTCAGGCTCTCAATCCATTCATTGTAACTCATACCCTTTATTTTATAGCCCTTGCCTGTCAGAGGGTCGCGCGCCCAGCGTCTTGCATAGTCTGTCGGCATTGTTGTTGTACATCTGCAATGCGGGTGCATAGGCGGATAATTTACACCACCTACCGCCTCACTGACTTTAAATATCTTATTATCAAGCGGCGAACAGCTTTCGCACGTCCTCTCATCAAGCGTTGCAAGATATTTGTATTGCTCTATTCCTAATTCTTCATAAGCCCTCAATTCAGCCATGTTCATGAAATAACTGACCTGCGTATTAACCAGCCTTTGCGCGTTATACTTTGATGTTTCCATTATCTCAGCAAGCCGGGCAGCCATTTGCGTATATCCCGCATGGCTCATTATCCCTTCTGTAATTATCTTCTGCGACTGCTCAGCGACCTTTGCCGTGTTATTCCACACTCTATCGCTAAATTGTTCGCCATGCCACTTACTCTCAAGCATTTCATTAACTGCGCGCTTAGGTATAAGAGAAAAGTATACACCTACATTACAGCCTTTTGCTATGTCGTGAACGGTTCTGTAATAGCTTTCTTCTATAACCGTGTTGTATAAAGTCTTAGTTTTCTCTATCTCCGTTAGTGCCTTTTCTTTGAAATAAGCATATACATTAAGCTTAACCGCTTCTAAACGGCTAATTCTTGCCCCGTATGCCTGCGCGTGTATCTTGCGCATAAGTTCAAGCCGCTGTTTTGGATCTTCCGTGTCTTTTAATATTTCAGACAGCCTATCTGCTATTTGGTTCTGCTCCGCTTTATTAATAAGCTGTTCGGCTTCCTCGGCTGTGATTTGTACACCATTTTTGTATGTGTTGAATATCTTTTTTATTTCTTTGTCGATATCTTTTATGATACTGTCATACATACGCCTAAGCTCTTGTATTGTGTATGCTCCGCGGTTGTGTGCATCAAGTTCGCGCATTAGCGCAACTCTCAGCCAATAATCAGCGCTTCTCATCAGTTAAATCTTCAAGCGCTGTATAATCCGCGCCCGTGCTCTTTCTGTAAAGTTCCTCGCGCTTTATCTCGCGCTCTACGCGGCTTTCCTCCTGCTTTTCCACAAGCTCCATTTCTTCCGCTGAATCGGACACAAAATCAAGCTGCTCAAGCAATGTTTCATCAGATACAAGACCGCGCAGATAATTAATCGTCTGTGCCAGCTCCAAATTATTCTCAGGAAGATTTCGATTGAAGATAAAGTCAACATCTCCCGAACTTACTACACTCATACGGCTTAGTAAAGATAAATAATGGACATATAGGTCAAATCTTTCTTTAAGTCCAAGAACTAAAAACCGTTCCTTATTCTTAACATGCTGTTCAAACCCCAAAAGCTTGTATCTTATAGCAACGCCGGAAAGGTTATTGCCGAAATTCTCGTCTGTGAGGTCGGGCGTTAATGAAAATTTATGTAAATCGTCCTTGATATTATTCCTCAGTATCTCTACATCAGTCTCGTTTAGAACCTTTTGTAAATATTTTGCTTCCGCGTCCGGCGTGAAAGACATCATTATTTTTTCAGTCAATAATTCTTTGGCTTTTTCGCTGTCAACCTCTATGTTTTTAAGGAACAATATAGCGTCTACAAACTGCTCCTTATCATTAACGCGGTCACTCATCAGCGTGTTGTATGCGTCTATAAGACCGATAAGCTGTTCAAAATCGCCCTGCTTGTCTTCATTGTTGATATACTCAATCATCGGCACCCTGCCAAATGAATGCGCCGTCCTCTCTATTTCTTCATAAACGCTCCCTCCCCCTGTGCTTCGGTATTTTATAACCTCGTTTTCTGTATAAACATTAGCGACTTTACCCACTTCCAGACCGTCTATATCTGTTATCGTGTAGTAATGCACACCGAACAGTTTTCTTTGCTCTACAGTATCATCATAAACAATAAACGCCTGCCGCGGTTCAAGCACAGCAGACTTCGGTTTGGAATCTTCATTCGCATAAACCAACTCATATGAATGCCCGTAAATAGACATATCCCGTACAATCCGGCTGTCTGTATTTTGTATCTCACTTTCAAAGTATGCTTCCTTTAACGGTCCGATATCAATACCGTCTGACGCACTGTACGCAATGGGCGCGCCAAGCAAATAACCTTGTGTCATATCAACTATGTACTTCGCATGGTTACATACCGTTTTGTTGTTCGGCAAGCCTTTGCCTTTAGGTCTTCGATAAAGCACATCATGTTTTCCCAAATAATAATCTTTAAGCTTGATAAGCCGTGCCGTATCTTCAGCACGTTTATTAATCAGCTTTCCCAATATTCTTCCGTCAACCTCTTTTACCGTCTCAGCGTCAACTATCATATACCCAGCTCCTTCCTGCTTCTTATCTCAATACCTCTGTTGCTCATATCATCTTCCAGCGCATACCTAACCGCGTCAATTGTGTGGTTATCCTTGTCAGGGTAAGAAGCTTTAAACTCACCTCTGCTGTCACGTTCAAGCTCGTAGTTATAAAACTCGTTGGCAGCATGCGGACACCGCACAGGGTCGATAATTATTGCTTCAAGCGACTGCAGGAACTTAATACCATACTCAATACTATCGGGCCCTTTCTTTGCTCCGCGTACTTTAAGGCCATATCCTCTTAACTCCGCTATGCTTTTAGGCTCTGCGCTGTCGCAGACAATGTAACCGTCATACACCTCGCGCCCTTGGATCAACTCCGCCGCCGCACGATTTGACAAGCCGACTTTGTATATTTCATCCATGAGGTACAGCCGCTTCCGTGTCTTGTCATAGTGGCAGACGAGATACGCAAACGGGTCAACCGCATACCCAAAGTCAATTCCCCGCCTGATCCGGTCAAAAACCGCAATCTCTTCTTCGCTTATCTCGCGAACATCAAGGTTTGTAAACACCTCGCCGCCCGTTCCGGTAACCTCTCCCAAATACTCGTGGTTATAATTACTCGGTTTCGTCTTCTTTAAATGCTCCGCCTCCAAAATAAACTGTTCGCCGAGCCACTGAGGAGGAACGCTTAAATATGTGCTGTGGTGTATCACTCTGTCGCTTCGCGTTGTCAATACCTCTTCATTTACCCAGTTCCGCTGACTTTGCGGAGGGTTGTAAGAGTAAAATACATTATACATTTCACCTCCGCGCATAAGCGACTGATTAATCGTACGTATCTCTTCCATACCTCCAAATTCGTCCACTTCCTCATACCAAATATAACGAATGTATCCTTTGTGCACCTTGGTAGATTTCAGTTTCTTGGGTTTATCTGCTCCCCTGAATAATATCCGCTGCCCCATGGGAAGATATATCAGTTCAAGCGGAGACAGCTTGAATTGCCAAAGGTGTGATACCCCGAGCTTTTCTATCGCCCACACAAGCTGTTCATATACACTGTCTTTAAGATAAAGACCCACCTTGCGAACTACAACGGCATTAGCGCCCGGATTACTCATTATACCAAGCACAATTTCCACGCTGATAAAAGAAGATTTTGTGCTGCCTCTGCCGCCCTTTAGCCAGTAGTGTGTATGTCTGCCTTGCTTTACATCATGGTGCAGAGCGTAAAAAGAGGGCGCGATAAGGTCTGTTAAGCTAACCACTATCATCACCCTTTGGAATATTGTCTAAAATCTGAACCTGCGCTATTCCATCAACCTGCGTTCGTTCTGTAAACAGTGTGTAATATTTACCTAGCATTTCTGCCGCCTTTAACCTTTCTTTCTCGTCAGGTGCCTTTTTGAATTTCCTAGCTTCTGAATATCCTTCGCCTCGCCCCTCAACAACAAGCACCTCGGCTTCACTTTCTCCACGCATTACAGAAGTAAGATATTCTATAACTTCTCTTGCGTCTGCTATTTTATTATTATGTAATTTTTCTAATTGCTCACTAATATAAGATTTTACGTTAGTATTTGTTAACAGCTTTGAGGCACAAACTCTAGCTGTATCGTCTGTCTTTACACCATTATATACAGCCTTGTATGCTCTTGTAGCATTACAGTCTATTAAATACTCATCACAAAACCGCTTCTGCTTCTCGGTCAAATATCTCACCTCCAAATCACATCACAGCCGCCCGCCCCTCAGCAAATTTTATGATGTACAATTCCCACAAGACCTAAAACTAAAAGAACCGTCCCAAAAAGGAAAACGGCTCTTAAACAAAAAATATATAAAAGGAGAAATTACTTTGCATACCTTTCATAATACAATTATAACATGTAATTTTCGGAAAATTCGGACAACTTTAAAAATTTATTATGTTTTTTTCTTATGCCGCTTTCATCACCATTGCCCACTTTAAAAGCAATCTTTTGGAATGTCCACCCCTCAATATATCTGTATCTGAAAATTCGCCTGATTTCGCTATCAGCAATGTTGTTAATAAATTCATTCAATGCGTGATATTCGGATTTTAATAACCCCAACTCTTTTTTTAACATATCACGTGTGTGGTCGCACTCTCCTGTTTCCACTTTCATGTTATGTTTTATATACGGAAACTCCTTGTCCGACCCCTGCACAATGTCAGAACTTTCAAGCATTTGTATCTGTTCGGCCAATTCTTCAATTTCTACTTTTAGACTTCTGTACTGTCTTAATCTTTCAGCTGTCATAAGATTTATCACATCCAGTTTGATAATAATTCTTTGTCTGTTAAATTACTTTTTTATCTATATAGTTTCAGTCCTTTTCCATGGCGCACAAAAATGCAATATTACAAGCCAAATGCCACAAATGCGGCAGTCCGCTTTCCTCGTCTGCACCCGACGGGTCATTTATGTATGACACAAAATGTCTGAAAGCCGCGTCTCTATACCTTTGCGGTTCAACATCTTTCCAGCTGTCACTGTCTCCATACTTTTTTACTCCGTATTCTCTTACCCTGGCAACCGCTGTAATTATGTCGGTTGGGCACAAGGTAAGTTTCGGCTTTCCTTCGTCATATTTCATATTTTTCATCCTTGCCCCATTGCATGTGTTGGCCGCAGTTGTTGCATATGCGTATCCCTTGCAATTTATCCCCCGGCCCGCGATAAGTGTAAGGTTTACCACATCTCGGACACAACATCCTGTCGCCCTGTAATACCGGTATTATGTAACTCATTCTGTCCAACGCGTTAAGGGCTAACTTATACATTTCTCTTTCTTCTCCTTCCACCAAAGTTAGCATTTCTGTAAAATAATTTATCGCTTTTAAAATATTATATCTTTCTGCTGTTTTTTGCATTTTTATTCGCTCCTTTTACTTTTTCTATTCTTGCCTTGAGTGATCTCAATAAGCTTTCCTGCGTATTTCCTTTATCTTCTAAAGCTGTAATAACATCTTCGTCTCTAGTTCCCTCAGCTATAAGCCTGTGAATTATAACTTCGCCCTGTTGGCCTTGCCGATGCAGTCTTTTGTTTGCCTGCGCATACAATTCCAAACTCCATGTCAATCCAAACCAAATCACATGCCGTCCGCCATCTTGCAAATTTAATCCATAAGCTGTACTTGCAGGATGCGCCAGCAGTATGTCTATCTTACCCTTATTCCAATCAAGTTCATCTTGCGGTCCATTATATACTCTCACATTAAGAGACGTTTTTTTCAGGGCTTTTAATATTCGGTATCTTTCATGCTGAAAACTATAAAACACTATAGCTGACTGCCCATTTAGTCCTTCTACAAGTTCTAAAAAACTGTCAATCTTACAATCATGAATGTGCATAGCTGTATGCTCGTCATCATAGACCTCGCCGCCAGCCGCTTGTAACAGTTTATTACTCAGCACTGCTGCCGTATCAGCGTCTACCGTTTGTTCGTCTATTTTCAGCAACATACTCCGCTCGAACTCATCGTATATTTTACGGGCTCGTCCATCAAGCATCACAGGCACATCTACGACTGTCATTTCCGGTAAATTTAAATAGTCAGAAGATTTCATACTCACGCAAATATCACTCAGCAACAACTGTATATTTTTCTCAGCTCCTTCTTTAGGCCTATATGTGAATATCCTCTCAGCGTTTCGCTGATCGGGATCAAAATATGTTTCGCGAAAATGACCTATTCGCTTTCCCAGTCTTGCTCCTTCATCAAGAAGGTATATTTGCGCCCATAAGTCTATCAAACTTTTCGGCGCCGGAGTACCTGTAAGCTCTACCAGTCTGTGTATTTTACCCAGCACCATTTTCAACGCCTTAAACCTTTTGGCTTGATGATTTTTGAAACTGCTGCTTTCGTCGATGACTACCATGTCAAACGGCCAACTGTTGCCATAATATTCAACAATCCACTGCACATTTTCCCGATTTACAACATACACATCCGCAGGAGTATTTAAAGCTTGTTCTCTTTTGTTTTTAGAACCTAACACTTGCATCACCCTTAACAGTCTTAAATGATCCCATTTTTCAGCCTCTCGGCTCCACGTAGTTTCGGCTACTTTCTTAGGCGCTATAATTAACGCCTTAGAAATTAAAAAGCGATTATATTTCAGCTCATTTATTGCCGTAAGAGTGATTACCGTTTTGCCCAAGCCCATATCAAGCCACAAGGCCAGCTTATCATCACTGATAATCCTGTTTGTGCAATAGCTTTGATAATTATGCGGATTATATTTCATTTGACACCGCCAAAATATTATCAACTTTTTCTTTACTGTCTACCACAAATACGTCTTGTCCCAATTTAGATATACGGTCAATTTGTGCATCTTGTAACGCAGTTGTTTCTTTTCCCGGAGCCTTAAGTTCCACAAAAAACAGTTTTCCACCGGGTAACATCACAATTCTATCCGGTACGCCATTATTTCCGGGAGACACAAATTTATAAGCCCTTCCCCCCAGCTGTTTAACTCTCTCTCTTAAATACCTTTCAACATCTCGTTCTCGCATTTCTTAATCCACCTCACAGATTACAAACTCTACGCGCGCGTATATGTATACGCATTAGGCGCGCTAGGCGTTATGTGTATTACCTAATATACCTAATTATTACTATATATAGATTTTTGTAGTTTTGTAGTTTTTAGACGTTACCCCACGTGATTTCAGGTGTTTCCGTGGCTACAAACATTGTAGTTCGATTGTAGTTTTGTAGTACTACAATCTTTTAAAAACTACAAAGTATAAACTAAGATTGTAGTTTTTGTATATTGCACCTGCTAAATCCACGCTGACTACCACAGTATCCGTATTTACGCGGTGATTTTTGTCTTTCCCAGTCCGGCAGACTTGATATGATACGATTTATCTCTATGGCGTCTGAATTTCTCATACTCTTAAAATCTCCCCCGAATAGTTCACACCATATTTCTAAGGCACATATCTTGTTACGCTCTATTAGCTCATATTTTTCTCTATCCGCTATGTTTCCTCCCCAATACATTAATCTATTAGATAGCTTCCATCCATCCCAATCTACAGGAATTTTGCGCTCTAAAAAGTCTGTAATAAGCCCCTCTCGGGAGGATATTTCACGGTGCCCTTCCTGCTCTGCTTCTGCCAATTCAGCTGCTTTGCCTTCCAAATATAAGGGCTCTCCTTGACTATATCTATAGACTGCTTCCGCCCAAATCATATCAATCTCTGATTCTAATTCTGCGAATATGTTTTTTTGTGGCTTAATAATTCCCGTATCGATCGGCCAAAATCTCCGATTACCGGTCCGGTCTCTTAAATAGTCGCTGTTATTGCAAGTTCCAAAAAAAACACATCTTCTAGGACAGTCTTGCACGTTTCGTCCGTAGGCGGCTCTATATCTGTCTGTTGTCTGTGATAATATCTGCTTAACTCGTCCAACTTCCGATTTATTTAAGGCTTCCAGCTCGCTTATTTCCACTATCCACATACCTTGTATTAATTCACATACTTCTTTACCCTCGAATGACCTTAAGCTGTCTGTGAACCATTTTCTGCGTCCTAAGGTTCTAAGCATGGTGCTCTTACCAATACCTTGCCTGCCTGTCAATATAACCATATTATCAAATTTACAACCGGGTTCAAATGTTCGAGCCACTGCGGCTACCATTGCCTTTCTCGTGGCGCTATATGTATACTCATTATCAGCGGCCCCGAGATAGAGTACAAACATTCTATCAAGTCTTTCGACACCATCCCATACAAGATTAGACAAATAACTTTTTAAGTCGTCAAACGCGTGACGTCTTCCCCAAATTGCCAGGGCGTCCAGTATCTTATCTTTACCGGTAATATCATAGATATGTTCCAGGTACCACCTTATTCCGGCTTCATCTTCATCACACCACTCGCGCTTGCCCTCTTTTTCCGGGCTCCATGGCAAAGTATCAAGAACCATGTTTTTATGGGTAAAATCATCATATCCATATCGACCTTTTAAATTACTGTCATTTTCAAGTATTATCAGTATATTATCAGTTGTTTTTGCTATGGCTCCGGTCGTCGGACTTGTTTTCAGTTGAGTCATCCAATTTAAATCATCATCCTGTGATAATCCATTAAATTCAGTTACAGCTGATTCATGACGTTCTTTATTTATTAACGCTGCAACATCTTCATCGGCTACTGCTCTTTCACACATGGCTTTATAAGATGGCAATTTATTATTTGGAGTGTTCAATTTGGCCTCGTTATCCAAATCTCCATATAAGTGTAATCTGATCAAGTCAAACGCATTACATAAAACCCCACTTGCCGGATCGGTCGCATGGTGACTATATAAAAACTTACCGTCTTCATAAATAATTGCACCTCCGGAAGTACTGCCACCGGTATACGTATAACGCCCCGGCAATGTATCAACCGGTTCATAAGTACCGGGTATAAATTTTTCAATTGCACTGTAAATATTGTACGTACGACAAAAGGCTCCTATAACTCCGGGCTTAGATTCCGGGTCTGTCTGTTTTTTTGCCATTCTTTGATGGGCCTCTTTCACACCCGGAACCTGCGGCCATTCACTCATATCAGACCAATTATTATAAGTATTAAGTATTCCGTCCGCACTTAAAAACGGCTTATCTGCGTATTTATATACATATATACTGTCACTGCAGCAAGAAGGCCAATACATAAGTCTTGACGCTTCGAAAGTAGTTTTGTCGAAGTAGCTCATCTCGGGTTGTATGTACCACGCTATTTTTCGGGATATTGGTTCATATTCATCCACACTTACACTCCGGCTTATCGGCAATATTACTCTAAGCCTAGGCGCCGCAGGTGAATGTTTTCTCGTGGAGTACACACAGAATCCACATCCCAATCCATTTAATCTCAATATAATATCTTCGGTTTTACCACTTGGTATATTATCAAGGTCGAGTGTAATTATATCTCTATACATTATCGCGGCGGCTTTACGTACTCCATTAGCCAGTTCCCCTCCAACATATCCTCCTACATCTTTTAAGTCATCCTGTTGTCTTTTTGGTAAAGATATATAGTCATCTAAGGTTTCGCTGCTGCGTGCCGGCACTCTTAGTTTTTCGTACAGCTCAGACACCAACAGTTTTTGAGACGGCCAAAAAGTTGCCCATCTGCTGCCTGCTGTACTTATGGTTATAACTCTGTCATTTGTCATGTTAGTGCCTCCGTTAATCCTTTTTGAAATATTTACTCGTGTAACCGTCTGCAGACAATAGTAGACCCGGAGCCCAGTCTATAGGCTCTCCCATTAAGCTGCAAACATCCTCCAAACTGCCATTTGTTTCATCTGTCTCAATAACGACTTCGTCGTGCACATGGAATACGATATTGTATCCTGCATTTATCAATCTATATATACTCACGGCCAAACAGTCTCTAGCAATAGCCTGTACTATATTTTCCGACAACTTCCCACCATATGTTTCTGTTTCCTGCCATTTTCTAGTGGTCTGATTCATACCGTAATAACACAAACATTCGTTTCCAAATCGGTTGGTACCTAAATAAGGCTTGGCGTAATAAAGTTTTCTTTTGCTTGGCAATTCTACAGTTATAAAATCTTGCCCGTATAACAGCTCACATTCATGCCGAAACATTAATGAGTTAATGCCAACAGGAAATCCGGTTTTATAAGCTTCAATCGCTGCGTTTTCTACTTTTTTCCACAACCCGGTTATCTGTTTATTACTGTTACGCCATCTTTTAACGATATCAGGCAATTCCGCTTCATTCAGTCCGTTATCTAACGCGCCCATTTTAATAAGTGCACCGCTTCCACCGCCGTAACCTAAAGCCAGCTCAGCGACTTTTCCTTTTTGTCGCAGTGCATATTCAGGATTACCCTTTTTTATGCGCTCAATTGGCACACCAAACATCTGAGATGCAGATGCTTCATATATTTTACCGTGTGTCTTAAATACTTCTTGACGCCATTGTTCTCCGGACAGCCAAGCTATAACCCTTGCTTCTATCGCCGAAAAATCGGCGTCAATGAATACTTTTCCATTATCGGCAACAAATGCTGTTCGTATCAATTGCGATAATGTATCCTGAACACTGCCAAATATCATTTTAATGTTTTGGGCTTTACTATGCTTGACTTGATCTCTCGCTAAATCAAGCATTGATATGTATGTACGCGGCAAATTTTGAACTTGCACCAACCTACCTGCCCAACGTCCTGTGCGGTTAGCGCCATAAAATTGTAGTAGTCCTCTTACTCGACCGTCTTCACACACGCAATTTTGTATAGCTGTATATTTTTTATTACTGGTTTTCCCCAATTCTTGTCTTATCTCAAGAATTCGACGCACCTTTTCACTTTTAAGCTCACCATCCAACAGAGTTTTAACGGTTTCTTTTTTTAAATCAGGTACTCCCGCTCCTGTTTCTTCTTTGAGCCACGTTGTAAGCTGAGCGACGCTATTGGGATTACTTAAACCTGTAATATCTACAGCCTCATCCATTAATTGCTTTGTTTCAGTTTCTCCGCACCATAATGCGCCATTCACTAATGCAAGGTCGACTTTTACACCTCTCATATTTATTAACTGGTCCTGTTGCCATTGTCTTTGCATATCTGCGGGTACAGGAAAATTTTTTAATCTATTTTCTATCTCCATTTCAGTAACAACATCTTGTTTACAGTATTCTTTAAATAACCGCCATTTTTCAGGGTCATGCTTTGGCAGATTGCGAGTTCTACCGCCGTTCTTCTTTGTTGGCTTGCATGGTACACAGAAATATTTTATCAAAGCTTTTCCAGCTGTCATCTTTCTTTTGTCTTCGTCTAATCCCATTACAGTACCAGTTGCAGCTAGGCTGGCAGCATATCCGCAATACAAACTGTGCAGCATTGTACACTCCCATTGTGTTAACCACTGACCGGTAACCATTGAATCAGGATAAAAATATTTGGACAAACAATAATGTTCAAAAGCAGCATTATAAGCATGTTTTTTCACTTTCGGGTCAAACATTGCCAGCATTATTTCAATAGGAATCGTTTCACCTTGTTTTAAATCTATAACAGATACTGGTCTTTCATCAATTGCGTATGCAAATAATAAAATTTCAAAATCCGGGGACTGTACATATTTATACAGTCCTCCGGAGCCAATATCTACGCTAGAGTATGTTTCTATGTCTATTGATAGATGTCTCATAATCCAAGCATATTACCTATAGGTGCACCTGTAATTGGATCAACTTGAGGTTGTTGCACCTGTGTCTGATATGTTTGAGGTTGTTGCGTCTGTGTTGGTTGTATATACTGAGGCGGCATCGGTTGAATTGGCTGCTCTAAACCCTTAAAATCATTCAATGCGCTTGATTTACCACTAAGCGGTTCTCCTTCTCTTATTTTCATCACATTCCCAAGCCCGCAGCCCACGCCCCGGTTACCACTGCTCGCATAGGCGAAAAAGCGTATAGTTACACGTGCATACATACCGCTATATACATCCCCAGGAGACAATTGTACATTTAAGTTTGAGCTATGTACTACATCTGGCTTTTGCTTGCTTGAGGCGTTTAAAACCCAATGACCCCTGCATTCTTCTCCATATGGTTCTCCGTTTTCCTTAACCCCATCGCCGTCGTGAATAGGTGTTCTCATCATTGGTGGCCTAACCCCGTTCCAAAGCCTTTGCATTCCATCCTGTGCCGCCGCTTCGATTGATGCGTCAAGGTCCGCTTTAGTAGCTATATCAGTCTTGGGTATAAGTAGAGTAACACTATATTTTGGATCTTCACCCGGATTATTTGCGCGTGGGGTGCACAAATTAGCATACGACAATCTTACTTCTCCTGTTAAACATTTTAAAGCATCATTTTGATACATTTTCATTTCCTCCTATATTTTCAAAATCTTTTACAGCGCCAATTTTATATGGTTCTCTTTTATCATTCTCGACTACTAGGGTTGGTTTTCCCGGAGATTTTATTATTAAATCGCCTACTAACTTCGTAAACTCTTGTTTACCTATTTGTTTTTCTAATTTGCTGAGTGACAAAGGATTACGTTCATACAATAGTGATTCATCATACCCACTTTGAATAATTCTGTCCAACGCCTCATCGGAATCCTTAAATGCTCTTATGCTCCTACCCTCAACAACTTTCCACCCGGGTATATTTTTACCGTCAAGGACAGCTGTTAAAGCGTACTCTTCAAGCTTAGAAACCCATTTTTTTAGGCTCTCTGCTCTTTTAAGCACATCACCGATTTCGACGTCGCTGATTAATGGAGGCAAAGCCTCCCTAAAATCCTCTAAAGCTGTATGGCTATTGCATTGTGCCCTACATCTGCCTGCGGCCTTGCAAAATCCTTTATCACACCATTCTCCGGGGTGGAACTCTTCAAGGTTGTTTAAAATTTTATCTACTGCCGGTCGTACAATATTTACAGCCCAACTCTCTAAATCATTTCTAGATATAACGTATTGCGAAATATTATCAATTCGGGGTTGTACTATTGATATAACTATGTCGTCTATTTGATAGAATAGGCCATATTCATGCAAAGCCCCTAAAGCATATAACATTCCCTGCGGATTACACTCAGCTTCTACTCTCTTACCTTTTCCATATTTAAAATCTATTACGTGCATGGTCTTATCTCCTATGACAATACTATCAGCAGTACCAAATCCCCCAGGAGCGTAATTTTCAAAAGATACTCTTTTCTCTATTGCTACAAAGGGACTTGTCCTAAAGCTGTAAGCTATTTCAGTTACGTAATCTAAGTACGTATCTGTGTGCCTGTCCATTTCTGATTGATAAAACTCATCTTTTTTAATTTTATTAAATCTTCGAGTGTATGTAGACTGAGACATGGGCTCAAATTTCTTTTGGAGTTTTAGTTCTGCGAGCGAGTGCGCTAAAGTGCCCTCCTTGGCATAACTGCTTGCTGTATCCGGGAGTGTTGCTTCCAACAATGCTGACCCCGGACAATTTAACCACTTAACAGCACCGCTCGGTGAGAATTGTTTAGCATGTATGTCCGGCATTATATAACAGCCCCCAATCCCCTAAGCTGAGTTGCAAACTCTCCCAGTTTATCCGCCGGCAAAGCTGTTATAGTGGGAACGCCATAACTGTTAATTAAAGACAATATTTGTTTTCTATAGTTGTCTCCCTTATCGGCTAAAGTGGCGGCCGCTTGAGCTAACTGCATAGGGTCATACGCAGGCATCCCATCAACAGGTACTCCGTTAGTAGACACTCCGCTGACCGGCACAGGTGATACAACGTTTGATTCGGTAGCTGGCAATGAAGTTGTCATAGTTTGAGGTTCAATTTGTGCGTTTTGTACAGCCTGCTCGGTTAGTTCTGATTTATTATAGCCTAAGGTAGACGATAAAGTTTTTATTGCTTCTGATAATTCTTTTAATTCGGGTACATTAATTGTAATTTCCATATTCTTATCTCCTTTTTAATAACTTGACAATTTAGTCAGTTCATGATACTATTATATAAATTAATTATTTGTTTAGCTCGTATAGTGCGCCAACACTTACGGGCTTTTTATTTTTCTTTCTTTGATAATTTTTTCGCTTACGTTGATTTATTTCATCCCTATGCTCTGCACGATATTTACGTTGTTGTTCCAATATTTCATCTTTGTGTATAGCATAATTTTTTCGCCTTCGCTCATTTAATTCATCCTTATGTTCAGCATAAAATTTTCGCTGACGTTCATTTATTTCATCTCTATGCTCTTCGCGATATTTTCGCTGGCGTTCTGCTATCTTTTTACGTTTATTATCTTTATTATCACGCCTAATCTCTCTATCTCGTTGGTTAATTTCTTTTAAATCTTCAGGTAGCAGCTCATTCACTATGCAGTCCTCAAAAATACAATTAAAACAATCCCTATTACACTGCATTCAATAATCACCTCACATTACAATTTTATGTATTCTTTTGCTTTCCGGCCTTTTGGCTTCTCTATAGCACTCTTCGTCAGCAAAGTCCCACCGCCGATTATCCGGCTTGATTACGACCTTGCGTACATCGTCAGCTATGGGTTGTCCATTTTCTGTACTTTTAGCGCAATCTAGAAAAGCAAAAAGTATCATCATAAGCGGCGCTGTGTAAAATATGGGATAACACTCAAGCAGCCTAACCATAACTAACAATACAACGCCGACCACCGCAGCTGATATTCGTATAATCCAACTATACATTTGACTTCACCTCCTTAGGCTTGCTCGTAAACGCAAGGTGCATGTTCATCTTCCGCACATTCTCCACATAAGTCATATATTTTAAAATTGCGTGGGTTATATTGAGCATTTATTTTTTTGCATTTGCTTATGTATCCTTTTGCGGTTTTTAAAGAATTAGCACATCCGAACGGATGTATATTACTGCGACATATAATTTGGTCGCTTTCGTATTCCATCATGTATCTTTTCATATAGTTCACCTTGCTTTCTATATCAGGTCAAATTTAATTTTTTTAACTTATTTCTTCTTTTTTCTAAATCCTCAACATCAATCCCCCAGGCTTCATAAGCTGTAGCAGTACTTACAGTAAAAAAATCAAATGGCTTTTGACCTTTTTCCAACATAAGAGTTCTTGCCTTTTTCTTTTTGTTGTATATCGTGCTTGCGGACTTAGTGCCAAACAATTCTCCTATCTCTTTATTTCCAATTTCAGGATATGCGTAATAAATCTTTAACGCCGTATCTATGCTTACAATTCTTACTCTTGCTCCCACTTTCTTTACCTCCTTAATCTAACAAATCAGCTTCCAACTAATCCGTAGTGTTGTAATCAATTTGATATAAAACTTAAGTAGATTAGTTATATATCGCTTGACATACCCTATATATCGTTGTATAATTATAATCGAAATACAAGATGTTCTATTTTAGTAAATTTAAATCATAATCTAACGCAATGGCTATCTTTATAAGTTCATCGGACGGCAATGTTCTATTTCCGTTAAACACCCGTCGTAATAACTCATATGAAATACCTGTTGATTTAGATAAGTAATAAATAGTTATGTTATTTTCTAGCATATATTGTTTGAGCTTATACTTTACTTTCATTTAGAGCACCTCTGCTATAAATAATTTTATGAAAGGTGGTGAAAATCATGCTGCGAAACCCTGTTGTGTCTAGCCGAATCTCAAGCGTTGGTTGGGAAAACGGCACACTGGAAGTTCAATTTCAAGATGGTGCTGTCTACCAATACTACAATGTTTCCGAAACTGAGTACCGTGTATTCATAAATTCGGGCTCACTAGGAAGATCATTATATATCTTAGAAAAAACGCACAGATATACAAGAGTTTAGCCTTTAAGTGACGAATATTTAATTATGTTCGTCACTTTTTATTGGAATGTAACCTGTAACTGTTTTTATTTTTACAGATTCAGCGCTGATTTGAATCTCCACATATGGTTTTTTTGTTTCTCTTACAAATTCGACCAACGGTTTTGCAAGTTCCTCAATTTTACTCAATTCTTTTTCTGTCATTTTCCTCACCTCCTTAATTTAATTATGTATTATATTCTGACACATCATGTATCACTATTTCTTCAAAAGGTATTAGATGTATTGAAATAGTAAAAGCTTAATTTTCGAACGTCACTTCAATAAATAGTTGGTCGTTGGGGTGACGTTCTTTTATTTTTTCAACTAAATCAAGAATTGTTTTCAACGTGTCGTTCCAATCGGTTAAAACTCTAAACTTTAAATTGAGCGTCATTTTCCTCACCTCCTTAATTAACATTACTTGTGTTCTGATGTGTTTTTTTATCCCTGTTCTGGGACGCAGGGGCCAAAAAAATTTTAATCTTTTCACTATCATCTGTAATATCAAGTAATTCACACATATCAGATATCATGCGAGTATCAAAATAAGACTTTCCGTTAATCTTTGAATTTAATGTATTTTTTGATACTCCTAGCGCCTTTGCTAAGGTTCTTTGATTATATCCTTTCTTCACAATGTAACTAAGTAGTCTATTTTTATCCATTAATTATCACCCTTTCATCCCTGTTTTGGGACACCATTATAATAACACATATTTTTGCACTTGTCAACCCTGTTTTGGGACAAAATTTATTATATCTTGATTTTTATATTGCTTTTTTGGGACGCATATGTTATTATTATTTTGAGGTGATTAAAATGAATGAGTGCGCACGACGAATATTAGGAGCTATTCAAAATAATAAAATATCTTATAGTGAGTTATCTTATAAGACAAATATACCAAAATCCGCATTGCAACGTTATGCAACGGGAGAAACAGAAAAAATACCTATAAATAGAATAAAAGCAATTGCGACAGCTTTGCATTGCACACCTGAGTATTTGCTTGGATGGACTAATGACCCTACAAAATACGAAGGCTCTGATAAGGTAGCAGAAACTAAAAAAGCACATCAATCAATGCAATATGGTGCACAAAAAGAAGTGCCGTTAAGTAAAGATGAAAAACAATTAATCAATACCTTAAGGAAGCTAAATAGCACAGGCAAACAAAAAGTAATAGACTATATAAATGATTTAGCTGAGAATTCTAAATATAAATTAAACAGTATACCGAAAAAGACATTATCTATTGCTGAACAATTTAGGCAAGCTAATAGCCAAACTTTTGACGTAGCTGCCTACGGCGAATCAGCGACAAAATACGACAAAAAAGATTAATTAACAGTTATTACCTCTTGAAATATACATTATATGGTATTATGATACCTATATGAAATGAATTTCAGGGAGGTATTATAATGGTTGCAAGATACAAAGCAGTAACTACTTTGCTAGAAAATGCTGTAAATAAATTGCCAATAAGTCTAACACACATCGAAAATATTATTAAAAAAAATGGCTGGTCTATTATAGGGTATAATCTTAACTCAGAAAACCATATTAAGTTACTTAAGCAATATGATGTATTATCCATTGCAAAACGGACAAAAGCATTTACGTATAAACATGAAACAGAAAAAATCGTATTCGTCCGATCCGGCTTATCATCTAACGATAAACGCATGTTGCTAGCGCATGAACTGGGTCATATAGTGTTAGGGCATATGTCTGATAGTAGTGTATTAGGATACAAACCAGGAGGACTAATTAACGAAGGTCAGGAAGACGAAGCAAACGAATTTGCACTTGAATTTCTTGCTCCTGTCTGTATTTTATGCAAAAATCATATAAGTACACCACAGCTTATATCAGAAACAACATTGCTAGACGACAAACGAAGCAACTTAGTGGCTGATGAAGTGCGTAAGCACAAAAAATATACAGAGTATGAATTAAAACTCTGTAATCAATTTAGTACAAAAAAAGAGAAAAATATAAAAATTAGATATGTTGCCATGGCAATAATAACAGCGTTAATATTAATAACAGCTACAATGACAACAGACCGAAAAAATAATCAACCTAATATAGAACAAACACAAGTAATACAAGAAGCAACGCCGACATCTGAACCTCAAATAATGGACATTGACGTAGTAGTTACAAAATCAGGTCAAAAGTTTCACACGTCAAACTGTAAACATATAAAGGACAAATCTAACCTAATACATATGACAATCAATGAAGCCATACAAGCTGGCTATGAGCCTTGCGAAGATTGCAAACCTGATAACTATTAAAATATAGTGGTGCGAATATAAAGCTTACATGATTTCCCCGGGAGGTTCGCACCAAAATTTTACAAAAATATATGATAAGAGGTATTTTTATAAACACATTTTATATTAAAGATTTAAATATTATGTCACAATATAACAATTATAAGAATAAAAGTGTATAACTCTTATATATTTTTGCGTCGCACCCTATACGGGTGTGTGGATTGAAACAAATACAAGGGAGTGTTATTTTGTGCCAATATACAAAATGAAAGGGTCGAAAGACGGAAAACAAAAATATAGGGTGCGTATTAATTATCAGGACAGCATGGGAATAAATCGTCAAATTGACCGTGTCACTTATGGCAACGTTGAAGCAAAAGAGCTTGAACGCCAATTAAATTATAATATAAAACAATCTATTCCAGCAAAGCGCATTACTGTAAAACAATTATATGAAGAATATTTAAAATCTAAAAAACATGAACTAAGAGAACAATCTATCAGATCAATAGTCACGTATTTAGATAATCATGTTATTCCCGAATTAGGAAATTTACGTCTAGATAAATTAACAACCCCGACACTAAAAAAATGGAAGGACGTCATAAACGAAAAAACCGTCAAAAATAAGGGGGTTAAAAAACTAAGTATTAAAACAAAACAGCATATTTATAAGGAATTCATAACTATGCTTAATTACGCTGTTCAAATGGACTACATAGATAAGAATCCATTAAAAAAAATAGGTAATTTTAAAAGTTCAATTACACTTGAATCCGAAAAAGAAATGGATTATTATACACCCGACGAATTCAAGTTATATATAAAGGCAACATATGACTGTGCAAAAAACAGTTCCACAAACCACGAATGGGATTATTATGTATTCTTTAACATTGCTTACTATACAGGGCTCAGAAAGGGCGAAATTCATGCTCTTAAGTGGTCTGACATTGAAGGGGACTATTTACACGTTACAAGAAGCATAGCGCAGAAATTAAAGGGCGATGACAGAGAAACCCCTCCAAAAAACAAATCGTCTATACGCACTATACAAATCCCCACACCATTAAAAGAAATATTAAAGGCTCACAAGGAAAGATATAAACAACTTGAGGGTTTCAATAACGATTATAGAATTTGCGGAGGTATGACTTCTCTCCGAGACAGTACTCTTGACAAACATAACAAAAAATATGCTGAACTAGCAGGTATTAAAAAAATTAGGATACATGATTTTAGACATTCGCACGCATCATTATTAGCCAATGAAGGTATTAATATACAGGAAATAGCTAGAAGACTAGGCCACTCTAAAATTGAGATAACTTGGAATACTTACAGCCATTTATATCCGCGAGAAGAAGAACGAGCGATTAATATTTTAAACAAAATCGTGTAAAAATCGTGTAAATAAAAATAGAACCAGCGTAAAAACGCTGGTTCTATTGCTTTTGGTGCGGCTAAGAGGACTTGAACCTCCATGAAATTGCTTTCACATGGACCTGAACCATGCGCGTCTGCCAATTCCGCCATAGCCGCAAATAGTAAACGTCGTTGAAATCAACAACTATTTCATTTTATACTATTCTTAATAATTTGTCAATATCTTTTTTATATTTTTCTCATTTATATTGTAAGATTACAATAGATGTGTACAAAGAGAAAAAAAGAATACGGAAAACTCATAAATTGTGTTATAGTTATATTACCACAATATCACACGCACAAATGAGCCTTCCGTATTTGAACACTATAACACAAACTATGAAATTTAGGCAAGTATTAATTGAATATTCTTTTAAACACGGCGTGACAAAGGCTGCCATTCGCTATAAGGTAAATCGTCAGTATGTCTATCGCTGGCGAAAACGCTACGACGGTACGCTCGCCTCCTTAGCCGATAAATCACATAAACCTCACCATCATCCCAATCAGCATACCGCTGATGAGTTGAAATTGATTACTGATATGCGTCGCCGTAATCCCAATGCTGGACTTGTTGTGTTTTGGGTTAAGCTTCGTCAAAGAGGCTATACTCGTTCTATTACAGGTCTTTACCGCATACTCCGCAAACAGGGACAAATGCCTGTTAAACCACCCAATCCCAAATACATACCAGAACCTTACGAGCAAATGCTCTATCCCGGTTAGGAGAGTACAGATAGACGTTAAGTTTGTTCCTGAAGCTTGCATTGTCGGTGAAGCTAGCGTTCACACCGTAAGGATAACGAGTATTTTTATGCAACACATAAATTCTACTCGTTTGATGATTTTGCAAAGCAATTAAAGGTGCATAACCGTAACTACAATAAATTCCCGATGCGTCCGCTTAATTGGAAAGCTCCAATTGACTACATCAACTCTTTTATCAATTTCGGCGAACTCTTTTAATCTTTTTTGTAACACATCATTGACAAACCTACAAAGCGTATCATGAAATATTAGAATAAGGTATTGAATATAAAGCTAAATTATGTTATAATAAAAAAAGTTATGTGTCCGTAGCTCAGCTGGATAGAGTGTCAGACTCCGACTCTGAAGGTCACGGGTTCGAATCCCGTCGGGCATACCAATTAAAACACAGCTGCTTATATAATAAATAGCAGCTGTGTTTTAACTTATATATTTTGCAGCACTTATATTTTTATTCACATAAATTTCTTATATAAATTCAATAGAACTTTATTATCAATTACAGTTTAATAATATGATTACTATCCAATTATCTCAACCAAATAAAATATAAAACTATTAAAAAAGTTTAAATTATCTTTCTCATTCTAAAATCGACTGTATATGCTCTTTATATCTATCTTTCACACTGATAGGCGAGATAATTTTAACGCCTCTCCCTAATGACGCCAACCAGCCAAAAAACTGAGGACTTATCTTAACCGTTACACTGGTCTCAAAATGTTCACTGTCAGTCTTTATTACCGGAACATCGGTACCAAACCTGTCAATTACAACTCCAATAAACCTATTGTCAAAATTAAGAGTAACGGACTCCTCACTACCGCCAAACATTGAAAATACCTTTTTAGAATATTCTCCTATATCAATATTTGTTTCTCCTTCGCGATTTTCTTTGAGAACAACTATATTCTCCATTTTATCAACTCTATAATGCTTTATTGTATCGGACTGTCCGTCATAGCCTATAAGGTAATAATTATCATCGTTCCATGTCAAAGCATAAGGACTTATCTTATATCGTTTTCCATTTCTTCTAGGAACACGCTTTTTATCAAGATTATATTCCATATAGAAAAATTCTATCTGTTTGTTTTCATCTATACCTTGATATATTTTGTCGACATTATAATATATACTCTCGTTCATATTTTTAATACGGGCAGATACATATACCTGACGATGCAATACCTGAGCTTGATACTTGCTGGTTAACCTTTCAATTTTTCCTATAAGCTCAGCAGATTTCTTTTTGGTTATAAATTTGGACGTTTGGACAGCGTCAACCAGCAGTTTCAATTCAGGAAGTTCAAAGTCTCGCTCACCTACATAATATCCGCCATTTTTTCCGCTAACCTTAATTATATCCATACCATATAGGGAAAGAGACTCAATATCACTATAAATAGTTTTTCTTTCAGCCTGAACGCCGCAATCCTCCAAACGTGATATAAGCTGTTTTGTAGTAATAGGATTCTCCTCATCCGTTTCTCTTAGTAAAATTTCTCTTTCAAATAATAATCTTAACTTTTGATTTGCTGATTTTGGCATGTCTTCCTCCCAGATTTTCTCTTAATAATTCCTGCTCTCCCTAAAACTGTAGTATTGATTACCTCCAACTATTACATGATCCCAAAACCCAATTTTAACTGTATTTAAAGCTTCGCTCAGTTCTCTGGTAGATATAATATCTGAATCGCTTGGAAAAACAAGACCGCTTGGATGATTATGTGTAAGCACTACATATGCCGCATGGTTCATTAAAGCTCTGCGAACCGCCATTTTAATATCTAAATAAACCTCATCTATTGAACCCTCACATATCAATTCATATTTTATTAATCGAAATCCTTTATTCAAAAATAAGATATAAGCGCGTTCAGCTATAGTGTCCGCATATAATGAAAACAAATATTCCTTTAATCTGTCCGTATCTTTAAGCACAAACCTGTTATCCGTTTCATACAAAACCTTAGAACGCATTACCACACCCAAAACAGCAGGTAAATTATGTAAAAAGTCTGCAACTCGTTCACCTACCCCTTCCACCTGGATAAGGCTATTGGTGTCGGCGGATAAAACTCCATATATAGAACCAAATCTTCTTAAAAGTTCATGAGCTATTTCATTTGTATTTCCTCTTGGTATCACAGAGAATAAGAGAACTTCCAGCTGCTCATGTTCAGGAAAATCTGCCAAACTTCCATGCTCCAATTTCTCCCGCATTCTATCTCTATGACCATGATGTGAACTTTTTGAATTCATATTTTTTTACCATATGCCAACTGTTTTATAAATCGGCAATCCATTTCATGTATAATATCATTACTATTTGAAAATATATTATCTATTTTTAGTTTATATATTTTCTGCATATCTTGCATACTATAATTCCTCCCAACAAATATGTTCTTTTTAATATGTTCTTTAAATTCACATATCTTTATAGTAATTATACGACATTATATGATATTATACAAGCACTTTCACCGTTTTTTATAATAAATTTGGTTTTATATTTTAAAATAAAGAATCCTCTAACCCGCCAAATTCATCAGGTTAAAGGATTCTTTTATTAATAATGTCTGCTTTCACGGAAACTATAATAGCTGTCACCGCCGATTATTATATGGTCTAAAAGACCTATTCCTACAGTGTTCAAGGCCTCGTCAAGCTCTCGGGTTGATGAAATATCAGCGTCGCTTGGCATAACCGAGCCGCTGGGATGATTATGCGTCAGCACCACATATGCGGCATTGTTTAATATGGCGCGCCGTACAGCCTTTGATATATCTATGTATACCTGCTCTAAAGAGCCGTCGCTTATCTTCTCAAACTTGATAAGCCGAAAACCCTTATTTAAAAATAATATATACGCCCGCTCTGAAACAGTATCCGAAAATAGAGAAAACAAATAATCTTTTAAAGTGTTAATATCATTCAGTAAAAATTTATTATCTGTTTCATACGAGATTTTAGAACGCATAACAACTCCTAAAACAGCCGGAAGATTATGCAGAAAATCCGCAACGCGCGCTCCTATGCCGTCAACCTCCAGCAAACTGCTGATATCTGCTGACAATACACCATAAATTGAACCGAATTTTTTCAGAAGCTCATGAGCTATTTCATTTGTATTTCCTCTCGGTATCACTGAAAATAAAAGAATTTCAAGCTGCTCATGTTCAGGTAAATCAGCTAAATTTCCACTCTCAAGCTTTTCACGCATTCTGATTCTGTGACCGTCATGTGTATTATTCGATTTCATTATTTTATCTTTCTGCTGCCCGGTTTAACCAATGGTGTTCCAGACTTACAAATCGGACAGTCATCAGGCTCATAAGATGTTATATCCATAGAAAACGCACTCTTATAAGGAACTCCAAAATCAATTTTACCGCCGGTTCTGTCAACGATTGAACCTATTCCCACTATCTTTCCTCCGGCTTCATTGACAAGCTCCATAACCTCTCGAACACTTCCTCCGGTTGTAACAACATCCTCTACGATTAGAACACGCTGACCTTTTTCGATTGTAAATCCGCGTCTCAGCGTCATTTTTCCATCCTCACGTTCAGCAAATATGTTTTTAACACCAAGCTGTTTTCCAACTTCATACGCCATTTGAATTGCGCCTATTGCCGGCCCTATAACCAATTCAACATTATCTTCTTTATATTGTTTTGCAAGCTCGGCACAGAGAGGTTCGCTATACTTTGCATATTGGAAAATCTTAGCGCACTGCATATATTTATCGCTGTGCCTTCCCGATGTTAAAAGAAAATGTCCTTCCAGCAAAACTTCCGCCTCTTTAAGCATATCAATTATTTGTTCATTTGTCATTTGTCAAACCTCCAATTATTAATTATTCATTTCAAGCTTTCCTACTATATCATTTACAGATTCATATCCGTTTTTATCAAGATAGTCATTTATTTCATTTCTCACTTTTATCCAGGCATATGGGTCAACAATACCGGCTGTTCCTACTGAAACCGCGTCAGCCCCTGCAAGCAAAAATTCCACAGCGTCCTCTCCTGTAGTGATTCCGCCCATACCGATTATCGGAAGCTTTACAGCCCGGCGCACCTGATACACCATTCTGACCGCAACAGGCATAACCGCAGGTCCGGACATTCCGCCCATATTATTATTCAGGACAGGTCTCCTGGTATTTATATCAATTTTCATACCCAGCAATGTATTAATCAATGAAATTGCGTCAGCGCCGCCTGCTTCGGCAGCTTTTGCCATCTCAGCAATATCTGTAACATTAGGTGACAATTTTACTATAAGCGGCACTTTCGATACAGCTTTAACTTTTGATGTAATTTCTTCTATCATCTTCGCGTCAGTTCCAAAAGCCATTCCGCCCTCTTTAACGTTCGGACATGAAATATTAAGTTCAAACATATCAAGCTTATTACCTAAAATTTCTGCGACTTCTACATAATCTTCAATAGTTGAACCGCACAGATTAGCTATTAGTTTTGTATCAAATTGTCTTAGCCAAGGCAGTTCATTTTCAAGAAAATATTCAGCTCCCGGATTTTGAAGCCCAACACTGTTCAGCATACCTTTGGTTACTTCGGCGATTCTCGGCGACTTATTGCCGAGTCTGGGTTTGGCGGATATAGCTTTAAGACAAATCGCGCCTATATTCGAAAGGTCAAAATATTCCGCATATTCTCTTCCGAATCCAAAAGTGCCCGACCCTGTTGTAACCGGGTTTTTCCACTCTACTCCTGCTATATTAACGCTCAAATCAGCCATCGAAATCCACCTCCGATGCGTTAAATATAGGTCCGTCTTTGCAAACTCTTTTTCTTGAACCATCTTTTAAAGTACATGTGCAAGTAACACAGGCCCCAACTCCGCAGCCCATTCTCTCTTCCATAGATACCTGACAGTTTATTCCATTGCTGACTGCGGTTTCCGCCACAATCTTCATCATAGGTTTTGGGCCGCAAGTATATATTCTTTCTATTTTATTTCCCGATTCTATAGAGTTTTTAAGCAAGTCAGTTACAAAGCCTTTATGCCCCACGCTGCCATCGTCGCTTGCTATAAAAACATCCTCACAGCTTTTAGAAAACTCTCTGACTAGCGCCATACTTTCTGCATCTCTGAATCCCAATAATATTTTAGGTTTTTTGGGAAGACTTTTTGAAAGATATAAAAGAGGAAATATACCAATTCCTCCTCCGATTAAAACTATATCTCCCTCGGGAACAGACGAACTGCTTTCACCAGTTTCATCTGAAAAAGATATATCAAAACTATTTCCCAAAGGACCTAAAATATCCAGTCTGTCTCCTTCTTTAGCTCTTGCCAGTTCTTTTGTTCCCTTTCCACGAACTTCAAAGATAAATCTTATAAGTCTGTTTTCGACCACATCACAGATACTTATAGGACGTCTTAAATATGTATCCCCACCGCATAAAACATGGAGAAACTGCCCGGGCTTTGCCTTCATCGCCATATCCGGACAGTCTACAATATAGTCAAAAAGACCGCGTCTTATCTGACCTTTTGCTACAAGTTCACACAGCATCTTAACCTCTCCAATCCTCTATAGTTAATCAAACAGCTCCAACGGCTGACATTATATCGTCACGCATTCTTATAGCTTCATCCCTCGCCGCCTGACCGACCTCGCCGCCGTTTTTCTTATATGCGCACATTATAGAACGTGAAGCGTTTACTATTGCCCCAAGTCCGTCTCCGTTAAAGCTCTTTGCAACATCTTCCGCCTTACCGCCCTGAGCTCCATACCCCGGAACCAAGAAATAAGTATGAGGCATAACCCTTCTCAAAACTTCTGCCTGCTCAGGATAAGTAGCTCCAACAACAGCTCCAACCTGCGTATAACCATACTTTCCGAAATTATCCATACCCCAGCCTTTAACGAGCTCAGCCATATGTTCATATATCGGCTTGCCGCCGCTGATTAAGTCCTGAATCTCACCGGAAGACTTATTGGACGTTTTTACAAGTGCAAAAATACTCTTTCCAAATTTCAAACACTGTTCTACAAACGGCTGAACGCCGTCTGTTCCTAAATATGGGTTAACTGTTAAACTGTCAGCGTCAAAAGCAGGCTCCTGTTTTTCGCCTATATCGGTTTTTCCCAAATAAGCTTTTGCGTATGCTTCACTGGTTGCACCGATATCTCCGCGTTTTGCGTCCAAGATAACATACAAGCCCTTTTCTTTTGCGTAATTAATAGTTTTTTTCAAGCACTCAATACCATCTATACCATACATTTCATAATAAGCCGATTGAGGTTTCACTGCCGGAACTATATCATATAAAGCGTCAATCAGCGTCTTGTTAAACTCAAAAATTGCCTCAGCGGCTCCTTTAAAAGTTTCTCCATATTCATCAAACGCTTTCTTTACCATTTCTTCAGGAAGATAATCCAGTTTTGGGTCAAGGCCGGCAACAGTCGGATTTTTCTTCTCCTGTATCTTTTCGATTAATGAGTCTATCATATAAAAAACTCCTCTCTATCTTTCAAACACAACATTTCCATCCAATATGGTAAAATCAACCCGTCCATACAGTTTCATTCCATCATAAGGACAATTATTATTTTTTGAAGCAAATTCATTTATATCAACAGTATATTCATTATCAGCGTCAAAAACCACAATATCAGCCGCTTTTCCAACAGATAAAGAGCCCTTGTCGATATTTATAATTTTCGCCGGGTTGACCGACATCTTTTCTATCAGCTGCGTCATTGTTAATTTTCCTGTCTTGACAAGGTTTGTAACACCCAGCCCCAAAGAAGTTTCAAGACCGACAATACCGTTCATTGCCAATGCGAATTCTATTTCCTTTTCATCCTTATCATGCGGCGCATGGTCAGTCGCTATCGCATCTATTGTGCCGTCAATCAAGCCCTCGATTACCGCGTCGACATCGTCCTGCTCTCTTAGCGGAGGATTCATCTTAGCATTTGTATTAAAACCATCAACCGCTTTATCAGTCAAAGAAAAATAGTGCGGAGCAGTTTCACAAGTTATATTTGCACCGCGTTTTTTTGCCTGACGTATAGCGTCTATAGAATTGCGTGTGCTCACATGGCAGACATGCAGTCTTCCTCCCACGTCCTCCGCTATCAGCACATCTCTGGAAATAGCAACGCTTTCAGCGCATTTCGGTATTCCTCTAAGCCCTAAATAAGTTGACATGTATCCTTCATTCATACTTCCGCCGTCAACCAAATCCAAATCTTCACTGTGAGACATTATAGGAATATCAAACATTTTGGTATACTCCAGCGCTTTTCTCATAAGCGATGGAGAAAGCACAGGTCTGCCGTCATCCGAAACAGCAACAGCTCCGGCGTTTTTAAGCTCTCCAATTTCCGCAAGCTCTTCGCTTTTCTGTCCTTTGGTTATACATCCGGTAGTCAGAACATGCGTCAGTCCGACCTCTTTTCCCCTATCGGTCACATATTTAACAAGAGCCGGATTATCAATAGTTGGGTTCGTATTCGGCATACACACAACAGTCGTAACTCCGCCTCTTGCGGCAGCGGCGCTTCCGCTTTCAATATCCTCTTTATACTCATATCCCGGTTCTCTGAAATGAACATGAAGGTCTATAAGCCCCGGAGCAACAATCTTACCTTCTGCGTCAATCACTGTCACAAAAGGATTTGTTTGTATATCCTTGCCTACTTCCGAAATTATTCCGTCCTTGATTAAAATATCAAGCTTTTCATCTATATTATTTGCCGGGTCAACAACATGACCGTTTTTTATTAAAATCCAATTTGATTTCAATCTGCATTTCCCCTTACTTGTACAATTATAACACTTTGCCTTATCAACCTAATATAAGATTATTTATACTAAATTATCATATCTTTTACCGTTTGCCAGCATATTTAAAACAGCCATACGAACACAAACACCATTGGTGACCTGCTGATTAATAACGCTCTGACTTCCGTCAGCAACCTGCGGGTTCAGTTCAACGCCACGGTTCACAGGGCCCGGATGCATCAATATAGCGTCAGGTTTTGCCAATGAGAGCCGCCTCTCATCTATTCCAAAATACTTATTGTATTCTCTGATTGATGGAAACAGTCCCTTCTTCTGCCTTTCAAGCTGGATACGCAGACCCATTACAACATCAGCGCCCTCAACGGCTTTTTCAACATCGGTGTATACCTTAACGCCCATATCTTCCAAATTGGAAGGAAGCAAAGTAGACGGTCCGGCTAAAACAACTTCGGCTCCCAGCTTATTCAAACCGTAAATATTACTCCTGGCAACGCGGCTGTGTTTAACGTCTCCGACTATAGCAACCTTGAGCCCTTTAACTTTTCCCTTCTTCTCTCTGATAGTCATAATATCAAGCAGTGCCTGCGTTGGGTGCTCATTCATTCCGTCACCAGCATTAATAACCTTAGAGCCTATGTACTTGGAAATAAGATGAGGTGAACCTGACATGCTGTGTCTTATAATTATGACATCAGTACCCATGGCCTCCAAAGTTTTTGCAGTATCTATCAAAGTTTCGCCCTTGGCAATACTGCTTCCTCCCGCTGAAATATTTGCGGCAGTAGCTCCAAGATATTTAGAAGCTAACTCAAAAGAGACCCTTGTTCTGGTGCTGTTTTCAAAAAACAGAGTTATTATACTCTTTCCAGAAAGGATATTTGATTTTTTAATGTCCTGCTTTAGAACGTCGTTTTTTAATTTCACAGCATCATCCAATATTGCTGTAATATCATCTCTTGATGTTTCTTTTAAACCTAATAAGTTATCAATCATCGTAATTCCTCTATTTATAATATTAGATTTACGCGGAATTTTGGTCCGCTGTATATTACATAAAGGGACTAACCCTCTATTTCATCTTTGCCTATTCTTTTATATTTTAAACGCTGCTGAACTATCACGCTTCTCTATCATTACGCAGCTTTCGCCGTCTACTTCCTCAACATGCAGAACCACACGCTCAAGACCTGAACTCGGAACTCTAACTCCAACATAATCCGCGCTTATAGGGAAAGTTCTTCTTCCCCTATCCACAAAGCAGGCTAGCTGAACTTCTGATGGAGAGCCAATATCCAAAAGAGCGTCAATAGCCGTATGAATTGTCTTTCCGGTATATAAAATATCATCTACCAAAACTACAATTTTATTATCTATAGAAAACCGTATATCCGTATCGTTTAATACAGGGTATTTGGCTATAAGATTATGGTCCGCCCCATATAGAGTTATATCAAGGCTTCCAACTTCAACGTTCATTTCACCGCTTGCTATGATGTGTTCTGCCAAACTTTCGGCAACGTTAACACCTCGCCTGACTATACCAATCAGACAGATGCTTTTTTCACCTACGTTTCGTTCAACAATTTGGCTGGCCATTCTTTTAAGTTTTTTGTCAATCTCTTCTTTTTCAAGAATTACTGTTCTCATATTAATCCCACCTTACAGACAAAATAGCAAGACCATCTACGCTCTGAGCCCAGACACCCTTGCTACTATTATATCCTAACAAACTCACTTTGTCTACAAATTTTTACAGCTTTTAAATAAAATTTCTCAATCTATCAAGCACGTTCATATAGTAATCCGGCAATTCTGACACAAACTCCATATATTCTCCTGATACCGGGTGTATAAACCCAACCTTATACGCATGGAGCAACTGTCCCGCCAAATTAAACTCTTCCTTTTTCACTCCATAAGTCTTATCTCCAACAATAGGATGCCCGTTCTTAGACATATGAACCCTTATCTGATGCGTCCTGCCAGTTTCCAAAATACACTCGACAAAAGTATAGCGGCCGTAACGTTCAATCACCCTGAAATTAGTTACTGCCTCTCTTGAATTTTTGTCCGTTATAGTCATCTTTTTTCTATCGCTGGGATGCCGGCCGATAGGCGCGTCTATGCGACCGGAATCCTGTTTTATATTTCCATGCACCAGCGCTTTATACGCTCTTGTAAGACTGTGCTCTTTTATCTGTGACGACAGTTTTTGATGCGCGTTATCATTTTTGGCAACAAGCAGCAGTCCGCTTGTATCTTTATCAATCCTATGCACTATTCCAGGACGTTTTTCACCATTTATTCCCGAAAGTGAATCTCCGCAGTGATAAAGAAGCGCATTAACAAGAGTTCCGGTATAGTTTCCGGCCGCCGGATGAACTACCATACCCTGCGGCTTATTAACTACCAGCATATCATTATCTTCGTATACTATATCAAGAGGAATATTTTCAGCCTTAATTTCCAGTTCTATAGGTTCCGGCACTGCCAGTTCTATTATATCCCCGGGTTTAAGCTTATAGTTCGGTTTTGCCGGATTGCCGTTTACCAATACCGCTTTATCATCAGAAATAAGCTTTTTCAAATATGAGCGAGTCATATTCTCAAGCTTATCGGAAAGATATTTATCGAGCCTTCCCTCCTCCTCGGATACCTCCAACAACTTTATCTCATCGTTCTCCATATTCTCACCGTATTTTATTCTTTCTTCTCATTTAGTTTATCTTTACTCTCTGTATCAGAGGTCAAAAAGTGTATCACCAAAGCCGCCGCGCCGATACACACCGCCATATCAGCAATGTTAAACACCGGAAAATTTATTACTCTGAAGTCCAAAAAATCAACTACAAACCCATTTGTCACACGCTCAATCAAATTGCCGATAGAACCGGCAAAGATAAGCGCCGTTCCCAGTTTAAGCCAAACATCCCTCTTCTTTGCCTTATAAAAATACATTGCCAATACAAAAAGTATCAACAGCGACATTGTGACAAAAATTATTCTTTTATCCTGGAGCATTCCAAAAGCCACTCCGGAATTTTCAACATAAGTCAAATGAAAAAATCCGTCTATAACCGGTATCCCCGATGTTCCCATCAGAGCCGCTGAAGCCCAGTGTTTAGTAACTATGTCAAGAATTAAAACCAGTATACCTATTATAAAATATATTATCATAACATCAGCCTTTCAAACCAAATTTCAGCATTCTATGTCAAGGACTGTTCCGCATTACGCAGAACAGCCCTAACCTTAAATATTAAAATTTTATTTATTAATTCTCATCTGCAGGAACATATTCGCCGTCTTCATTCAGTTTTATCCTAGGGAGTTCCTGAGTAACTTTTTCGAGCTGAGACATCAGATTTGATTCAGCGTCTCTACTTAAATCCCCCGGCAAATCAGGGATATCGTTTATTTCGCTTTTAATCACTTCAACCGCTTCGGCGCTTGACCTTATTTCTCTGTCAGTGTCGGCATTTATATTTGAATATTCCTTAATAATCTCAAGCTGGGAATTCAAAAGAGATACTACTTTTGCTTTAAACACCTCAACGCTTCTCTTCATTTCCTCATACTTATAATTTATATCAGCGACTTCCTTTGCAGCCTCATTGATTATTTTACCCGCTTTGTTTTCCGCGTCCTTAATAATCATTTGCGCCTGCCCATGGGCGCTGTTCTTTATCTCGTCCCCTGCGCCCTTAGCAACAGACAATGCGTTTTTGAGGGTATCCTCCATCGACTTGTATTGTTTTACAGCGTCTGACAGCATACCTATCCTATCCATAGCCGAAAGATTTTCCTGATATATCTTTTCATAGCTCATTGCAACTTCTTTCAGGAAAATATTTACCTCGGTTATGTTATAACCGCGCATCTCTTTTTTAAACTCTTTATTTTCGATATCAGCAGGTGTAAGCATATTCCATCCTCCCAATCTTCTAACTTTAATCAATTGACCGTTTAACAATTCTCACGAAATCTATACTCTACTATATATACTAAATAAACTTCTCAATTATGATACCGTATCTCCCTTTTCTTGTGAGCCCCCCTATTTCGGCCACTTTAAACCTGCCAAAATTTCTGACCGAAACTAAGTCGTCAGGACTTAATATCTTTGATATACTGTCCGCAGTTTCAAAATTGACCTGAACCTTCTCCGCTCTTATTAGTTCAGCAGCTCTGCCTCTCGACATATTAAGCGCTCCTGATAAGATACAATCCAGCCTTAGACTGGAAACAGTAGTTCTGACCTGCTCGGTCTTTTTCTCAGGCACCGTTATCTCAGAAAGACTTCTTTTGCAAATTTTCACTCCATGGCGGCCTATCTTTAAAAGGCTGTCAATTATATATCCTGATATATCAGACTTGGTAAAAATATAACACCTGTCTTCAAGAGGAAGAATATCACCAATATTCTCACGCTTAATTCCAAGACCCATAAGACTGCCAAGATAGTCACGATGAGACATTTTATCAATGTCACGGGCTGTTATCTCCAGCACTGAGATAATACTGTCATAGTCCGGTTCCAAATATTCCGGAAAGCATATAAACAAACATCTCTCCGCGTCTTTATATCCGCCATAAAATTCAACGCCAATATCCGACGGTATTTTTCTCGAAATTTCCCTGCGGACTACAGCCGCTTGATGGGGATTTAAAAACCCCATAGTTTTGCAAATATACTGTCTCTCAGCGATACTAACGGTATCAAAAGCCTTAGAGACTATCAGTTTATCATCTGTATCCACTTTTAGCTCCAGCGTTCTTCGTATGCTTCTTCCTCATCCATAACGCCGACGTTGCATGGAGCAATCAGAAAAATACCGTTTGATACTTTTTTAATACTTCCGTCCAAAGCATAAACAGAACCGCTCAAAAAGTCAACTATTCTTCTGGATGTAGGATTATCTACAGCTTCAAGATTTATTACTATCGGCTTTCTCTCTTTTAAATGGTTTGCTATATCCCTTGCCTCTTCAAAGCTTACAGGCTGCATGATAACAAGTTTCATCTGAGGGTTGTCCTCGTATCTATTTACTCTGCCTGCGTTTCTTCCTGAATTTCTTCTGCTGGGCATATAACTCTCGTTTGGATCCGGTTCATCGTATCCGCCCTGTGCATAATCGTCATAGTATTCCTCTTCATATGTATCTCCAACGTCAACACCCATCATGCTGTACACTTTATCCATAAAGCTTCCCATCTTTTTCTTCCTCCTAAGTTTATCAGTATTTTGTATATAATAGATTTCATATTTCACATATTATTTTAGGGAATAATCCCGTTCGCCAAAAATTGAGGTTCCAACTCTTACCATTGTTGCCCCGCTCTCTATGGCTTCTTTATAATCATGGCTCATACCCATTGAAAACTCTCTAAGACCATATTTGCTGCCCAACTCTTTGAGTTTTGAGAACAACTTTCTGTTTTCATCCTGAGAATAGCCTCTAACGGATATTGTCATAAGCCCTGTCGTATTCACATTGCTGAACTCTTTTAAACTTTCCAGCATCTCCGGCAAATTCTCGGGTTTTATCCCGAATTTGCTTTCCTCGCCTGAAATATTTACTTGAATCAAAACGTCCTGAACTATTCCAACAGCCTTAGCGCGCTTATCAATTTCTTTTGCAAGCTCAATACTGTCTAAAGAATGTATCAAAGCGGTCTTGCCTATTATATGGCGAACCTTATTCTTCTGAAGATGCCCTATTTGGTGCCATCTCACTCCGCTCACCTGCTCATATTTAGCGGCAAGCTCCTGGGGCTTGTTTTCACCAAAATCTACGGCCCCTGCCTCCATCGCCTCTTTTATATATTCCGCCGGCTTTGTCTTAGAGACAGCAATCAGACGAACACTGTCCGGCTTTCTGCCGCATTCCTCAGTAATTTTATTAACCGAGTCCAAAACATCTATATAATTTTTTTTGATATCAGGAACTTCACTCATTGTCTCACAACCTTACCATCCTCAATACCTTTGGTATTAATGATTATCTCATCATAAACTTCAAGATGTTCCTCATAACTTGTGCTAATAACAGGTTTTATTATAGCCCATTCTTTATTATTGTAAAGAAGTTCGACCGGAACAAATCTGGCCACTCCCAAACGAACGACATAAACTCCCTGCTGTCCGTCTATAACTCTCAAAGAAGACGATGGAACTTTTATCCCTTCCGAACTCTCAGTGAGCAGTTCTGCGGATACTTTGCTGGTCGTATAAATAGAGTCAATATATCTTGTGGAATAGACGGTTATAGCAACCTTGCCGTCCTCAGGCTTAGAGATAGCCTTAACAGTTCCGGATACCATACTATCGGATAAATCATAAAATTTTATGCTGATAGATTGGTCAACCTTAAAATTTTCAGCTTCCTTTTCGGAAATTAAACCGACAAAATACCACTCGTAATTATCAATTATCTTACAGACGTTTTCGCCGTTTGTGACTGTGGTTCCAACCGTCACATTATTTTTAGAAATACCATTTATATATCTCGGCGTGGCGTCTCCCATCATCTCAATGCCTAAAACGTCTTCATATCCGTCAATCTTTGACGAAAATATTCCGGCTCTCGGAGCATATATATACTCGCGTTCCCCGTCTATGCTTGATTCCAATTCATCAAGTCTTGCTTTCATTTCCGAAAGCCTGTCCTCTTTTGTTTTGCCGCCTTCAACCGCATATTGTTTGTTTGCAATATAATCATCAACGCTGTGCTTTATACTCACAATATCAGAGAAATTATTATTATCCCTAACCTGCGTAAGTTTCTGAGCTTCCTCAGAAATATTAAGCTCTATTTTCACAGCGTTCGCAGAATAGATATCCGCAGCGGTCTCATCATTTTCCAAATCGGAAATTTTCGTTTTAAGCTGTGATATTTCTTCAGTAACAGCAGGGTCTACAGCACTTTTATACACGGCGGCAATTGTGCTTCCATCATTAACCCTTTCTCCCTCATCTGCCAGGCACTCAAAATAACCGTCTGACGGTGATGATATGAGCTCCTGGTCACGGAAAATGTAACCGTCAGCCAGGACATATTCTTCAATTTTACCATTCAGAGCAGTATAAGTGCTTACACTATTACCTGATCTGAAAAATATACTGATAAGCAAAAAGACCACCAAAAACACAAAAATCAATTTGGGAATTAAAAAAAGCCTCTTTTTTATATCTCTTTTGCGTCTTTTCTGTAATCTTATATTTGAATTGTCAGTAGTGTTTGCCACAAGACTACCTCCAATCAACAGTCCATCTCTTATAGCGCTAAACATACACATCCATTCTACATAATAACTATTATAATCTCTGTCAAAAAGTATGTAAACCGCAATCCACGAGTTGTAGAACAAATGTAACTTAATTGTAACAGAAGAATGTCGCTGTCTGTAAAATTATTCCAAAAAATAAAATGCGGCATACAAACTTAGAGTTCATACGCCGCATTAATTTTATATTTAAATATTTATCCAATGAATTTTTTTGTTCCGTTTAAACCATGTCAGCTGACGTTTGGCATATCTTCGGCTTTCTCTTTTTATTTTATCAACAGCGTCGCTGAGACTTGTCTTTCCGTCCAAATATTCTATTATCTCCTTATATCCAATAGCCTGCATAGATGTAGCGTCTGTATCTATACCAATTTTAATAAGGTCTGAAACCTCATCTACAAGTCCCTTTTCCATCATTATATCAACGCGTTTATTTATTCTGTCATAGAGGACTTCCCTGTCACGCATAAGCCCTGTGATTTCAGGCTCATACAATGGTTCTGACAGCTGTTCCTTATCCAGTTCCGATTTTTTCTTACCGGTAGTCTTATATATCTCCAACGCTCTAATCACACGTTTTAGATTGTTAGGATGAATGGATTCGGCAGATTCTTCGTCAACCCTTTTTAAAATTTTATATACGTATTCATTTCCAAATACCTTTGCCGCCGATTCCAAATCTTTTCTATACTCTTCATCTGTGTCCATTTGTATAAAATTTATATTATTTATTGTGCTGTCAAAATATAGTCCTGTGCCGCCACATAAAACAGGCGTCTTTCCTCTTAAAAGTATATCGTCTATACATTCCCTTGCCATCTCAGAAAAACGCGCTACACTAAAACTCTCGTTTGGCTCGATTATATCTATCATGTGATGCTTGACGCCTTTCATCTCATCAGCAGTCGGCTTTGCGGTTCCAATATCCATGTGCTTATATATCTGCATAGAATCACACGAAACCACTTCTCCACCACATTTTAAAGCAAGCTCAACAGCATAGTCTGTCTTTCCTGAAGCGGTAGGGCCTACAACGCACAATATTTTAGGTTTATTCATCTACGCCACCTCATATAATCCTTGTATCATTTTATACGATACGCTTAAACATCTTCTCTATCTCTTTTTTTGTAAACTCAACCATGATTGGTCTTCCGTGAGGACAGGTTTTTATACCTTTAGAATACAAATTTTCAACTATTTTTATAACCTCGGTCATTTCCGGCAGCGACAGCTTATCATTTCCCTTAATAGCTTTTTTGCATGAAATCATATCAAGCGCTTTTTCTTCAAAATCCGCTATCGGATGTTTGATATTATCCACAAGCGCGTCTGTTATTTCCAAAAACAAATCCTTTATCTGCTCGTCGCCGGCTATTATAGGCGTCTCGTTTACCACAACCGTATTAAAGCCAAACTCGCCGACATCAAAACCAAACCGTTCAAACTCATCAAGATTGGACATAACCGCGTCATACTCAACATGGCTTAAATTTATAACAATAGGCGACATTAAAACCTGAGACAGCCGTTCATTATTAAAATACGCTTTTTTCAGCTTTTCAAAACCGTCTCTTTCGTGAGCGGCATGCTGGTCTATCATATAAAATCTGTCCGCCGCTGACAGCAGAACATAAGTGTCAAAAACTTGTCCTATTATTTTATAATCTTTAAAAATACTGTCTGAATTATCAAATATCTTATCAACATCTCCGAACTCGGTTTGCTTAAACTCTTTTTTAGTTTGGGGAGTTGCTTCATTTACATCATTTGAGATATTATCAGATACTTCTTCTTTGTCAGGTTCCAAAAAATTATCTATTATATCCACAACTTTGTCTAAAACTCCGCCATTATCGGAACTTTCAGCAGCATTTTCATCCATATTTTCATCAGGCGTTTTTTCTAAAGGAGTATTATCTAAAATTTCAGATTTATTTATAACAGGTTTGGTATACTCAAGATAATCATGTATTACCTTTTCATTTAAGACCGCTGAATCTTTCAGCTTAGGCGCTTCTTTGCTTTTTGAAAAAGTTTTATTTGTTTGTATAGTTATAGCGCTCTGGTCAGCTTTTTCTTCACTCACCTTTATTCCATACATTGAGTTTTTAACCGCATGATACACTATATCATACAGCTGTTTTTCATTTGCAAACTTGACCTCAGTTTTAGCCGGGTGCACATTGACGTCTACCATTTCAGGCGGAACCTCTATATTTAATACAAAAAACGGAAACTTTCCTATCATTACAGCGTTTCTGAACGCCTCTTCCGCAACTTTGGCTATTACATGATTTTTTATATATCTGCCATTAACAAAAATCGTCTGTTTGGTACGATTACCAAAGGACAGTTCCGGTTTACCGATAACTCCTGATATTTTAACTCCGTCTTCAAAATAATCAACCGGCATAACAGCCTTTGCAAACTTAAGCCCATATACCTTTAAAATAACATTAGTCAAATCCCCGTCTCCCGACGTCTTAAACACAGGCTTCCCGTCACATATATAATCAAATGAAATATTCGGTTTTGACAAAGCCAGCCGCGTCATAAGGTCAGATATATATCCTGCCTCTGTACTGTCTTTTTTCAAAAACTTCATTCTTGCAGGAACATTAGCAAACAAATCTTCGACTATCATAATAGTTCCGTCCGCACAAGCGATTTCATCAGCTTCTCCGCAAATACCGTGGTCAACAATATAATGAACCCCTGCTTCAGCTTCAGCAGTTTTAGTGATAATCTCAACTTTGGCAACAGCGCAGATACTCGAAAGCGCTTCGCCCCTAAATCCCATTGTAGAGATATTATATAAGTCATCGGCAGTGTTTAATTTGCTTGTAGCATGGCGCAGGAAGGCTGTAGGAACCTGTTCTGACGGAATTCCCTTACCGTTATCTGCAACCCTTATTAATTTTATACCGCCGTTTTTTATTTCAACTGTTATTTTATCCGCTCCTGCGTCAACAGCATTTTCAACCAGCTCTTTAACAACCGAGCTGGGTCTCTCCGCCACCTCTCCTGCCGCAATCTTATCCGCCACATCAGGAGATAAAACATGTATTTTTTCTTCCATATAAACACTTCCCAAAACTCTAATTATTTTGAAGTATATCATCAAAATTTAATGATGTCAACTTTTTACAGCGTATACCAAAAGCCGCCGCACACAGCGCACAGCGGCTTTAAATCACATATTTTTAGCTTTTGCCTGGAGGTCAAAAAGTTTAGTCAAAGCCTCTACAGGCGTCATTGTATTAAGATCCAACTCTTTAAGCTGAGTTATTACAGGATTATCAGCCTGGGCAAAAAAGTCTATCTGTTCATCCTTAAACGGAGTTTTCTTTTCTTTTTTGGTTCCGGTTTTAATATCGGCCGTATTGACAGTTTTCTGCTCCCTGCTCTCTAATATACCGGCAATTTCTTTTGCGCGGATGATTACCGATTTCTTTACCCCGGCAAGAGCCGCTACTTCAACGCCGTAGCTCTCATCCGCTCCGCCGCGGATGATTTTTCTGAGAAACGTTATGTCGTCTCCCTTTTTCTTAACAGCTATACAATAATTTTTAACATTGTTTATTTTGTCTTCAAGCTCGGTCAGTTCATGATAATGAGTGGCAAACAATGTTTTAGCCCCGCACTTTTTCGCGTCGGCTATATGCTCAACAACAGCCCAGGCAATGCTCAAACCGTCATATGTGCTTGTTCCGCGGCCTATTTCATCAAGGATTATAAGACTTCTTTTTGTGGCGTTATTGAGTATATAAGCAACCTCTTTCATTTCAACCATAAACGTGCTTTCGCCCGAACTCAGGTCATCGCTCGCTCCTACCCTCGTAAATATTCTATCCACAATACCTATTTCTGCTGATGAAGCCGGAACAAAACTTCCCATTTGCGCCATTAAAACTATAACTGCCACCTGGCGCATATATGTAGACTTACCCGCCATGTTCGGCCCTGTAATTATAGATATCTGATTACTCTCATTATCCATACTTGTATCGTTTGGAATAAACACGTTCGCCTTGCTTATCGATTCCACAACCGGATGACGTCCGTCTTTTATAATTATTTTATCGGAATTATTTACAGTCGGCATAACATAACCGTTTGATTCCGCAACAACAGCCAAAGAACACAAAACATCTATCAGAGCTATAACGTCTGAAGTCTCGCGTATCCTGCCGTAACTCGCAGCAATATGGTCGCGTATTCTGCAAAAAATATTATACTCCAAATCATTGACCTTCTCGCCGGCTTCAAGAATTTCTTCCTCAAGCTCTTTAATTTGAGGAGTTATGTATCTCTCAGCATTAACCAGAGTCTGCTTTCTGATAAAGTAATCCGGAATATTTTCGTTGCTCTGCTTGCTGACTTCAATATAATAGCCAAAAACTTTATTAAAACCAAGCTTCATATTTTTTATTCCGCTTTTTCTTTTCTCCTCTTCAACAATACCTGTAAGCCAATCCTGACCGTTTTGCTTTATTTCCCTAATTTTGTCCAGTTCAGGGTCGGCTCCTTTTTTTATAAGTTTTCCGTTCCTCAGCACTGCCGGAGCTTCATCATCTATCGTTTTATAAATCAATTCATATAAATCGCTCAAATCGTCAAATCTCTTCAGCTGTTCCCTCACCAATTTGCTAGAACTCTGCTCAAGATATTTTTTAAGTTCAGGAAGCCTTTTAAAAGAATTTCTTAAACAAATTAAATCCTGACAATTCGCTGTTTTATATGCCAATTTTGTGATTATTCTCTCTATATCCGAAATATTTTTCAGAATATCTATAATCTCTTCTCTAAACAATTGATTTTTATAAAACTCGTCCACTGCAATCAGTCTGTTTTGTATGGCTATTCTATTTGTCAATGGAGCGGTTATCATCTTTCTGAACATTCTTCCGCCCATCGACGTCTTTGTCTTATTCAGAACGTTAAGCAGACTGCCTCTCTGAGAACGTTCTCTGATAGTTTCGGTTATCTCAAGATTTCTCATACTGTACATATCAATCTGCATCTCGCCGTCATCATTAAGAACCTCAACAGATTTAATATTGGTAAGTTCAGCCTTCTGAGTTTCTTTCAGAAACGCCAAAATTCCGCCCAATGCTGAAACAGCCATACTCATCTCGTTAATTCCAAGCTCTTCAAGTATATCGCCGTCACCTTCGCGCACGGCATTAAACTGGTCGCTGACAGCTTTTTTAGACTCTTCCTCAGCAAAAGACCAGTCATAATAATTTCTCACAAAACAGCTGAACTTATCAGTTAATGTTTTCACTAAATCCGTATTTTCATACGCGCGCATATTCATAATGAATTCTGTGGGAGCAAATCTTGTTATAACGTTCATTACAAGGTTCATCATGTTTTTGCCGGAATATTCACCGACATAAACATCACCCGTTGTAATATCCACAAAAGCCAGACCTATACCGCCATCGCTTCTAAAAAATGAACACAGATAATTATTCTTTTGGTCGTCAAGCGCCGAGGTATCCATTATAGTTCCCGGGGTGATAACTCTAACAACCTCACGCTTAACCAATCCCTTTGCTTCGGCCGGGTCTTCAGCCTGTTCACATACCGCCACATTGTGACCAGCATTTACCAGCTTAACAATATAGCTGTCAACAGAATGAAACGGAACTCCGCACATCGGAGCGCGTTCTTCAAGACCGCACGCCCTTCCGGTTAGAGCGATTTCCAATACTTTAGACGCAATTACAGCGTCGTCAAAAAACATCTCATAAAAATCACCAAGCCTATAAAGCAATATACAGTCATTATATTGGTCTTTTACCTCAAAATACTGCTGCATCATCGGCGTCAGATTATTTCTGTCAATTATCATATAAAAATACCGCTCCCTTCCGAAATATTACTGAATCAAAAAATATATATACTTATGATAGAAAACATTAACCTTGCCATTCTCTATTTAAAAGGCAAATATGCTATCTAACAAAAATTAAGTCACAGCCTGGAAATAGAAACATAAGTTTAGTCATAAATAACAATACCGGCTGACAAACGCAAAACACGCCGCCAGCCGGCCGACCAACCGGATAAGCCATATTTTAGTGGCAGCCTCCGCAGGTAGCACATCCGCCCTCGCCGCATTGGTTTTCTTGCTCGCCAACTATAAAGTGTTTCAAAATGCTGTCCATTTGTCCCAAAACCATTTCGTAACTTCTTGCCGCTTCAAGATATTCTTTTATTATATCATTTTCAGCCATTTTCTCAAACTCTGCTTGAAGTACGTTATTTACTTCCTGAGCTTCTTCCTGTGTAGGCTGCTTTTCAGTAAACTCCGCCATTTTATCTTCTCTCAGCTTATTATATGAATCTATAAGCCCTTTTGCAGTTTCATCAGAAAGCAAAGCCTTGCTGGCTTCCTCTGACCTTTGTCTAACATCGCTTGCCTTTATAAGCTCGCCTAACTCTCTTGCCTTTTCAAATATCGCATCATTATTGTTCATTTTTTTCTCCTTTGATTTTTATATAATCCTAAAATCATTTGATTTTAAGGTATTACCATATAATTTCTAATTCTCTATTTCGCCGAATAAAGACCACGTCTGCACTGACGTTATTTTTACATCAACTATTTTACCCACATAGCCGGATAAACTTAAATCGCTATTATCAGAACAGTTGAAATTCACAACCTTACCGCCCTCAGTTCTGCCCGTTAGAGTTTTATCATTCGTCTTGCTTAATCCCTCAACCAAAACTTTCTGAACGGTTCCTGAATAATTCTCATTTTTCCGTTTTGAGATTTCATTCTGCACTTTCAGCATTTCATCAAAATTTCTGTGCTTTTCCTCATCAGTCAGAGCATCCGGCATTTTTGCAGCCGGAGTGCCAACACGCTTTGAATATATGAATGAAAAAATCATATCATATTCAACTTCTTTGAGTACGCTCAGCGTTTCATTAAAATCTTCATTTGTCTCGGTTGGAAACCCAACAATAATATCGGTCGTTAAAACTATATCCGGAATAGCTCTGCGAACTTTTTTTAGTCTTTCCATATACTGCTCACGCGTATATCCCCGGTTCATTTCTTTTAACACCTTGTTTGAACCTGACTGAATCGGAAGGTGCAGCTGATTGCAAATCTTCGGCTCGCTTGCCATAACCTCTATCAAATCATCCGAAAGGTCTTTGGGATGACTAGTCATAAAACGTATTCTTTCAATTCCCTCCGTCCGGCATACCAGCTTTAACAGCTCGCTGAAACTAGTTCCGCCCGGCAAATCGTTACCATAAGAATTGACGTTTTGACCAAGCAGCATTATTTCTTTATAACCCTCGTCAGCCACTCTTCTGCACTCCGCGAGAATATCCTCTGCGCTTCTGCTGCGTTCCCGGCCGCGCACATAAGGAACCACGCAATAACTGCAAAAATTATTGCAGCCATACATTATCGGAACTTTAGCAAGCGGCGGAGCGTCACGTTTAACGCTTATTTCTTCAAAAATTGCTCCGTCTTCATTCTCAATATCAAAAACCCGGGTATGTTTTAATGCTTCATCTAATATCTGCGGAAAACGATATAAAGCGTGAGTTCCAAAAACCATATCGACATGTTTATATTTTGTCTTTATAGTATTTGCAATATGCTCCTGCTGCATCATACAGCCACATACTCCTATTATCATATCCGGATTCCTTCGTTTTTTATGCTTTAAAGCTCCCAAATTTCCGAAAACTCTAAGTTCAGCATTCTCCCTAACGGCGCAGGTGTTATAAAGAATCAAATCCGCTCCGTCAATTTCATCAGTGATTTTATATCCCATATCCGAGAGCATACCTTTGATTTTCTCAGAATCACTTGAGTTCTGCTGACAACCATAAGTTTCAACAAAAGCTTTTGGTTTATCATTTCTCTGTGCTAATATTGCGCGTATTCTGGATATGTAATCCCTCTGCTCCGCCATCTCTGTCTCAGTGACGCGGCGTACAGAACCCGCTTTATTAATAGTCTTATCAGTCATCTTATATCACTTTCTATAATCTTATTTAAGTATAAACTTAATTCTGTGAATCTTGATTTCTTAAATTTTTATATTTCTCAAGAATATTATTTATTCTGCAAATAGGAGTCAGAAGCTCGCTTATAGACTTGTCCTCATTTATTTGTTTGATAATAAGAGCAATGAATTTAGACATATCAACTTCATGATACCAATCACAGTCTTTAAGCTCGGGTCTTCTATACACAAGATTTGTTGTAAACACAGCGTCAATCAGACCATTTTCATGAGCCTTGTTAAATTTGTCAACACCCTCGGTAAACAGACCAAAAGATGAAAATACTATAACTCTCTTGGCATTTCTAGCTTTAAGTTCTCTGGCAACATCGATCATAGACTCTCCTGAAGCAATCATATCATCTACAACTATAACGTTCTTATCGGTTATATCCTTGCCCAAAAACTCATGTGCGACTATTGGATTTTTTCCATTTATAATTTTTGAATAGTCTCTTCTCTTATAGAACATACCCAAATCCATACCAAGCACGGAAGAATAATACATACATCTGCCCATTGCTCCTTCATCAGGAGATACTATGAGAGTATCCTCCGCATCCAGGATTATGTCTGAATTATACTTGAGGCAGGCTTTTATCATCTGATAAGTAGGACGAACATTCTCAAAACTTTTCAGCGGTATAGCATTCTGTACTCTCGAATCATGTGCGTCAAACGTCAGGAAATTATCAACCCCCATATTTGAAAGCTCCTGAAGCATCATAGCACAGTCAAGAGACTCTCTGGCAATTCTTCTATGCTGTCTGCCCTCATACATCATAGGCATAATGACTGTGATACGTTTCGGCTTGCCGCCAAGAGCAGATATAACTCTCTTTAAATCCTGATAATGGTCATCAGGGCTCATTGGATGCTCGGCGCCATACATGTTGTAAGTCACTCCATAATTAAACGGGTCAACTATAATATAAATATCATATGTTCTAACCGAATGCGATATAACTGCTTTCGCCTCGCCCGTTCCAAATCTGGGACAATTTGTAGGAATAAGAAAACTTTCAATATTAGGCATGCTGTTCTCATTAAACTTTTTAAGGTGCATATCTATTTTCTTAGCGATGTCTTCGCACCCTTTCATACCAATTATTCCAAGCTTTCCTAAGTTATAAAATTCTACCGGATTTTGCTGCATCATAAAGTACCTTTCCTTTATAAAATTTAATAATTAATAACTCTCAAATTAATTTTAGCTTTCCTGAAATTAAGCCAATTTACGCATTGTAAGCTTTCAGCAAATCATACCTGATATCCCAAAGCTTCTGAGACAAATCAACATAGTAAGTATGCGGGTTCTCAAAACGCTTAACTTCATCCCAAATCAAAGAAAGCTCCTCTTCTGCATATGCCTTTATTTCATCAAGACTGGGAGATTTATAAACTAACTTTCCGCTTTTAAAAATCGGAACTTGCAGTTCAACAGCCTTAAAGTCAGTTATAACCTTTCTTTTCCACGTGTTTTGCGGGTCAAATATCTCATACGGCAGCGCGTCGTCAATCACTTCATCGTATGTGGTTAAGACATCGGCTATAGCCATTCCGGTTTCATTGGAATAAAGTCTTACAACCTTCTTAAAATACGGATTAGTAATCTTCTGAACATTCTCGCTTATCTTAATTCTCGGAATTATTTCGCCCTGGTGTTCAACAGCTACAAGTTTATAAACACCGCCGAACACAGGTTCCGACTTTGAAGTAATTAACCGCTCGCCAACACCAAATGAATCAATCTTAGCCCCCTGGAGCAAAATATCACGGATAATATACTCGTCCAAAGAATTTGAAGCGCATACAGACGCCTCTGTCCAGCCGGCGTCGTCCAGCATCTTCCTAGCTTTTTTTGAAAGATAAGTTATATCGCCGCTGTCTATTCTTATACCGCATTTTTTAATCCCCATCGGTTTCAAAACTTCATCAAAAACACGAATTGCATTAGGAATACCGCTCTTTAAAACATTGTATGTATCCACAAGCAAAGTACAGTTATCAGGATAACATTTTGCATACGCCTTAAAAGCGTCGTATTCAGTATCAAAACTTTGCACCCAACTGTGAGCCATTGTTCCCAAAGCAGGCACGCCAAACATTTGGTCTGAAATTGTGCAGGCTGTTCCTGCCACTCCGCCAATATACGCAGCTCTAGCGCCATATATAGCGCCGTCATAACCCTGTGCCCGTCTCGAGCCAAATTCCATTACAGGAATGCCATTCGCTGCGCGAACTATACGATTGCTCTTTGTCGCTATTAAACTTTGATGGTTTATAGTAAGCAATACCATCGTCTCAACAAACTGCGCCTGTATAATAGGCCCCCTTACCGTCACTATAGGTTCATTTGGAAAAATAGGAGTTCCCTCCGGTATGGCCCAGACATCGCATTCAAATTTAAAATCCGAAAGATAGTCTAAGAACTTTTCACAAAACATATTTTTAGAACGCAGAAACTCAATATCTTCCTTCGAAAATTCAAGACTGCTGAGATAATCAATCAGCTGCTTAACACCGGCCATTATCGCAAAACCGGCGCCGTCGGGAGCCTGGCGGAAATACATATCAAAATATGCGATCCTGTCCTCCATACCGCATTCCAAATATCCGTTTGCCATTGTGATTTCATAAAAATCAGTAAGCATAGTATAATTCATAAAAAAATTTCACTCCAAAATAACAGGCACACAAAAGTATGTCTTGATTTTTGACAACAATAAAACTTTACATACTTCTAATTGAATACCAGTATACCATTTACGTCAATTTTAGACAAGACCCAATTTAAATAGAAATATAACAAAAGATTTCGACAGCACAGACAAAAACTTGACAAATACGCCAAAAACAAATAGAATACATAAGACATAATAAATAATTAACGCTATAAACATTTTATAGTGAACAACGATAATTCTCTTTTATGCGGCTTACAAAATCGGCAATACGAGATAATATGAAATCTGTTCTTTTGATGCTCCGTGACTGCGCACCTCTCGCGGCGGTCTAAGACCGTCCTGCCGAAGTTTGCGTTATATAAATCATTAACTTTATAAAAATTTTACAGCGAGCACACAAACGTTTTACAGCAAGCAATGTCTGTCCGCTTTTATGCGGCTCACAAGATCGGCAATACGAGATAGATAATATGACATGCCGTTCCTTTGCCGCTCCGCGGCTGCGCACCTCTCGAGGCAGTCTTAGCCTGCCCTGCCGAAGTTTATATTTTATAAACTGCAGATTTTTACAAGTGAATTAAACAGCTGATGGATGAGAAAAAATTCTCTTATAAAAAATATAACCTAAGCTAATAATGAAAGAGATTAAATAGTTTTTTTAATCCGAGAAATAGTATAGAAGATGATATAAATAATTTTAATCTTAGGTGATAAAAATGAAAAACAAATTTTTCATAATCATTTTTGCTGTTTTAGCGATTGTATCAGTTTTTATAATCTTTATAGCAAGCAAACAAAACGTTCCTATAAAAACAGCTGAAATTGTGCAAAACGGTAAAGTTATTGAGACAATAGATTTAAACGATGTAGATAATCCATATGATATAAACATTGACGACGGCGCCGGAGGTTTTAATACCGTTCATATAGAAAAAGATGAGATTTCTATATCCGATTCTAACTGCCCGGACAGGCTTTGCGTCAAACAAGGTAAAATTAAAAACAGCGTTTATCCAATTGTCTGCCTGCCTCATAAATTAGTTGTTAAAATAAAGACTGAAAACGATGATTCCGTAATAGACGCTGTAACCGGAAAATAACATACTAGTGGAGGACGATATGAAAAAGTCTCCTGAAAAACAAATCGGACATAAAACAATCCGCAGAATCACATCTATCGGCATTCTCACAGCAATAGCCCTGACGATATTTGTGCTTGAATCTCAAATTCCGCCGTTGGTTGCCATACCCGGCATAAAACTTGGTCTTGCCAATATTGTTACACTCTTTGCACTTGTATTTTTAAGCCCAACAGACGCATTTATTATACTGATTTTAAGAGTCACTATGGGAAGTGTTTTCAGCGGTCAGATTATGACGCTTGCCTATAGTTTAACCGGCGGTCTCTTATGCCTTTTAACAGAGATGATACTTTTAAAATATCTTCCTCTTAAAAACTTATGGGCTGCAAGTATCATCGGAGCAATTATTCACAATACAGCACAAGTTGCTGTTGCCGCTTTAATTACACAAACCCCGGGAATTTTCTGGTATATGCCGTATCTAATAATTGCAGCAATAATAACAGGAGCATTTATTGGATTAGCCGTGCAGTTTACAATCAGAAAAGCCGGTGACACAATTAAAAAAATAATTAAGTAAAAGGCCGGAATTTGGTATTAATCAAACCGATTTGCACCGTTTGTACAAACCAAAACATTTCATTATCAACCTATTTTCCGGCCATTTTATTACTGTTCATCCTTTTTCAGTTCTTTTTGCTTTCTGAGAAACTTTTCAAACTCACGTTTGGCTTCCTCAGGTGCGTCATCACGTATACCATCCACAAATCCATTGCCGCCGATTATAAGATATTCGGTATAAATTTGTCTTTCTTCGCTCATTGTATCATCCCCTTGCTTAATAGTAAACATCAATTTTCCAAACGAAAATTTTTCAAATATTCAAATGATTACCATCACATATTTTAAAAGATAGTTCGGCAATTATAGTTTTGTTGATTTAAGATGATATTATTCAAAATAAAATTTAATGATTTTTATAAATTATTTGATAACTGTTTATCTTTTAACAGTCTCATTAATCTTGGCCGGTTATACCTCTGCAGAACAACAAAAATGCTGTCTATAAGAAATGCGACGCACGATGTAATTAAAAACACCTCTGCAGCTCCGAACCATACCGAAAATATAACAGGCACAAAACTCAATATCATGATAATTTCATGAACAACTTCCGCCTGACAGGTAACCTGTATAATTTCTGCTATGGAATTATTTTTTAAATCGTAATCTTTCGGATTAAAAACAGGAACCCACTTTTTCCATTTTTTTATTTGAATCCATATGTAAAATTTTTGTTCAAAATCTCTTTCTTTAAACCACTTTAACGTGTAATCAATATGATTGTGAAACCTATTATTTATTATGTACCCCACTGCCAGACGCATAGCAAAATGATAAAAGATAGTACCGAAAGTTATTGAGAGTGAGTATAAAGCTGGATTTTTTATAAAATAATAGATTGTTCCTGAAAATAATAGTCCTATAAATAAAATTAATGTTACTGCCAGCATTTTCTTTTTCACTATAATATCTCCCCGAATTTTTCTACTAATTATCTTTTCAGCGAATTTTATGTTATCCAGTGCAGGTTATTTTCTTATAAAAACGGATTTAATCCTAGTGTTTTTATTCTAATATTCAATTAGGTAAATGTCAAGCCAACGCTTCGTGCACTATAATCTTTGCATAGTTGTATAGCAGTTGTTAAAAATTCAACTTAAATATTTTGTTTTATGTGAATAAGTTAAATTATGGCTAATTTGATTATGTATTAAAAATAAATTTTTTTATTCTTCGAATTTAAATTAATATTTATGTATATTTTTTGGTTTAATATTTTTGATTTTATGTTAGATTGATAGCTTTTGATTAGTTAGTTTTATAATTCGCACTTAATGCTCAGATGATGGTTCGCCTCCCGATGTTCACCATTTTACCCACTTTTATTATATGTAAATTAATTATATATGTATTTGATTTCGAAACTAAAATTTATATTATAAATTAGTTTATGTTGTCCTATTAGGTTGGTTTGAGTGAATTTTAATTAGTTAGTTTTATAATTCGCATTTCATGCTCAGATGTTGGCTCACCTAACGTGCGAACTTCGTTCGCCTTCCGATGTTCACATTATACCCACTTTTATTATATATAAATTAGTTATATATGAAATTATATATAAAATGTCAAATTTATTTTTATTAAACTATTCTTCTAGTTTATGAATTATTAATAAACACATTTATTAGGTAAAATTTAAATCTTAATCTTATTAAATGACACTTTTATAATAAAAAATATTACTAATACCAAAAAACAATTTTGTATAAATAAACTTATTAATTGAATAACTCAAAAGAACACATTAACTCTTCAAACATAAAATATAAAACTATATAAATAAAATTAAAATAATCAAACTAAACAAAATAAACTAAACTCAATTTATAATATAATTTTTGATTTTGAAAGTAATTTCATATAATAAAAGTGGTTAAACGGTGAACATCGGTAGGCGAACGAAGTTCGCACGTTAGGTGAGCCAACATCTGAGCAT